>JABAHQ010002352.1_pt3 | contig 30114 bp, 27 predicted proteins | sample 7062091 | NCBI WGS metagenome assembly JABAHQ01 (sample SAMN14534359, study PRJNA622989) | marine sediment metagenome | biome: marine biome [ENVO:00000428]; feature: marine pelagic biome [ENVO:01000023]; material: deep marine sediment [ENVO:00002113] | place: India: Gulf of Kutch | collected... | reverse complement strand
GATACGAGCCCATCGTCCGGATGCGCAACACCTACATCGATAAGGGCGCGGGCACGTTTGCGCAAATGCTTCGGGGAATCGACCACGGTATCTACGCCAAGGCGGCCTTCGGAGGCCAGACGGAGTTGGAACAGTTCACCTTCAGCGCCGCCTACGCCTACCAGATCGAGCATGGCCAGGTGGGGGAGCTGCTCCGCGACGTGGTGCTCACCGGAAATGTCTTCCAGACCCTCAACAACATAGACATGATCGGAGAAGACCTCGAAATAAAGGGCGGGGCCGGCGGGTGCGGGAAGGACGGCCAGTTCCCCCTTCCGGTGACTGACGGTGCGCCCCACGTCCGGATCCAGAACGTCACCATCGGAGGGAGGGCCTGATGTTGGAGAGATTGCACGATAAAGTTGAAGCTGGGGAGGTTTACGAGCTGAGGAGCCGCATGACCCCGGTCCGCTTCCGCGCCGGGGAACTGGAGTCGGCCAAGTCCATTGAGCATACGGGAAGAGCCCTTCGGTTGATCAAAGATGGAAGGCTCGGCTACTCCACCACGACCGACCTGGAGGATGAGGCCTCGCTGATTAAAAACGCGCTCGCCTCGGCTCAGTTCGGCGACCGCGCGTCGTTCCAATTCTCCGCCGCCCGGTCGCCTTCGGAGGTGGCATGCTTTGATTCAGCGGTAGAGAATATCGAGGTCGAGCGGATGATCCGGATGGGGGAAGAGGCGGTAGAAAAGATCAAAACTTACGATCAGAGCCTTCACATCGAGGTCTCGTTGTTCCGCGGGCTGGAGGAGGTCCGACTTCGGACCACCAACGGACAGGAAACAGAGGAGCGGGGAACGAGCTTCGCCCTTGGGATCGAGCTTCAGCGAATGGAGGAGGGGGACATTCTGGTCATCCATGATCAGGCGGCCTCCCGGTCGCTGAGGGGGATAGACCCCTTAAAGCTTGCCGACTCGCTGATCGGCCGGCTTCGCTGGTGCGAGCAGGTAGCCCGGGTAGAGACAAAGGCGATGCCGGTGCTCTTCACCCCGCGCGGGGTCCTAGTTCTGCTCCTCCCGCTGATGGTCGGACTGGATGGAAAGAACGTCTACTTGGGAGTCTCGCCGCTCCAGGGCAAGCTGGGCGAGCAAGCCTTCGACGAGCGGATTACTCTCATCGACGACGGAACGCTGCCTCTCGCCCTGCGCTCAAGACGTTTCGACGATGAGGGCGTTCCTACCTCTCAAAAATCTCTGATTGAGCGGGGTCGGATCGACCGATTCCTGTATGATTTAAAGACCGCGGGGATGGCCGAGGCTGAATCCACCGGGAACGGCTTCAAGAGCGGTCTCCTCGGCGGAGGGGATTTCAAAAAGCTGCCGGGTGTCGCTCCCACGACCTGGGTCATCGGCGCCGGCGACGAGAGCTTTGAGGAGATGCTGGAAAACCTAGAGGAGGGCCTGATCGTCGATCAGGTGCTCGGACTGGGGCAAGGGAATATCGCCTCGGGAGAGTTCTCCAATAATGTCGCGGTCGGGTTTTACGTCCGCAGAGGCGAGATCGTCGGTCGGGTGAAGAATACCATGATCGCCGGGAACGTCTATGAATTGCTAAAAGAAAAGCTGATTAAGCTGGGAAGCGAGGCCGAGTGGGCCTACGGGCTCCTCAAATCTCCACCGCTCCTTGTCGGCGGGGTGAGCGTGATCGGGCAATGAGTTCTTTCCCCAAAAGGCTCCTCGCGACGTGCGCGGCCCTGTTCATCCTGCTCAGCGCCCTGGCACTCGCGGGGGCGCTTGAAGCCCAATGGTCCTCATTCCCGACCGATAACTTGGTGGTCCACTTCTCCAAGGGCGACGTTCAACCTGAGTGGTCCGAACAAATCGACCCGTCAAGCTTTTATTGGATGATTCTCAACCGGCGAGCCAATGAGCTGGAGGATGGCTTCCATGGGGTGGAGAATCTCCTGGGGGTTGACTACGACCAGGCGTCGCAGGGGGCAATCCACATCTTCATCTATCCCGAGCTAGAACAATACCAAGAAGACTCCGGCTGCTTGACCTGCGCGGCCCACGTCGGGGGCTTCCTCCCCGCCCTATACGATGAGTTAATCGATCGGATCAAAACGGGGGAAGTCAATCAAATCGCCGTCTATCTTACCGAAGATGGTACACAGTCCAGCGTTCTCCACGAGTTCACCCACGTCCTCGACTTCGCCCTGATCCGAAACGCGCCGCCGACTTTCCTCCTCGAGGGCCTGGCAACATATGTAGGTTACCGTTTGGATGAGGCCCCTGATCAGTGGCAACTCGGCCTGGCAGAGCAGTTTGTCAAGCTCTACCTGGAGGATTATGGGATCGATCTTTTTGAAGATTACTTTCTTCAAGGCGGTTACTGGAAGTTCACCTACAACGTTGGCACGAGCTTCCTCCGGTTCCTCGCCGCGCGCGGCGGATGGGGCAAATTTCTGGAATTCTACGCAGGCCTTCGCCGCCCGGCTGACCACGAGGAGGTCGATCGGCTGTTCGTAAAGCATTACGGAGCAGGCCTCGGCGAGCTGGAGGCTGAATGGATACGAAGCCTGGCCGCGATCAGGACAACTAAAAATGCCCGGGCAGGCTACGAGTTCAAGCTCGACCAGATTCCCCAGCGCTACATCTTCCTCCGGCCGCTCCTCCGCGATCCGAAGGGGGCAAAAAGGCTCTTTGATGAAGCTCGGACGCTTCAGGAGGGCCAGTTCAACGAACAGGGCGGGGCGGCCCTGCGCCAGTACCTCGACGACCCGGAGAACCTGCTCCCGACCCGGGGGGCCGCCACCCGGGCTCTGGAGTACAGCCAATATCTCCTCGGTTACGTCCGGGATTACCACCGCGATGAGCGGAAGCTGGTCGGCGAATTCATCAACGCTTACACCAACCAACTCCCCCAACTCTACAGAGAAGGGAAGTATGAAGACTTCGCTCAGCTATATTGGGAGTTGGTCCATACCTACGTCACCTGGCGCTGATCCGCCCGAAAAGGACCTCCTTGACAAGGATAGCCCCAAGCGATACTTTTTAACCTGAGCTGAATCGAGGGTGATGGAATGAAGTTGCAACTGCCCCGTGGAATGCGGGATTCTCCTCCGGAGGAGCGGATCCTCCGCGATGAGGTTATCGCTCTCCTAAAAAGTACCTTCGAGCGTTATGGCTTCAATCCGTTGGAGACTCCAATAGTGGAGCGCTTCGAGGTCTTGGCCGCAAAATACGGCGGGGGCGAGGAGATTTTAAAAGAGATGTTCCGCCTCCGCGATCAAGGGGGACGGGAGCTGGGCCTGCGCTATGAGCTAACCACTTCGCTGGCCCGGTTTGTGGGGATGAATCCGGCGCGCAAGCGGCCGCTGAAGCTTTATCAAATTGGGCCGGTCTTCCGCGACGGGCCGATCAGGCGGGGCCGTCTGCGCCAGTTCTGGCAGTGCGATGTCGATACGATCGGAACGGAGTCGTTGCTGGCCGACGCCGAGCTGCTCAGCCTGACGCTCGACTTCTTCGCANNCAAAGCTGGGGCTGGAAGTGGAGATAAAGCTGAACAGTCGGAAGCTCCTGCGCGACCTCATTGAACCGCTTATCCCTCCTGGGGCGGACCCGGTCTCGGTTATCCTGTCTTTGGACAAGCTGGAGAAGCTCGGCCGCGAAGAGGTAGCCGAGGACCTGAAGGGAAAAGGATTTTCTTCTCAAAAGATCGAGCGGCTCCTGGCGCTGGCCGAGCTGGAAGGGGGTAATGAGGAACGCATTGGTCAACTGCGGGGGATGACGAGTAGCGAGGGGCTCGGGGAGATCGAACAGCTCCTCGCCTATTTGGACCGCCCGCAAGGGGTGGTGTTTACCCCCTCTCTCGCCCGCGGACTGGCCTACTACACGGGAACGGTCTACGAGGTATATTTGAAGGGCTCTGAGTTTACGTCATCGCTGGCCGCTGGCGGACGCTATGATGATTTGATCGGGCAATTCGCCAGCTCCGGGGAGACGATTCCGGCGGTGGGAATCTCCTTCGGTCTGGAGCCGATCACCGCAGTGCTGCGGGAGGCGCCTGCCTCAAGCCGACAGTCCCGAGTCAAGGTTTTCGTGATCCCGATTGGGACGGCCAAGGAGAGTCGCAAGATCGCCCAGAAACTCCGTCAGACCGGCATCAACACCGATATGGACCTTCTTGGCCGAGGGATCAGCGCCAACCTGGAATTTGCTGACGCCTATGAAATCCCTTACGTCCTGCTGGTCGGCCCCGATGAGCTCAACCAGGGGAAAGTTAAATTGCGCAACATGAACACCGGAGAGGAGAAGCTGCTCACCGTCGCGGAGGTCATCGCCGGACTCAGCTAGGCCGCGGCCAAAGCGCCTTCCAGATCGGCAATCAGGTCATCAACGTGCTCAATTCCGACCGAGACGCGAATCAGCTCGTCCGTGATCCCCCGACGAAGTCGCTCCTCCCGGGGGAGGTAGCGATGGCTCATCAGGGCTGGTGGGGAGATGAGCGACTCCACCCCGCCGAGCGATGGGGCGAGCCGGAATAGCCACAGGGCCTCAAAAAACCTTTCCATATCCCCCTCCAGCTCAAAGGAGACCATCCCGCCGTAGCCTCGCATCTGCTCCCCGGCCAGCTCGTGTCCGGGGCATTGGGCCAGGCCAGGGTAATAGACCCCCGTGACCTTCTCATGTCCTGCTAGGAACTGGGCAATCCTTTCCGCATTGGTGCAGTGGCGTTTCATCCTCAAGGGCAGGGTCTTGATCCCCCGCTGGGCCAGCCAGCAATCGAAGGGCCCCGGGACCGCGCCCATCCCGATCTGGATCAACTTCAATCTCTCATAGAGCCCCCCGTCAGAGAGGGCCAGCGCGCCGCCCACCAGATCGCTGTGACCGCCCAAGTACTTCGTGGTGCTGTGAACTACGATGTCCGCCCCAAAGCCGAGCGGGTTCTGGAGATAGGGTGTAGCGAAGGTATTGTCGACCACCAAGAGGGCCTCCCCCTTCCGCTCGGCGATTGAGGGAATGTCGTAGATCTTGAGTAACGGGTTGGTGGGGCTTTCCAGCCAGATCATCTTCGCTCCCCTGTTCGGTCCCAGGCCCCCGGGGTTAGTTAGGTCGAGGTAAGCGCGCTCGATTCGATACTGGGGCATGATTCTCTCGAAGAGGCGATAAGTTCCGCCGTAGACGTCCTCGCAAATGATCACCCGATCGTCCGGTTTGAGGAGGGCAACCACGGCGGAGATCGCCGCCATTCCCGAGGCGAAGGCTAATCCGAAGCGGCCCTTCTCCAAGGCGGCTATCGTCTCCTCCAATCCTGCCCGGTTGGGGTTGTCCATCCGGGAGTAGATGTAGCGCTGCCTCTCCTCCAACAGATCGCGGTAACCCTTGAAGGCGTAAGTCGAGCTCTGGTGGATCGGGGCGACGACCTCACCTGTATCTGGATCGGGTTCCTGGCCCTGGTGGACCGCGCGGGTCTCAAATCTCATGGTTCAGTTTATGGCCGAAAGAGTGGAAATTTCAACCGCTCGAGGAGGAAGCCTCGCTGCTTTCAGTGAGGCTCCAGGGCGGGTCTGGGACCCAGGTCTGGGAATTTTTAGACCTCAACCCCGCTTGAGGAAGTGCCACAAGCTGGAGAGGGTCATTTGGTGGCTTTCGGTCACCTTGTCCTTCAGTTCCATCGCCCGATCCCACTCCAAAGCGAGCGAGACCGGGACCCAGAAGGCGGTGATCAGGATCACCCACCAAGGGGAGGTAAAGAGCAAGAAGGTTGGCGGGATAAAGATCAGTGGAACCTCCAGAAGCTGAGTGATGGAGTAAGTCCGCTTTGCAGTGGTGATAGCGGTGGCCAAGCCGGAGATCGTCCCGGCGATGGTGATGTAGGCCAGGGCGGCGGCCCAGGGGATGAATCCGGCCAGGCCGAGGTAAGCCAAGGAACCGAGGCACAAGACTAAATCGAACAGGATCTCGTATTCTCCGATCCAGCCCGGCTCTTTTTTGTACCTTCGGGCGAGGTGCCCGTCGAGGAAGTCGATCGACCACCCGAGGAGGATCAGGAGCATCACCGTGCCCGCCTTGGCTCGCCCCCCAAGGCCGAGCAATGCTATCACCACCCCGAGAGGGAGCCGCGAGAAGGTCAACAGATCCGGAATCCTCGCCCGATACATCCTCCCCACCCCCTTCAGGGGAGCCAACCGTAGTTCTCCAGCACTTGGCGATTCCGGGCGATCAGATCGCCGAGCCGCTCTTCCGCGCCCGGCTCACGGAGCAGTCGGGGGAGGAGCCGCTCGCCAGAGGTGCCCAAGAGCGCCTCCCGCCATTTAAGGGCCAGTTCCCAGATCACGGCCGAGGCCCAAAGCCAGATCCGAATGAAGATAAAGGTCAAGGCAAAGAAGAGGTAAGCAACACAGAAGAGAAATACAACCAGGGCCCACTCTGCCCGGGCCTTAGTCACCGCTCCCCGGGAAAGCCTTCTTCCTTCATCACCCATCTCGATCCTCCTCTAGCCAACTATATTTTACCTGACTTCCCACTCCCTAGTCAAGCCCGCCAACGCCTCCGGCTCCAGCGATAGGCGCGGGCGCGGACGATAGCGCCGACGGCGAATTCGCCCAAGCTTCGCGCTGTAGGCGAACGGAGCCAGGGGATCGGCGGGATAGCTCCCCGGATCGACCCCCACAAGCTCTATCCGGCCTTTGTCCTGAAGTAGTTTCTGCCACTTGGCAAGGGGAGCGGTATCCTCACAGCGGGCGAACGAGGGGACCAAAGTGAGGTAGACGCGGTCAAACCGCCTCCCTTCGAGGAAGCGGCGGGCGAACTCCAGGCTATCAACGGTGTTGAAGGGAAGCCACAGGGCGGGTATCCCGGTGATGACGTTGGTGTGGGGGCTGATGTAGGTGAAACAATCGAGCATCAGCTCCCCCTCTCGGGCCCCGGCAGCCAGATAAGCGCGATAAGCCAGGAAGCTGTACCATTCGGGATGATCGAATCTAAGATGGAGCAGATCGAAACCCTTCTCCTGGGCAAACTTTCGCAGGTCATCGGCCAATCCGGAGGGGCAACCCCACTCCGACTCCGGGCGTTCCTCCAGCGGTAGGTCCAAATTCCACCGCTCCAAGAACCTCTCAGGCCCCACCCCCCCGAGCCCGCCGACCTGGAAGAAGCTTCGCTCGCCGACGCGATACTGCAGCCAGGGATAGGTGCACTCGATCAGGATCAGCCGCCCGCCTTTGGCCAGATTCACGGCGATGTAATCCCGATAGGCCTGGGGAAGCTTGATTAGCCGTAACCGCAAGAGGTCGGCATACTTGACCAGCGAGCGGTCGTGGAGCGGGTCGTAGTGGTTGATTGCCTCAAAATCAGCCCCCTCGGACAGCAGCTCCGCGGCCAACTTCTTCCCGAAGTAGTAGTAGCTTCGGACATCATCAGGCCTAATACGATGGCGGAAGCCGAGCAGGAAGNNGGCGTTCAGGAGGGCAGCCAGATGGGCCACCGCGCCGTTGGGCGAGCCGACGACGATGGCCGGCCACCGCCGCCGAGGATACTGGGCTGCGCACCACCGGGGAAGGGAATCGGGCTTCAGTCCTCCAATCCCCGCCGGGGATCTTCCCAACGATTGCGCGATCCCCCACTCAATCGCCGCAATCCGTAAGTTCTCCGGAAGGAATTTCACCAGCCCGAGGAAGAGGCTCGATCCCGGAGGATAGACCTCCAGGATACCCCGGCCGGAGCCGGTGAGGGCCCGCGCGGTCTCGCGGACCACCCGGGTCGAGGAGTCGGCCGGTTCGGGTTTAAGACCCTCCCGCGAACCAAGCGGCAACCCCCAAGCGAGCATCGCCAGCGCTCCCTTAAGCAACGACCTTCTGGTCAACTATAATTACCCCCTGCTCGAGCCATTTGAAGGAATTAGCCCGTGCTCAATGGCAAAGCGAACCAGCTCGACCACGCTGTGCAGGTCGAGCTTTTTCATCATCCTCATCCGATGGCTTCGCACCGTCTCCGGGCTGCGGTAAATCATCCTGGCAATCTCCTCCGTGGTATGGCCCTCGGCGATCAATTGCAGCACCTCCCGCTCGCGCGGCGTAAGCTGATCCAACTTGCCCTCGGAGGAGAGGCCCCGACGGGCAGAGGCAACGATCGCCTCCAGGATCGACGGGGCGAAGTGGTAGCCGCCGCGGGCGACCTGCTGGATCGCTTCCACCAACTCCTCCGCGGCGTTCTCCTTGAGAACGTAGCCTCGAACCCAGGCCCGGATTGCCTCCTGAACATATTCGCTATTCTCGTACATCGAAAGGAGGATGACGCTCGTCTCCGGAACCAGCTTGGCCAGCCGACGGGCGGCCTCCAGGCCGCCCAGCCGCGGCATGGAGATGTCGAGTACCGCAATGTGGGGCCGCAACTCCTCCGCCAACTCCAAGGCCTGGCGGCCATCCCCGGCCTCGGCGACGATCTCGATCTCCGGCTCCCGCTCCAATAACGTCCTCAGCCCCTGGCGGACCAGGGTGTGGTCATCAGCCAGCAGCACTTCGATCGTTTCCCTCTCCACAGGGCCATTCTATCAGCTTATCCTGCTGCGGAGAAATGGCGGTTTAACGGCTCAACCGCGGGGAGGGGAAATGGCCATTGTGGGGAAGCGGCTTAACCGGACTCTCGATATCGCTTCATCCCCTGACGGACCAGGGGGCCGCGGAGCCGCTCCAGGGCCTGCTCCTCCAGTTGCCTTACCCGCTCACGGGAGATGCCCAATCGCTTTCCCACCTCCTCCAGAGTGAGCGGCTCCCCCTCTCCCAGTCCGTATCTTAACTCCAAGATCCGCTGCTCCCGCTCGGGCAGCTCTCCCAATAACTCCTCCAGCACGCTCATCAGAATTTCCTGGGTACCCTCCTCGGCGGGCTGGGGCTCTTCCACCCCGAGAAAGTCCCCTAAGGTCTCCTCCCCTCCCTCGCCGAGCGGCGCTTCTAGAGATAGGGGATAGGCTGCGGCCTCTTTCGCTTGGCGGATTTTTTCCTCCGGCAGTTCCAGAACCGCCGCTAGCTCCTCCAGCGAGGGGCGGCGGCCGCCATCTTGGAGAAACGTCTCCTCGGCTTCGTTGATCTTCTGGATCAGCTCGATGATATGCTCGGGAAGGCGGATCGTCCGCCCGTGCTCGCTTAAGGCCCGGACGATCGCCTGGCGGACCCACCAAGTAGCGTAGGTGGAGAATTTGTAGCCTTTCTCCGGATCGAACCGCTCCACCGCCCGCAGGAGCCCCACATTCCCCTCCTGGATCAAATCCAACAGCGGCAAGCCATAGCCGTGGTAGCGACGAGCGATGGAGACCACCAGGCGGAGATTGGCCGAGATGAACCGCTCTTTGGCCTCCTCGTCCCCTTCCTTGATCCGCCGGGCCAGCTCCTGTTCCTCCTCCCTGCTGAGGAGCGGAACCTTCCCGATCTCCTGGAGATAGCGCTCCACTAGGCTTTCCGCCATGGCCTCGCTCTCCCCGTTTCGCTCATCCCCGGCTTTCATCGCCCCTCCTCTCTAAAGTTCCTTCAGGAACTCCCAGACCTGCGCCAGCTCCCAACCGGTGAAGCGACCCTCAGCCGCGGCTATCTGGAGGGCCTCATCCCAATTGGTGAGGCTGTGGAGTTGTATGCCATGCTCCCCGAGCGTCTCCCGCGCCCGGCGGAGCCTCACCCGCTCGGAATAGTATTCGAAGATTGTCAGGCAATCCTTGACCACCCCTCCGGCCCGCTCAATCCCCTCCTTGAAACGGAGCTTGCTTCCGCCATCGGTCACCAGATCCTCCACTAGGAGGGTACGCTGGCCCGAGTTCAGGACGCCTTCAATCTGGGCGTCCAGTCCGTAGCCTTTCGGCTCCTTGCGGACATAGATCAAAGGCTTCCTCAATTGTTGAGCCAGGAGCGCGGCATAGGGGATTCCCGCTGTCTCCCCGCCGGCGATCACGTCGACCCTGCCCGCTCCGATCTCCCGGTCCACCAAGGTGGAGAATCCCTCGGTGATCGCCTCTCGCGCCTCGGGGAAGGAGATGAGGCGGCGGCAATCGACGTAGACCGGCGACTCCGTTCCGGAGACAAGCCTGAAGGGGTGGCTCAGATTGACGAGGATCGACCCCGTTTGCAGCAGCGCCCGCGCGATTTGTTCCATCTTCGATCACCGGCGGCGGAAGCTCCGCTCAAATTCACCCCAGTCCCGGGGAAGAGCCATCGCCTCATCCCGGTAGACCGGCTCACCCTGGACGAAAGTCAGAAGAGGCCAGCCCTTCAAATCGAGCCCTTCATACGGGGACCAGCGGCACTTGGTGGCCAGCTTCTCTCCCGCCACGCGCCCCCAGAGGTCCAAGTCCACGATGGCCAAATCAGCATCACGGCCTACTCTGATTCCCCCCTTCCGCTCCAGGCGGAACCGCCGCGCCGGGTTCTCCGAAAGCACCATGACTAACCGGTCCAGACGGAGCTGTCCGCGGTTGACCGCATCGAGCATCAACGGGAGGGTCGTCTCCACCCCCGGCAGCCCCGCGGGAGGATCAGGGGACCCTTTTTCCTCCAGGGTATGAGGAGCATGGTCGCTGGTCACCAGGTCGATCAATCCTTCCTGGAGGGCCTCCCACAGGAAGCCGCGGTCCTCCTCTTCGGCGAGCGGGGGGTTAACCAGCAGCTTCCCCCCCTCTCGAGCCAGGTCCTCCCTGGTAAGGTACAGATAATGGGGACAGGTCTCGGCGGTGAGATCCGAATCCTTCTTCGCCTCCGCGATCACCAGGGCCCCCTCCTTGGTGGTCACATGGGCGAGGTGGAGTCTGAGATCGTAATTGACCAGGAGGTCAATCGCCTCCGTGAAGTCGCGCGCCTCAACCTCGCCCCGGTGAGCGTGGACCGCGAGGACCTTCCCCGTAGCAGCCACTGCCTTAAGAACGTTCCTTAACGCCCGCGAATCGCTGACCGTGAGCCCTCCGGTCGTCGCCCCGAGATAGAGCTTAAAGGCCTGAACTTCCCGGGCCAATTCTGGAATGAGGTCGATATTCTCCTCGGTGAGCCCGCCGTAGAGGCCGAAATCCACCAATGAGCGTTGGGCCACCTCCCGCTTTTTGCGGATCATTTCCAGGGTAGTGGTCGGCGGATCGGTGTTTGGCATCTCCAGTACCGTGCCCACGCCGCCCTTCACCCCGGCCTGCGCTCCGGTTTGCCAGGTCTCCTTGTGACTTTGATTAAAATCGCGGAAGTGAACGTGGACGTCGATCATCGCCGGAAGAATCAAGCAACCGGAGCAGTCGAGTCGCTCCCCATGAAGACCCTCTCCGATTTGCAGGATCCGCTCCTCAAATCCGAGCTCCGCGTCTCTCAATTCTCCATTAATGTATGCCTTTCCGCCAACCAGAACTCTCATCCGTCGTCCTCCCGTCGATTATAGCTTCAGCTTGCCCCCCGGCAAACTCGCCGATTGCCTAATCCGGAAGTTCACCGCTCGCTCTTCCGATCCCCTTAACTGCCATGAGATGCCCAAGCCCTGGCCCGGCTTCTCCAGAGTGAGGAAGCCTAAAAGGCTAGCGCTTAAACTGGAAAATCCTGACCGATAGGAGATGCCAGGGTCAATGCCCCGGCTGAACGAGGGCTGGTGGACCGACCGGGTTGACTAGCTCGATTTTTCCTGTATAATCCCCTCTTCGGTGTAGGGAGACGGCCGGTCGGCCGTCGGGAGGGAGGGTAAAATGTCTCATGTTGTAGACCGGATTTCGCTGGGGGCGATCGTCCAGGTGCGCGACCGGCTGCTCGAGCAACAGGAGCAAGGGCGGAAGGTGCTCCGCCTGGAGTCGGGCGACCCCTCGTTCGATATTCCGCCCCACGTGCGTGAAGCGATGGAAAAGGCCCTGAAAGATGGTTTGACTCACTACACCCCATCTACGGGCATCGCTCCCCTGCGCGAGGCCCTGTTCGGTAAGGTTAAAGAGGAGAATCGTTTGTCGGTCCCCGGACCGGATCACATCGTGGTGACTAACGGAGGCATGCACGGGCTTTATATTCTCTTCCGGGCTTTGCTCGAACCGGGTGATGAGGTCATCCTCCCCGATCCGATGTGGACCGAGGCCACAGAGAACGTCCGCCTCAGTGGCGGAGTGCCCGTGCCGGTGCGCCTGCACCCTGAACAGGGTTACAAGTATGACCCGGAGGGAATCGAGGCCGCCATTACCTCGCGCACCCGGGCGATCTTCATCAACACCCCGCACAATCCGACCGGCACAGTAGCGACCCCGGAGACGTTGGAAGCGATTGCGCTGCTGGCGGAAAAGCATGACCTGAGCCTGGTGAGCGACGAGGCTTACGAGCACGTGATCTTCGACGATTTGAACCATTTGAGTGTCGGTTCTCAGCCGCCCGCCCGGGAGCGGACGTTCAGCGCCTTCTCCCTCTCCAAGACCTATGCCATGAGCGGGTTGCGCCTGGGCTATATCGTAGTCCCTGAACAGAAGATCCTCGAGAGGGTGAAGAAGCTGGTCCGCTGCACGATCAACGGGGTGAACTCGGTGACCCAGCATGGGGCAGTGGCCGCGCTCAGCGGTCCCCAGGAGGCCACCCGAGCGATGGCCGCAGAATACCAGCGGCGGCGGGACATTCTCTACGGGGCATTGGGGGAGGTCCCCTACTTGAGCGCCTTCAAGCCCAGCGGGGCTTTCTATCTTTGGGCCCGTATCCGAGCCGAGTGGCCGGGTTACGATGGTCGGCGCGACGACTGGTCGATGACCGAATTCCTGATCGATCGAGCGGGAATCGGCTCCTCGCCGGGATCGGCCTTCGGCCCCGCAGGAGAGGGCCACATCCGCTTTGCCTACTCCTGCTCCACCGATCAGGTTCAGGAAGCAGCCCNNACTGATCAGGTTCAGGAAGCAGCCCGGCTGCTGCCCGAGGTCCTACATAGGGTTTAAAGGCCTACCCCGTCGATTTGTGACCCGCACCGAGGGCAGCGGCCCTCCTTTATGTTGTAGCGGGCGATGCCAAAACCCCACCGCCCTACCAGCAGTGCTTCGCAGTTGTAGCAATAGGTGTTCTCACCGTCCGCGCTGGGAACATTCCCCAGGTAAACGTATCTCAAACCCTCCTCCAAACCGATCTCCCTGGCCCGCTCCAGGGTGGAAACGGGGGTCGGCGGGAGGTTTTTCATCTTGTAATAGGGGTGGAACCGGGAGACGTGCCAGGGGATCCCCGGATCGATCGACTTGATGAATCGGGCGATAGAGCGCAGCTCCCCTTCGGAGTCATTGACGGTGGGAATGACCAGCGTGGTCACCTCGACCCAGATTCGAAGCTTCCTCATCAGCTTTACAGTATCCAAAACGGGTTGGAGCGTTGCGCCGAGATATTTGCGGTAAACTTCGTCTCGATAGGCCTTGACGTCTATGTTGATCCCATCGAGGTAGGGGGCGAGCATCTCCGTCGCTTCCGGGGTCAGGTAGCCGTTGCTGACGAACACATTTTCGATCCCGGCATCATGGGCCAACTTTGCCGTATCATAGGCGAACTCGAAGAAAACGGTCGGCTCGACATAGGTATAAGCGATCGATTGACAGCGGCGGCCCGCGGCATCGGCCACGATTTCTTCAGGCGTAAAGTCCTCTCCGATGATCTCGCCCCCGTGAGTCCGCGGATATTGTGAGATATCGTAATTCTGGCAGTGACGACAATGGAAGTTGCATCCCACGGTGGCAATGGAGTAGGAGGGGCTCCCGGGATGGAAATGGAACAGCGGTTTCTTCTCAATTGGATCTACCGCTCGGGAGATGAGCCGGCCGTAGACCAGGGTGTGAAGCCTCCCGCCGCGGTTCTCCCGGACTTGGCAGATGCCTCGCTTTCCGGGGAAGATGAGGCAGCGGTGAGCGCAAAGATTGCAGCGCACCTTATCCCCGGCCAGCCGCTGATAGAGCAGGGCCTCCTTGAGAGTCTCCACCTTCACCGTGATCACCTAATCTATTTTACCAAATAGGCCGCCGCTCCACTTAATCATCGAGTGAGCACACCTCAGCTCCGCTGCCGTCAACCATTATCCTTCCCATCTCCTCAGCCTCTTCAGTGTGTCAATCTTGTCCCGCCGTCCCAGCTTGGCCTGCTGGATGGCCTTGTTCAACACGGTGATAGTTTGATCATAGCCCCGGCGATTGACCGGATAGGGATGGCCGTCTTTTCCTCCGTGGGCGAAGCTGTAGCGGGCCGGATCGCGGAAAGAGAGCTTCGCGCCATAGACGAGCTCTGAAAGCAGGGCCAGGGCGCGGATCGTCTTCGGGCCGACCCCCTCCATCGCCAACAGTTCCTCAAAGTCAGCCGGCCGGCGCTCATAGGTCTTGGTGAAAATCCCCGCCAGTCGTTTCGGGTGAATGTCTTGGAGCAGCAAATGATGCCGTGGGGGCAAGGTCAGCTCCTGGAGTCCCTTCAATTCGCCAGTTAGCCACTCCGGCTTTTCATGAGCCAACTTGGAGCTGACCTGCCTGGCCTCGTCGCTCTCCTGGGCCACCAGATTGAGCGCTTCGCTGCGTCGCTCGGAGCAGATCGCCGCATGGGGCTCCTCGACGAAGTCCCGAACCTGAGGGCTCAGCCAATGGTAGCGGCGGGCGTAACGGCTCTGTTCATTCATGCCTTGCTGAATGACGGCCCACTGGCCCAGGCGATCAAAGATGAACAGGTGATGATAAATCCCGTATCCGTCCTGCAACGCCGTATTATCCACCTTGGCGCTCATCCGGCTGGCGTAGACCAGCTTGGCCGGTTCCACCTTCAGCTCCGGACCCCAACCCTCGATCTCCTGGGGCGTCCTCCGAGAGGTGGCCCCTTTTCCTCCGGCGATGAACAGGCCCAGGTCCTTCTCCAAACCTCGGATCCCCTCTTTAAGTGCTGCGCCGGTCACCGTGGTCAGGCCGGAGGAGTGCCAATCGTAGCCCAGTAACGACCCCAGTGCCTGAAACCAGAAGGGGTCGGACAATCTGTTCATGAATTCGCCCGCCCCGCACTCATCAACCATCAGGATCGTGATCTGGCGGGCCAGCTCGCGCATCCGGGCAAACAGCCACCGCGGCGCTTTCCCATAGTGCAGTGGCAGCTCCGCCGTTCCGGTGCGCATCTCGACTCAGTCTAGCAGATCCTTTCTGAAACGCCAAGGGTTTGTCCCCCGGGGGCAGCTTGGAGGGAAGAGCGAGGGCGGTCCATTGGAGCAGATGCAGCCTGCGGCAATATGAGACCCGGCGCTTCGGAAGGGCCAATCTACCCTTCTACCCGCAAGCAAACCCTTGGTGTATAATGATGGACCAAAAACAGTGATCAGTCGTCAGGAGGCCAGGCCATGACTTAGTTAGTTGAGCGCCGAGCTGACTCCCTCATCGCCCGTGGAAGGGTTGACCCGGGCAACAACCGGACGAGCCCCAGTGGCGGGCGCCAGTTGAGTAGCCGGGGGGATGGAGAAAAAATGCGCTCTCCCAATATGGCCAGGCTACTCCAAGAATAACTAAGCGGGCACCGAGCTTTGTCTCGCCCGCCCCGCAGAAAAGGAGGAGATGTGAGTAACCAGAGAGGGGTGTTGAGGTCCAGGAGACGAGAAAGAGGAATTGCCAGCCACAAGCGGTTGACCTGGCTGTTGGCAGCTTGCGTCGCGTTGGTCTGGTTAGGGGTCGGAGTGGTCCCTAATGTCGTTTCCGCCCAGTCATTTACGTTTAAGGGTCGCCCAACGGCCCCATTTTATTACAGTAGGTGGCAAGTCGTCGAAGTAGGCGGGCCCATATCGAGCCTTGAAGGAGATGCAGATACCAAGGTGCTGGCAGCCAGTGCGGAGTTGACGTTTGACCCTATCAAAGGTGGTGAGGTCACAGGCAGCATTCACCTGCTCTGGACAGATGCCGAGGCTAGTATCAGTTGCCCAGACGGATGGGAAGATGCTCCCGGTCTACAAATAGAGTACAGGGCGACAATCACCGGAACCTTCGACCCTGACACGAGAGCCCTCGAGGGTGAGATGACCACCACTGTAGAGTGGCTGAACGGGCCCTGCCCAGAGGTCGTAACGGACCGTAGCGGTCTGGGGTGGTATGCAAGATTTGATGACGAGAACACGATCTCGATTTTTTACCGCCCTTTCTCGCCGCCAGGTCCACTCGATCAAGGTCTCCTGGCGCGCCTGTGGGGCGGTATGCCACCGGGACCATCAGGAGAGCGCAAGCTGATCGTGGAGGTGCTCAGCGGAGCGGATGAAGACTACTTGCGCGACATACCTTTGCACGACGCGCCAGTCAAGGTTGTCCGCATCGCCGATGGCGTTGTAATCGCTGAAGGAGTTACCGGACCCGATGGCCGTACCGCGACGCTCACCGTGCCCACATCAGGCTCCGAAAGCGGATTGCCCGAGTTGAGGGTGGAAACCGATCTGGGAGCAGACGACAGCTATGGTGTTCAATCCGCCTTTGCCGACCGCTGGAGCGACATTCCGCCAGAGTTATTGCGGCCTTCGGATGAGCCCAGGCTGTACACCGTGTTTCTGGAATGGGATGCCCCCCCGCTGGGCAAGCTGGTGGTGGTGGACCTGAATTTCTCCGGCTCTTGTACGGCAGACCTCAGAGATGTCCTGGTGACGGACATAAAGCATTGGGGAGATTTGCCAACCGACGGGCCACTGATGTACGCCGACCAGAAGGTGTACAGCAAAGACTATACTGCCCTTCTTCGACTTGAGCAACCCACGAATGCAGGGAGCACATTCCAGGTCCCCGAAGAAACGTCGATTACGATCGACATTTCCGACATCGCCATTATCGATCTGGAACCTGACACCTTGTTGAAATTACCGTGCGTCGCATGGGACCCAGGAAACCGGCCCGAAGAAGCCGCTGGCCTGATACAGGGGGCGATCAACCTCTTCACCGGTAAGGCGTTTGCGGTCAAAACGAGGGACGCGGTGGCCGGCACCAGAGGGACAGAGTTTAGCGTAGAGGCCAACGAGGCATTCACGCGAGTGTCAGTTTATGAGGGCGCGGTCGAGGTCACACCAGTGAATCCTTCATTGTCACCCGTCACTCTTCAAGCGGGAGAACAAGTGACAGTCTCACAAGACGAACTCAGCCCTGTCACACCCATTGAACCACCACCTCCGCCGGTCATTCAAGCTCCGAACATCACGTTTGTCGGAATTCCCGATACACTTCTTATCGATACTCCTACCGCATGGCAGTTGGGCTTCTCTGATCCAAATGGGGATATCAACCTGATTCGCTTTGAACAACTGATATCTGGCGGTTGGCAACTTGGGGCCGAGGGGGATCCTCAAGTGCAGGGCCAAACCCAAGGGACCATTGGGATAGAGACCACCTGTCGCCAACTGGGAATAGTCCGAGCGCGGGTGACCCTATTTGATGCCGCGGGAAACAGCAGTGGGCCAACTGAATACAGCTATGAGTGCGCCAGTGGGAGCCCTATGCCTCCGCCGAGCCAAGCTCCGACCATTACTTCAGTTGGCATCCCCAGCGAACTTATCATCGACATGTCCACCTCATGGCAGCTTGGCTTCTCCGACCCTGATGCGGACATCGTCCTGGTCAAGTTCGAACGACTCGTCTCCGGAGATTGGCAGCCTGCCGGGGAGTTTGATCCCGAGGTGCGAGGTCAGACCCAGGGCACCATAGGTGTACAGACCACCTGTCGCCAACCGGGACCGGTTCAAGCCAGAGTGACCCTGTATGATGCCGCAGGAAACAGCAGTGACCCGACGGGTTATAGCTACGAATGCGTCAGCCGCCGGACTACTCCGCCCAGTGAAGACAGCGTCGCAAAAGCCCTCGACATCAACAGTAATGGGTACCTAGATGACTCTGAAATCCGGCAAGCAGTTCAGTACTGGATCCTTGAGGAGACTGTTCCCGGAACTGACCAGACCATCAGTGACCAAGAAATGCTGGAGTTGATACAGCTCTGGATCTTGGGCGAGCCGATCAGCAGTGCTTCCCTTGGACAATATCCCGAGGTGACTCCTGCTCCAGAACCGCTCGTGGTTGAAGCTGTCTCGCTGTACCCCAATCCTCTCACCGAGGGCCGCGAGGCGGTGATCGAGGTCCACGGAGCGGGCATCGCCGGAATTGAGCTGGAGATCTTCGACCTCACCGGCCGGCGGGTGTTCGACCAACGAACACCCGGCAGCAACCTGTACTTCCAAGGTATGGATAATGCAGGCCTCACTCTAGCCAACGGGGTCTACCTCTACGTGGTGACCGCGAGAGGATTCGACGGACAGATCATCAGGAGCGAGGTGAGGAAGCTAATCTTGATGAGATAGCATCGAGCAGACATGTCACAGTCCGCCACTCTGTGGTGGGGCATCCGGAGCGGTCACCGCATGTAGATCCCCCCGTTGGCGTTGATCGTCTCTCCAGTTATATAGCTTGCTTCCGCTGAAGCGAGAAAGGCGATCACCGCGGCGATTTCCTCCGGCTCGGCGGCCCGCCCCAGGGGAATCTTGGCCGCTATTTCAGCACCCCGTTTTTCCAAGGCCGCCCGGGTCATCTCCGTCTTCGCATAGCCTGGAGAGACGGCGTTGACCGTTATATTGTGTGGAGCTAACTCCAGGGCAAGCGATTTTGTCAGGCCCAACAGGCCGGATTTGGCCGAGGCATAATGGGCCCCGTGGGTCGAGCCGGTCATCGCCCGCAGCGAAGCCACATTGACGATCCTCCCCCAGCCGGCCTCCTTCATCTGCGGCACCGCGACCTGAGCACAGATAAAGGCCGCTTCCAGGGTCACCCGGACCATCCGTTCCCAGTCTGCCAGCTTCAACTCCTCCAGGTCGGCATGTTGAGTATAGCCCGCATTGTTCACCAGGATGTGCAGACCGTTCAATTCCCTCACGGCTTGGCCGACCAGCCACTTGGCCTGCTCTGGATGGCCAACGTCGGCTTGGAGAGCAGTCGCCCGCCGCCCCAGGCTTTCTATTTGCTTAACGACCTCCTCCGCACCCTCGAGATTGCTCCGATAATTAACGGCCACGTCGCACCCGTCCCGGGCCAGGCGGATGGCCGTCGCCGCTCCAATGCCCCGCGAGGCCCCCGTAACCAAAGCTTTTCTGCTATTCATTCCTCACCCCTTGGGTTTAACATTGCGGTTGCGCTATTATATCATCAGCTCTGAATCAGCGAAAGGAGGATCGCCATGGCCAAAATCAGAAGCGAACATGCGGGCGGTTTCTACCATTTCTATCCAAAGCTGGCCACGGTGGTGACCGTCCAAGCCGGGGAGAAGCGAAACGCTCTAGCCGTCGCTTGGAACTGTCCCCTCTCCCGTCAACCCCCAATCTACGGGGTCTCCATCTCGCCCCAGCGCTTTAGCCACGGGCTGATCTTAGAGGCGAAGGAGTTTGTGGTAAATTTCCTCCCCATCGAGGCGCGGAAGCTGATCGCGGCCGTGGGACGGACCAGCGGGCGGGAGTTCGACAAGTTCGAGCAGTTCGGCATCGAGGTGGAACAGCCGTTGAAACTGGCCTCTCCCATTCTGAAAGAAGCCTACGCTGCCTATGAGTGCGAGCTTTTGGAGCACCGCACCTGGGGAGACCACGACTGGTTTGTGGGCCGGATCGTCGCCGTGCACCAAGAAGAGGGAGCATTCACTTCTGAAGGGCTGATCGCCTTCGAGCAGATCACTCCAGCGCTGTATCTAGGCGGCGATTTCTACCTAGAGATGGAGAAGAAGGCCATTCACCGCATCGGCAGGGAAGAAGCTCTCCAATCCCAATGTTAAGAACATCATGACCTTAACAATCTTAGGGATAGTCCTATTGATCGTCCTCGGCGGCTTGATCGGGCGGACAATTTACCAGAAGCGGGCCTATCGAGCAGGGAAGCTCAAGCAATGCCCCCATTGTGGGCGATATTACAAGGGTAACCTGACCTATTGTCCCTATTGCGGCGAGGTGGTAGCGAAATGGTCCAGTAGGAGATAGCTCTGGTTGGTGTCTCTGTGTTATTTACTCTCTGATCAGTTAGCGGAGGAGCGTGTCTCAGTCAGCATCCTGGACTAATGATGAATCCGAAGACTTGACACGCCTTCTCAGTAAGGGTATAATTTGACTCTCCTAAAACTTGGAGCTACTAACTTCAAGGGGGTTAAACAATGGAAGGTCTTAGAGGAGCAACTTCGAGGCTTTTGGGGCGGAGAGCGGGAGAAGGTCGGCATTATCCTACAGATTCCGGCCTGGGCAAAAAGAGGAAGATCCTTATCGCGATTTCGATTTGCGCTGCCTTCCTCTCCGGGAGCGGTGCAGCTTTAGCCTGCGAGATTTGGCAAGTCACTCCCAATCAGGGTCTTCCCGGAGATGTCCTGGAGGTTACCTTGGAAGGCTTCGGCTTCGGATATTCTGAAGTATATGAGATCAACTTTGGGCCCGGGATCGGTGTAGAGGTATTAAACATGGTCCCAAAGACTGTCGAGCCTATTCCCGATTCCTTTCTCCTCCAGCTCTCCATCTCAGAAACGGCTTCTCCCGGCCCACGCACGATCGTGGTGGACGGATACGTTGCCTCTTGCGCGGCCGAGGACGCCTTCGTCGTTGAAGAGGCGGGCCCTCAGGAGAATCAACCGCCGGTGGCAGATTTCACTTACTCGCCCAGCGAGCCCAGCACCGGTGACCAGGTAGCCTTCGACGCCTCAGCCTCCTTCGATCCCGATGGGGAGATCGCGGATTACTTCTGGGACTTCGGCGATGGTGCAACCGGTGCGGGAGTCACGGTGACTCACGCCTACCCCGAGCCCAGCAATTATGGCGTAACCCTGACGGTCTTCGATAATCAAGAGCTATCTGATTCTATCAGCCAGACGGTCTTCGTCCGTGAACGAGCCGATGCAGGGTTGAATACCGTGATCGATCATGTGATCTGGAACGGCTTTCCGTCGAACATCGGGGAGACCGGCACCGCCATAGACCTGGGGGAAGGCAGCCCTAGTACCCGTTTCCTCAATGTCGTCGCTGACTTCAACGGCGATGGGACAATTGCAGAGTACACCACAGACTTGGGCATGCAACCGGAGTGGATCGTGCGTAACTTGCCGGTTCCTCCTGACCTCGAAGGGACCCTACTGTTAGATGCTTCCTTCCCGATCTTAGACGAAACAATCACCGCAGGGGCTTTGTTTGAAATCGGGGATAGCTTGCTCGATGGGCCGGCGACTGCCGCGCCCGTTTTTCCTACTGAAACTGTCGTGGTGGGCACAACTACAAGACTTGCTACCAGCCCGGGNNGGAAAGGAAGAACCCATTCCCCCGAGCCTGCAACCCACCGAAGTGGGATTCGGTTTGACAATTTGGGGATTTCCTTTAGATATCGTATTCCGCGGGGGTGTGCCTGATATTCCCCAGAAGCCGAACGAATGTGCTCCCACTGCCACGGCCAACAGCCTGCGGTGGCTGGCTAAGAAACATGGATTCAACGACAAACTTCCGGCCAGCGACAGCGATTTAGTCAAGGGCCTAGGTCAGGCCATGAAGACCTCATCAACCGTTGGTACTTTCGACGCCGACATGGTTAATGGCAAGAAGAAATTCATCAAAGACAAGGGACTGGCCCTAACCGTAGAAGGCCAAGATAACAATGGCGCTGGTGAGCTCACCAAGGCCAAACCCACCTTGGAATTCATCCTAGAGCAACTGAAGAAGGGCCAGGACGTAGAAATGGGCTTTACGTTCACCGGAGATGGCGGCCACTGGGTCACTATTGTAGGTGTTGTAAAGTTCGGCAACAAGCTAGGTGTGTATATCCATGACCCCGATGATGCTGACAAGGGCACGCCAAAGACGCAGTTCTATGAGCTCGAGGTCCGTCCGGACGGCTTTTTGCGCCTGAAGGGCTATGGGCATGATAATTTTGTCGATATCGTGGTTGCCGAATCCCCTGTTCCTAAATGCCCAACCCAAGACCCGACAGCAGTGATCTCCCCTACGACGCCGCGTGCCTCATCGGGACACTCCTTCCCCCGAACCATCACCCTCTCAGGGGCTTCTTCGCACGACAACGATGATTGTGGTGATCCCCCGGCCATTCGCAAATATGAATGGTCGGTGGCAGAGAACCTCCTGCCAAATCCCGAGCAGCCCTCGGCGCAGCCTCTCAATGGAGTTGGAGAGACCTTCACCGTGTCTTTCAAAGCCCCCGGGACCTACACCATCAAGCTGACCGTCACGGATAACGATGGCGAGACCGACGACGAAACTGTCGAAGTTAAGATCGGCAATCGAANNATTGAGTTGACGCCCCGCGGCGAAATCCGTCGCTGGGTCGTGAGATTCAAGACCAAGGATCCTGATCGGCCAGATAAGGACCTTCAGAAGAACGTTGACGTGAACTATCAGGACTCAGCGGGCACCCATCAGGCGGGAGGAGCACCTCCTCTCAGCATCAACTTCACAGGGGGATGGGCGATCGTCTCCGCGGAGATCACCGCAACGGATCCGCACGGAGCTAAAGGCGTGCTGAACGATACCGTGTTGTTATGGAGGAGTGGAGCAGCTCGACAACAACTGCAACAGCATCTGCAGGGTGGGGGCGCTAATGCCTTCCTACAAGCGCAGTTGCAAAGGATCTTGCGGAATAAGAAAGGGCAGGATTGGATCGATAACAACCCCACGAAAGCCAGCAATGCTATTAACCGTGCCCTCAACCGCATCCGAAACATGAAGCTCCGTAACACCTTCCGCAAAGTGGTCGTCTCCGGTCAATCTGAGGAAGTGACGGCCTTACAAGAGGAAGAGGTATGGGAAGGCATGTACCAAGATGGCTTGGAGCTCTTGGGAATTGTGCCCACCGCTGATTTCAGCTTCTCACCGGACATGCCCGATGCAGGAGAGCAGGTGACCTTTGATGCTTCAGCGTCCGTTCCTAGTGAGGAGGGCAGTGAGCTAGTCAACTACGAATGGGACTTTGACGGAGACGGTGAAGTTGATGCTGAGGGGCCTACGGCGAGCTTCACCTTTGAGGCGCCCCGCGATTACGATGTGACCTTGAGGGTCGTCGACGACGCGGGCGAAGAGGACCTGGAGATCAGGACGATTTTCGTAGGCGGAGCAGGTGGACTGACGATCGAGGAGGCGCTGGATGTCAACCAGAACAACGTCCTAGATGACGATGAAATCCTTTGGGCCATTGAATTGTGGATCAACGGGGAGGAGGTCCCGGGCACCGGCCAGACGATCAGCGATGAAAAGATGCTGGAGTTAATCAATAAGTGGATCAATGGCACTCAGCTTTCCGCCGCGGGACAAGCCCTCGTCGGTGACGGGTTTGAGCCCTTGAAGCTCGAACAGACTTGGCTGTCTCATGAGGCAAACGGGCTTGTGCTTAACGTTAATGGGCGGGGCATCGAGCATGTCAACCTTCAGGTGTTCAACCTGGCTGGCCAGCGCCTGCTCAATCACACCGCGAGCGGAAGAAAGTTGCACTTTCAGGCGGCCGATGCGGCCGGTCGCCCCTGGGCCAACGGCGTCTATTTGTATGTGGTAACGGCCCGGGGAGCCAACGAACAGGTTGTCCGCAGTCCGGTTCGCAAGATGGCCCTGTTGCGTTAGGGAAGTCATACCCGGACGTGCTACATTGCAGCCCTCGGAGTAGGCTCCGGGGGCTGTTCATTTGTGAGAGGACTTTCTCCAGCAGGGGAGTGATCGACTTAGAGGGACGATAATTGAAGAAATGTGGGAGATGCAAAGGGCCTGATCTTCGGTTACATTAAAAGCCTCTCAAAGCTGGGCAACCGATTTCCCAGGAAGACAGGATCAAGGTCAAGCTGACCATCGCCGTCTGATGGGGCAGAATCTGCTGCAGTCACTCGTTGTGGGGAATCTCGATGGTGCTTCCCCCGATGAACTCCCGCACTACCGCATCCCCGGGGATTAAGCTGAGATCGTTCACCTGGGCGAGCGTCAAGCCCTCCACGGAGTCCAGGAGCTTTTTAATCCGCGCGTAACGAATGCGGGCGTCGAGGAAGGAGGCGTATTGATCGAGGTCCTCCTTCGCCGGCCAGACGTTCTCCGTTCCAGAGAAAAACGGCTTGAGGGCCGGCAGGTCGAAGGGCATCCCCCCGTTCAGCACGTGATCGGCCAACCCCTTCAAAGGGATGATGCTGAACAGCTCCCCCGTCCGAACGTAATGCCAGTGAAGCAGGGTCGCAAGCGGCATGTGGCTGCGGTGCTTCACATCGCGCAGCATCCGCCGCAGTAGCCTGACATCGTCGAACCGGGTCAGGCGACGCCCGGTGCGGTCCCCCTCGACCAACGGCAGCATCACCTCCAATTCATAGAGGGGATTCATCGCCTCGATGTAGAGGCGAAACATTGCCTTCGGGTCGATCCCTTCTGTTATAGGAGGATAGAAGCCATGCAGACAGTCGAGCAGCAGGATCTGGTCGGGCTGGCGTCTGATCGGCCTCGTTCCCGCCCGTCTTCCCTCCTTGAAACTGTAGACCGGCTTTTCGATCGACTCGCCCTCCAGAAGCTCCTTGAGCTGTTCGTTCAAAAGCTGTATGTCAAGGGCCTCGGGTGTCTCATAATTCCGATCATCGATCCAGTCAGTCGGATGCTCGATCAACGGCCAGAAGTAGTCGTCGAGGTTCAGCATCAAGAAACGCAGGCCTTGTAGTTCCAGGCGCTGGGCCAGCTTGACGGTGGAGGTGGTCTTCCCCGAGCTGGACGGTCCACTAATCCAGATCATCTGGATATCGTCCCCCGATTCGATCCTGGCGAGAACCTTTTCCGCCGCCTGGTCCAATGAGCGCTCGTACTCGGCGATCGCGGCGTCGACGAGTGATTTCAGCTCCCCGGTGCGTACGATCTCATTTAATCCTTCCACCGTATCACAGCCGTGTTCGTGGTTCCATGCCAGAAGCTTTTTCATGTACTCCGGAGGGTATCCGTTCCCCACGAACTGCTCCTCGGTGATCGCCCCCTGGCGGATCCAATGGTGGCCCCAGCGGAAGCAGGTATAGGCGTCGGCCGTTACCGAAAATCCTGTACTTTTCAGCACGTGCACCACCACGTCTTGGATCTCCTCTACCGTTGGGGGGAAGTTGGACACCAGGTGCTCCGGCTTGGCGTTGAGGCACACCACCACCAGGTCAGAAAGAAATTGGGCGATCCCCTCATCGGTCTTCCCGGCGGCGAAGACCCGGTCGTTCACCCCCGCTAAGTAGTCCTGATCGAACCCGCCAATGGAATCCGCCGCCCGTCGAATGGCCCGGATAATCCGTTCCTGCTCGAAGGCGACCAGGGCGTGGTTTCGCTTCAGCACCTTGCCGATCTTGTTGACCACCGCCATAATAACGCAATTATAACAACCGAGAGCGGAAGAGGTCTACACCTTCCTAGGCCTCCTCGGCCGGCTCGGCCAGCCGCTCAAGCTCCAGCTCCGGCCGCCGTTCGATCACCTTCTCCTTCCAATTGCCGGTGAGAAAGAAGCCCAAGGAAAGAAAAGCCGCACCGAGGTTGGAGAGGCTCATCGACCACCAGACCCCGTCGCTCCCCATCCCTAAGGCCCCGCCGAGCAGGTAAGCCAGCGGGAGCCGCAGGACCCAGAGCCGAAAGAGGGAGAAGAGCATCGAATAGATAGTATGGCCCGAGCCCTGGTAGGTCCCGATCATCACCTGGAGTACACCGATGAAGGGGAGGGAGAAGGAGACCAACCGGAACAGCTCCGCCCCGCGCTGGATCACCGCCGGGTCATCGATGAATACCCTGATTAAATCGTGGCGGAACAGGAAGGAGACAAGGCCCATGGCCGCGAGAAGCGCTACATTGATTCCGGTGCTCGTCCAAGCGGTCCGTTCCGCCCGCCCCTTTTGGTCCGATCCCAGATTCTGGCCCACCGCCGTCGTCGTGGCCTGGCCCAGGCCCATCGCCGGCATCATTACCAGGCTGATTACCCGATTTCCCACTCCGAAAGCCCCAATCGTGGCCGTGCCGAATCGGGCGACGATCCCCATGAGAATGGAAAACCCCAGAGCGGTCCCCGACATGCCCACCGAGTTGGGCACACCGATGCGCACCAGCCTCCCAATGGTCTTCCAATTTGGCCAAAGATGACTCGGCCTAAGGGAGATCCCCACCCGGCCGGAGAAGAGAAGATAGATGGCATAAATGGCCATCGCCGCCCGGGAGAGGCCGGTGGCCGCTGCCGCTCCACTCACCTCCCACCGGGGAAAGGGTCCCAGGCCGAAGATGAGCAGCGGGTCGAGCACCATGTTCAGCGCTACCGCGAAAAAGAGGAGCTTCATCGGGGTGAGGGTATCGCCCCACCCTTGGAGGAGGGCGCGAAAGGTGAACAGGATGAATATCGTGGGGAGGGAGGCAAACACGATCTGCATGTAGGAGGTAGCAAGCCGCAACACCTCTGGCTCCACCCCCATCAGTTTCAGGATGGGCTCAGTAGCTAGATATCCCCCGAGGCTGAGCAACAGGCCGAACCCAAGCAGAAAGGAGAAAGCATGGCCGGCCACGCGATTGGCCTCCTCCTCCTCACGGGCGCCGGTATATTGGGCGACCAGGGCTGTCCCCGCGATCCCCAGGCCCATCCCAAGCGAGATGACCAAAAAGATCACCGGCCAAGCTAAAGTCGGCGCGGCAACGGCCTCCTTCCCCAACCGCCCCAGCCAGAAGATGTCGATCAGGTTATGCATGGTCAAAAGGAGATTGGAGGCCATGATCGGCCAGGCCAGCCTAAAGAGGGATCTTGCAATTGGCCCTTGGGTAATGTGGTTCGGCGGCTCCCTCATCGCCGTTGCTCTCCTAGGACCTGGATCATCTCTTGGTGAATCCTGCCATTGGAAGCGAGGGCCTCATCGCCATAGATGTCGAGTTCCCCGCCGCTGAAGTCGCTGACTTCTCCCCCGGCCTCGCCGATGATCAGCGCTCCGGCGGCGACATCCCAAGGTTTCAGATCCAGCTCCCAGAAGCCATCGAATCGCCCGCAGGCGACGTAACAGAGATCGAGGGCTGCCGATCCGGTGCGGCGGACCGCCTGGGCCCGGTGAGCGAAATTGCCAAAGTGGATCAAGTTAGCTTCAATTCGGTCCAGATTATACGGAAAACCTGTGGCGAGCATCGAGCCGTGCAGGTGATCGGTCCGGGAGACCTTGATCGGCTCCCCGTTGAGGCTGGCTCCCTTCCCGGCCTGAGCGAAGAACAGCTCATCCAGAACCGGACTATAGACGATCCCCAGAAGGAGTTCTCCCCTCCGCTCCACGGCGATGGAGACGGCGAACAGTGGAAAGCCGTGGGCGTAGTTGGTCGTCCCATCGAGGGGATCGATGATCCACCGGTACTCCGCGGCGGTTTCGAAGCTTTTGCTCTCCTCAGCCAGGATCCCGTGATCGGGGAAGTGCTCCCGGATCACCCCGATGATCTCCTCCTCGGAGCGGCGGTCGAACTCCGTGACCAGATCGACCCGGCTGCTCTTATATCGGAACTGGTGGGCTTCGCCGAACCCCTCCCCCAGGAGTTGGCCCGCTCGCTTCGCGGCGGCTCGCGCCACTTCCCCTAGAGTCGAAGGTTCCATTCACCCAATACTTTCAGCAGATCGCGGTCGGTAAGATCGATCCGGATCGGGGTGATGGTGATCAGGCCCTCTTCGCTCGCCACCAGGTCGGAGTCCGGGCGGTGGTCCTCATTCACCGCCGCTCCGGTGAGCCAGTAGTAGGTCTCCCCAAAGGGGTCCTCCCCTACTTGGAAATAGTCCTCGTAACGCTGGAGCGCCTGCTCGGCCAACTTGACCCCGCTAATCCGCTCCCGGGGAAGGTCGGGAATGTTTACGTTGAGACAAAGCCTCGAGGGGAGAGGCTTTCGATTTGTCAACTCCTCCAGCAACTGGCGGGCGATCGCCGCGGCCATCTCGAATCGCGGCTCGCCGGAGCAGCGGCCCCCGCGACAGGTGAGGGAGAAGGCGATCGAGGGGAAGCCGTCGATCGCCCCCTCGACTGCCCCGGAGACCGTCCCAGAATAAAAAAGATCGATGCCCAAATTGGGCCCGCCGTTGATCCCCGAGATCACCCAGTCTACCTTCCGCTCGGCCAGAAATAAGCCGAGCTTCACCGAATCAGCAGGGGTCCCGGTGGTGGCGTACCCGAAGAATTTCCCATCTTTGTGGAAGGGACGAAGCCTCAACGGAGCGCGTTTGGTGAAACCATGGCTCGAGCCGCTCATCTCCCGCTCCGGAGCGATCACGAGGACCTCCCCCAGTCTTCTCAGCTCCCGCNNTCCCCGGAGCATCGATCCCATCGTCGTTGGCCAGCAAGAATTTCATTCACTCAACCTCCCCCGCACCTTCTCGAGCGTGCGCTCCTTCGCCTGTCTGCCTGCAACTGCAAGTTCCTCTTGCCGCCTTTGCCACTCTTCCCTGGACCGTTCATCCCCAATCGATTGGAGATTAACTTCAACGTTCAGCAGGGCAACCTCCAGCCCCGCAGCGGCCATGGTCGTCGCGGCACCGGCGTCGCTCACCGCGTTTTTATTCCCGTGCTCGGCCACAATCTCTGAGAGTTTCAGAGTCTCGAAGCACAGCTTGGCCACTTCCAGGGGGACGGCGGAGGCCCGCTGCAGGGCCTCCTCGATCTCCTGGAGACGCTGCGGGTCGTCCTTGGGGAGCCTATAGGCGGCCATTACCCCGTTGAAAGCGGCGATGTCCTGCTCCACCAGCTTGCCCAGTTGATGTCGTAGCTCCAACGCCTCGGTCAGAACCTCGCCCATGGAGATTTCAACGTCCTCATAACCCCGTTTGCCGGCGGTCAGATTGGCCACCATGGCGACCAAAGACGCGGCGAGGCTCCCTGCAAGCGCGGCTGCCGCTCCTCCGCCCGGGGTGGGCGAGCCCGCGGAAAGCTCCTCCAGAAAATGCCTCAGCGGCTCTTCCAGATAGGTCAATCTTCCCGCTCCCAATAGACACGGACAAATCTCTCTCTCAGTTTCGGTTTGATGGTAAAATCACCGGCGTGGGCCGAGTTGACCGCCCGGCCGATCCGGCGTGCCAGGTGCTGATTGGTGGTGGCAATCTCGATTCCCCCGCCACCCTTCTCGACCCACATGATCCGCTGCAAGGGACGCTTCGCCTTGGCCTGCTCCTCTTGGTTGCGGACGATGTTCATAATCTCCCCCTCTTTTTCCCAGAGGTAGCGACCAGATAGGTAGACTAGCCCCCCGGGAGAGCGATCGACCTCGCGGCGACAGGCAGGGCAGAGTTCGTCGTTCGCCCCTTCCGGGGGCTCGCCCCCGGCCTGCCAACGCCCCGCACNNCAAGGCCACACCGGGAGCAGACGGTCGGCTCGGGAAACTTCCGCCGCTCATTGTAGGGGCTCTTCCGCTTTTGGCCAATCCGCGAACGTCGCTCCTTCATGGGGATCACCTCGCTGGGAACAATATAACGTATGGCAGGCTGATTTTGCAACCGTCCTTCCTGAGCAACTTGGGCTGCTTTGGGCCTTGCTGTTATATTGAAGAGAGGGAAGTCGAAGATGCGGCCGGAGATTGCCAACCAATTGATCTGGTTGCTGAGCCGGGGGGAACGGGGCCGGCGGAGCCTGGCCCAGGCCACCGGGCTGGGGGAGATCGCCGTCCGCCAGGAGCTGGAGCGGCTCCGCTCCTTTGGGTTGGTGCAGATGGACCGCCGGGGAACGCGGCTTACCCCAAAGGGCGAGCGGGAGTTCGCCCCGGTCATTGGCCAGGTCAAGGAAGTAGAAGAGGTCCAGCTGGAGGGACTAGAGCTCGATCGGATCACCGTGGGAGCGCTGGTGAGTCGGCCCGCGGGGAGCGGTCCGACGTGGCAGTTTCGCGATCTGGCAGTCCGCCAGGGGGCGAGCGGGGCGATCCTCATCACCTGTACAGCCTCGGGGCCGCGGTTCAGCGATAGCGGCGAGCCGCTCGCCGCGCAGAACCCCCGTGACGCCCTGCTGCTCCAGGAGAGCTTCCCCGGACAGGAAGAGCGAGACCTGATCCTCCTCGTCTCCGCCCCCGATCTCCGGAGCGCCAAGCTCGGCCTCTGGAAGGTGATCACGGCCATCCTCCGTCGCGGGAGTTGACAACGGGCCACCGCGGGGTTAAAATTTTATCGAGCTGTGGGATAATTTATCCCACAGCATAGATCAGGGGAGGTCTTGCCTATGAGAAGA
>JABAHQ010004931.1_pt1 | contig 30122 bp, 26 predicted proteins | sample 7062091 | NCBI WGS metagenome assembly JABAHQ01 (sample SAMN14534359, study PRJNA622989) | marine sediment metagenome | biome: marine biome [ENVO:00000428]; feature: marine pelagic biome [ENVO:01000023]; material: deep marine sediment [ENVO:00002113] | place: India: Gulf of Kutch | collected... | reverse complement strand
GTCGCCCCCCGTGCGGGGGCGTGGATTGAATCTCAATTTCTGAACGTGTTGGTTTTGCTTTCATGCTCCCAGACGAAGGGGAATAACCTCCGTGCTAGCTTTGATTTTGTCCAGGTAGTCCGCCCAGTCTTGCATCATCTTACGGCGTTCGGGGAGGTGGGCGGTGCGGTTGTAGGCGCGGCCGTTGGGATCGCGCACGGCATGGGCGAGTTGGTGTTCGATGAAGTCGGGACGAAAGCCCAGGACTTCATCCAGAATGGTTCGTGCCATGGCGCGGAAGCCGTGACCGCTCATTTCATCTTTGCCGATGCCCATGCGACGCATGGCGGCGAGGATGGCGTTATCGCTCATGGGCCGGTCCTTGCTCCGGGCTCCGGGAAAGACATAGCGGCCGTTTCCCGTTAGAGGTTTTAACTCTTCAAGAATTTCCACCGCCTGCCGGGACAGCGGAACGATGTGCTGGGTATCGGTCTTTGTGATCAGGTAACGCCATTCCGCTTTTTCCAAGTCTATGTCTGCCCATTGGGCTTTGCGCAACTCTCCGGGCCGCACGAAAACCAGAGGAGCCAGCCGCAAAGCACAACCAACGATAAGACTTCCCTCATATCCATCCACCACCCGCAAGAGTTCAGCGACCTGTTTGGGTTCGGTGACGGCGGCAAAGTGTTCGCCTTTTGCTGGGGGTAATGCGCCGCGCAAGTCACCGGTGGGATCCCGCTCCGCCCTTCCGGTGGCGACGGCGTAACGAAAGACCTGCCCACAGTTACCCAAAGCCCGGTGGGCCGTCTCCAGGGCTCCACGATTTTCAATCCGGCGAACTGCAGTGAGCAGTTCCGGCGCTTTGATCTCACCCACCGGTTTTTTGCCGATCCAGGGAAAAATATCCCGTTCCAGACGGCGCAAAATCCGGTTTCCGTGATCTTCTGCCCAGTTGCGGGAATGCTTGGCAAACCACTCCCGCGCTACAGCTTCGAAACAGTTTTCCCCACCATTGGCTTTTGTAGCTTTACGGTGTTCACTGGGATCAATGCCATGGGCAACTAATTTGCGGGCATCATCCCGGCGTTCGCGGGCAACCTTGAGGCTAATGTCTGGATAGACTCCTAAAGATATCTGTTTTTCCTTGCCTTCAAATCGATACTTGAAGCGCCAAAGCTTTCCTCCGTTGGGTTTAACCAACAGAAACAGCCCACGTTCATCAAATAACTTGCGGGGCTTAGAATCAGTTTTCGCATTTCGAATTGCTGTGTTGGTCAGGGGCATGATGACTCCTCGAAATTCCCCAGAGAACAGGCTACTTTAATATATTCAGCGACTTACGGTAATTTTGGGGTACCGGCTTAAAAATTTTTTGGGGACCCTGAAAGGTACCCCCAAAAATCGCTGGATTTCACGAAACCATAATACCCCTTGCCGGACTTGAAGGCAATAAAAAAGCCCTGTTTAACAGGGCTTATGGACTTCTTTGGATTTCCTTGGACAAAATTTTGGTGGAGGCGGGGGGAATTGAACCCCCGTCCGAAAGTCTTCAACGCAAAGCGTCTACATGCTTAGTTCGCGATTTGGATCTCGTTCAGGCTACTCCCACGAACAGGATACCACCCGAACCAGTCTCTCGATCACCGCGTGCCCCCGAGACGCTGGGCACGAAGCTCGTCCGTTAAAATGACGTTCTTCTAAACCTCACGGACAGAAGAATAGAGAACGGTAGCTGGGTTTATTTACGCAGCTACAGCAAGATCATAATCGTTGGCAATTATGATTTATGCCGTTTTTTCACGGGCCAACGGCATCCCGTGCATGCAACTTTGGCCTCAATACTCCCGTCGAATCCAGTTCGCCCCCATGCCTGAGGTGTGGAGTATCTCCTCCTGTAATTAATATAACACCCCCTGCGCCCTTTTCCAATCTCCGCAGGCCGGGGCGTTTTCCGGATGTTCCGGTGAAACCTTCATTTTACAAGGCGTTTAATGCTCCTTATATTTGAAGGACAGATGCACGCGGGTACGAAAGGCGACCACTTTGCCGTTTTCCACTTTCATGTCCAGTTTGGCGACTTCGGCGATTCTGAGGTCGTCCAGGCTTTTGGCGGCGGTTTCCACGGCGTGTTTCGCGGCGTCTTCCCACGATTGCGGGCTGGTGCCGACCAGTTCTATGACTTTATATACGCTGTCGGGCATAATCTCCTCCTTGGTGAAAGGTTCAGCAACGGTACCCAGCCAGACCCGGGCAAAATGAAAACAGGCTTTGCCGGCTTTATTCAGAACTCCCTGTGATTATAGAGGAAAAAAGGGCGCGGTTTATTCGGAGAGCCGGGACCGGAGGAATCAATAAGTTTCTGTAGCCCGGGCAAGCTTTTGTAACCTGGACCGGGGATACGACTCGCGTCAGCCTACCACTGCCACTGGTTCACAGGAGGATAAATCACTTTCGATTCCAGAGAATAGGTTTCTCCCAGATGAAACTGGACCAATTCCAGTTTGACGTCATTATTGAGTTCATCCGGGAAAAATTCCGCAAGGGTGTTGAAACAGACCTTCGCCTCGTCATAGGCTCCAAAAATCTGGTGTCCGGGAGGATTGAAAATTTCTATATCGTATTCCCGGGCGGCATCATCCCACTGCCAGAGGCGGACGACATAATGGCTGAAGGATTGAAAAGAGCGGGGCAGGGACAAGCCGGTTTTGGTCCGGGCTTCATAAAAATCCCGCGCGGTATGCACTTTACCCTTATAGGTATACTTATACATAAATCCCCCCTTCTCAAATCGGCCGGTTCCCCTGCTTGCCGGAGCACCCTTTCCCCAAATAACCAATTTAAAGGGATGGTATAAAAATTGGGTTCGCGAAGCAAGTCAAAGAACCCGATAAAAGCCAACCCTTTAAAAAATCAATAATTAAGGCTCCGAGGCCATCAGGGAGGGGAACAGGATTTTGGACTGCAGGGTGGTGATTTCCCCCAAGTGGTACTGAACCAACTGCAATTTCACATCATTGGAAATTTCCAGCGGATAATTGACGGCCAAGTCATTGAAGCACGCCAGGGCGTCATCGTACTCGGAAAAGATCTGGTGTCCCGGCGCGTCGAACTGTTCAAGGGTATATTCCCTTTCGTCCTTATCCCAATGCCAGATCCGCACAATGAAATGGCTGACGGGATCGGCGCCACCCGGCAGGAAAAGCCCAACCTGTTTTCGCGCTTCCTGAAATCCCAAGGCGGAATGCACCTGGTTTTTGAAAAGGTATCGGTACATAACCTCACCCCCTTTTTTAACTAAATATAGACCCAAGACCGGGTTTCGTCGCGATTTATTCCCATCGGCGGCGGAATAAAAAGTTTTTTTAGGTTCCGCCCTTCGAGTTAAACCGTCCGGGCCCGGTTCTCCAGCCACGCCACCCCCCGGGACAGCAGCAGGGTCAACGCCAGGTAGGTCAGGGCGATATAAGTATAGGTTTCAAAATAATTGAAGTGACGGGTGGCGTATTCATTGGCCACGCGCAGGATGTCGGAAATCGCCAGGACGGAAACCAGGCTGGTGTCCTTCAGCATGCCGAGGGTCTGGTTGCCGACAGCGGGGATGATGGTCCGCATGGCCTGCGGCAGGATGATCCGGGACATGGCCTGCCGCGCGTTCATGCCGAGACTGCGCGCCGCCTCGCCCTGCTCTTTCGGGATGGCCTCTATCCCGGCGCGAAACACATCCGCCATGTAAGCGCCGTAACAGAAACCGAATCCGGCCACCGCCGCCGCCAGCTTGTGAATATTGAAAAATTCACCGAGCGCATAATAGATATAGAACAGCAACACCAGCAGAGGGATCCCCCGCAGGATTTCCGTATAGAGCGAGGCCGCCGTGGTCACCCACCGGTTGCGTGACATTTGCGCCAGGCCCACCAGCAAACCTGCCGCAATCGCCGCCATGCTGCCCATCAGGGTGATACCCAGCGTGAAGGCAATTCCCATCGGCAGTAATTTCAGGAGGGCCAGGTAACCGCCCTCCACCTCGCGGCCGAGGAAAGCCTCCCGGCCCGGCAGGTAAATCAGCAGAACGAAACTGATCACCACCGCCAGATTCCAGGCCAGGCGGGACAGAATGGGGGATGAACGTTTGTTTGCAGGTTCCATGATCAGCCGGATGAGGCTCCGTTCGCGCCGCTTATCCCGGCGGTGTTTCGCCGGAAGGAATCACCGCCGCCCGGCCCAGATCCCATTTTTCATGAAGGCGCTGGACGGTGCCGTTGTTCAAGAGGGTGGTCAGGGCCCGGTTGAGGGCTTCCAGTAAAGCGGTTTTATCCCGGCGGACGGCGATGCCGTAATATTCGTCGGTCAGGATTTCCCCCACCAGTTTAATTTTCTCGAATACCGGTTTGTCCTTGTTCTTGTAATACAGCGTGCCGGTGCTTTCGCCCACCACCGCGTCCAGTTCGCCTTTAATCAGATCCTGCACCGCGTGGCCGTAAGACTCGTAACCCACATTGCGAATCGCGGGATGATCCTTGAGAAAAAAATAAGCCGTGGTTCCGCGTTGCGCGCCGACCATCAGTTTCCGGTTGATGAGGTCTTCCAGTGTTTGGACCCCTGTTTGGTCCTTGCGGACCACAATGGCCAGTCCGCTTTTCAGGTAGGGGCGGGTAAAATTCATTTTCTTCTTGCGTTCCTCCAGAATGGTGATGGAGCTGATGGCGGCGTCGTATTTCCCGGTGGAGAGTCCCCCCAGCAGGCCCGCCCATTCCACATTGACGAACTCCACCTGGATCCCCGCCTGCCTGGCGACGGCGTCCATCAGATCGCGGTCGAATCCGTCGATCCGGTTCCGGTCGTTCATGAAAGACATGGGGACGAGAGTGGCATCGGTGGCCACGGTAATTTTTCCCGGGACTTCCCGGGAGTCGCCGCAGGCCGGCACAATTCCCAGCCCGATGATGATTAACAGAGCCATCGTATAATGAAGAATTCCTGAGAAATAACGCATGCGTTTTTATTCCTGTTCCTTTGAAAAAATCATGACATCCTTGAAATCAAAAACCACCACGGCCGGATCGTCCCTGCGCCATTCGTGTCGGCCGGGGGCTTTTTCCTGAATATTCAAATGAGTTCCGTTCTTTAATTTTACCCGGTACCGGAGATGATCGCCGAAAAACAAAATCTGCTCTACCCGGCCGGCGAGGCCGTTCAGCTCCCCGGCGGGTTGCTCCGGTTGCAGGCGCATCCGCTCGGGGCGAATGTAAATTCCCAGAGGGGATTCCGGGGAAAACCGCCGTTCGGATAACGCCGTCACGGTCCCCGCGTCCTGCAGGGAAAGGGTGACCCGGTTGCCGGTTTGCCCGACCACCGGCCCGGTCAGGCGGTTGATCCTTCCCAGAAACTCCGCCACGAAGGGATTGGAAGGCCGGTCATATAAAGATTGCGGGGTTCCTACCTGCATGAGGCTTCCCCCTTCCAGAATACTCATCCGGTCCGCCAGGCTCATCGCTTCCTTCTGGTCGTGGGTGACAAACAGAAAAGTGATGCCAAACGCGCGTTGCATGTCCATCAATTCTTCGCGGAGATTCTGGCGCAGGCTTTCGTCGAGGGCCGAGAGCGGTTCGTCCAGCAACAGCAGTTTCGGCTTGTTGATCACCGCGCGGGCCAGCGCCACCCGTTGCGACTCCCCGCCGCTGAGTTGCCCCGGCCAGGCGCCGGCCAAATCGGTCAGGCGGGTCAACTCCAGCAATTCAGAAATCTGGCGGTGGGTTTCCGTTTCCGGCAGTCCGCGCACCCGGGGTCCGACGGCGATATTGTCATACACCTTCATATGGGGAAACAGGGCGTGGCGCTGGAAAATAAATCCCACCGGGCGGCGCTCGACCGGCAGAGTGTGCATATCCTGCCCCGCGATCACAACCCGGCCCCGGTCCGGGAGGTCGAAGCCGGCGATCAGCCGGAGCAGAGTGGTTTTGCCGCATCCGCTCCGGCCCAGCAGAACGAAGCGTTCCCCCTCCTCAATGGCCAGAGAACAATCCTGCAATACGGTTTTGGGACCGAAAGATTTGGTGATGCCTTCCAGACGAACCATGCCACCCCCTTGCCGTCACATTGTATAAAAAATTCACCGGCGCGGCATTTTTAAATTGATTCCCGGTAATGCAGGAAAAAGCTGGAGAGAGACCCTTCATTGTTCCCAGGGTTCCCGTTCCCCCGGAACGACCCGGAACAACGGGTGGGGAGTAACGCGCTTGACCTGCTTGATAAGCGTATGTTGTTGCGGAGCGCGGATCATGAGTTTAGCGAGCAGGTGCTGTTGTTCGAACTGCAATTGCCCGCGGGTAACGGTCAGGGGTTCATCCCACGCGGAGGTTTTGCGGATTTTTTTCCGGTCAAATTGATAACCGCGCCGGTCTGCCTCCTCCCAGACACCGGTCAAGTAGCGGGCCAGGGCCGCCAGCGGGCGGGAACATTCTTTGAAACGAGCCAACTGGGGATGCTGAGTGTACCCCCGCGTCCGGCCCGCCAGCACCTTTTGGGCCAGTAAGCCCTCCCGCCAGAGGGCGACCAGCCCGCGGGCATCCAGATATTTGGGATGCAACGACCACAAACGCATATATCCGTCCTTCCGCCTGCAACCCCCCCTTCCCGGGAAAATCAGCGGACCATTCCCCAAAATATAGAAAAATGACTAATTATTTTTGGTAGAAAAATAAACTTTTTTTCGTAAGAGACGACCCAAATCTAAATAACTAATTGATTTTTAATGGTTTTAATGCCAATAAAAAATTTAATTTTTTGTATAGTTTTTTGTTGACAAAACTAAACAAAATGTCTAAATTATAGTTGTACAGGTTAAGAAATCTTTTTTGACATTTAATCCTAATTATTAATATAAGGAGTAGCCCGATGAAAACTTTAAATATTATTTTTGCCTCCATGATCTCTGCAACCCTGATGGTTTCCATTTCCAATACGGCCCTGGCCCACAGTGAACATGACCGCACCCCTTTGCCCCTGTCCTGGACATTCAATGATTCGGTTCGTGAAAAAATCAGCCGGGCGATGAAGGATGAAGCGCACATGGGTCTGGTGGGTTTGAGTCATCACGAACAAACGGTGCTGGAACGCTATGGTATCCGGGTGGACCAATCGTTTTACACTCCGGTCAACGGCGGGCAGGCTCTGGTACAGCGCACCCAGGCCGGCCTTAAAATTCTGGAATCGACGACCCCCGTCAGCTCAGAATTCCGCTGGCAGGCCCCCGTCATTAAAAAATCTCGGGTGGTTCAGTCTTCCACTCCGGCCATGAATCATCCGGGCCATCATCATCGACATTTGAGTCTGTCCCTGCGGTTCGATCATAAGGTCACCGAAAAGATGGAACGCCATCTGAATACTGGAACCTATCCCATGAAAGTGGGATTGTCCAGCACCGAGCAGAGGATTGTGGATAGTTATGGCATCCAAACCGGCAATTCCTTCATCACCCCCGTCCGCGGTGAGGATTACCTGGTCAAGCGGGTTTCTTCCGGTTTACAGATCATGCAGAAGGTAATGGACCCTACTCCGGTAGCGGTTCAACCGGTAGCAGTGGACACGGCCCAATTCAAAGGCTGAAGCGGTTTGGACGGATTTCGGTTCGGGAGGGCGCAAGCCCTCCTCCCAACCGCAAACGATTTAAAACTTTTTTCATTCAGGTTGCTATTGTGAATAATTTCGAAGACCACATTTCCATCGGTGAGCTGGCGGAATTGACCGGCATCAGCACCCACACTCTTCGCATCTGGGAGAAACGCTATGGTTTTCCGCGGGCGGAGCGCCTGCCCTCCGGGCACCGGCGTTATCCCCGCCGGGAGGTTCCCCGGCTCCGGGCGGTGAACCGGGCGTTGGAGGCCGGGTTCCGCATCAGCAAAATCGTCAACAAAAACCTGGAGGATCTGGAAAAACTGCTCCGTCTGGACCGGGCCTCATCGTCTTCCGCGGGAATTTCCGCTTCCGGCGAGCAGGCCGCTGGCCTTGCCGCTCATCAGGCGGTCCGGATTGAAAAATGGATCGACCATGTTCAAGGGTATAGCGGTCCAAAATTGATCTATTCCTTTCATGAGCAATGGGAGGAACGCGGTCCCCTGGAATTTATAATGGAATGCGCGGTGCCTTTTATCCACGAAATCGGAGAGCGCTGGTGCCGGGGCGAACTGGACGTCGCCCAGGAGCATTTCGGGTCCGAGATGTTATACGATTTTCTGGGTTCCATGTGGCGGCGCTTGAACGAGCGTAACACCGGAAACCCGGTGGTGCTGACCACCCTGCCGGGCGAAACCCACCGGATGGGCCTGCAGATGTGCGCCGTCTTGGCGGCCTGGGCGGGTTTCCGCGTGATTTACCTGGGCCCCAGCACCCCTATCCACGATATTGCCGTCTCGGTGGAAAAATCCGGCGCGCGGATTGTGGGTATCAGTGTCTCCGAGGCCTGCGATCCGGAACAAACTCTGGTTGACCTGGAGGATCTTTGCCGGGAACTGGGGCCGGAAGTAAAGGTTCTGGCGGGCGGGTCCGGTTTGCCGGCGTTAGTTCCCAAGGTGGAGCGGCTGACCACCATGAAAGAATTTTACGACAGCCTCAAATCTTCCTGAGTCCCCTTGATTCTTATTTCCTGCCGCGGGGTTTCCACGCCCAGAGCATATCCACCGGCCGGCGAGGACCTCCGGTGTCAATAATTTACAAAAGCGCAATCCCTGATATAGGTTTTCTGATATAAAATACCCCTTTTCAATGATTATTTTGTGAATTGGGGTTGAGTTTTGACATTTAATTGGCGATGCTAAATTTTTAAGGTATATCTAACCCGAATTCGGAATTTTTCAAACATTGCAAGATTAATGAATGGCCTTTTTGTTTAAAACCATCCAAAGGTGCAGGGGCATTGGCCAGGTTTTCGCGACCCTGTCAATCCTGACCCTGGGATTCGTTCCGCCCGGCTACTCCGAAATTCCCCCCGAAGAATTGCCTTCCGATCTGACCCGTCTGAGCCTGGAAGAACTGATGGAGGTGAAGGTCACCTCAGTCTCCAAGGGAGCAGAAAATTATTCCCAGGCCGCCTCGGCGATTTTTGTCATCAGCCAGGAAGACATCCGGCGCTCCGGGGTGAACACCATCCCCGAAGCTCTGCGCATGGTTCCGGGTTTGCAGGTGGCGCAGATCGACTCCAGTACCTGGGCGATCAGCTCTCGCGGTTTCAATTCCCGCTTCGCCAACAAACTGCTGGTGCTGATCGACGGCCGCTCGGTGTACACCCACGTCTTCGCCGGCGTGTTCTGGGACAAGCAGGACCTGGTCCTGGAAGACATCGAACGCATCGAAGTGATCCGTGGTCCGGGCGGCACCCTGTGGGGCGCCAATGCGGTCAACGGCGTGATCAACATCATCACCAAAAACGCCCACAAAACCCAGGGCGGACAACTCAGCGCCGGCGGCGGCAATCTGGACCGGTTCGTTGGATCCCTGCGTTACGGCACCCGGTTGGGAAAAAACGCGGCGCTCCGGGTCTGGGGAAAATATTACAATCGCAATAACCTGGACGATCTGCTGGGCAATCCGGCGCCGGATGATTTTGATACCGAACGCGGCGGTTTCCGCCTGGATTGGAAGGCCTCCGAAATCAATTCCTTCACCTTTCAGGGCGATATCATGCACGGCAAATTCGGCGGCAAGACTTCCAATGCGGTGGCGTCGCTTTCCCCCCCCACCATGACCGATATCGTGAGAGACGCCCACGTCCGGGCGGCCAATGTCATCGGCCGCTGGAAACACCGCTTTTCCGACACCTCGGATATGCAACTGCAATTTTATTACGACCGCGACAACCGGGAAAGCCGGGTGATGAAAGAGTTGACGGTCGATACTTATGATATCGATTTCCAGCACCGTTTCCAGTTGGGTTCGCGTCATCAGATTTTGTGGGGACTCGGCCACCGTTACATTCGGGATAAGTTCGTCAACAGTATCGGCGTCAGCTATATCCCGGACAGTAACCTGAATTATATTTCCAACGCGTTCGTGCAGGACAAAATCGCGCTCATCCACGACGAGTTGTACCTGACCCTGGGCTCGAAATTTTCCATCAACAACTTTACCGGATTAGAGATCCAACCCAGCGCGCGGCTGGCCTGGACTCCCAATGAAAAGCATACCGTCTGGGCGGCGGTTTCCCGCGCGGTGCGCACCCCTTCCCGCTCCGGCGATTCCGGACGCTTCAACGCGGCGGTGGTGCCGATTCCTTCTCCCCCTTTTCCAAGTCCTTTGGGGGTGGCGGTGATTCAGGGGCAGAGTGATTTTGAATCCGAAAATGTGATCGCCGCCGAACTGGGCTACCGGGTGCGGCCGCACGAAAAGCTGTATCTCGATGTCGCCGCTTTCGCCAACGTGTTGCGGGACGGCCACAGCTTCGAAGTGGAAACCCCGTTCTTTAATCCCTCGCCGGGATTTGTGGAGGTGCCCATCGTCTCCCGCAACCGCCTGGACGGCGAAACCTACGGCGTGGAGCTGGCGGGAACGCTGGACGCGACGGACTGGTGGCGCTTGAAGGGCAGTGTGACCTGGTTCCAGATGGACCTGCGCAAGGATCCGATCAGCACCGATCAGAACGTGCCCGGTTTTGAGGGCAACGATCCGGAATGGCAATGGAACCTGCGGTCGCATATGGACCTGCCCCGGTACTGGGAATTCGATCAAACGCTTTATTACGTGGACGACCTGGAGAGCCAGGGCATCCCCAGTTATTTCAGGCTGGATCTCAGGGTGGGCTGGCGGCCGGTTAAAAATCTGGAAGTGAGCGTGACGGCTCAGAATATATTGGACAATCAACATCAGGAGTGGGGGGAGGACCGTATCCAGACCAATGATCGCAATCTGGTCGATCGGTCCTATTTTGCAAAATTGATATGGAGATTTTAATCATCCAATGAGCGTGATCAATAAAATCAGGAATCCTTTGAAAGAGTTACAGGTCCCGTTTGTACTGTTGCTCTGGATTCTATTGTCCGGTTTTTCAAAAAATATTCCGGAAGGTTCAGAGGTTTTCGCGGGCAATATGCCGGAGGACCTGACGAAACTGTCGCTGGAACAGTTGATGGACATTAAGGTGACCTCGGTTTCAAAGAAACCGGAGAAAGCGGCCCAGGCGGCGGCGGCGGTGTTTGTCATCACCCAGGAGGACATCCGGCGCTCGGGAGCCACTCATATCGCGGAAGTGCTGCGCATGGTTCCGGGGGTGGAAGTCGCCCGCGTCGACAGCAACAAGTGGGCGGTGACCATTCGCGGATTCAACGACCTGTTCGCCAGAAAACTGCTGGTGCTGATCGACGGCCGCAGTGTGTATACCGGTATGTTCTCGGGAACCTTCTGGGATACCCAGGACACGGCTCTGGAGGATATCGAGCGCATTGAAGTGATCCGCGGACCCGGCGCCACGGTCTGGGGCGTCAACGCGGTGAACGGAGTCATCAACATCATCACCAAAAACGCGGGCAAAACCCAGGGCGCGCTGGTCTCCGGCGGCGGCGGAAACCTCGACCAGGGGTTCACCACGATGCGTTACGGAAGCAAGATGGGCGACCAGGCGCATTACCGGGTTTACGGCAAATGGTTCGAACGCGATTCCTTCGAGGATCCCAATGGAGTGGACAGCAACGACGACTGGAACGCGTTGCGCGGCGGGTTTCGCGTGGACTGGGAGGTCAATGACAGCGATCAGTTGACTTTCCAGGGAGACGTGTATGACGGGAATTCCAATTCCCGCCGGTTTACGGTACTTGCCCCGGGAGTTTCCACGATTGATCTCCAAAAGGAAGATGTGCGCGGCGGGAATGTTCTGGCGCGGTGGACGCGGAAATTTTCCGATCAATCGGATATGAAGGCCCAGTTCTTCTACAACAATGAGTACCGGCAGGGTCCGGTGTTCGGACAGAATATTCATATGTTCGACCTGGATATCCAGCACCGGTTACCCATTGGAGAACGCCATGACCTGGTCTGGGGAGTGGACGGCCGGCTGATGACCGATGAATTGAAAGGTTCGTTCGCGCTTTCCTTCAACCCGCTAAGCGATACCAATTATTTTGTCAACGGTTTCATTCAGGATCAAATCACTCTGATTCCGGATCAAATAAAGTTCACGGTAGGCACCAAGCTGGGCTACAACTCGTTTTCGGGTTGGGAAGTTCAACCCAGCGGCCGCCTTTTATGGACCCCTAACGACCGCCATTCACTCTGGGCTTCCGCCTCACGAGCGGTGCGAACGCCTTCACGGTTTGAAGACAGTTCCATTTTAAATTTCAATACCGCACCGGGACCCGTCACTTTTCAGGTGAATGGCAATCCTGATTTGAAATCCGAAAATCTTCTGGCGTATGAGCTGGGTTACCGGGTGAAAGCCACGGACAAGCTGTTTCTGGATATCGCCACCTTTTTTAACGTTTATAACGACCTCCTGACCAGTGAACCGGTCAGCGTGTTTCCGCCGGTGATATCGTCTCAGAGTCAGAATTTGATGAAGGGGGAATCCTGGGGCGTCGAGGCGGCCGCCACCTGGGATGCATTCGACTTCTGGCGGATCAAGGCCGCGTTCAGCTGGTTTGAGCTGGATTTGTTTCTCGAACCCGGAAGCCAAAGTTTCCGGTCGACCTTGAGAAACGGAAACAGTCCGCAGTTTCAGGCCAACCTGCGCTCGCGCCTGGATTTACCGGGAGGGTGGGAGTTTGATACGGCCTTCAATTATGTCGATCGACTGCCGGATTTGGATATAGACGAATATTTTCGCCTGGATGTCCGGCTGGGCTGGCATGTGTCCCAGCATGTCGAGTTGAATGTGACCGGTCAGAATTTGACCGAAAAGAGACATCAGGAATTTTTAGGTTTCGCCGGCGGCATTCAGCCGGCTTTGGTTCCGCGAAGTGTTTATGGCAAGGTAACGCTACGGTATTGATGGATGAATAGAAAGCGAATTTACATTTGGCTGATGATCTGGTGTATGGGGGCGGGGTGTGTCCTGATGCCGGGACGCTCTTATGCGGTTTCCGAAACCTATGCCGCCACCGTCGAATACCAGGTGAAAGCCGCCTTTATCCACAATTTCGCCAAGTTCGTCAATTGGCCGGAAGACACTTTTGAGAACGACTCATCACCGATCCGGGTGGGAATTGTGGGAAGGGGAAAAATCGACGAGGCGCTGATTGCTTTGGATGGTAAAAAGATTAACAACCGTCATTTTTCAGTCTCCCGGGTTCGACACCTGAAATTCGCCAGCGGGTATCATATGATCTTCATCAATCCTGCCCGGAAAAGCACCACCCGGGCGATTCTTAATCGGTTGAAGGGCCTGGGTATTCTGACGATTGGAGACCAAAAAGGGTTCGCCGAGCAGGGCGGGGCCATCAATTTCTACCTGCAGGAGGGCAAGGTGCGCTTCGAGATCAATATCGATGCGGCCCGCCGCGAGCACCTGAAAGTCAGCTCCAAACTGCTCCGCCTGGCGCGCATCGTTTCTTCTGAAAACCCTTAATTTAAAAGGCGTTGCAAAGCGCCGGACGGGATAAATCCCCACCCCCCTCCAGGTCATCATAACTAAAGAGAGGGTTTGACTTGTATTTCCTTCAGCGGTAGGCTGAAGGGAACCGGTGGGACCGATTTCGGAGGTTAAAAAACGAAATGCCTCCATCGGCGAAATCGGGGAAGGAGATATCATGGGACAGACAAAATCGATGCATCAAGAACCTCCGCGCGTGAAGGAAATTCTGGGTTGGGTGGAAAAGGCCCGCCTGTTTGCGCTGGATGTCTGGCAGGCCGTTCGGTTTCTGCTGGAACAGGGTTTGGTGTCCGCTTACGGGGAAGCCAAAAAGGAAATCAAATTCGTGTTCAAGCGATTTACGGTTTTGGATTACGTTTTTGGTAACCTGAGTTTGCTGGTCCTGTTCCTGGGTTTGCTGGTAGTCGCCGCGGGTTTCGGTGTTCTGGGTTATCAGATCGGGGTCTGGTTGCTGGACGGGGTCTGGAACGAGTTGCCGCTGATGGTCATTTTCAATTATTTATTTGAAAATACCGCCCTCTGGCAATGGGTGCAGAATCCGGAATCCTGGCTGGGTTTCCACAAACTGGTGGAATGGAATCTGAACAACGTTCCGGTTTCACTGGTGCTCATTTTTAATGGACTGGTCATTTCAGGGGGCATGTCCGCCGTCATCCTGATGGCCGTTATGATTCGCCGGTTCCAGTTCAAACACCGCGACCCTGCTTAAACCGGATGAATAGGACGGAATTCCGGCCGCCGGCGAAACCGTGTGCCGGGTGTGAAAAATGGCCCGTACTCTCAAAAAGAAGAATACTGGGCAGGTGGGGACATTTGCATATCCAATAGCTGGATTAAGGCATTCACGCATTGCGGGTCGTACCTCCCCGCCCGGGTTCTTTTTTGAAGTTCTTTGAGCGCGCTCTGATAATTCAATCCCTCCTTTTTGATACCCCGGCGGGTCAGGGCGTCAAAATCATTGGCGACATTTAATATCCGCGCGCCCAGGGGTATTTGATCCCCTTTCAAACCTTCCGGATAACCCGATCCGTCAAATTGTTCATGATGACTGCTCACGTAGTTGAGCAGAATTTTGGAATCGTAACCCAATTGCCGGATCATCCGGGTGCTTTCCGCGGGATGCTTGCGGACCAGGGCCTCCTCGCTCTTGGTTAACGGCCGGTTGGATTCGCGGGTTTCATGAGGAATGATCATCTTGCCCAGGTCGTGTAAATATCCGGCGATCAACAGCTCTTCCTTTTCCCGGTGAGAAAGTCCCAGCCGTTCCGCCATGGCATAGGATAACAGGGCGGCCACTTTGCCGTGCCCCAGAGTGCCGTCGATCGCTTCGGAAGCATGGACCAACTCCTTCGGCAACCGGAGGTTGGCCGCCGCGGGCGCGTATTGATCGTAAAAGTATCTGGGAATTTTATTGCGGTCCATCAGCGGGTCCTTGATAGCGGTCACCCGGTAAATCGGGACACGTTCCTCCTTGCCGCGAATGGCGATTTTTTCATATTCGTCGCGCTTGCTCTCCGCTTCCTGGAGTCCTTCCCGGGCTTGCAGGTGATTCGGATCCAGCTTGAGGATTTTCTGGTACACTTCCGCCGCCGCACTGGCGGCCCGTCTTTTAAAAAAACCCTGCGCCAGGGCGGTCAGCATTTCCAGATCGTGCGGATTTTGATTCAGAAGCATCTCCAGAGATTGGATTTCCGCTTCCAGAATCCTGTCCGATTCCCGTTTGCCGTAAACCGAGCGCACCCGCTGGGTGTGAAAAAACTGTTGCGCGATCATGTAAGTGTTGTGATCAATATACACTTCACCCGGTTCGCACAACTCCTCCAGCCGCGCCGCCAGATTGGCCGTATCCCCGATGCAGGAATAGCTTTTACGTTTCGATCCCAGCAGGCCCACGACGGAAAGTCCGGTGGCGATGCCCACCCGCATTTTCCACTTCGGCTGGACTTTTTTAATTCTCTCCTGCATGGCCAGCCCCGCCAGGACCGCCAGGATCGGATGATTCTTATGATTCTCCGGCGCGCCAAACTCCACCATGATGCCGTCACCGATATATTTGTCGATATGCCCGTAATACTGGGTGATGCAGTCCTCCATCTCACCCAGATAGGTATTCAATTCATTGATCACCCGCTCCGGCGGGTTCTGGTCGGAATAAAGGGTGAAATCCTTGATGTCCGAAAATAAAACGGAAATGCGCCGCTTTTCATTTCGCAGGTTGCCTTCGATCATCATCCGCGCCACTTTGGAGTCCATGACGGAAAACAGCGCGTCCTCCACGCGCGTTTTCAGAGTTTCCACCGTTCCCCGCGACCGTTCCAGTTCCCGCGTTCTTTCGGAAACTTTGTTTTCCAGTTGATTGCTGTATTCGTTCAACCGTTTGTTGGAAATATCCAGCATTTCCTTTTCATACGCCAGCTCTTCGCGTAATTTGTCCGTGAAGCGAAGCCTTTCTTTAAGCCCGCCGATGACCCAGCCGGACAGAATCAGAAAACACCCCCATACGGTCAGATTGAAATACAAATGAAATTTTTCTTCCTGTGCGTAGTAGTGCTCCAGATCGGCCAGCACGAACACCCAGACCATCAATACGGTGAAAAAGGCGCCCAGCACCGCCTTGCGCCGGCCCAGGTAATAACCCGCCAGCATGATCGGCAGATAATAAAAATTCAGGAAAGCGATTTTCGAATAAATGAAATAGTTGATCAGCAGAACGCTGATCAGAATGGTGAAAATAAAATGGCTCTCAAAATGGTCGAAAACGTACCGCTTGAACTTTTCCATCAGGCTATAGACCTCCCCCGGTAAAAACGCTGGGTGGACACACATTATTTGGGATCGATTCAGTATACCCCAAGCGGGTCTAATTTACCCCAATTGTAATTTTGATGGAGGCGGCGGCGGGCCGCTCTCCGCTTCGCCGGATGATATGTAAATCTATGTAACTATTGGGTTTTCATTGATGCTCGGATAGTTCGCCGCGAGGCAGTCCGGGTGGGGAGGGAAGCTTCCGGGGTGAAAATTTTTTTATTCTTGCGGGTCGGAATCCGGGTATTTTTTCTTCAATTTTTTGAGCAGGCCCCGGGCGCTGGCCAGGTTGGATTCCTGGTTTTCCGCCCGGAACCGTTCGATGGACTGTTGAACATGGGTGAGGGCCAGCCGCCCTTCGTTCAACCGGTCGTACACCCAACCCAGATTGAAATGGGTGGCGCCGTGGTCCGGGTTGTGTTTCAGGGATTCGAGAAATTCTTCCGCCGCCTCCTGGTATCGCCGGGCTTTGCGATGTTGCCAGGCGTTTTTGAAATGGATTTCCGCCGGGTCGGTGGGCGGGGGTTTGGGGGTGAATTTGGGTTCGCTCATAACGGCGGGTCCTGCGTCATTTTTGAATCCGGTTATTTTAGTGGACAATATCCTCCGGGCGGAGTTTGAATTTCCGGATCATGAGTTCTTTGGTCTGCCGGGATTTGCCGGCCCATTCGGTTTGCCCGGCCTGTTGATACAAGTCCTCCGATTGCTGCATGTGACGGACCGCCTGCGGTCCCTTTTCCAGCTTAAATAAGATCATCGCCAGGTTGAAATGACCCGCGGCAGATTTCGGATCCAGCCGCAGGGCGGTTTCGGCGGCCAACCGGGCGTTGTCCAGTTGATTCAACCGGAGGAACGCGGAACTCAACCGGTTCCAGACGCGCGGATTTTCCGTGTCGAGACGTCCGGCCTGTTTCAGCGCTTTCAAGGCCTTGGCGGCATCGTCCTTTTTCAGGTAGATTTCCCCCAGCGTCAGATAAGGCAGCGGCAGTTCCGGGTCCAGTTGGATCGCCTGAATGGAAGATTCCATCGCCGGATCGATCTGATTGAAGAAAAACCGCGTGGCTCCCAATATCGCATGGTCTCTGGCCCGGCTGGCGTCCAGGTGCACCGCCGTCTCCGCCAGCGGGAGCGCCTGCCGGTATTGTCCCAGTTTAAAATGGACCCAGGCTCCGGTGGAAATATATTCCACATTGTCCGGATTCAGCTTGTAAAGCGTCCGGATGATATTCAACGCCCTGTCCGGCCGGCCTTCATCGACCAGTTGCCGGACGGCGACGAGCTCCCGGCCTTTTTCGACGGCGATCTCCTTCTCGCTGGCCGTGAACCAGCCGATTCCCCGTTGGGTGGCATAAAAATAATAAGCGCCGGCGGCCACCCCGATAAAGGCCAGCGCCACTCCCGATTTTTTCAGGATGTTTTTTCCACGCGGTTCCGGCGGCGGTTTGGACGACGGCAGGTCCTCCGGCTGATAAAGTTCTCTGTACCTTTCGAGTCCGGGACGGGTCATGGAATTTACCGGGAGCAATGATTAATATCCTTATGTAACCATTCTAAAAGTGAGGGATGGGAAAGTAAAGCCGCTCCGGGGAAGCCAGGGTTTATTCCCCGATCAGATGCAGGGTCACCTGGCGCCGATGGGGATGGGTGCGATGTTCGAACAGGTAAATATCCTGCCAGGTGCCCAGCGCCAGGCGGCCGTTGACCAGCGGAACGGAAACCTGTGTCTGGGTCAAAGCGGAGCGGATGTGGGCGGGCATGTCGTCCGCCCCCTCGGAGGAATGGCGGTACTGGGGGTCGCCGTCCGGTACCAGCCGGTCGAGATAGGCGTTCAGGTCGCGCAAAACGTCCGGATCGGCGTTTTCCTGCACCACCAGCGAGGCCGAGGTATGGCGGATGAACACGGTGAGCAATCCGGTGGTCATCCCCTGGCCATGCGTCCAGACGGCGATTTCGTCATTGATGTTCACCAGCCCGCGGCCCCGCGTTGGGACTGATATTTCATGTGCGGCCTGTTTCATGGGTCGCCTTTTTGGAAAATCCGCCGATCCTGTAAGGGTGAGCCGGGAAAATCCAGCCGGACCCTTCCGAAAGCGGGGCGGAAATAATTCTAGCCTCATCGTATAAATTGGGTTTAGCATAGAACTGTAGGATATGAAAGAGACATTATTATTCAGAGGGTTTTATGGGGACAACGGTTTATCAGGAAGCGAATTTTCGGGAAAACGTTAATCTGGTTTTTGATATCGCGGCGGCCACTCTCGAGATCAACGAGGGCCTGGCGTATTTCCTGAAAGGGGTCTACAACGTTTACCAGGTTCGTTTTCCGGTAAAAATAAAAGGCAAAGTCGAGAGCTTCATCGGCTGGCGCGCGGTTCACAGCGAACACAAACTGCCCACCAAAGGCGGGATTCGTTTTTCACCCCTGGTCAATCAGAATGAAGTGGAGGCGCTGGCGGCGCTCATGTCCTACAAGTGCGCGCTGGTGGATGTTCCGTTCGGCGGTTCCAAGGGCGGCGTGGTGGTGGATCCCAAATTGTATGACGATGACACCATGGAGCACATCACCCGACGTTTCGCGTTCGAACTGATCAAGAAAAATTACATCAATCCCGCCATCAGCGTTCCGGCGCCGGACATGGGCACCGGCCCCCGCGAAATGGCGTGGATCGCCGATACCTATATGGAACATTGCCCGCAGGACATCAACGCCCTCGGCTGTGTGACCGGCAAACCGATCAGTCTCGGCGGCATTCCCGGCCGGACGGAGGCCACCGGCCGCGGCGTGGTTTACGGCATCCGCGAATTTTTCCGCCACCCGGAGGATAAAAAACTGGCCGGGCTGGAAGGCACCCTGGAAGGCAAAACGGTGATCGTTCAGGGTCTGGGCAACGTCGGCTACCACACCGCGAAAATTCTGGAGGCCGAGGACCGGGCAATAGTCATCGGCGTCATCGAACACGACGGCGCGTTGATGGACCGCAACGGTTTGAGCGTGGAAAACGTCAACACCTTCATCAAAGAACACGGCGGCGTCAAAGGATTTCCCGATGCCCAGTATTTTGAGGACGGGAATGCCATTATAGAAGAGGAATGCGACGTACTGGTTCCGGCGGCGATGGAGGGCGTCATTCACATGGAAAACGCGCCGCGCATCAAGGCGAAATTGATCGCCGAAGCGGCCAACGGTCCGGTGACCTTCGGCGCCGACGCCATTCTCCGGCAGAAGGGAGTGGTCATGATTCCCGATATCTATCTCAATGCCGGCGGCGTCATCGTCTCCTATTTCGAATGGATCAAGAACCTGTCGCATATCCGCTTCGGCCGCCTGACCCGCCGCTACGACGAAGGCCAGAACGATCTGCTCATTCAGGCGATCGAGTCCACCGGCGGCAAGATTCCCCGGGAGCTGGTGGAAAAACTTCAGCGCGGCCCGAACGAACTGGACCTGGTCCGCTCCGGACTGGACGACACCATGCGCCTGGCGTTCCAGCAGATTCGCGATCGCCACTGGTCCAGCGATAAAATCGATTCCTACCGCATCGCTTCCATGGCCATCGCCATCGAGAAGATCGCGCTCAGCATCCAGGACCGGGGCGTGTATCCCTGAGCCGGAGCGCCCGACCCACCCCCGCCGGGTGCACCCACCCGTCACCCTCCCCAAACTCAAACATATTGTAAAACAGAACGTTACCCTTGCCTGCCGGACTCAAAAATACCGGTAATGAAATGTCGGCCGGTTTCGACTAATCTTAAATTGTGGAATGTTTTAAAAAAGCGGTGATCCTTTAGGTGAAGCGATGAAGCCATATCTCAAAGCGGGGGGTATTGTATTTCTCGTCCTATTGGCCGTTTCGGCGTGGCGTCTTTTATCTGTGGGATCGGATGAAGTGGTGCGCATCGAAATCATCGCCGGGGCGGAAATGAAGGAAATGCCGGGGCAATGGTTTCACAGCCGCATGGATATCGAGTACCGTCAGGACCGGTATTGGGTGTGTCCCTATATCAAGGAGAAGGAATGCCTGCATCCCGCGCCGGAACAAGCGGTGGCCGAACTGGCCCGCCTGGCCCGGCAGGCACCGGCGGAATCGCTGGAACAGTCCGACTTTTTCCTGAGCAATTCACGCTTCAAAGAGTACGCCCACCGCCGCCCCAACAATATTTTTCAGCGATACGGTAACTATTATGGAGCGTTGCCGGCTCTCCAGCCTCTGTTGAAACAGATGTTCAGGAAAAACTATGACAACCGTGAAAAAATCAAAGAGGCATTGATCCAATTTTACCGGCATCCCTGGATCAAGCCCCGCGATCCGTTCAGAAATTCAAAAGTCAAAATGGTGGTGCACTTCGGCGACGGCGAGAAAGTGGTGTTGGAGTCCGACCGGCTGCGCCTGTTCAAGATTCCCTGGACCGTCCATCGGCAAGGCGAGGCCCGGTTCAGTTACGATCCCAGAATCACGTTTGCGTTTCTTGATCTTATTGACCTTTCCGCTCAAAAGTTCAGCGAGCCGGAAAAAGACGAGCTGGTCGCTTTTGAATTGCATGGTTTGTTGAAGCAAGTGGACTACTTCGACGTGTTGGGGGCCGTCGTCAAACAGTCCGTTTATTCGGATCGGGACGCGGAGAACCTGAGGGCTCATTACCCGGAAATCGAGCAGGCCATGGTAAAGAATTACCGTTTGTTATGGGCCGATAAAGATATCTCGGGGATGAAAGCCCGCTGGCAAAGAAATGTTGGACCGGTGCCGGTGTTCCTTCACTTGAAAAGGTCCCCCTATAAAGGCGACAAATTTCTTTTGCAGAAGTTTGAATCCAGAATCGGTCCCGCGGTCGACCGGCTGATTCAAATCCCCTGGTTGCAGGAGGCTCTCAAGCGGGAACCCGGGAGCACGGCCTTTATCCAAATCGACGAGCGGCATACGTATAAATTCCCCCGCCCGCGCCTGAACCAGGCCCTGCGCTTGTTACAGGTAAAGGCGATGGCGCCGCACCTTACAAATGAGTTGTCGGACACGCTGATGATTTCGCTGGTGCATCAGACGGACGAATTCCGCACGCCGTTGAAGTATTCCGATTGGCTGGTGTTGCCGGACGGCCGCATGCTGTTGTACCGGACGAATATGGAGCGCCTGTACCAGTGGGACCTTTCCGCCTATCGCACACAGTTTTATCTGGGGTATGAACTGCCGCCGTTCCTGGCCCTGGTGTCGCCGGAAGGGAAGATGAGCATTCTGCGCCAACAGCCGAAAACGATGGAGGCGCGGCAATGATGAAAAGAATTTTTGAAGGATGTGTGATCGCCGGGGTTCTGCTCGGCATGTCCGCCCTCACCCCCGGGCCCGCGATGGCCGCGGAACCGCCGGATTCCCTTCCGGAAATCGAACGCATCGAGATGTCCATCACCCAGGGCGGCCAGCGGTCAATGACGACGGAACTTATCATTCGCAAACGGAACGGGCGGTGGATCACCTGCTTTGTCACCAATTACGATCCGAAAAACCGGGAAGAGGAATGCGCGTTTCCGGTCGATGATTTCAAAGTCGAGCATATCACGCGGGTGGCGCTCAAAAAGCCGCTGGAAAAACTGGACCTGGCGCGGTTGGGCTGGACGCCGGAAAATTTGCGGGACCGGGCGCAGCAGATTTTTGATAGCAAAGTCCCCAACCACAGTGAATTCCGCGACAAGCCGGAGCCCTACAAGCGCCTGTTCCGGAAAGCTTTTTTTCGCATGTTCCGGGATGCCGAGGAAATGCGCGCCTTCCTGAAATGGTGTCTGGACGGTTACCGAACCTATCATCCGAATCATCAACGGGTCACCCTGGTATTCAAAGACGGCCGCAAACTGGATTACCGCAGTTCCAAGAGTCATCCCGGTTTGATTCCCTGGCGGGTGGCGGACGGCCAAACCGTGCGCTGGACCTTTGATCCGGAAATGACCCATGCCCTGTTCGCGCTGATGCCGGATGTCGATTTGCGCAAGAGGAAGTACCCCCGAAAGCACGCCTTGCGTTTGTCCGGAATGTATTACCGGCGCCCGGCCTTTGATCCGAAGTGGATGAAGGACCCGCTGAACATGATCTATGAGGATTACTGGGTTTATTATTTCAACGGGTACCTGAAACATCAGGCCACCCTCAGTTTTTACGGCCAGCGTCTGGCGCCGCTCATGAAAAAATACCGGATGGTGAACAGCAAATTCGATCGACAAACCGACGGCGTCATGCTGTGGGAAGCCAAACTGTTGAAGAAGGACGGTCCCCGGAAAATTTTCTTTGATGTGAGACAGGTGGCGCATCCGTCGCCGGACGGTTCCATCCCTCGTCTCGTCCGGAAGATGGACACCCTGGCCGCGCGCATCGAGCATATTCCCTGGCTGCGGGAAGCCCTGAAGGACAAGCCCGATGACGTGGCCTATTTCCACTTTGATCTCAGCGAGGCATACGATGAATATTCCCACAAGGCCCATCGTGTGAAGGAAGCCCTGGAAAAAGCCGGGGCGGTGGACATGGTCCGCAAGATGCGGGAGCAGTATGAGGGCATGGTCCTCCTCAAAATGGTGCATGAGTCCAATGACCTGGACGACGAGCACGCCCCTTCAAAATGGCTGTTGTTTCCGGATGACACCCTGCTGGTTTATGAGCCTTCCTACTACGGCGCTCATTTCTGGTGGCAGTGGCCTACAGAATATGGCCATCCCCGACCCTATCTGGTGTCCGTAACGCCGGACGGCCGGCGAACGGTCCTTCGCCCGCCGAAGAAAAAACCTTAAGCGTTTCAGCTTCCATCAATATTTTCATTTGATCCTGTCCGTAAAAGCGGGCACAATTCGGCCCTTGCCAATTTTCCTCGAGGAACGATGAATAAAACCTGGGTCTGGGTGACGGGGCTGTGCCTGCTGTTGTTGATGCTGCCGGTCTGGCCGGTGACCGGAGGATGGCTGGGACTTCCCCTGTGGGTCTGGCTGGCGGTGGGGGCGAGTGTGCTGATGAGCGGTTTCGTCGCCTTTGTCAGTCTCGTGCTGTGGAACGATCCGGAGGACCCGGCGGAGGGCGGGACGGATGATTGAGACGGGCCTGCCCTTTGGACCCGGCGCGCTGGTGGTCATGGGCGTTTACATCCTGAGCCTGCTGGCCATCGGCGCTTACGCCTGGTCGCGCCGCCGGGAAAACAGTTTGTCGGATTTCTACCTGGGCGGCCGGGAAATGGGCGTGCTGGTGTTACTGCTCACCCTGTACGCCACCCAGTACAGCGGCAACACGCTGTTCGGTTTCAGCGGCGCGGCGTACCGGCAGGGATTCGGTTTCCTCGTGTCGGTCCATTTCATGACCGCCATTGTCGCCGCCTATCTGCTGTTCGCGCCGCAACTGTACCGGCTGAGCCGCAAACGGAATTTCATCACTCCCGCGGATTTCATTTTCCATCGCTACCGGAGCCATGGGTTGCGCATCGTCATCACGCTTCTCATGGTTTACGTGCTGGCCAATTTCACCCTGGCGCAGATGAAAACCCTGGGCACCGCCTTCGCCGGGTTGTCGCAGGGGGCCCTCCCGTTGTGGGTGGGGGTGGTGGGCCTGGCTTTGATCATGCTGGTCTACGAATCGATGGGCGGCATGCGCAGTGTGGCCTTTACGGATGTTCTGCAGGGCGCCATGCTGATGATCGGCTTCGGGGTTCTGCTGATCATGGTGTTTCATTACGTCAGCGACCTGCCCGCGGCGGTGTCGAAACTGGCCGCCGACCCCGCCACCCGGTTCAAAGTGGAGCGGCCCGGCGCCGAAGGCGTGCGCACCTGGCTGAGCTTCATCCTCATGGTGGGTCTGGGCGGGGCGATTTATCCGCAGGCCATCCAGCGCGTCTATGCCGCCCGGTCCTCCCGGACGCTTCGGCGGTCGCTGGCGGTGATGGGATTTTTGCCGCTGGTGACGGCGTTGGTCGCGGTGGTCGTCGGCGTTCTCATGGCGGCGGAGGCGCCGGACCTCACCGCCCGGTTCCAGACCGCCTCCGGAGATAAAGCCATCGTCCCGTCGGAAACCGTGCTGGTGGTGTTATGCCTGAAAGTCATGCAGGCTTCCGATTTCGGTTACTGGCTGGTGGTGATGATTTTCTCCGCCATCTTCGCCGCCGTCATGTCCACCGCCGACTCCGCCATGCTCAGCATCAGCTCGATGGTGACCAAGGACTTGTACGGACCCTACCTGAATCCCGAAGCCGGCCAGGCGCACCTCACCCGCGTCGGCCGGTGGGTGACGTGGGGATTGATGGTGCCCATCGTCTGGGGAGCGGTGAGTTACGAAGGCACCCTCATTCAACTGCTCAAGATCAAGTTCGACCTGCTCCTGCAGTGCGTCCCCGCGTTTTACCTGGGAGTGCACAGCCGGACCCTGTCCGCAAAAACCGTGATGGCGGGACTGGTGACCGGACTGGCCGTCACCCTGGGGCTCAGCCTGGCCGGCTGGCTGGGGCTGGCGGAGCAGAACGTCCATAAACTGTGGGGATTCCACTCCGGGGTGGTGGGGCTGGCGGCCAATCTGCTGGTGTGCCTCGCCGGAACGGCCCGGTCCTCCAAAGCATAATAAAACAAAGGAAATACATTGACATTTGACAAAAAATATACTAAATATGTACAGGTTTATATTGGGTAACCTCGAAAGTTAAGGTTATTAAAAATTAACCCAATTCCTCTACGGTATAACCGCCGTGAATAAATCAAACAAAATGCTATAAAAGTGGGAATTTCAGAGGTTTTGGAGTTCCTATTTTTTTCTCTTTTTTCCCCCAATCCTTTTAATTAGCTTTTCTATTTTTTTAATATAAAATTGAATTCATCTACTAAATTTTTAACTAAAGAAGGTTTTAAAGTGCTTACGGAGAAATCCCAATATGCAGAGCTTGGTGTGCGTCCCCAAGAACAGGCTCTGGCGGCTTTGTTAAAACATATTCCCAAAAGCATTCCTGAATACCCTTCTAGTGTTAGCGGTGGATATTTTGCCAATGTTTTAGATTTGGGAAATAATATTGGTGTAGCTTTATGTACTGATGGTGTAGGCACTAAAATGTTAGTGGCTGAAATGATGAATAAGTACGACACTATCGGGATCGACTGCGTGGCGATGAATGTTAATGATTTAATTTGTGTTGGTGCGCGGCCGGTGAGCATGGTGGATTACATTGCATGTTCGGAATTAGATACTGAAGTTTTTGATGCGTTGGGAAAAGGTTTGGGAGAAGGGGCTCGGAAAGCTGGGATTAGTATATCTGGCGGGGAAGTTGCACAATTAAGAGAAGTTATAAATGGAATTGATTTAATCGGTTCATGCATTGGGCATGTAAAAATGGATCGATTAAATACCGGTCAAAATGTCAAGCCTGGGAATTTAATTCTTGGATTGCGTTCTAGTGGTGTTCACGCCAATGGTTTGACTTTAGCCAGGAAGATACTATTGGGAGATACCCTAAAAGAGCAAAAGAAAAATATAAATAAGTATGATGATAGTCTTGGCTGTACTATTGGAGAGGAGCTTTTAAAGCCTACCCAAATTTATGTAAAGCCAATTTTAGAAATGTTGGATTCTGGTATTGACCTTAAGGCAATGGTTCAGATTACAAGCGAGGGCTATGGCAATTTAAATAGAGTTCAAAGTGAAGGAATTAAATTTGTCATTGATCCATTGCCTGATCCGCTTCCTATTTTTGAGCTTATTCAAAGCTGGGGTGAGATAAGTGACGCAGAAATGTTTAAAGTGTTTAACATGGGTATCGGTTTTTGTGTAGTTGTCGACAGTGCAAATGATGCTGACGTTGTCCATACAATTTGTAATAAATACGATATTTCATGTCATGGAATTGGTTTTGTAGATTCTTCGTCGCGAAAATTGGTTGAAATACCTGAAAAGAAACTAATTTTAGACAAGGAAAAAGGTTTATTTAATATTTAGGTTGAAGACCCGCTTACTTCCAACCTTTCAGCCCATTCATTAATTTTATCCATCTGCAAGAAATACGATATTTCCTGCCACGGCATCGGCCAGGTGGAAGCCGGTCACGGCAAGGAAGTCGTTATCCCCTCGAAAAACCTGAAAAGCTCCGGACCGGGGTTTATCCGTTGAATCGAATTTAATTCAGAAAAAATGGCAAGCGGGTACAGCGGACGGGTTATACCCTAACCTCTTTGGTTTTTTGGAAAGTGGCGGGAGCGCCGGTCTGTCTTTTCCTGTTCTGCTGCTGTTCCGGGAGGGTAATGAGAAAAGTCGTCCCCTGGTTGATCTGGCTGATGACGTGTACCGAGCCGGCGTGACGGTCCACAATCTTTTTGCAAATGGCCAGGCCTATGCCGTTGCCCTCGAACATGCCTCCGTCCGTGAGCCGTTCAAAGGGTTGAAAGATCCGTTCCACGTTTTCAGCGGGAATACCGATGCCGTTGTCCCGGACCGTAAATTCCCAGAAACCGTCCTGCAAAGGACGGGCGGCAATGGTCACCACCGGATCGACATTCTGCTGATGGTATTTCAAACCATTGCTGATCAGATTCTGGAAGAGTTGCCGCAATTGAGTGCGGTCGCCTGCCAGAGTGGGTAATTTTTCAACTTGGACTTTGCCGTTGGAATGGTGAATGCGGGCTTCCAGGTCCTCAATCACCTCGCCCACCAGTTGGTTTAAGTCCACCGTTTCAAAAGGCAGGGCACGCGTGGCCACGCTGGACAATTTCAGCAAGTCCTCAATAAATCCCTGCATCCGGCGGGCGGATTTTATGACGCGTTCCAGATACTCGCGGCTTTTGGAGGCTTCCGGGGGAGTATGCTCCTCCAGCCGGTCGCAAAACATGACGATTTTGCGCAACGGTTCCTGAAGGTCGTGCGACGCGACCGTCGCGAAATCCATCAACTGCTTGTTGCTGTTTTTCAATTCGCGGGTACGTTCCTCCACCCGCTCCTCCAGCAAATGACTGTAATCCCGCAATTGGCGATTGGAGATACTCAACAACTCCCGTTCATGCTGTAAATCCTCCCTCAGCCGCCGGGTTTCGTTTAATTCGAGCCGCAGTTTTTCAGAAAGGGTGCCGATCAGCCAGGCCGCCAGAATCAAAAATCCTCCCCACACGGTGAGGCTGATATTCGTTTCGGAAGAATCCGCGGAAGCGTAGTACTGGGTCTGGTCCGAGAGAATGAACACCCAAACCATCAGAATCGCGAAAAATGCTCCGAGGATGGCAAAGCGTTTGCCAATGTAGTAACCCGCCAATACCACCAGCAGGTAAAAGAAGTCGAGGAACGCGATTTTGGTTTGAATGAAGTAATTGACGAAAACCGCTCCCAGCAGAATGGAGAGAACGACGGTTTCCTGAATATTCTTGACGAGGTAATTTCGGATCTTACTCATTTTTACATTAAGTTAGAATGTAATAGTTTATTGTAAGGGGTAAACTACTTATTTAAAAGGCTTTTTTGAATTATAGAAAATTTCTTGCTTTTAGGTTAACCGAAATTTGGTGGATTCACCCTAAATAGGGTGATGCGGGAAGGGGGGGCGGAAGTTTCTAAATCAGGTTTACCGAATCAATTTGGCGAGAAAAACGATAGCCACCGCCACCGGCGCGATATAGCGAATCACAAATTCCCAGTAGGCCGCCCAGTGAAACACGGTTTCGTGCCGCTCGATTTCCTTGTGGGCTTCTTTCGTGCCCCATATCCAGGCGACGAAAATGGCGGTCAGCATGCCGCCGATCGGGAGGAGATAGTTGGAAGCGATGTTGTCGACATGATCGAAAAAACTCATGCCCAGCGGTTTCCAATCCGCCAGCAGACCGAAGGACATCCCGGAGGGAATCCCTATCAAAAAAATCACCCCTCCCATTACCAGCACGGCTTTTTTGCGCGGCCACCCTTTCTGATCAATAAAGTAAGCGGTCACCACCTCGAGCAGAGAGATGGCCGAGGTCAGCGCGGCGATGGTCAGCAGGCCGAAGAAGATGATGGATACCGCGTAGCCCATGGGCATGTCGCGAAACACCACGGGCAGAACACTGAACACCAGGCCGGGTCCGTCGGTGGGTTCGAGTCCCATGGCGAACACCGCGGGGAAAATAACCATCCCCATCAGCAGGGCGATGCCGGTATCGAACAGCACGACATAAAGCGTGGCGGAGGTCAGGTTTTCCTTCGCGGGCAGGTAACTGCCGTAGGTGAGCATGGCTCCCATGCCCAGGCTGAGCGAGAAAAACGCCTGCCCCATCGCCACCAGAACGATCTGTGGGGTGATCTTGCTGAAGTCCGGGCTGAGATAAAACTCCACCCCTTCCATGGCGCCGTCCAGGGTCAGCGAGCGGATCATGAGAATCACCAGCATGAGCACCAGCGCGGGCATCAGGATGTCGCAGGCCTTTTCGATGCCGCCGTGCACGCCGCGAATGACGATGCCGATGGTGATCCCCATAAACACCGCATGGTAAAACAGGACCTCACCGGTGTTCCCGATAAATTGACCGAAAAAATTCCCCGCCTCACCGGGGTTGGTGAAGTGATCGATGGTATGACTGAGGGATTTCACCACATAGGCCAGGGTCCAGCCGCCCACCACGGCGTAAAAGGAAAGAATGAGGAATCCGGCCAGCACGCCCATGTATCCGATACCAATCCAGGGGGTACCGGGCTTCAGCGACTGAAACGCCCCCACCGGATTGAGACTGGTTTTGCGTCCGATGGTGAACTCGGACAGCATGATGGGCAACCCCACCACCGCGGTACAGATCAGGTATATCAGTACGAACGCGCCGCCGCCGTTCTGTCCGGCGATGTAGGGAAATTTCCAGACGTTGCCGAGCCCGACCGCCGAGCCGGAGGCCGCCAGAATAAATCCCATGCGGGATTTCCATAGTCCTCGGTTGTTGTTCGCGTTCGCCATGGTTTTCCAGTATAGCCGCCCACGGAATAAGGGGCAAGCGTTTGAAGAATAAGAGTTTCAACGGGTTTGGAGGCGGGCCAGAAACTTCCGGGTGCGTTCTTCCCGTGGATTTTCGAACAACTCCGCCGGAGGACCGTGTTCGATGATCCGGCCGCGATCCAGCATAAAAACCTCCCGGGCGACGTCTCTGGCGAAGTCCATCTCATGCGTGGCGATCAACAGCGTCATGCCGTCCTCCGCCAAGCGGCGCATGACCGCCAGCACCTCGCCCACCATTTCAGGATCGAGAGCCGAGGTCGGCTCATCGAACAAAACGCATTTCGGATTCATCGCCAGCGCCCGGGCGATCGCCACGCGCTGTTGTTCCCCGCCGGACAATTGCCGGGGGGTGCGGTCGGCCAGTTTTTCCAGACGCACCTGCTCCAGCAGGTGCCGGGCGCGTGCCACCGCTTTTTCGGGGTCTTCCTTCAGCACCTGCACCGGAGCTTCAATGATATTCTGCAATACCGTCAGGTGCGGAAACAGATGAAACTGCTGAAACACCATGCCCGCCCGCAGGCGTATCTGGCGCCGGGTTTCGTGGCCGGTTTTCGCGCCGGAGGCGCTGTCGGCGGCCGCCAGCGCCAACCCTCCGACTCTCACCTTTCCCGCGTCGAACGGTTCCAGCGCGCCGATGCATCGAAGCAGGGTGGTCTTGCCGCAACCCGAAGGGCCGATGATGACTTTCACCTCGCCCCGGGCCACTTTCAGGCTCACCCCCTTAAGCGCGGTGTGATCGCTAAACCGTTTGATGAGATTCTTGACGCTGATCATTTTGCTGACCGCACCCCCCTCCTTCCAAAGTAGGGGTTGGGGGTGGTTGATGATTTCATCC
>JABAHQ010001459.1_pt1 | contig 30143 bp, 25 predicted proteins | sample 7062091 | NCBI WGS metagenome assembly JABAHQ01 (sample SAMN14534359, study PRJNA622989) | marine sediment metagenome | biome: marine biome [ENVO:00000428]; feature: marine pelagic biome [ENVO:01000023]; material: deep marine sediment [ENVO:00002113] | place: India: Gulf of Kutch | collected... | reverse complement strand
CAAACCGCCGACAGCCGGGCCACAGCCTGTTATCTCTATCAAGAGGCCCCCACCCTGGCCAGCGAGAAACTGGCCCAGGTGTTGCCGAGACAAGCGAAAGTAATCCAGCGGTGAAACAGGCGGAAAGGAGGTGAGGCGTGAGGCGTGAAATGTGAAGCGTGAAACGTATTGCGTATTCCGTATTCCGTTGATAATTACGCAATACGCAATACGCAATACTCATATCTACCCGTGAATATGCCCAACCCGTACACAATTCAAGGAGAGAGAAGGTCATGCAAAAGAAAGAGGATGCCAGGAAATTAATTTCACGACGGACTTTTCTGAAGACGGCCGCTATTGTGCCCTGGAGTGTCAGCGGGCTGTTAGCCGCCTGTACGACCCCGGCGGCCCCGGCGCCGGCGGTTAAGGAAGAAGCAGCGGCCCCGGAGGCCGCGCCCGCCGCAGCCGAGGAGCAGGTTGAGGTTTTCACCGTCGGGGAGATCAAGGAGGTCCCCCGCGAGCGGACCTTAATCCACGCCGGCGTCGGCGGCGAGGCCCCCAACCAGTTCAACGATGCCGCCTCCTTCAACCCCTATCTGCCTGGTGGGGCGACCCGGAGTGGCTACCAGTTTAGCTTTGAGCCCCTCTTCTTCTACAATGTCTACGCCGAATCGGACAATGAGACCGCCTGGATCGGCGAGAGTTATGAGTACAATGACGATTTCACTGAGGTGGTTATCAAGATTCGGGAGGGGGTCGAGTGGAGCGACGGCCAGCCCTTCACCGCCCAGGACGTCATTTTCACCATCAATATGCTCAAGGAGAACGCGCCCGAACTGGCCTGGTCGGTCGAGGTGGATAATTGGGTCAACGAGGCGGTGGCTGTCGACGATCTGACTGCCCAATTTACCCTGAACGCCCCCAATCCGCGCTTCGTCTACCGTTTCTTCACCAACCACTTTGACATCGGTTTACAAATTGTCCCCCAACATATCTGGGGGGAACACGATCCCAAGGAGTTCACCAACTTTGACATGTCGAAGGGCTGGCCCGTGGTCACTGGCCCCTACCGCCTGGTCTTGTCCAGTCCGGAACAGAAGATCTGGGACCGGCGGGATGATTGGTGGGCGGCCAAGACCGGCTTTCACGACCTGCCCGCCCCGGAGCGGCTGATCTACATCCCCGGCAGCGACGAGGCCAAGCTGGTCCAACTGATGATCAACGACGAGGCCGACTCAACCCTGACCCTGACCGCCCGGAACATCCAGGCCATCCTGGACCAAAACCCCAACGTGGACACCTGGAGCGGCGTAGAGCCCCCCTTCGGCTACGTCGATTGGTGGCCCATGGGCTTGAGCTTCAATAACGCTGAGCCTCCCTTTGATGACCCGGATATTCGCTGGGCCATCAACCACGCTATCGACCGCGACCAGTTGATCGAGTTCGCCTACGGCGGGGCCGGGGTCAAGACCACCTTCCCCTGGCCCGGTTTCGCCAGCATGGACAAATACGAGGCGGCCATCGCCGATATCCTGGCCGAGATGCCCATTGAGGACTTCGACCTGGCCAAGACCGAGGCCCTGATGACCGGCAAAGGCTGGGAGAAGGATAACGAAGGCTTTTGGACGAAGGACGGCCAGCGCTTCAGCATGGTGGTCGAAACTTTCAACGTCTTCCAGGATATTACGCCCGTTTTGGTCGAACAGTTGCGCCGGGCCGGCTTCGATAGCTCCTTCAAGATAACCGCCGATTTCTTCACCCGGCTCCCCCTGGGCGAAGTTCAGGCCTACACCTTCGGCCACGGCGGCGGCACCCGCGACCCCTACGACACTTTGAATCTCTACCACAGCCGCTTCTCTGCCCCGACGGGCGAACGGGCTAGCCGGTCTTACCGCTGGACCAACACCGAGTTCGACGCCATCGTTGACGAGATGGGCAAACTGCCCGGTGACGATCCCCAGTTTATGGAACTCTTCCACGACGCCATGGCCATCTGGATCAAGGAACTGCCCGACATCGGCATCGCCGAGCTGATCCACCGCAACCCCCGCAACAATAAGTACTGGTCCAACTGGCCCTCGCGCGAGAACCCCTACATCAACGACGCCAACTGGCACCGCACCTTCCCGCTGGTGCTGATGAATCTGAAGCCGGCGTAACAGGTTGATGGTAGGGTGAAAAGAGGAGAGGGGGTAGGCTAGCCTACCCCCTCTTATTTTGGGTGTGTAAGGTGTGCATTTCAATCTCTCACGGAGACATTCTATCACCCTACCTGTTTCTTGTAAAGTCGATTGCCCCTGACCTTCTGCAGTAGGCCCTCTAAACTCCAATCCCCAATCTCCAATATTTAATGACTGCTAAGGCTTTGCTCAAATCTTTGGTTTCACTTAAGATAACCCAAGTTACGACTTTTGGCATGGTTCATTTCGCGTAAAAAACGGCTTTATCCCGCAAGGGGACATTCTTTTTGCAAATTTGGTCGTCTGCGCTAACGGCGCCGTGAAACGTGAAGCGTGAAACGTGAGCTTTTGCGCTAAAAACCCTCACGTTTCACGTTTCACGCTTCACGCCGGTGGCTGGCGTAGGGTGGTCAATAGTTACCTATTCCGTTAGCCAATGAACCACGCCCGACTTTTTTAGTGAATGGAGGGGATAAATGCGAACAGGAACCCAAGAGGTGGTGGTGATTGGCGGCGGCATCAGTGGGGTTGCGGCTGCCTATGAGCTTACCCGGGCCGGAGCCAGGGTGACCTTGGTTGAAAAAGGGGCGCTAGCCAGCATGGCCTCCGGTTGGACGTTGGCCGGGGTGCGCCAGTCCGGGCGTGACCCGGCCGAACTGCCCCTGGCCCAGGCGGCTGTTCGGCGCTGGGAGGCTTTAAGCGAGGAACTCGAGGCCGACATCGCCTATCGCCAGGAGGGGAATCTGCGGCTGGCGCGCACGCCGGAGGAGGTCGAAATCATCGCCAACATGGTCAGAGAACAACAAGCGCTGGGGCTTGATCTCACTTTTCTGCCCGATACAAAGTCCGTGCAAGAAATCGTCCCCGCCCTTTCGGAGGCTGTCCTGGCCGCCTCCTACTGCCCCACCGACGGTCACGCCGATCCCATAGCGACTGTGCAAGCGTTCGCCGCCGCTGCCGAGCGGCGGGGGGCCAAGATTCTGACCCACACCGCTGCCACGGGGATCGATCTTACGGGCGGACGGGTGACCGGTGTCCAGACGACAGCCGGTCCCATCGCCGCCGATGTTGTGGTCATCGCCGGGGGGGTCTATTCTGATCGTCTGTGTGCTATGGTCGGTCTAACGCTGCCTTTAACGGTGCGCCACGTCTCTGTCCTGCAGACGGTCCCCTTGCCCCCGCTGCTCAAACAGGTGCTGGGTGTGGCTAAGGCAAATTTTGCCTGTCGCCAGGAAGCCGGCGGGCAGTTGCGTATGACCCCTGGTGGTGAGGCATGGACATGGCCCACCGGAAGACTGAAAGCGGCCCACATTCAGCCGCCCGCTCAGGCCATCGCCGGCCTGATCGAACGGGCCACGCGCCTCCTGCCAGATGTCAAAGAGGCCAGGATCGCCCGCGTTTGGGGCGGCCTGCTGGATATGACCCCGGACGGCCTGCCGGTCATCGAGCGGACGCCGGAGATCGAGGGTCTGGTCATTGCGGCTGGTTTTTCCGGGCATGGGTTCTGCCTGGGACCGATCACCGGCCGGATTATCGCGGAGTTGGTCACTCAAGGTGAGTCATCGCTCCCGCTTGAACCGTTTCGACGCGAACGTTTCGCCGGTCTGGCCGGCGTTGCGGCGACCGAATTATACGGCTAGATCACGTTAATAGCCCCATAGAATAGTTGTTTGACCAATTCGCTTTCTCATGTTAACATAGTCTTCAAAATCCAGTTGACATACTATAATGTGTGCAAGGAGGAGATATGTTTGCTAAATTCAAGCGAATCAATGGTCTATGGATTATAATAGGCGCTTTGTTGGCCTTCCTGGTAGCCTGTGCGCCGGTCACGACAACGACGACCACAACCTCAACGGAAGCCGAGGGCGAGGGCGAAATGGAGGTGGCCGCAGAAGCCGCGGTTGAAGAGGCCCCTTCCGAACCTGAAGAGCCGCTAATTTTGCGCTACGCCGACTCGGCCGCTGACTTGGGGACAATGGACCCCCACTTCGCCGCCTCCACGAATGACCGCAACCTGGCCGATATGATTTTCAACGGCTTGCTGCGCTACAAACCCGGCGACGGCTCTGTCATTGAGCCAGATCTGGCCGAGGAGATGCCCACCCAGGAAGTGGTTGACGGCCAGCAAGTATGGACCTTTAAGCTACGCCAGGGTGTAATGTGTCACCCTTCGAGCGTGAACGAAGCTTATGAGCTAACCGCCGAGGATGTTGTCTATTCCCTGCAAAAGTCAGCCAATGCCGAGCGCTCGGCTTATGCCGGCGAGTACAATAACATAACCTTTGAGGCGGTCGATGATTACACAGTTACAATCACCCTCGACAACCCCATCTCTTCGGTTCTCTTCTTCCCCAAAGTAGCCGACTATGCCGGCGGATTCATCGTTTGTAAGCAAGCGGTCGAAGCTTTAGGCGATGAAGGCTTTAAGACCCAGCCGGTGGGGACCGGTCCTTTCATGTTTGAAAGCTACAGCCCCCAAGAGAAGGTGACCCTGGTGGCCAACGAAAATTACTTCCGTGGCCAGCCGCTGCTCGACGGAGTTGAATATCGCTACATGCCCGAGCTTAATAGCCGGGAACTGGGGCTGTTATCCGGCGATCTGGATGTCATCAATGGCGCGGCCGAAGGTATCTGGGTTGAACGCATACGCGAAGAAGAAGGCATTATGGTCGATGTCTATGGGGTGGGCGAAGTAGCCGTTATTCACTTTGATATAACGGTGGAACCTTTGGACAATCCTCTGGTCCGTCAAGCCATCGCTTACGCCCTGGATCGCGATGAGTTCTTAGCTTTGTTTGGCGAACCTGTGTCTGGCAATGTCTATTCCCAGGTGCCGGCCCAATTCTTGGTCGGTGGGTTGACCCAGGAGGAGGTGGCCGAACTCGGTTTGGAATACGAATTTGACCGCGAACGGGCGCAAGAGCTTTTGGCCGAAGCCGGATATCCCGATGGCTTCAGTCTGAAGATGGTCTCATCTGAACGCGAGTCCTACCTCAAAAACTATCAAAGCATGCAAGCCCAACTGGCCGAAGTTGGTATCGACATTGAGATTGATGTGGTAGACCATTCCAGTATGCACAACCTGATTCGGGAAGATGTCAATCCGATTGTGATTTATGTGGCCTGGCGACCCAACGCCGATGTCTACCTGACTCGCTTTTACCATTCCGACTCCATCGTCGTCACCGGGGCCAAGCCAGACACCAATTTCTCCCACTATACGGGCATTGACGACCTTATTGAGGCCGCCCGAGTCGAGCTTGATCCTGAAAAGCAGATAGAATTGTGGAAGGAAGCCCAGATTAAGCTGCTGGAAGAGATGATTTCCTATCCTTTGCAATATCAAAGCCAGGTGACCGCCCGCTCCGACAAAGTAGACTTTGGCCATGAGTTGAAATCTGTGCTGGCGCTCTATCCGCAAATTACCGAGAAAACNNCGCGTGATCACGCGGCTTCCGGGAAGTTCATCTGATTGCTATTTAATTTCACCATCAGGTTTTATGTCCAGGCTTAGATATTTGTCAACCCGACTGCTATTAGCCATTCCCACCTTTCTGGCTGTCCTCACGCTGGTCTTTTTTGTTATTCGCGTTATCCCTGGGGATCCGGCGACGGCGGCATTGGGTGATTATGCCTCAAAAGAAGCTGTTGAGGCCATGCGCGAAAGGATGGGCCTCAATAAGCCTCTTTATGTACAGTATTTTACCTTTCTGGTAAACATTTTGCGGGGGGATTTCGGCCAATCGTTGATAACGGGCAAATCGATTCGTGAACAAGTGTTACAAGTTTTGCCCTTTACCTTGCATCTGACCCTCTCAGCCGTGTTGATCGGCGCTATGTTGGGCGTGCCGATGGGTATCTATACGGCTATAAGGCGCAACACCTGGATCGATTACCTGGGGCGGGTCGTTTCCCTGGCCGGCCTCTCGGTCCCCGCTTTCTACCTGGGTATTTTGATCATCCTCCTTTTCGCCTTTAGACTGGACTGGTTTCCGGCCATTGGGGGCGGAGACCAGGATGATCCGCTCGATTATTTGAGCCATCTCGTGCTGCCGGCCTTGACTCTGGGCTTAATTATGACTACCTCGGTGACGCGTCTAACCCGGTCGGCCATGCTAAACGTGTTGCAAAATGACTATGTGCGCACGGCTCGATCTAAGGGCCTGTCCGAGAGGCTGGTCGTCTTCCGCCATGCCCTGCGGGCGGCTTTGATACCCATTGTTTCTATTATTGGTATTTGGACGGCCAATCTCATCGCCGACTCAGTTTTAACGGAGATTGTCTTCGCCCGTCCTGGCCTGGGGAAAATGTTAGTCAGCGCGATCCTCCAACGAGACTATACGGCTTTACAATCAGTGATGGTTATTTATACGGGCTTTGTCGTCTTGGTTAATCTCATAACTGACTTCATTTATAGCATTGTGGACCCACGCCTAACCACCTATTAAGGTACCGTATTATGAGCCAAGCTGAGGTAACCGCCCAAGCGCCAACGGTTAAGCTCCGCAGCCAAAGACAACGCTTGTGGCACACCTTTACCCGAAATCGAACCGCTGTCCTGGGGCTGATTCTGGTCATTGTAGTTTTCCTGGCGGCGATCTTTGCCGATAATTGGTTCATTGCCCTCCCCAAGGGGCAGGAACCAGAACCCCTTTTGGCCTCTTTCAATCCTCTCAAACAAGATACCCGCAACCGCCTGGCCCCGCCCGATCAAGAACACCTGATGGGCCTGGATTCCTACGGGCGTGACACCTGGGCCAGGATCGTTTATGGAGCCAGAGTTTCGCTCACTGTAGGGCTTGGTTCTGTTTTGTTGGGCGGAATTTTGGGGACAGTGATGGGCATTGTGGCCGGGTATATAGGGGGCAAGGTCGAAAACACCATCATGAGAACGGTCGATGTTTTAATGGCCTTTCCTAGTTTAATTATGGGCCTGATGGTCTTGGCCGTCCTGGGAGCGGGTTTAATTAAAATGATTTTGGCCATCGGCCTGGTGTTGTCACCCACCTTTGCCAGAGTGGCCCACGGAGCAACCTTAACCATCAAAGAAAACGACTTTGTCGGGGCAGCGACGGCTGTTGGGGCCAGCAGGTTCAGGATACTCCGCCGCCACATCCTGCCAAACGTCATGAGCGAGTTGGTGGTCTTAGGCAGTATCTGGACTGCCACTGCTATCCGGGTCGAGGCTAACTTGAGCTTTATCGGCCTGGGGGTTTCCCCACCCACGCCAGCCTGGGGCTCTATGATCCGAGACGGTACCCAACATTTAGGGCATGCGCCCTGGGTCTCGCTTTTTCCGGGTCTGGCCATTCTTATCACCGTCTTGGGGTTTAATCTCCTGGGAGATGGTTTGCGGGATGTGCTGGACCCGCGTCTACAACAATAGGTCTTATGGATTAATTCAATTTCTGAAACTCAATTGCCTAAAGCTTTCGATAATGCTATTATCTTGGCTCATTCGCATCGTGTTGATTTTTTACTCATATCTACGCCAAATACAATCCAATACTTCGTTAATCTTTGCTAAAGGAGATGTCCCCATGAACCCAAAAAGACTCTCGCTGCCACTCAGCTTATTGACACTGCTGGCCCTGCTGTTGGTGAGTTGTGTGACGGTTACCCCCCAAGCCCCGGCCGAGGCGCCAGCCGAAGCGCCGGCGGCAGAAGCAGTCGCTGAGGAACCCGCGGGCGAAGAACCCGCCGAAGAGGGTATGGCCAACACCCTCGTCATCGCCATTGCCGAGGATACAGCCTCCTTAGACCCCGCCCGGGCCTTTGAGACCCTGCCCTCCATTGTGCATAAAGCCACCTATGAGACCCTAGTCACCTTCCCCCCTGATTCGGTGGAGCGTATTATCCCCTCCCTGGCCGAATCGTGGGAGATTTCCGAGGATGGGACCGTTTACACCTTCAGCCTGAATGAAGCGGCCACCTTTTCCAACGGCGACCCGGTTGAGGCCAGCGATGTGGTTTTCTCCTTTAACCGCCTCAAGAATATTACCGGCAACCCCTCCTTTTTGGCCGAAACGATTGCCTCGGTGGAGGCGCCGGATGAACAAACCGTGGTCCTCACCCTGACCCAACCCGATCCGGCCATCCTGGCCAAACTGGTCTTTGGGGCCTCCAGCGTTGTGAACCAGGCAGAGGTGGAAGCTCAGGGGGGCACCGCCGGGGAAGATGCCGCCACCGCCGACACGGCCGAGGAATGGTTAAACACCAATTCGGCCGGGAGCGGGCCTTTCGTCCTGGAAAAATGGGAGCCTGAGGTAGAAACTGTGCTGACCCGCAATCCCAATTATTGGGGCGAACCGGCCTCCCTGGAGCGGGTCATCTTTCGCAATATTCCTGAAGCCGCCACCCAGAAAATCCAATTGGAAGCAGGCGACATCGACATTGCTTTTGACCTGAGTTCTGATCAGATCCCCTCCTTGAGAGATAACCCAGATGTGACCGTTTTTGAAGGTTTGAGCGATACCCTCGTCTTTCTCAAAGGGAATCAAGATGAGGAGTTGGCCGGTCCTATGAGCGATCCCCTGGTGCTCAAAGCCATTCGCTACGCCCTCGACTATGAAGGCATTCTCCTGCTGGCCGGAGGGCAAGCTGTGACCCCGCCTTCCATGCTCCCCGTGGGCTTCTTGGGCGCTTACAGCCCGGATAAAGCCTTTACCCGTGACCTGGAACAGGCCGAGGCCCTGTTGGTCGAAGCCGGTTACCCTGATGGCCTTGACGTTGAGTTGGCCTACCCGGATTTCACCTTCGCCGGGGTCAACTTCGGCACCTTCGCCCAAAAGGTTCAGGCTGACCTGAATGAAGCGGGCTTCAACGTCACCCTCCAGCCGGCCGATGTGCAGGTGGCCCTGGAAGCCTACCGGCAGGGGACGGAGCCCTTTGGTCTGTGGCTTTGGCTGCCCGATTACCGCGATTCCCTCGACTATGTTGAGTTCTTACCCGAGGGCGTCGTCGGCAACCGCGTTAATTGGTCGGACGAGAACGCCGATCCTGAAATCCTGGAGTTACGGGATAAGGTTAAGGTTGAAACCGATGACGAAGCTCGGGCCGCACTCTTCCGACAAATGCAGGATTACCTGCAAGACCGTGGCCCCTATGCCCCCATCTTGCAACCGGGTATCCAGGTCGGCCTGCGCAGCAATGTCGCAGGGTTCGTCTACAACCCGCAGTGGCGGGTTGACGTGGCTCTGATCAGCAAGTAACCGCCACGGTTTCTGTATACTATCAGGGGTAAAAGGCCTGGGAACTGAGGGGAACCTATGGGAACTTGTGAGAGGGATGTTCTCAAGTTCCCCCTTCCTCTTAGTTCCCACAAGTTTCCCTTCACAGGTTCCTGTCTACTGTCTACGATTTTGAGAGAAAATGGCTCTTTACCAGTACATCTTGCGTCGTTTAGCCCTGACCCTTCCCCTCCTCTTCGGCGTGACTCTGATCGCCTTCATCATCTCCCAGGCTGTCCCCGCCGATCCGGTGACCGCCAATCTGGGCCAAAAGGCCATGTCCGACCCTAAAATTGTGGCCGCTTTTCGGGCCGAATGGGGGCTGGATAAACCCGTTGTCGAGCAGTATTTCATCTACATCACAAATCTACTGCGCGGCAACCTGGGCAAATCCATTAAGAGCCGCCGCCCGGTGATTGAAGATTTGAAAGCTTTTTTGCCGGCCACCATCGAGCTAGCCACGGTCTCCATTGTTTTTGGCGTTGTGGTTGGCATGAGTTTTGGGATCCTGTCGGCCCTGTGGCGTAATAGTTGGCTGGATCATCTTGTACGCGTCGTCTCTTTATTGGGCGTGAGTGTACCGGTTTTCTGGCTGGCTTTATTATCTCTGTTTATCCTCTATTCTCGCCTGGGCTGGTTCCCCGGCCCAGGCCGGATTGATGTGGGGCTGGAGGCCCCCTCCCGGATAACAGGTCTCTATACGGTTGACGCGATACTGACGGGCGAATGGGCCACCTTGCGCAATGTGCTCTCCCATTTGATGCTTCCGGCGCTGGTCCTGGGCAGCTATACGACCGGGCTGATTACCCGGGTCACCCGTTCGGCCATGTTAGAAGTGTCGAGCGAGGACTATATCCGTACAGCTCGGGCCAAGGGGCTGTCCATGCGCCTCATTACTACTCGCCACGCCTTGCGTAATGCTGCCATCCCTGTCGTCACCGTCATCGGCTTTTCCTATGGCAATTTATTGGCCGGGGCGGTGTTGACCGAGAGTATTTTTGCCTGGCCCGGCATCGGCCAGTACGCTTATCGCGCTTCCACTTCGCTCGATTTTCCGGCTATTATGGGTGTAAGCCTGGTCATTGCCTTTGTCTTCATCCTTACCAATTTAGTCGTAGATGCGCTGTATTTTGTTTTGGACCCGCGACTACGGGCGACCTGATGGGGTATGGAAATGTTTCAAAAGTGTCACCAGGGCGGGTGGTTATTATCAACGGCGAATTACGAAGGGTGTGTTTCATTTCAATCGTAGTATAGGGCCTTGTGCCCGTTTTAGGCCAGGTATGACGCCCACAAGGGGCTATGCTACGTCCTTCGACGCATTTGAAACATACCCATAGGGAGTCGAGGCTTCAGCCGGTTGAGGTCTGGTCCAGCTGAAGCCTCGACTCCAGGGAATTGACTACTTTCAGGGATGATCGCGATTTGGGCTTGAGTCTTAAACTTGAAACTTCAGGACAACCAAAAAGTCCTCTCATGCGCCGCCAACCCGGTCGTTTGGCCGGTGTATTGCGTTTTCTGAATCACAATCCTCTGGCCCTGCTGGGACTGGGGGTTTTTGTGACCTGGGTGGCCATAAGTCTGGCCGCCAACTTGATTGCGCCCTACGAGCCGCTCCAACAGAACATTGTTGAGCGGCTCCAACCGCCAAGCGCCAACCATTGGTTTGGCACAGACCAACTTGGCCGCGATATTTTGAGCCGGGTTCTTTTCGGAGGGCGGCTCTCGTTGCCGGCCGGATTAATGGTCATCATTGTGGCCGGCATCATTGGCACCTTCATCGGTTCCCTGGCCGGGTTTATTGGTGGCTGGTTCGATGAACTGACTATGCGTCTGACCGAAGTCTTTTTGGCCTTCCCGACCATCATCCTAGCTATGGCCGTGGCCGCTGCCCTGGGGCCGAGCCTGGTCAACGCCATTGCGGCCATGGTGGTGGTCTGGTGGCCCAATTACGCCCGGGTGGTGCGCTCCCTGGTCATCGGCGTCAAATCTCAAGACTATGTGGAGGCGGCCAAAGCCATCGGCGTGCCAGATAGACGGATTTTATGGCGCACCGTGTTGCCCAATTCGCTGGCCCCGGCCGTGGTTCTGGCCACCATTGATCTGGGCAACGCCATTTTGGTCTTTGCCGGTCTGAGCTTCCTGGGCCTGGGGCCTGAGCCTTCCTCCCCGGAGTGGGGGCGCATGGTGGCCGACGGCGTGCAGCATTTCGACCAGTGGTGGATGGCGGCCTTCCCCGGCCTGGCCATTTTCACCCTGGTGATGGGCTTTAATTTCATCGGCGATGGCATCCGTGACGCGCTCGATCCGCGCCTGCGTAAAACATTGTAAGGTATGTTTCATCAGTCAAAGGCCCACCTTGGCAGTTGGGGAGAAAGTCAAAACCTTTCCGAACAAGGCATTTGTGGGTATAATAGCTCTAACGAAAAATTGATCAGCCATGACGACCGAACAACACACTGATGACTATGATGGCCCGTGGAAAGAAGCCATTGAAACCTATTTTGAAGATTGCCTGGCTTTCTTTTTCCCAGATGCTCACGCTGGCATTGACTGGAGCAAAGGCTACGAGTTCCTGGACAAGGAACTACAACAAGTTGTACCAGAGGCTGAACTGGGGCGTCGGACCACCGATAAACTGGTCAAAGTCTGGCAAAAAACAGGGCAGGAAACCTGGGTTCTGATCCATATCGAGGTGCAAAGCCAATACGAAACTGACTTCGCTGAGCGGATGTATATTTACAACTATCGTCTCTTTGATCGCTACAAGCGTCGTGTAGCCAGTCTGGCCATTCTGGGCGATGAGGCATCAGCCTGGCGACCGACTCGCTACGGCTATGAATTGTGGGGCTGCCAGGTTAGTTTGATATTTCCGGTGGTGAAGCTCCTGGATTATGCCCAAGAGTGGGCTACTCTGGAAAATAGTCGCAACCCTTTCGCCGTTGTGGTTATGGCCCATTTACACACCCAGGCGACCCGCCACAAGCCAAATGAGCGGTATATGCTAAAATGGAACTTGACCAGACGATTGTACGAACGCGGCTATAGCAAGCAAGAAGTGTTGACGCTGTTTCGGTTCATTGACTGGCTGATGGCTTTACCCCCTGTGTTGAAACAGAGGTTTGAAGAAACACTGATCGCCTATGAGGAAGAACACCAAATGACATATATGACTACTTTTGAAAAGGAAGGACTTGAAAAAGGGCTTCAGCAAGGACTTGAACAAGGACTTGAACAAGGACTTGAACAAGGGCTTCAACAAGGGCTTCAACAAGGGATCTTACAAAAAGCTAGAGAAGATGTGATCGCCGTCCTTGAAATTCGTTTCAAGACAATTCCGAAGCCATTGATTGAAACCGTCTATTCTTTAGAGGATACCGATACCTTGGAAGCACTCCACAAGCAGGCTGTTATCTGTGAGTCTTTAGACCAATTCGAACGAGACTTAGAGCATTTTGCGGCCGATCACGCTGATCAAGAGCCAGACTCGCCTGATGAGTAAATTGAGTCAGAGGACACGGATTAGGCAGACAGTTCATCTCCGGCGGCTAGAAAAATGACCAATCACCCCTTCCGATAACAGCCTTACTTCCACTTTTTTAGAGATAGCACAATGAAACAAACAATGATCGATTATCAGGCTCGTCTGCAAGCAATCCAGAATACCATGGCTGAACAAGATATCGACCTGCTTTTCCTGCCCCGTTCGGCTAACCTGAACTATCTGACCGGCATTCCCCGCGATGAACCCAATTTTGGCAACACCATTTTTCCCGGCGAGTGGCTGACCGGAGCCTGGATCCCCCAATCCGGCGCGCCGATCTTGACCCTTCCCCGTATGCTGGCCGAGTTCCATCTGGGCCAGGTTACCGGCTACGACGTACGCATTTTGCCGGATACGGATGATCCGAGCACCCTGGTTGGCGATGTCCTCAAGAGCTTAAACCTGCGCTCCCAGGCCCACATTGCCCTGGAAGACCGGGCCTGGGTGGAGACGGTCTTAAACTTGCAACGCCTTTTACCGGAGGCGATCTTGAGTCAAGCCTCGTCGCTGTTGATGCCGCTGCGGATGATCAAGGATGAGGCAGAGATCGCCGTGATGAAAAAGGCGGGCGAAATCACCGAAGCTACCTATCAAGCGACGCTGGCCCAATTGCGCCACGGGATGACCAATTTAGACCTGATTACAGAAGTCAATTACCAGCTCAAAAAACATGGGGCAACCACCCAATCCTTTGTAACCAGCTTTTACAACATGGGCAAAAACTACCCCTTTGACTTTCACAATCGGGAGGAGGTCTTACTGACGCCGCTGGAGCCGCCGGTCAGTATTTCTTTTGACTTCGGCGCTGTTTACCAGGATTACTGTTACGACTACGGTCGCTCAGTTTATTTCGGGGAGCCTGATGGGGAATATCGCCGTTGTTATGAGTTAGTGATGAACGCCCAGGCAACTGGGATTGCCGCCCTCGCCGCCGGCAACACCTGCGAACAGGCCGATGCCGCCGCCCGTGCCGTCATTGTCGAGGGGGGCTACGGTGAGGCTTTCCGCCACCGTTTAGGCCACGCCATCGGCCTCGATGTCCACGAACCCCCCTTCCTGACCGCCGGGGACAGCACCGTGTTGCAAGCCGGCATGTGCTTCACCGTGGAACCCAGCATCTTCATCCCCCATCACCTCGGCGCGCGGGTGGAGGACGTAGTGGTGGTGCGCGAAAATGGCGGCGAGGCTTTGTCCGGTGGATATCGCTCGCTGCACATAGTGGCTTAGGTCATCCTAGAAATTTAAGGCGGTTAAACTGCCCCTGTAGCCACGCTACCACCGGCGTTCCCTCTCAATCACCGCTCCGGTTGCAATCTCTACCTGCTTCCCCGACCTATTAACTAGCCGCACTTCCCCTTTCAACCTCACATCTGCGCCGAATTTAATATCGCCTTCGACGCAGAATTGGGTGCACGCAAGTAACGATGGCGCTCCCTGGGGGAAACGTGCTTCCAGGTCATTGATAAGCTTGTAGTGAGCCGGATCAAGCTCGATCACCACCTGATCGAGCTTACGGGCGGGATTGGGCACGACTCGGAAATCATCGCTCAATACATAGGCATCGGAGCGAACCGCCAGGAGATCGTTGGTCGTTTTGACCGGGGCGAAGCGGGTGCGAGGGACCCGGATAGCTTGTGCCCCCTCAAAGACGGCGATGGCAGCCCCCATCGCTGTCTCCAATTGGTAGACCGGGGTGGAGCTGGAATCGCGTGGATCAACCGTCTTAGCGTTGCGAATCATAGGCAGGCCCAAGATATTGTTTTTGGCCGCCAAAACCGCCTGCAGGGCGGATAGGTTCAACCAAAGATTGTTCGTGTTGAAATATTTGTAGCGGCTGATATCCTGGAAAATTTCAATTTCATCGTCGGGACACTGGGCCGATTCGCGGAGGATGAGTTGGCCGTCGTGACGTCGGGCCAGGTGTCCGCCTTTTTTGTCCGCTTCGGTCCGGTCCGCGGCCTCCATCATAAAAGGGAGTTGATTTTCGGTGAAGTAGCCCAGGATGGCCAGATCCATCACCGCCCCCAGATTATCGGCATTAGAGACAAAGGCGTATTCGTAGCCGGCCTGCAGCAGCGTCTCCAACATACCGCTGGTGACCAGGGCTGTATAAATATCACCATGGCCGGGGGGACACCATTCCAGGTCGGGGTCTGGGGGCCATTCCACAGGGCTGAAATCCGCCTGAGTCACTTTGGGGATTTTGTGTTGGAGGAAGTCAAGGGGGATAGCCCCTTTCAGTTCAGGATATTTTTCCAGGGCCGCTAGCGAATCATCGCGGGTGTTGAAACTGTTCATCAAGACCAGGGGAATGCCGGCTTGAATGGCCTGGCGGGCGATGATATCCAAAAAAGAGAGCCCATTTTTCACCCTTAGGAGTGATTTGGCCCGCTCAAGGCCCATGCTGGTTCCCAGACCACCATTTAACTTCAAGAAGATGGTTTTTGGTAAGGCAGCTTGGCCGACAGCCGATAGCCGTTTCGGGAAAGTTTCGACGTCGGGGAGAGATTCGACCGGTTTGATATCAGCCTCAGGAATAAGGCCCGTTTGGCCTCGAACCAATTGTTGATAATAGTGTTTGAAGGTTTGGATAACAATGTCGGGCAGCCCTTCACCATGCATGCGTTCAGCGAAAGGCGCGAATTGGTCGGTAATTGTCGTCATCACTTTGTCTCATTAATCTGTCTCATTTTGGCTAAGATTTTTTGGGCGGCCCGAACCATGGGCCTGTCCACCATTTTACCGTCGAGGGTGAAGACACCGCTTCCTCTGGCCTGATGCTCCTCGTAAGCCTCAAGGAGGCGTTGGGCTGCGGCGACCGCTTCTGGTGAGGGGGTGAAGACTTGATGGAGGGTTTCCAATTGGGCCGGATGAATGGCCATTTTGCCACTATAGCCCATCTCAAGGGCTTGTTGCGCTTCGGCGGCCAGGCCGGTGGAGTCTTTGAAATTGATGACAGGCGTATCGATGGCCTCCAGCCCGAAAGCGGCGGCGGCAGTCACGACGGCGCTCTTCGCGTAAAAGACTTCCCATCCAGCGGACGTGCGAATGGCGCCTATGTCTCCGGCCAGGTCTTCTGCCCCGAACATCAAGGCATCCAGCTGATCATCGGCGGTGGCGACTTCGCGGAGATTCATCACCCCTAAGGCTGTTTCGATAATGGCCAGCAACTTGATCTCGCCGACAGGCCAGCCTTGTTTTTGTTCCCAAGTACGGATTGTTTTGCTGACCCATTGTAAAGTAGCCGCGCCCTCGACCTTGGGGATAACATATCCATCCGGCCGTCCTATGAGGGTCGCTTCAAGGTCAGCTTCGGCCAGGCCCGTTTCGAGGGCGTTAATCCGCACCAGCCGTTCTGTGCGACCAAAATCGAGGCTTTGCAAGGCTTCGGCGGCCATCTGGCGGGCTTCGGCCTTGCGATCATAAGCCACGCCGTCTTCTAATTCCAGGATAATCACATCGGCGTCAACGGTCAACCCCTTCTCTATTTTTCGCGGGCTATCGCCAGGGATGAAGAGCGGTGCGCGACGCAGGCGAGTCATGCAGCCTCCTCTTCTGTAGAGGCCATCTCTGGGGGTCGTTTGAGCATAAGCGCGGTTCGTTTCAGTTCAATGACTACCTCGCCATGTTGATTGCGACCGATATGCTTGAAACGCACGATGCCCCTGTCGGGTTTGGAACGTGAGGGGCGGCTCTCAAGGACCTCCGTTTCAACGTAAATAGTATCGCCGTGGAAAACGGGCCGGGGGTGGCTTACCTGCTCATACCCCAGATTCCCAATGAGGGTGCCCTCGGTCAAATCGGGCACTGTGATGCCAACCACCAGGCCCATGGTCAAAATGCCATTGACTATCGGTTTGCCAAAGGTGCTCTTGGCGGCGAAGTCGGCATTGATATGCAACGGTTGGGTGTTCATAGTAATGCTGTTGAAGAGGACGTTATCGGTTTCGGTGATCGTGCGGCCCAGGCTATGTTTGATGATTTGACCGGGACTGAGGTCTTCGAAGTATTTTCCGGGCATGCGGAACTCCCTTTCACCTTTGAACCGTATTTCAGAAGGAGGGAAGCGTTAATTTTGTCGCGGGCTACTTTCATAGTAGCTTTGGAAAGCCCAAACTCAAAGATTAATAATATTATGAACTATCTACTCTGTTTCTGGGTGACTTTCTCTGGGACGATAAAGTAATTTGGCCAGTAAAATGCCCAACCCGTACAAAAGGATTAGCGGCGACATAACCAGGCCCATATTCAGTGGATCGGGGGTAGGGGTGATCAAGGCCGCCAAGATGGCGATAATAACGACAGCATAACGGGCGTTTTTAATCAGAAAGCTAGGGCTTAGGACGCCCAAGCGGGCCATAACACCCATAAGTAAGGGGAGTTCGAAGCTAACGCCAATCCAGAAGATAAGGCGGGTGACGAAGGCAAAGTAACTTTTTGGTCGGGGTGCGGTGGGAATATCCAGGAAGCCGAGCAAGAAGGGTACTGCCCGAGGTAACATGACAAAATAGGCAAAGGCCACGCCGGTCAGAAAAAGGAGCGTGGCGAAGGGAATAGCTATCAACAAGACTCGCTTTTCACCCTCGGTCAATCCGGGCACCACAAAGGCAATGAGCTCATATATGATAACCGGCATAGCTAAGATCATGCCCCCCAACAGCGAGACACGCATGAAGATCGTAATATTTTCGGTGACGTCAATCGATTCCAGTTTTTCAATACCTGGAATAATTTCTACCACGTTACCCTCGGCGTCAACAACGATCTCTTGCAAAGGATAAGAGAGCAATTGGACCAATTGTTTGGCAAAAATAAGGCTGAACAAAGTGGCTAAGAAAACGGCCAGCGAAGCCACGACCAAGCGATTCCGAAACTCCTCAAGGTGTTCCAGCAACGACATTTGGCCGGAGAGGTCTTCAATTCGATCGTCAATATGTTCATGCAAATCAGGGGACAAGTTACTCACTGCCGGAAGATTCCTCTGTTGTCGCAGATTTAGGTGATTTGACTTCTACTTCATCGGTGGTATGTCCGTTATGCTTCGAGGGAGCATTCCCCTGGTGATCTGAAGACTGGTTCGTTTCGGTGTCCGTGGGCGAAACTGAAGCAACTGGGTGGGGCGAATGAATAGTACGAGTTTCCAAATCGTCTTCATTTTCATTATCTTCATCTGCCGGGATATTTTGAGAATCTTGCTCAGTAGTTTCTTGTGCGTCCCCAGACACACCCGTTGCGGCTTCTATGTCGTCATCTGGCAGAGATGTATTTGTTTGGGCTTGGGCTTGAGATGGGTGAAGGGTACTAACTTCCGGTTCAGTGGCCTCTTCTTCCACAGCATTTTGGGTTTCCTGGTCAGCAGTTTCTGCTGTGGTCACAGAAGTGACTGTTTCAGCTTCCACCTTCTCATCTGATAAAGATGGCACCTGAGATTGAGGCGAAGGACTGGTTTCTGGTTCTATCTCCTCGTCTTCCACCATATTTTGAGTTTTCTGGTCGGAAGTTTCTGGTATGCTTGTGGATGCAGCCGCTTCAGCTTCAACCTCCTCATCTTGGATATCAGAATCACCATCTGAAGCATTACCTGTGGTAGCGGTTGCTGGGCGTGTTTCTGAAGACTGGGGAGCGTCTGGCTCTAAGTCCTCAGCTTCAATACGCATCGTACCTTTAATTTCTCGGCCTGCTTCTTGAAGCGTCTCCCTGGTAGAAGTCAATTCTTCTTTTAATTCCTTTAGCTCTTCTACCTGGCTAAGGGCGGCCATTTCGCGTCGCCACTCCGTGGTAAAACCTTCGGACATCATGCGGATATCACGTAAAAATTTACCCGCTCGAGCGGCAATCCGAGGCAGATCCCGGGGACCGATAAAAATCAAGGCCAGTATGATAATAACGACGACTTCGGGTACACCAATGCCTAGAAAATCCATAGACGATATTGTAATGTAGAGGGGAGAAATTGTCCAAAAAAAGGTATGGTTACAAAACGGACTACGATAATGGCTTGATACTTATTCGGCTTGATTGAGTACTTTCTCTTGAAGATTTAGATAATATCGGCTGTGTTGTCTTGAGGCCAAACTACCCAACACACCGTTTACAAAACGAGGGGAACTATCACTACCAAATTTTTTTGCCAGTTCAACCGCTTCGTTGATGGCGACTTTGGGCGGTGTGTCGGCATCAAAAAGTAATTCGTAAATGGCAATTCGCAAAATGTTACGGTCAACCGTGGCAATCTGATCGATAGGCCATTCAGGCGCAAGCTCGGAAATAATCTCATCCAGCAGCTTTCGATTGGTCGAAGTACCTTGACCAAGCCTATAGGCAAAGTCACGACTTTTGGCGATCAAAGGTTGATCCTCCAGGCGATAATGAAAAGCAGCGTCAAATGAGTGGCTGGTGTAATCCATTTCGTAAAGACATTGTAGCACAACGGCTCTGGCACGACGACGAGCTTTCATAGATAGTCCCTCTAATTTGTTAAAGTAGATAAAAGTTGATGGTTGAAACCTAAAACAGCACATAAGGTTGTGTAACTGTTGTCCTCTCTTGGGCCAACAACGCCGATTTGTTTGGCTCTCAAGATTGTTACTCCCTTGTTTCTCTTGCCACTACGTTTTGTGGGAAACGTAGCTTACGTACTGGGTAAAAGCCAATCGGGGTGCTTTTATCCCAATACATTTTTTGAGAAGGGTGGACCGCTATGTTCGATGAGTTTAGGTTTCGATGTTGGCAAATCGATCCACAATGAGGTTGGTACTTTAGTCCTAACTCTTTAACTCTCTCTATATTACTGCATAATTAAGCCGCCGTCAACTGTCAATATTTGTCCGGTAATAAAACTGGCCTGATCGGAAGCTAAAAAAGCAACCATGTAGGCAATTTCCTCCGCCGTGCCCAGTCTACCCAGAGGAGTGGCTTGAATAATTTTTTGAATTTGTGCTTCTGGTAATACTTCTGTGAGGGCAGTTGGCACGAAGCCAGGCGCAACCACATTAACCGTAATATTCCTGGAACCGATCTCCCGGGCTAAACTTTTGCTGAAACCGATCAAACCTGCTTTAGAGGCAGCATAGTTGGTTTGTCCTTCTTGGCCTGTCAAACCCACCACAGAAGAAATATTAATGATGCGGCCCTGTCGCCTTTTCATCATTGGGCGAATGACGGCTTTGGCGCAATGGTAGGCACTGGTGAGGTTCGTCTTCAACACCAGCTCCCACTCTTCTTCCTTCATGCGCATGATTAGATTATCACGTGTCGTTCCAGCATTATTGACCAAAATATCCACCTGACCATAAGTGTCGAGGGTGGTTTTGACCAGATGTTGGGCTTCTTCGGCCACGCTCACGTCGGCCTGAACTACGAGTCCCTCACCCCTTGCGTGGCTAACAGTCTCCAAAACGGCTTGCGCCCTTTCTGCGCTATTCCGGTGGTTGATGACCACCTTGGCTCCCAATTTAGCCAGTTCAATGGCTATAGCAGCCCCAATGCCCCGGGAACTACCGGTGATAATCGCAACTTTGCCCGTTAAGTCAATCACGCTAAGCCTGAACCTCCAGTACTTTGTTGATCCCAGCCACATTTTCGATACTGGTGGTAGAGACACTTCTATCGATGCGTCGAATCATCCCACACAACACATTTTTTGAGCCTACCTCTATAAATCGGGTGACCCCTTGTTCAATCATGTGCTGAATTGATTTTGTCCATTGCACTGAAGCAGTCAATTGTCCAACCATTTCATCCTGAATGGCCTCCACAGAGGTGAGCGGTTGGGCTGTAATATTGGCTACGATGGGAATTTTAGGGGTAGACAGGGTGACGGTATTAACCGCCGCTTTAAATTCAACGCTTATCACCTCCATCAGTTTGGAGTGAGCGGCGATGCTGATCGGCAACTTTTGAGCGCGCCGGGCACCGGCCGCTTTGGCCAAATCAATGGCCCGGTCAATGCCCGCCTCTTCCCCGGAGATAACTACCTGGCCGGGATTGTTATAATTGGCCACTTGAATCCAGGCAGTTTCAGCGCTAACTTGGGCGCAAATGTCTGCTACTTGCTCGTCGTCTAAAGTAAGGATAGCAGCCATTTTGCCGGGATTCTGTTCGCCTGCTTTCTTCATCAATCGGCCGCGCTCTCGAACCAGTTTTAGGCCATCTTCAAAGCTGAGCACCCCAGCAGCTACATAAGCAGAAAACTCGCCTACACTATGACCGGCGACGAAATCGGGTTCAGCAGTATATCCTCCAGCCTGGAGGGCCGCCAGGCAAGCCATACTGGTAACAAAAAGGGCTGGCTGGGTATTGTAAGTTTCGTTCAAATCGGCTTCTGGGCCAGCCCAGCACATCGTTGAGAGAGGGAAGCTCAAGATTTTGTCGGCTTGAGCAAAGATTTGCGTCGCTTCGGGGTAGTTATCAGCGATCTCTTTACCCATGCCGACATGCTGTGATGCTTGGCCAGGAAATATAAATGCGAGTTTATGGGTCATAGGGTTAACATGATAATGGCTGTGTTAGCTTAATATGCCAAACACAGCCACTGATTGTGCTAGATTGAGTTGCCGTTATTCCTGTTCTTCTTCGACTCTGAGGACTTCTACACCCTTATAGGTGCCACAATTAGGACATACGGTATGTGACAACCGCAGTGTGTTACAAGTTGGGCAGGGAACCATATGCGGGAGTTTAAGCCGTAAATAACGGGCTCGTTTGTGAGCTTGTCGGGTTCTGGAAATACGTATTTTTGGTAGGGGTCCCATTGTTTTTATCCTTTCAATTTACGCTTGATCTAAGAAAAGTCATCTTTGAGCGCCAACAGGTCGGCCCAACGGATATCTATTTGATCAGCTTCACAATAACACGGCTCTAAATTCCTGTTTGCGCCGCAGTGAGGACATAACCCCAAACAATCTGGTTGACACAAAACCTGGGTTGGCGTGCTGATATAAATTTCTTGTCTAATGACTTCGGTCAGATCCAGAATATGTTGTTCGGTGATGAAAGTTGCCTCATCTGCTTCTGGGCTTGGTGTCAATTTAGTCCCAGTTACAATATCAACCGTCGGAATAAATGTTTCTTCAATCTCAAAAGAGATGGATACCCGGGTATCAGTTAAACAACGAGTACAGGGCAAGATTAACTCGGTTTCAAAAGTGCCCGTAACCAGAATGTTTTTACCAGTTTTAACGAATTTAACTTGACCATTAAGCGGCTTTGGCATCGTAAACTCGTTGCTTAAAGCCGCCAGCGTGGCCTGTTCGATGATATAATGACGGGCATCTGGCCCTGGTTGTTTTAAAAATTGGGCAACGTTAAATTGCAAAGGATTCCCTTTGCGGCCTTTTTCTGCTCTTTTTCCTTTTCGTTCGAATCTTTGTTTGGTAATCATTTGGCAACATCCTATTCTTACAAAACAATGACGAGGCAATTATATGCGCTCGTCCATTAAAGTCAAGAAAGCTAAACATGATTAAATCTTCAGCGCAGTTATTTCCTATTCTCCTTCTCCCCGCGCTCTTCTGCAGTTGGCTCAGGTTTTGTGGCTGGAGGTGGTGATTCTTGTAATTGGCGTAACCCATTACGGACGGTAGTCAGCAATTTCAGGAGGTGTTCTTCAAGATTGCTCAAGTGCTCGGACACATAGATGTTGGCTTCAATTTTGAGTTGGTTGGCTTCTTCCTCGGCTTGGGTCACAATTTCTTGAGCTTGGGCTTTGGCAACATCAGCAATTTCATGGTCGTCAACCGCCGTCATCATTTTTTCTTTAGCCATATCTATTAAGCGGTTGGCTTCCTCCTGTGCCCGAGCCAAAATGCGCTCGCGTTCAGCTTCAGTACGCTTGGCTTCTTTGATTTCTTGGGGAATGGATATACGCATTTGGTCTAAGATATCGTACAAATCATCTTCATTAATGAGCACGTTAGAGGTAAAGGGGATGCGAAAACTTTTGCTGATAACCGTTTCTAATTCGTCAACTAATTGTTGTATATCCACACTATCCTCCCCTTTTAGATAAAGGGTTCCGGGGTAAAGCTAACCTTTTTCAGTCCGAGACCGTTTTGATCCCAACTTTGTCTGGGTCAACTTATTATCTCTAACAAAAATGGTAGAGCGCAAGATTTATTCCGTGTCCCCGAGAAAATATAGACAGAAGACAAACAAAGCATAGATTTCATCGCTCTGCTGCCTGACAATTTACACTTGTTGCTTCAGTTGCTGGTATCGTTCTGCCAGCGCTTTAGCGACATGAGGGGGAACTAGATGATTGATTTCCCCCCCATTCATGGCAATTTCTTTGACAATACTTGAGCTGATGAACGAATATTGTTGGCTATTCATCAGACAAACTGTGTCAATCTCGGGCGCTAGACTTTGATTAGCCAGAGCTTGCTGCATTTCCGCTTCAAAGTCGGAGATCGCTCGCAGGCCACGGATGATAACTTCGGCCCCGATTTCTCTGGCAAAATCAACGGTGAGGCCACTATATAAGACGACTTCAACATTTTTAAGATGAGCCAAGGCAGTTTTGGTCATCAGGTGGCGTGCTTCGGGAGAAAACATCAAATTCTTGGCCGGTCTGGCGAAGACAGCAGCTACGACGACCCTGTCAAAGAGTTTGGCAGCTCGTTCAGCAATATCAACGTGCCCAAACGTGACTGGGTCAAAACTGGCAGGATACAGAGCGACAGTCATAGTTAACTTGGATCGCTTACTTTGGCCCAAAACGTCTGGACGCGCTTGGCCAACAATTGATGTTCTGGTTTGTTTAAATTCGGATCTTGCTCAAAAATCGTCAAGGCTTCGGTTCTGGCCAGATCAAGAAGTTTGGTATCTGAAAGTTTGACTAATTTCAAGTTAGGCAGACCGCTTTGTTTGGTGCCAAAAAACTCGCCGGGGCCTCGCAATTTCAGGTCTTCTTCGGCCAACTTAAAGCCATCGTTGGTGGTTTCCAGGACCTCCAGGCGCGTTTGGGCTTCCATACTGGCATTATCAGCCAACAGGAGGCAGTAGCTCTTTTGTTGGCTTCGCCCCACCCGGCCTCTAAATTGGTGGAGTTGGGCCAGTCCAAAGCGATTGGCCCCTTCAATCAAAATTGCCGAGGCATAGGGAATATCGATACCAACTTCCACTACCGAGGTTGAAACTAAAATGTGCGTTTTCTTATCGCGAAAATCAGTCATGACAGCATCTTTTTCTTGGCCACCCATACGGCCATGCAATAAACCTAGCTTCAGGTCTGGGAAAATTTCCTTCTGTAGACGTTGATGCTCCTCTTTCGCCGACCTTGCTTCAATTTTATCAGATTCTTCAACTAAAGGGCAAATGATAAACGCTTGAAAGCCTTTTTCGATTTGAGATCGCAGAAAAGCGTAGGCGCGTTCTCGCTCTGTCGGCCTCAGCCAGCGGGTAACGACTGGCTGTCGCCCGGGGGGCATTTGGTCAATGATCGACAAATCAAGATCGCCGTAAAGGGTCAGGGCCAGAGAACGGGGAATGGGGGTGGCACTCATAACGAGCATGTGCGGGTTCAAGCCCTTTTGCCGGAGTGAACCCCGTTGTTCTACCCCAAAACGATGTTGCTCATCAACGACGGCTAGCCGTAAATTCTTGAGGTTAACGCCTTCTTGAATGATCGCGTGCGTGCCGACGAGAAGCTGGACCGTGTCATTGGCCAAACCAGCTAAAATCGTTTCACGTTCGCCGGTTTTAGTACTCCTGGTAAGGAGTTGCAAATTTATCTGTTCGGCCTGGCCGGTAATCTCCAACAAATTCTGCATGCTGTTGTAATGTTGTTCGGCCAGTATTTCGGTGGGGGCTAAGATTGCAGTCTGACCGCCGTCAGCGATCGTCGCTAATATGGCAGCCAAAGCAACCACTGTTTTTCCGGAGCCAACATCCCCTTGTAATAATCGGCTCATGGGAGCCGGTTTGGCCATGTCGTCCAATATCTCCTTCAAGGCTTTTGTTTGGGCGTTTGTCAGGGCAAAGGGCAGCGCTTTGATAAAATTATCGACAACATCCCGATTGAGATTTAAAGGCTGGCCTGTCTGAGACTTCCAAAGTTGTTTTTGTTTGAGCACGCCTAGTTGAATCAGGAGTAATTCGTCGAAAGCCAGCCGCCGCCGGGCCGCTTCCAGGGACTCCCAACTGTCAGGAAAGTGGATTTGACTGGTGGCTTTATGGAATGGCATCAATTTCTGCCGCTCGCGAACTTCGTCTGGCAGATGGTCGGGGAGACGTTGAGCCCAGTAATCAATCGTTCTTTTTTGTAGCCGGCGCAGCCATTTGGCCGTGATTCCGCTGGTCAAAGGGTAGACAGGGACCAGACGCCCGGTGTGGATTTGGGTTTTATCTAAGGGTTCCCAATCTGGCGATTGAAACGTTAGCCGCCCCAAATATTGGCTCACCCGACCACTCAGGACGATTTGCCGGCCAGTGGTCAATTTGTTTTCCAGCCAGGGTTGATTGAACCAGGTTGCTTCAATTGTGCCTGTTCCATCCGACAGCGTCGTGGTAATAATGGGTTTGTTAGCTCTGGATTGCCGTTTCCTGGTTTGCCAGACCTGAACAATAATGGTCACATCTTCGCCATAGGTGAGCTGGTTGATGGTTTTGAGGGAACGATAGTCATCGTATCGATGGGGATAAAGAGACAACAAATCGCCAATCGTAGTAACGCCCAATCTGGCTAGTTTATCGGCGTAACCTTTTTTGATCCCTGGTAAGCGGGTGACAGGCGCGTCTAAGCCCTCCAGAGCCTTGATGGCGTTTTTGGGTGAACGCTCCGGCGATGAGGAGGCTCGGTTCGTCGATGTAGATTCTGGCTTGCCGGATGTTTTCTCCGCACCCCCTGACTCTGAGACAGCCTGTGAACTTGGCCCAGTCTCGGGTGGGCCGGAGGTAACATCCAGGTCACCCCTGAGGATACTGAGCATTTGGTCAACGGCCTGCTCCTGCTCCGTTAAGGTGTTGTATTGGGAGTAATTTTTTAATTCAGCGGCAAGTTTTTCGATTTTTAGCCGCTCCTCCTTAGTGGTGGCTTCCTTCAAGGCTTGGGGAAACCAGTTATTGGCAAAGCGTTCTAATCCCCCAATAACCGCTTTGTTTTGATAGCCTAATTTTTGTTCTTGTAATAATATTTTTTCTAACTGTTTAAACGAAGGTATCATTAGCTTTTAGTTAAGTATATAAATTTAATTAGAAACTGTCCAACCCTTCATAGACAATCACGCCGAGAGCCGTTGGGCCCACGAACGATGCCAGTAAAGGATTATATTGAATAACCGGGAAATGCTTATCAGGAAAAAGCTGGTTCAGATGATTCAATAAAAGCCTACCCGGCGCAGAACTTCTGCCGTGGCGTTGAAAGATGACCGATTGTTCAATGGTATCAAACTCAGCCACAAATTCGGTCAGTTTTTCAATAGCTTTTTCAGCTGTTTTGACTTTTTCCAGGGGAATAATTTCCCCATCTTCCATGAAAAGAAGGGGTTTGATTTTCATCATCGTTCCCAACAGGGATTGAGCTTTACCAACCCGACCACTCCGCTCCAGGTAATCCATGGTTTCCACATAAAAGACCAGGTAGATATGCGGAATCATCCCCCGTACCAGGCGCACAATCTCCTCCAAATCAGCGCCCTCATTGGCAGCTTGCGCGGCAGCTTTCACCAAAATTCCCTGGCCTAGTAAAATAGAGTGGGTATCAATGACTTCGATAGAACAACGCCCCAGCAGAGACTCAGCCCCCAGTCTTGATTGGGCATACGTTTTGCTTAACTTGCCGGAGACATGCATGGCAACAATTTGGTCAGTTCGTTGATGTAGTTTGGCATAAGCCGCTTCAAATTCTTGCAGGGTCGGTGAATAAACAGAGGGTAGAATATGCCCTCTTTCTTGACTCCGAAAAAAAGCCTCAGCGGTTTCAGTTGAACCGTCTTTTGCCAGGTTACCATCTATTTTCAGGTTTAAAGGAATAATATGAATCCCTAAGGCTTCTGCTTCAGCAGGATCAATATAAGCACAACTATCAGTAAGAATTGCTACTTTGCTCATATAACTTCATTCCAACGAAATAATATAGGGGTAATAAGGTTGCCCGCCGTTTAGAACCTCAATTTCCAAATTTGGATAGGTTGTTTGAATGGATCGCGCCAAGGTTTGAACGGCTGCTGGCGTGGCATTAGCACCGTAATAAATTGTCAAAACTTCAATTTGATTGAGATTAAAAGTGTCCAAGGCATTCAGACTAACTTGATTCAGATCTTGACCCGTGGCAACCAAAGTGCCATCGCCCACGACGATAATGTCGCCAGGGTTAACGTGCCTATTATGCAGCGTAGTCCCTTGAGTGGCCTGGGTAATTTCCAGCGTGTGGACCTGTTCGGCAGCGCTTTTCATACGCTCAAAGTTGATTTCTAGCTCTACTTCGGCATTAAATGATAACAGCGCATTAATACCCTGCGGAATTGATTTGGTAGGCACAACCAGCACCCGCTTCTGGGATAAATTGCCTGACTGTTGGGCAGTTAAAAGAATATCGCGATCATTGGGTAAAATTAGAGTACTATCCGTCTCTGCTCGACTGATTACCTCCAAAAAGTCTTCGGTACTGGGTTTAGCTGTCTGTCCATGGCTAACGATGACATTGGCTCCAAGGCTCTTGAAGATTTCGACCAGGCCGGGACCGGTAGCAACACAGATCGTGGTAATCCCCGTTTGACGTTCACGGCTCGGTTGCTGTTCATCAAAAAATGCTCTATATTGTTCGGCCATATTTTCCACAACCACATCCAGCACAGTGCCCTGGGTCGCCCCAAAACTGAGGGGTAGGCCGGGATCTGTGGTGTGAATGTGAACTTTAACCAGGTTCTCATTCCCGACGACTAACGGTGATGCCCCCATGCTGTTGACGGTTTCGCGAATGGCCTCAACATCAAGCTTCTCGCCCTTGATCAAAAATTGAATGTCATAGTTATAACCCGGTGCCGGCAGGTACATCCCGTTTAATGAGATTGGCGTTTGGACAATCGTTTCTGCAGCTGGAATGTCAATGGTCATGCCCTTAACGTAGCGGGCCATACCTTCTAAAAGATAAACCAATCCCAGCCCTCCGGAATCGACGACGCCGGCTTCTTTCAAAATGGGCAATAAATCGGGCGTCAACGAGAGCGTTTGTTTGGCTTGCGCCAAGAGATAACTCAAAAATCGATCGACCTCGGAGACATCTTTGGCAAATTGTTGCGCCGTTTGAGCCACCATTTTGATGACCGTCAAAATGGTCCCTTCAACTGGGGTAAGGACTGCTTGGTAAGCACAGTCCGCAGCCGCTTGTAACGCCTCAGCAAATTCTGGGATAGAAAATGCCTCCTTATCCTGAATCGTTTCGGCAAAGCCGCATAAGATCTGTGACAAAATAACGCCAGAGTTGCCCCGAGCCCCCAACACCGCCCCCTGTGAAACGTAAATAGCCAACGCCCCGGCGTGTTCTGTAGGCGGGTGATGAATCTCAGCCAGGGCAGCTTGCATCGTTAACAGCATGTTTATTCCGGTGTCACCGTCAGGAACCGGAAAAACATTTAAAGCGTTAACCTGATCAACGTGAATTTTTAACCAATTACTCCCGGCAATCAACATGCCGGCGAGTTGCGAACTGGTAATCAACTCTGGCGTCTGCAAGGACGGCCTCATCTTCAAGCAAAATTTCAAACTAGAATATTTTACCCCTTTTCAAGGCGTATTTCAAGAATTTGTTCGTTCTAATTTCCGATTTTTTCGTTAATTTGGACGCTACCTAAAAGAATGCCTGTTTCACCGGTCTCCCGAACTTGCAGCGGGATGCCGTTTTGCGTGTTGTAAAAGATCACGTCAAGCCAATATTGGCCTGGGGGGATAGATGGAGGGAGCTGCAAGCGCATTGGATAGCGGATGAGATGGCCCGGTTCCCAGGCAGGCGTGAAATAGCGATTGCCGACGGGCCATTCGTCCGGCTCAGTCTGGGTAGCTAGATTGCCCTGGCTATCCCAGAGTTTGAGGGATAAAGCATAAGCTGGATCAGTCGTTTGTTCGACCTGAGCCTCCCACCATAAGGCCACATCAATGGGTTGCCCAGCCTGGTAATGGGGCGCAAGTGGGGTGAATCCGTGGAGGATGAAGTGGTCTTCGAGGGTAAAATTTGTCTTTTGGGGGGGCGGTGGTTGATAAGGGCTCAAAAAGCCCTGCACGCGCATATTAGCCGTGCCGCTGAAGACCTGATCCTCAAATAGGATCATATTTTCAGCCAACCAGCCTCGAATGAGAGCCTCGGGGTCGGTGACAGTATCGTAAATGCGCAATAACCACAGGCGGGGGTAAGTTCGGCTGACCGCCTCTAACGTAGCGATAGTTTCAGTAGCGCTCACGGAATAAAAATCTGAGGTGGGGTCACCCCAGCCCAGCGAGGGCGGCCCATCAACAGAGCCCGTTCTCAACACCAGGGGGTGTGGGGCGTCGGGGATGACGGCTTGTGGGTCGAAATTGGTCAAACGCAGGTAGCGATCAACCGGATCTGAAAAATAATATTGGAAGGCCGGGTAAGCATAGCCCGCGTTCACTAGGACGACATCACCCGGTCGCCACTTTTGCTGGATAAGCTGAACCGCGCTTCTGAGGTCGTCGCTGGCATACTGGGGGTTGGTATGAAATTCTCGAGTTGAAAAAGCGGCCCCGCCGAGTAAAAAAAGACTGACCAGTAACGTGATCCGGCGTTGCTTGGTCCATAACCAGGCCAGGGCCAGCCCCACAACGATGTAAAAAGAGGGAGAATAAGTGAAAACGTAACGGACGTGGTAAAGCGGCCCCTTGGTCAGGCCGATGAGCGGGGCGAGATAAATGATCGCCAGCGGCCCAAAGACGAACAGCGGAAGCCCCAGTCGCCACTGCCATGACCTGGCCACATACAGCCCTAAACCGAATAGCCCCAGCGTCAGGATCAGCAGCGGCCAAACCTGCTCCGGCAAAACCGATTCCCCGAAAGAGAGGGCCGTCCAGCTTTCGACCAGTACCATCCAGAAAGGAAGTTGGCCACGCCAGGGAGGGACAGGGGGATTGGTGGCCTGCCGCCAGGCGGCGCCGAGCCAGGGGAGATAAAGTACGACGATGGCCAGGTTGGCCAGCAGCCAGTTGCGGAGACCAACCTGCCGGATAGGCCCCCCCTCGGTCCCCCCCAGAGGG
>JABAHQ010003673.1_pt3 | contig 30188 bp, 27 predicted proteins | sample 7062091 | NCBI WGS metagenome assembly JABAHQ01 (sample SAMN14534359, study PRJNA622989) | marine sediment metagenome | biome: marine biome [ENVO:00000428]; feature: marine pelagic biome [ENVO:01000023]; material: deep marine sediment [ENVO:00002113] | place: India: Gulf of Kutch | collected... | reverse complement strand
AACTCAACCCACGGGTTTACTAGCTGTAAAACTTAAAAGCGATGTCCATGAGGCTCTCAAGTTGTGGCACAGGACCAAAGCTGATACCAGCCCCCTGGACTATCTCTACCTCTTTCAGCAAGCCCAACGTGAGGGAAGCGGTAACCCCCGGCAGACAACCCGCCAAATCATCCTCCAGGCGCTAAAGGTATTGGCAGTGGATTATGGTGAAGAGGCCGAATTATTACGGCTGCGTTTTTTGGATGGTCAAAAGATGCCTCAGGTAGCCATTCGGCTCAATTTGTCCGAACCAACCGCTTATAAGAAACAGCGGCAAGCCATAGATCATTTAGCCGAAACTCTACGGACATTAGAAGTTCAAGCCAGGGACCACTATCAAGCTGCTCTGGAAAAACAATTGCAGCTCGGTCCTAACGTCGAGCTGATTGGGATCGCGGACTCTCTCAAGCAGCTACTGAACCTGCTCACTTCAGCAGAACCGCCCTGGTTGATATCAATTGAGGGCTTGGGTGGTATTGGCAAAACCTCTTTAGCCAGCGCTGTGGTTCGCCAGCCGGAGTTGAGGGGTCCGTTTCATAACATCGCTTGGGTCAGCGCCAAGCAGGAAGAGTTCTTTCTGGGGATTGGGCTGGCAGAGACCAATCGGTCAGCCCTGGATACAGATACCTTAACGGACGCACTGCTGGAACAACTCGGCCAGGCCCATGCCCTAGCCCAATCTCCCCAGGAGAAACGCTTCGCTTTAGCCAGGTTACTGAAACAAGCGCCTTATTTAATTGTGATTGATAATTTGGAAACGGTCACCGACTATCAGACCCTCTTGCCCACCCTGCGCGAGTTGGCCAATCCGAGTAAGTTTTTGCTGACCAGCCGCCATAGCCTGCGGGCCCACCCCGATGTGTTTTGTCTGAGCTTGGAGGAACTCAATCAGGCCGATACTATACGCTTGATCCGATATGAGGCAAAAGTGCGGGGGCTGTCCATGTTGTTTAATGCCGACGACACCCAATTACAACGTATCTATGAGGTGGTCGGCGGCAACCCTTTGGCGCTCAAGTTGGTCATTGGCCAAATCTCGGTGCTATCTCTGTCACAAGTACTGGAAAACCTCAAACAGGCACAAGGCAAAGAAATTGATGCCTTGTACACCTATATTTACTGGCAAGCCTGGCACGCGCTGGACCCGGCCAGCCGGCAGGCCCTGCTGGTGATGCCGCTGGCTCAGGACGGTACTCTGGCGCAATTGGCTGCGCTGTGTCAGCTTGAGCCCCCTGAGCTCAGCCAGGCCCTGCAGCAATTGGTGACTCTATCCCTGGTGCAAGCGAGCGGCGGTCTTGAAGACCGCCGTTACACCATTCACCGTCTGACCGAAAGCTTTTTACTAAAGGAGGCTATTCAATGGCAGTCGTCTCTTTAACCAATACCCAAACGCGCAACCATTTTTTCCAACAAACCATTCTGGCCAACCTGCACTATTGGCAGGGCTGGCTGGCCGATAAAATCGGCGATACCACGGCCCTGGATCGGGAGCGCAATGGCCTGATCAGGGCCATTTCTTTTGCCCTCGATCTTGACGAAGCCTGGGGGACGACTTATGAATTAATTGACAAAATCACGCCTTATATGGAACGGCGTGGCTATTGGGATACCTGGAATTGGGTCTTGAGTCGAGCTATCGGAGTTGCGCAGAAAAAAGGTGATGTCACCCAATTAGCGACCCTGTACCATTTACTGGCCCGGTTGCTAGGCCGGCAAAGCCGCTTTCGGGAGTCCGTGGCCTATTACCGGCGGGCCATTCAGCTCTCCCGCCAAATTGGCAATCGGTTCGCCGAGGGGCGAGCCTGTACGAACCTGGGCTTTTTTTATATTGAGCAAGGAAACTGGTATCGAGCCGAGGTACTCTGTTGTCACGCACTCAACATATTTGAGCGTATTGACAATGATCATGGGCGGGCCCATACTGAAAATCACCTGGGTATTCTGTATACCCGGCAACGACAGTGGGAGAAAGCCCGACAACATCTTGAGCGCGCTTGTGCGATCTGGCAGTCTATGGGCGACGGTCATGGTCTAATGTATGGCTTTATGAACCTCGGTCTACTTTATAATGAAATGGAGCAGCCTAATGAAGCCCTATCCTACTCAGAAAAAGCGCTTTATCAGGCCAGGATAACTGGGGAGGAACTGGCAATTGGCACCATCTATATGAATGTGGGGATTGCTTACCGATTAAGGGGTGAGCCAGCCAAGGCTGAGGCATATGCTCGGCGTGCGGAAGCCATCTTCCGGCGTTTTTCAAACGCACTGGGACTAGCTCAGGTACAGACTAACTTGGGATTGGCTGATCTGGACCAAGAAAAATGGGAGGAAGCTAACTTGCACTTAGAAGCTGCCTTGAAGATCTGGCGCAACTTAGAAAATAAATATGGCGAAATCCGGGCGATGTGCTATCTGGTTGAGTATGAACTGGCCAGAGGAAACCGATCAGGGGCAGCAAAGCGCCTAAGCAAGGTGAAACAACTTATTGGCCAGGATGAGGGGGATGTACAGTACCATCATCTACACTCGCGCTTAACAGAGTACCGCCGTAGCCTGACCGAGTACACGACTCGACAAGCCACGGCGGATTAAACAATGATTACTTAGCAGCCACCACCACCAGCGCCACCCTCATTACAGGCAAAAGCCTGCGGCGTGAGGTCCAGCCCCAATGAATCAGCCACAACCCCTGAGGCACCCATGAGGACTGCCATTAAAACACCAGCAATTATCAGAGAATAAACACGTCTCTTCAACATCTCAAAACCTCCGTATCAGAAAATTAGTTCAGAAAATTTGATTAGGAGGGCCATTGAGATGAGGATATCCTCGGTTGATAGACCGTTGGGGTCGCTCAACCTACGCGCGAGTTATCTATAGCCCGATTTGAAAATAAGTGGAGCCAGATTGTGGTTCATCTCTTCTGCCAGTTTTACTAAACCCAAGTGAGGGTACACTTCGAGGATCAAAAGGAGATTGAAAAGCACTTCTAGGGAGGACAGCCCTAAATGACTAAATTCAACCCCGGCCGGGGCAACCTTTTAAGGCGATGTTGTCGCCTCAGGACTGGCTATTATCTTGTTAAGGTGACAGATGACGAACCAAAACTGGTTAGTTAATTATGGCATAAAGCGAGCCAAATTTGGCTAAATTTAGGGCAAATTTTGAGTAAATGTATCGTAAAAAGAGCGTTACCAAAAATAATGATCCCAAAAAGTGCTTATTTTTGGGATCATTATTAAAAAATGGTTATGAATTTAATTTAATTTGCCGTTATTTATCTTTCGTCATCGCCTTTCTGAACAATTTTTTCATCTCTTTCCCCTCTAAGCCCATCACGACGTAAGCATTGTCAGGCTCCCTGGCCAGTACAGCAGCCATTTCCGCCTCCAGATCAAAATTCGGGTCCTCGAAAAGCCGAATAGCCCAACTGTTTAGCTCGTCTTCGGTGGCAATCATTAAAGCCCGGTCCCCAGTTGACTCAGCGATAAAAGTTTGGCCCATCACTAAACCGTCATCAACAATTACTTTGACCAGCGTTTGTTCAGCGGCGGTTGTTAGTTCCGGTTTCACCGCGTACATCGCCGCGGCGACGTCGGCATAGTTGATTTCAGTTACCCCTTCGAAACCAATAAAGACCTGGGCAAAGAGGAGCATGGGTTGGACGATCAATTGGGCCGCAGGGTGCCCTTTGGCGGCTAATTTTTGCAGATCGTCCTCGGTCTGGGAGAAATTCTCCTCAGCTTCCAGCGTAATTATTGTCAGCGGTAACCCCGATGAGAGGACAATGTCCGCCGCCTCCGGATCCTCCCAAAAGTTAAAATCGGTGAAAGGAACCGTCGCTTGCTTACTACCCCCCAAGACAATAATCTCCCCAAATTGGGCCATTTCAGCAGGATAACTCAGGATTGCCTCGGCTAAGTTGGTCAAGGGGCCCAGAGCAAGTAGCGTCGCTCCTGGATGTTGTTGAGCTACGTCCCGGTAAAAGGCTGGCACATCAGTAGAGAGCGCACTGAGGTCATGTTGAGTGCCGACAAACCACAGGCCATCCGGACCGTGTAGGATCGCTGAAATAGCGCTTGGGGAGTGTTCTAGCGGTTCGGAAGCACCAATAATGACCGGTATATCTTGTTGTCCTAAAGTATCCAGTACGGTCAGAACATTATTGGTGGCATTTTCTACTGACGTACTTCCAGCAACTGTGGTAATGCCTAGCATTTCAATAGGCGTTACATCTTGGCTAAGGAGCCACACAATGGCCGCTGCGTCATCAACGCCGATATCTGTGTCGATAACTAGCTTCTTTGAGGGTGGCTGATCAGGCGGAGCGGCCCCGTAGGTAACATTTGCTCCTAAAAGAAATAAGACAATTATTAACAGTCCTGTCCGAAGTATAAATTTCGTTTTATAAATCATGATTAACCTCTTAATAAGAACACAATAAAGTATAAAAACCTGCTGTAGTTTAGCATTAAGTCTCAAGATATAATATAGAGATTTTTTACTATCGGACAGGGCTTAAATCTGCCGGTAGATAGTAATAAATCTAATTAATCCTATTGCTACACTGTATCCTTATATGGTATACTTTATGAGGTCATGAACGTTTTACGGGTAAGCAGTGTTGAACGTAATCGTTTTTATTTTGCCAAAATTCTCTTATTCATTACAGCCTCACGCTTAAAAGTCAAGAACTAGAACATTCTAAGATTTTGAATGACTGAAGATATTAAATTTCTTAAATAAATCCGTGGAAGACTTTTACAATCTTATTCTATAACTCCTACACCGATTTAATGATAAAGGAGTTCGTAATGTCGTCCACATCCCTTTCTCCGGCCACGTTCCGCCCCCCCAACCGCCCTGGTCATTTTCTCTTAGGGATTTTGCCTGAATATCGGCGTGACCCGTTAGGTATATTTATTAAAGCCGCTCGTGAGCAAGGCGATATTGTACAATTGCGTTTCGGTCCCTATATCAACTACCTGATCAGCCATCCTGATTACATTCAACAAGTCTTACAAACCAACAACCGACACTATCGCCATGATCCTTTTAGCACTGACCTCCTCAAACTTGTTTCCGGTCTTAATCTGGTGACCAGCGACGGCGATTATTGGCTGCGCCAACGGCGTTTGATGCAACCAGCCTTTCATCGGCAGCGAATCGCTGGATTTGGCAAAATTATGACCGATACGACCCTCAAAATGCTGAAACGCTGGGAAGTCATCGCCGCTGGAGGGCAACCTCTCAACATATGTGAAGAAATGATGCGTTTAACGATGGAAATCGTTGGCAAAGCCCTATTCAACGTTGACTTAAGTCAAGAAACCAATGTGCTTGGGCAAGCCTACAAAACCATGGCGAATTATGTTGAGTATCGCCTGAATGCCGTCTTTCATGTGCCACTGTTTATGCCAACGCCCCGCAACCGGGCATTGAAACGGGCTATCACCGATATCAATCAATTCTTACAAGATACGATTGATGAACGGCGCCAGAAAGGAAACCAAGCGCATGACTTGATGGCCATGCTTTTAGAAGCCCGCGATGAAGAAACAGGTAAAGGGATGACTGACCAACAGTTACGGAATGAACTGCTTGCCATGATCGGGGCCGGATACGAAACCACCGCCGCCGCCCTTCCCTGGACGTTTTATCTACTCTGGCAACATCCAAGGGTGGCACAAAAGTTGTGGGCAGAATTGGAAACCGTACTGGGTGGTTCTATCCCGACCATAGCCGATCTGCCCAATCTCACTTACCTGCGCCAGGTCAGTGAAGAAGCCTTGCGCCTTTACCCCCCCTTCTGGTCTCTCGCCGTGCGAGAAGCCATCGCAGATGAGCGGTTTGGCGATTATCACCTTCCTGCTGGATCCAGCGTTCTGATCATTCCCTATGCCCTTCACCGTGACCCACGATTTTGGGATGATCCCGAGAAATTTAATCCTGACCGCTTCGCGCCCGAACGCTCTACTGGTCGCCATCCATTTGTCTATATTCCTTTTGGCGGTGGCCCGCGCAAATGTATTGGCAACACCTTTGCCCTGACTGAGATGCAACTCATTTTGGCCACAATCCTCCAACGATATCAGTTACACCTCAAACCCGGTTACAAGGTGGAGCCTGATACTAAGTTCGTCTTACGTATTAAAGATGACCTGCCAATGATGGTTACACCCCGGTGATGCGCTCCTCTCAACCAAACCCCCTCCCCCTTTAGTTGATTATGCGTCACTTTATATCACCGAGACCCGTTAAACTGATGACCAAAGAGAAAGGATACCAATCCAATGAATTGGTTTCAACTCACCTGGGAATGGTTATTACCCGCCACGGATGATCTTTTAGTTCGGGGGCAAGCAGGATTGGTCATTGCCACATGTTTGGGCTTGATCGTCACCTTATTTGCCTTGGTGTTGACCTGGCGCATCAGCGGAGACTTACAAACCGGAACTGTTATTTTTCACACGATACTCGCTTTATTCTTGGTCAGTATTAGCCTCTTGGCCCATGCGGGGAGCGTCTCCCTGGCCGCCTGGCTGTTGGTCCTCCTTTTGCTATTAAGTGTTACCAGCGTGGTTTTTCCCTATGGTGTTGCCTCTGCATCTGCTACAGGCTACCTCATCCCGATTGCTTTAGCGGCCTCCAGTTTAGGACTCTGGTCCGGATTTGGCATAGCCGGTTTTAGCTCAGTCGTTATCTGGCTATTAGCCTGGGGAGAAAGGGCCGGTTGGTATAAACCCAAACTGCCGCCTCACAGCTTTCATTTAACCTTTAATGCCCCAACATTGACCACTATCTTTCTCCTAATGGCCCTCATTACCGGATTTTGGACTCATTTCCTCGGCCAGACTCTGCCAAGGTAGGTTAAGAAAAGAAACTGGGAGCAAAATATGAGCCAAAAATTTCGAAATCAAAATGGGTATGCCACCCTCAAGCGAGCCAGCCATATAATTCTAACCCAACTTTTTCCCAAACACACTGACCCGGATGAAGTTAAACGAAAAGGGACAATTTTCGCTTATTTTTTCGGCGTGACCTGTATCGTTTTAGCCATTCTTACGATGGCTAACATTTATTCCGCCCTAACCCTTGAGAAACCAATTGCTCAAAAAAACGCTGAGTTTGTTATTACAGATATTGTCACTTTTATCTTATTTGGATTAATCTGGTGGGCACATCGCTGGTATCCGAACTTAATGCGCCATCTCTTTCTTGGCATACTGGTTAGCGGTACTATCTTCCTTTTTGAAATCGATGTCCTGGGCCGAATAGCGATTGCCCTGGCTTTGCCAATTATCATGGCAGCCTTCCTCATTCAACCTGGCTATAGTTTTGTATACTACATTTTCATTGCTTGCCTTCATATATTTCGGCTCTATCTGGATGGCATTGCACTCATAGATCAACCCTTTTTTTATATTAACCTGATATCTTTACTTGTTCTGGCCACGCTGGCCTGGCTGGTTGCCCAATCCTTAAATAATGCTCTGGCTGAAACCAAAGCTTTAAATAAAGAACTGGACCAGCGGGTTCAAGATAGAACCCGGGAACTGGCCACAGCTTTAAAACGGGAACAAACGACGGCAGTACGAAATAAGACCATTCTAGAGGCAATCGCCGATGGGATTATTGTCTTTGATGCTGATCACCAGGTCTTGATGGCTAATCCTGCCGCTAATCAGTTAGCCAGACATAACTTACAATCTTTGAGTATGACCAGGTTCTTAGACACGATCCAAGTTGAAGCTAGAGAATTGCTTCAGGCCTGGCTTATGGGCCAACCACCGCCAAATCAAACCAATATCAAATTTGATTGGCATGACAAAACGCTTTCAGCTAATGTAGCTCCCGTCGTTCTGCCCCAGGAAGGAAATAAACAAGTCGATGCCGGAAGTGTGATGGTGTTGAGAGATTTTACCCGAGAAGCTCAACTGGAACAGGCCAAAGATCTCTTTTTGGGCACAGTGAGCCATGAGTTAAGAACCCCTATGAGCGCTATCCAGGGCTATGTTGAAGTGTTGTTAAGTCTGAAAAAAGAGGCCCTGGTAGAGGAGGGACCTAAATATTTACAAATTATTAATACCAGCATCCAGCAACTTTTAACTCTGGCCAACGATCTAATTGACGTGTCACGTCTGGAAACGGGCGAGGTAGAGCTTTACTGCCGTTGGATGGATATAGAGCCTATCGTGAGTGACGCCGTCAACATGGTCCAACAAGAGTTTACCAGTCGGAATTTAACTTTAGAAGTGATTATTGAAAAGCCGCTCCCAAAACTCTATTTAGATGCCCGGCGCATTTTGCAAATTTTATTAAATTTACTCAGCAATGCTTATAAATATACCCTTCAGGGTGGGGCAACCATCACCGTTAGCCAAACAGAGGATTGGGTCAATATTGCTATTGCTGATACAGGAGCGGGTATCAAATCGGAAGATCAGGTCAATTTGTTTAAACGTTTTTTCCGGGCCAATGACCGGGTGATTCAGCGAGCCGGTGGTACCGGCTTGGGCTTAAATATCAGTAAAGGATTTACCGAACTTCATGGCGGGACACTCACCGTTGAAAGTCAATATGGGGTGGGCACGACATTTACTATCGCTTTACCCAAAAATCCTCCTGAAGCCGTTTCAGATACAGCTATGCCAGACACAGTTATTATGTTGTAATGGAGGGTACTTAGCCCAAATTTCCAATTGCAAAACTTCACATAAACTGATAAGCTTGTACTTAAAGACAAGCAATCTGTCGCCTGAAGTTTTTACTCATGTATAATCAAATTTTGAGGTGGAGCTAATGCACCTACTTTTAGTTGAAGATAATGGAACCTTAATTATGCTCTTTCAGGCTCAGTTGCGACGCTTAGAGAATCATTCATTGACCACTGCGGCAACAAAAACAGAAGCCCTAACGGCCTTCCAAAATGAAACCTTCGATTTGATCTTCATCGATATGGCCCTGGAGGGCATCCCTAATAGAGGGTTGGAGATTTTGAGAGAGATAAAATCGAGCAAACCGGACCAACGGGTCGGTATTCTATCCTCTAATGATCTGAGAGATACGGTTAAAGCAAGCCAAGAACTTGGCGCTGAGTTTTATATGGTCAAGCCGTTTACTTTTCGAGGTTTACAAGTTGTTTTATCAGGAGATCTCGAAGCCGTCCAACATTACCGTCCTAATGTCAGCGAAGGCCCTATTATTGCCCTATAAGTAAACCTCTCCTTGCCAATGGAAAAAAGATTACATGACCACCATTGTTGTCTTTTTTCTCAAATCCTGGTACTTGGCCAGGGTCGATAAAATAACTGCCTTCACAATATGATAAGGATTATACAAAACTTTATGGATCCATAAGGCAGGCAAGGTTTCGACCGAGGTATAATACTGGGAGAGGTAGCGATAGCCTTTATCTATTGCCTGAATAGGGATGTCGCCTTTTTGTTCATAAACGGCCATCAAGGCCATTAAAACGTAAGCAGTTTCCTCTATAGCTGCTTGGGGATGATGAGGATAGAAAGTCCAACTGCCGTCATCCCTTTGCGTTTTTAAGAGCCATTTAATTTGTTTAGCAATAAGATTGTCAGATAACTCCAACAACCCAATAATAGCATGAGACGTGCTGTAATAAGGTGAAACGTGCCATTTATCAACAATATACTCCGTGGTTAGGTAACGCCCCAGAATATTCAAGGCTTTTAAAAGCATATCGTCTCGACGCGGGAAATCTTGGGCACTCTTTAAGGCATGAACAATGTGGATATGCACATCTAAAGAGATGTTACGCTCAAAGGGCAAACACTGAAAATGATCTTCAACTTCGTATCTTTCTAAAACCAAGGGATCAACGTACAGGCCCATTTCATAGAGTAGCCTGAGGCCCAAAGAGGTATCATCTGAATCTGGGACAAAGGTGGTTGAAAAACCGACCCCTTTTTCAGTCCAAACGCAACTGAGAAACTCGACAAAAGAATCGACCGCCGGCCTCAAGGAATTCAACTCAATGTTGAGGCTAAGGTGATGCAGCGCCCAAATAATTTCAAATAGCTCAAAAGGTGCCAGGGCCGGGACCACACCATTATATCTATTTAGCAAAACATCAAGATAGCTACGCCCCTCTACAGAACCGTTAGTCGCGATCTCAACAAATGCCGTCGCAGAGGGCGAATTATGAATACTGCCGTTCAGGGCTCTTAGTTGTGGGATAGCAGCGTGATCTAATTGTTCAAAACCTATAAATTCAAGTGAGTGAGCCAGGACAATTTGAGGCGAATAAATCATCTCTTGAGGAATCAAAGCAAGTTTTTGTTCGTAGAGAGGCTTAATCGGCTCAATTAATTGCTCGATTAAATCAAATTTCAAACCAAGCTTTTTCCCTGTTTTAACTAAACTGGGGAGTAATAATTCAAAACTAACCGTTTCAAAAACGTCTTGAGATAGATGGGGAATTGCCTTTTCAACATACTGAAGCCCACGTTCAACACGCTTTAAGTCATGATGGTTGGTAGAGGTGGCGGCAAGGGCATTAATGGCCGACAAGGTGGCAATGATTCGATCATGATAATATTCCAATTCTGCCCCCCAACTACCATCGGGACGCTGAACATCGATAAGCCATTCCCGGGCCTCTGGATACAACCAGGCGGCCCAGGCTGTATCATAGGCCGACGGAGAAATATGATTTGGTGAACGCCTCATACTGCTCAGTAGATCAATAAATGTGTCCTTCATAGGGCTATCCAACCTTTATTGGTTTGCTGCCCGATTCCCAAAACCTTAAAGTCTTGCCATGCCTGAGGGGATAAATTCTCATAAAGACCGTCATCGTTAACTCGTTGATAAAGATGATCGTACAAAATGTGGCGCAAGGTATGTCGATTTAAACAAAAGGTAGGGGCCTGTAAAAAGTATAAGCTAGCCTTATTAATATCTAACAGCGGTAAGTCCCAGGTAGCTGGTTGGCCTGAGCCAATGATCAGATCAACAGGCTGGATAAGTTGCCCATAATATTGCCGAAGTAATGCTTCTCCGGTATTAACGGTTTTGGCCAGGGCCGTAATCTTGTCTAATCCTTCATCGGCAAAAAGACCAAATAACAACTTATATTTAGTATAATGAGCCGTTTCTTTAATTATTCGTTGTAACGCTCCCACAACGTCTGAAAATCCTCGTTTAGATAGCACCTCGATCCAATTTCCATAAAAAGTCACTCGTATCTCTTGCTGGTGAAACCAAGCCAAATAATTAGATGTTGTTAGTTCAACTAACCCTTGTCCGACGGCCATTTCGATATAATCATCACCACGGCCTAGTAAATCATATCCTAACAAGGGTTGGATGAGTGTTTGAATCCCATGGTCGTAAAAAAGCTGGCTCAATTTTCGTTGAGCCTTCCCGGTCACTTCGGAATACTCTGCCCAATCTTTATGGAGACTTAAAAACCAACGACGGGTTCCATTCAGATACACAACCGCCGTAGAAACACGCGGGACCACAATACGCGCTACTTCTTGATCACTCAAATGGAGCCATTCTGATAATGCATACATAGATTATCCTCTTTAGTGGAAGTCAACTTATAAAAAACCAATCAGGAAAAAGCCAGGCTTTTTCCTGATTAATAATTTAGCAATCTTGTTAATAATATCTATTGAAGGGCTGGGTAGAAAAGAGGAAGGAAAACGAAATGATATCGAAGGAATTGGAGGATCAATTTAACTGTTTTTAATTCGGCTAACGAATTTTCTAATAGTTTTCATAGCCAGAATATAGTCTATCTAGTCATCCGAGGCTTCACAATAGCTCCACAGTACTACATATGGGTATTACAACTCGTCCTGGTATTTCGTCAACAACCATAACTGACTATGTCGTTCGAATTACTTGCTTTTTTGGGAAGGGCGAATAAGATATGTGTGGTTTAGATCAGAGTAACATAATTGGCAGGGAGGTACTTTTGTAACCATGAGCGAAACAACTATCACAGCCAGATGGATCGGGCCAGATTTACAATATATTAGTACAGATAGTAAAGGCAACACTGTCAAAATGGGGGGCGATGACATCGCGCCAGCGCAAATGATCTTGTTGGGATTAGCCGGATGTATGGGAATGGATACAATATATGTTTTGAGAAAGAAACGTCTGAATGTCGAGGCGATCGAGGTAACAGTGGTGGGGTATCAACCGGAAGATTACCCCAAACCATTCACTGACGTCGAAGTCAAATTTGTAATTACAGGGAGAAATCTGCCTCCTAAAGCAGTCGAACGGGCGATTAATCTCTCTCGAGATAAGTACTGCATTGTCGGCCAAACTTTGCTAAATCCGGTTGATGTTCAAACATCTTTTGTCATCACTGAATCTGGGGAAATAGAAGCCATTGCCGCCTAGATTTTAAGTCGAAAACTAAGGAAGAGGCATGCTGCCAAAAGACATCATTAACGTAATCGTTCAGCAAGGGGATATTACCGCCCTGGAAACCGACGCGCTCGTCGTCAATCTGTTTAAGGATGTTACCACCCCCCGCGGCGCCACCGGCGCAGTTGATAAGGCTCTAAATGGAGCCATTGGCCAATTAATTGCCGGAGGAGATATTAAAGGCAACCTGGGTGAGGTGGCTGTTTTATATCCCAATGGCTTGATTCCGGCCCGTCGAGTCATTATCGTCGGATTAGGTGAACAAGAAGCTTTTGATCTGGAGGCTGTCAGAGAGGCCGCAGCCGTCGCTATCAAAAGAGGCCGGGATTTAGGAGCTAAGGACGTGGCCACTATCGTCCATGGAGGTGGCGTTGGGGGGCTGGATATAGTCGATGCGGCTCAAGCCACCGTTGAAGGGTCCATCCTGACCCTTTATGAGTATGAGAACCCCCTTAAACAAGCGGCCAATAATAAAGATACACCGGGTCCTGAGATGCTACAGGTGATTGAATTTGACGCTAACAAGATCAGTCAGATCGAACGTGGCGCTCAAGCTGGCCAAATTATCGCCGACAGCGCCAACCTGGCCCGGCAGTGGGTCAATCTCCCCGCTAATCTTCTTACCCCAACAGCTTTGGCCCAGGCTGCTCAAGATATGGCCGAAGCCACAGGACTGGCCTGCCGAATTCTGGAAGAAGAAGAATTGGCCGAGCTAGGGATGAATGCCCTACTGAGTGTGGCTAAAAGTAGCTATGAGCCAGCCAAATTCATCATCCTGGAACATAAAGGAAGCGATCAGGCCCCCATGGTTCTGGTCGGCAAGGGCGTTACCTTTGATACGGGCGGCTACAGCCTCAAAAGCCGTGAAGGTATGGTCGGCATGAAAGCCGATATGGGGGGGGCGGCGGCTGTCATTGCCACTATGCGCGCTATTGCCTTATTGGACCTGCCTTTGCACGTCATCGCTCTGGTTCCCTGCTCTGAGAATATGATTAATGACCGAGCCTATAAGCCGGGCGATGTCTTTGCAGCTATGAACAAGGTCACCATTGAAATTATCAGTACGGATGCCGAAGGCCGCATGCTTTTGGCCGATGCGCTTTGCTACGCCGACACCCTAAAACCGGCCGCCGTTATCGACTTGGCAACCCTAACCGGAGGTGTTGGCACCGCCCTGGGCAAACACTACAGCGGCCTCTTTTGCAATGATGAGCCGTTAGCCAAAGCTATTCAAAGGGCCGGCGATATTACCCAAGAACGTTTCTGGCCATTGCCGAATGATAAAGTGTATGATCGTCAAATCCAAAGTAATGTGGCCGACGTCAAAAATTCAGGCGGGCGGATGGGTCATGCCACTTTGGGGGCCCGATTTTTGGCCCATTTCGTCGGAGAGTGGCCCTGGGCACATTTAGACATCGCCGCTACCGCTACTTATAAAGGCGGCCCTGAAGATCCGGTTAAAAATTATTTAAACGAAGGTGCTTCTGGAGTGCCTGTGCGCATGTTGGTCCACTTATTGAGAAACTGGCCGTAGTTTATAGCCTGCTTTCAGATAAGCAAACAAATTTTCGACTTGTACAGTTCGTTAACCTTCCCGGAAGCTATGCCCTCAACTTCAGGCAGAAAAGTGTTCAGGAGACCGACAATTTTTGAAACTCAAAACAACTTCGCAGCTTCCGGGAAGGTTGGACAACGCTAACCACACAGGTAGCAAATTTTTGTAATAACCTTTTGCTGCTATTATAATGTTAATAATAGCCCAAAAGTACTAACGCTTTTCTATAAACTTGGTGGTTTAATAGAAACTAGAAAAGACCCCTATCAGTCTGAAGCCAACTGCCAATGATAATAAAGCCAACGAACATCCACGACCCCAAAATCTTAGCGCGTATCAATAATCCCGAGGCCCTTAAAAGCACCTTCGATAGCTGGGATAAAGAAAAACTTATCCAGTATGCCTTGAGCGTTACCAAAGCTATCTCAGGGGCACCCAGCAATGACAAAGAAATTTCGACCTCAGAATTAGCAGCTCATCCCCTTATCCAGGGGATGGCTTTGGTGGAGGAGATCGGCCAGAACCTATCATCAACCCTGGACTTGGATGAAGTTCTAGCCCGCCTTTTGCGTCTGGCCAACGAAGCTTTGGGCGTAGAAGATGCCTCTATTTTTCTCATTGAAGAGCCATCCGGAGATCTTATTTCCCAAATTTCCCTGGGAGCAGTATCTGGGGGAAGAAGGCTTCGGGTTCCCAAGGGCCGTGGTATCGCCGGCGAGGTTGCTCTGACCGGCAAGCCCATTCGGGTGGATAACGCGCAACAAGATGCCAGGCATTTCAAGCAAATAGACCGTCATACAGGCTTTCTAACGCGATCAATTTTATGTGTCCCCCTGAAAACGCGCGGGCGAGTTATTGGTGTCGTTGAAGTTTTTAATAAAACGTCAGGGCCGTTTACGAAAGCTGATGAGCGCATCCTGAGCTCGATGGCCAACTATGCCGCTATTAGCATTGAAAATGCTCGCCTTTATCAGAGCGTCATTGCCGAACGAGATAGGGTAATTAAAGCTCAGGATGAAGCCAGTAGTAAGCTACAACGAGACTTACACGATGGTCCTACTCAGATCGTGGCTGCCATTCAGATGAGCATCGAGTTTTGCAAAGCCGCTCTGGAGAAAGATATTTCGTTGCTGGAAGGTGAGCTTGAGCAAATGGATGCTATGGCCCAAAAGGCGCTACATCAAATGCGTACTATGTTATTTGAGCTGCGCCCGCTTGAACTGGAAACTGAAGGTCTGGGGGCGGCCTTGAGGACCTTTTTGAATCGGCGGCAGAAAACGGAAAAAACGAAGCTCCATCTAGGTGTTCGCTCAAATCAACATAAAGATAATATCTCCCGACTGGCAAGCAAGTATGAACGCGCCCTTTTTGCCATTGTTCAGGAAGCCGTTAACAACGCCTTGAAGCATGCCGAAGCGAATAACATTTTTGTCAAAGTTTATGAAAAAAATAATGAGCTCAGGGTGACCATTTTAGATGATGGCTTAGGCGTCGACTTACGCGAAATTACTGAAAACTATGAGGCTCGGGGAAGTTACGGTATGGTCAATCTCAAAGAGAGGACCGCTTTAGTCGGCGGCGAGTTAGTCATCAAATCCGCCCCGGGAGCTGGCTATGAAATCAACGTAACCGCAACGCTAACCCCAGAAATGAAACAGCAACAAAATTAAACTACGCCTACTTATACTTATCTTCATTAAGCCCATCAGCAGGGGTGAGCTCGATTCTCGCCTCTGCTTTTTTTCCTTGACTATAATCAAAATTATCGTATCATTACCTTATAGCTTTATGTTTTATATTTAAGCACTTAACTCCGGAAGGAGGTTGATGGGTGGCCCTGAGGACCTCGGATATAGCCATTATCGATAATATTGACAAACTACCCAAGAACCCCACGACCCAGTACCCGAGTCGCACGCTTTCCCAAATCAATCAAATCATCATTCACCATAGTGCTGTCAGCCCAACAATTGGCCCGGAACGACTGGCTAGAACCCAAATTCGCCAGGGTAAACCTGGCCTCAGTTACCATTTCTTCGTCGCCGACGATGGTAAAATCTACCGGACTAACCCTCTGACTACTGTCACCGCTCATACCACCGGGCATGATCAAAATAGCCTTGCTATCTGCTTTGCTGGCAACTTCACCCAGCACATTCCTAACCCAGCGCAACTCCGAGCTGGGGGTAAGCTCATTTATACCNNGGGCAAGCTCATTTATACCCTCATGAATCAACTTAATATTTCGCTGGACCATGTTAAAGGGGCTAGCGAACTGATCCCTACCCAAAGCCCGGGCAAGCAATGGGTGGCGGGCGAACGATGGAAGGACCAACTGTTAAGTGAAATCACTGCAAGCGCAGTTGAACCGCAACCGGTTGAAGCATCCCCCCCACCTTCACCACAAGGCGAACATCATGCCACACTCCAGGCACGGATTGCCCAGCTCAACACGCAATTGGCTCAGGCCCAGGCAGCCAACCAGGCAGCGCAACAACAAATTGCCAGCTTGCATGATCGTATTGCTCAACTGGAGTCGGAACTGGCTCAAGCCAGAAGCAGAGCGCAAACTACCGTTGCCAGCGCCACCCAAATCGCTGCTCTCAACGCACGCATCGCCCAACTTGAGGCTGAATTAGCCCAGGCAAAAAGTAATGGCCGGCCAGCCAGCCCGATCAGCAGCTCACTACCTCGGATTCAAAACGTTGTTGATCGCTTACCTCGCCATGAAACTAAACGCTTCCCTACCCGCAATCCAGCCGAAATTAATATGATCGTTATTCATCATACGGCGGTGCCAGCCAGTGTTAGTGCGGAACGGATCGCCAAGATTCAAGTTGATCGTGGTAAGCCAGGTATTGCCTATCATTACTACATTGAAGGCGACGGGACTGTCTTACAAACCAACCCTGATAACAGCCTCACGCAACACACCAGCGGGCATGATCAGACCAGCCTGGCCGTCGGTTTTGCCGGAAATTTCACCGATGTGGTCCCTACTAACGAACAGCTTCGGGCCGGGGCTGAATTATTGGCTTATTTACAGGGACGATACAACGTTTCTCAGGAGAACATCAAAGGGGCGACCGAGTTAATCAACACCCAAAGTCCTGGTAAACAGTGGCTGACAGGGCAAAAGTGGAAGCACTTACTCCTGGCGGAACTAAGTGCTCTGCCCAGCGGCGAAACGCGTCCCGGCCCCCCCTCTTTCCCCCCCAGTGGGGGGGATGAAGGGGGGGATGGCAACGGCCAAATAACTGCTTTGCAAGCCCGCATCGCTGAATTGGAAATGCAGCTTAGTATGGCTCAAGAAGCGATGATCAGTATCGGTGGAATACCGGCCAGTAGTCCGCCTCTGGCCTCGGGTTCCGTAGTCAGTCAACCGGCGATAGAAGACATCGTCGCTGACTTGCCGCGCCATCAGCACAAACGCTACCAGGTGCGCCCGATTAGCGCGATCAAAACTATTATCGTCCATCACAGCGCTGTCCCTGCCTCTATCTCCGCCGAGCAAATAGCGGCCTTCCATGTCAACAAGAATAACTGGCCTGGCTTTGGTTTTCATTATTTTATTCGGGCCGATGGCCTCATTCAACAAACCAACGATTTGACCAGCATCTCCTACCACGCCGGTAACCAAAACCCCACCAGCATCGGGGTTGTCTTTGCCGGAGACTTTGACGACTATCTGCCTGCCTCGGCTCAAATTACAGCCGGCGCACACTTGATCGCCTGGCTGCTGGATCATCTGAACCTGCCCTTGACCGCTGTAGAGGGGCACAAGGAAACTGCCAACACCACCTGCCCCGGCGAAGAATGGGATCAGGGAACGATGTGGCGTAACACCCTCTTGCAGGCCATTCAAAATAACCTGGCCGGTGCGGGAGCCAAAGGAGTCGGCCCGGAAGATAAAACCATTTATCATTATATGCTCTTTTGGCAAACGGAGACCGATTGGGCTAACAAAGATCTGACGGGGGCGATGAATTATATCGGCAAGTTCCGCCCCAGCCTTGGCTTTAGCCTTGAAGATGCCTTGGGGGCCGAGTACGTCACCATTGTCGGTGGCCCATTGGGCGTTTCTATTGAGGATGAAGCCCGGCTCAAAGCCAGCGGCTGTAAAGTCGAGCGGGTAGCCGGAAATAGCGAGTTGGCTACTCAGGCTTTGTTAGATAATCTGGTCAAACGAAATCAACGCTTTTTGACTTTCCAGTACCCCGGAGGGCATCTCCAAGAATAAATAATGAGCCTTTTAGACGAAATCAATCAAACAACCGAATCCGAAGCGTGGGCAGATCGTTACCACGTCCAGTTGCCTGACTTTTATGGCCCCATGGATTTACTCCTGACGTTAATTGAGCGTGAGGAGCTAGAAATTACCGAAATATCTCTGGCTCAAGTGACCGATCAATATCTGGCCTACGTCGCTACCCTAAAGGAAATTTCGCCGGACAATTTGACCGATTTTCTAGTTGTCGCCTCTAAACTGATCTTCATCAAATCCCAGGTCCTCCTCCCCAAGCCCCCCCCTGGCCTCATCGAAGAGGAAGAGAATGAAACCGACGATCTGGTACAACAGCTTAAAGATTATAAACGCTTTAAGCAATTGGCCCAGGAACTGTACGCCCTTGGGAGTAACGGCCGGCGTAGCTTTGTACGTTTGGCTCCCCCCCAAAAAGTTGAAGCTAAATTGAAGCCCGGCGAGGTCAACATCAACGACTTGCTGGCGGCTGTGCGACAGGCGCTGGCGGTCAAATCAGAACCAACCGATGTTGGGGTCGTCATCTCGCCGCAAGTAGTGACTATTGGCCAACAAATCAATCTGATTCGGCAACGCATAAGCGAGCGTGACCATCTCCGGTTCGTAGATCTGTTCAGCCAGCCCTGCTCGCGGGTCGAAGTCATCGTCACCCTCCTGGCTATCCTGGAACTGATCAAACATCGCTTTATCGATGTGAAGCAAGAGGGCCGTTTCGAAGAAATTATCCTTATCAAGCTCGACAAGGCCCCGCTGAGCGAAGCGGATTGGGCCGAGTTGGAAAATATAACGGAGATTTCGTGAAGCGGTGCGTAGTGTGTGTTGCCTTTTGACTTTGGTATATCCTGCTTATTTGCTGACTAAGAAGGCTAATTCTGTGGAAAATTCAAAGCGTTGCACCTTCCATCTCTCCTCCTTGATGAGTTGACGAAAGTGCTTTTCGTAGTTCTTAACCATCTGTTTGTGACGCCCGCCCAGACTTTGAGCCGGAAAAGAGACAAGCATGTGCTCAGCCTGCAACCCCCGCAAAAGCCTAATGCCGGCCGATTTATCAACCTGCTCCAGCGGTGGCAGGACTTTCAAGACTAAGGCCACCTCGACCTGTTCCTCCGGCACTTGGGTAATGATGTTACACATCTGAGCCTGGCCGGCCAGGCCAAGCAGCTCAAAAAATGCCCCCAGAAAGGCCATCATATCCTGATAGATATCACAAGCGTAATAGATCACTTCATCCGCCAGAGGTATCCATGGAACCGCCAATGGATTGAGGCCGCAGGCCACATCCAGCACTGAGCGAACAGGCCCCACCCCAGCCAGGGTCGTGGTGTAAAATTCGTCGAGGATGTTCAGACGTTCTCGGGTTGAAGCGTGAAATCGCATCATCCGTAGACATACCGTCTTTAGGGCTTCCTCATCCCCCGTTTGTGCTGCTGTCGTCAAATCGGCCAGCCAGTCCTCATAGCGGAATTTCCCCGTGGCATAAGCCCCGGCAATCTGGTGAAGTTTATTCTTGGTCGCCTTAACCGCCTCTTTGGCCGTCCGGCCAACTGATAGTTCGCGTTGCAAGAGATACCGGATCAAATCTTCGCTGATATGGCGATATTTGGGGCTTTGGCGGACGGTTGTAATGAGATTATTAATTTGTGTGATATTGTCAGTATTTGACATCAATTAAATGTGCCTAGCTAATACTACAACGAGACTTTGTCACGCATGCGTGAGGAGCGAAGCGACGAAGAATCTCCCCTCGACGTTCAAATTTCTCGGTCGAAGGTGGAGATTCTTCGCTTCCGTTGGTCGCTCAGAATGACATATTCCGCGAAATCTCGTTGTAGTACTAATGTGAATGCACTAATTTTGTTGGCAAAGCGAGTCAATTATGTTTCCATTTCTATTGTTTTCAAGAACTTCATCAGCCGCATCATAAACCGCAGATTATGGATCGTCGCCAGGCGGTAGAACAGCGTATCGTTGCACTTATACAAATGGTGTAGATAGCCGATGGTGTAATGAGAACAGGTGTGACAATCGCACCAGGGGGAGAGGGGGGTGTTGGCCTTGATATGCTTGCGGTCGTGGATGTAGAGGTAAGCGTACCAATCGCCGCTGAGAGAAAAAGTAGGACTGGCCGGGTCGGCGGTGAAGGTGTAAAGGCGACCGTGGCGGGCGTCGCGGGTCGGCATGGCGGAGTCGAAGATGTGGTAGCCCAGGCGGTAGGCGGTCAAAATATGTCCCGGCTGGCCGACGCCCAGAGCGTGGAGGGGAAATTGGGGCGGGATTAAGGAACGGGTGTAGGCCAGCATGTCGGTCAATAATTGATTTTGGCTATCCAGGGGCCAGCCGCCGTAGCCAAACCCGTCGAAGCCAAGCCCTAACAAGGCCTCGGCACAGGCACGACGTAAATCCTTTTCGCCCCCCCCTTGCACAATCGCAAACAGGCGTGGCCGTTGGGCCGCAGTGATTTTGCGCTGGGCCAATTGCCGCTCAAACTCGGCCTTACAACGCCCCGCCCAATTGATGGTGCGCTCAACGGATGTTTGTTGGTCGGCCAAAGTATCATCCACGTGAGTACAGTCGTCCAGGCAGAAGACTACGTCCGCGCCGTAAGCCAGTTGTAGTTGGATGCTTTTCTCCGGCGTCAGTTGAAATTTGCGTTTAGAACTCTCTGGTTGAAAGCTGATTCCTTTATCGCTCAACTGGCCAAATTTTGGGTTTTGCCGGATTAAGGAATAAGCTTGAAAGCCCCCGGAATCGGTGAAGATAGGGCGGGGCCAACGGGCCATCTGGTGCAGCCCCCCCAGGGCTTGAATCGTCGAGGAGCCCGGCTTTTGCATTAGGTGGAAGACATTCATCATCAGTGCTTGTACGCCCCCTTGCTCTAAGTCCACCGAATCAACCCCCCTCACGACGCCTAAGGTAGCATCGGGCAAAAAAATGGGTAGGTTAAGGGGTCCGTGTTTCAGGTTCAGGGTCGAAGGGATATTAATGGTCATAAGCTATAACTTCAAGCGCCCCCCCAACCCCCCAGAGGGGGGAGCGACGGTCAAAATTTCCCCCTCTGGGGGCTAGGGGGGCCAGCCTCGACATTTTTCTAACTAGCAGCCTCCTCCTTCGCCCCGGCAATGACCACAATATACTCCCCCCGCAACTTTGTCCCCGCCAGAGAGGCCAGCAGCGATGAAAGGGTGCCGCGAGATACAGTCTCGTAGAACTTGGTCAGATCGTTGGCAATGGCTGCCCGGCGGTCGCCATAAACAGCCAGGGCATCTTTGAGAAATGCCTCCAAGCGATAAGGGCTTTCATAGAAGACAAGGGTGTGGGGGGAATCCTGATCAACCGCCAAAAACCGTTGCCGGCGTCCCGATTTTCGGGGGGGGAAGCCCCGAAAGGTGAAACTATGCACCGGCAACCCGGATAAAACGACCGCCAGGATAAGCGCCGTTGGCCCCGGAATCATGGTCAACTCAACGTTCGCCTCAATAGCCCGCCGGACGAGGCTGAAACCAGGGTCAGAAATACCCGGCGTACCGGCGTTAGTTACCAGAGCTACTGATTTTCCCTCGGCCAGCAAAGCCATGATGCGCTCACCGGCGCGCTCCTCGTTATGTTCATGGAAAGCGATTTGGGGCTTCTGAATATCAAAATGTTTAAGCAGGAGGCCCGTTTTGCGGGTGTCTTCGCTGGCGATGAGATCGACCTGGCGCAGGGTCTCAAGGGCGCGGAGGGTGATGTCGCCCAGGTTACCAATTGGGGTAGCGACTAAATATAACATGGGTTGTCATGGGTGAGCATTTGGATCTTCGACCGGTAGGCCCTCCACAGTTGCTACCGCATTGAGCCCAACATCGGCGGAAACCAACGTTAATGCAGGCATCTCTAAGGCCAAACGCCGCGTATTCACTTCTAACGCAGCAGCTAACTGTACGGCATCGTAACCACGTAGCGCATGGGTTTCAGCTAAAGACATGGCACGGTCAATGAGAGCATGAGATATTTCGATGACGCGATATTCGTTAACGAAATCATAACGAAACTGCTCAATAGCACTAACTGCATCGGTTATAGAAAGGCCGCCACCACGCCCCTGCCGGGTAATGGCTGACACAACTTCTACACCTGTAATACGCGCCACGTAGATACGATTATCCGTAGCCGGGTCGGTAATACCGATGACCCAAGCAGTGCCTGTTTCACGCACATAGCGTTTAACAACAGCACTGCTATCAAAGAAATAAACTGTCACTTACCGCCGTTCCTCAATGATGACTTCAGATATGGGTTTACCTTTAAGTTCAAACGGTTTACGATTTTGATAAGGTGCAAGATCCGTGATAGATGGTATGGTTTCGCTTAGCAGGCCTAACTCGAATAGGTATTGCTCGAATTCATCTTCCGTCGGCTGGAAATGAGGTTTGGTCAACCATGTATCCAGCAGTTCTCGCAATCGGCGCTGCTCCTCAGGTGATAGTGCCCTCACTTCTTCTACCACTTTATCAAACGTTACATTAGACATAAACTTCCTTTCGCCTACGTTGCTTCATTAGAGTAAATAATCAAAAAATCCGGTTTGGGGTATTGTACCAGTATATATTATACTTTAATATCTCTCTGTCGTCTGATGAAAATAAAAACCAACAACGCCCCCGCAGAATCAACCAGAACATCAGCCAACTGCCCGCTGCGGTGGGGGATGAAGGTCTGATGCCATTCATCGGAAATGGCATAAAGTACAGTAAAAATAAAGGCCAGAAGCAGTGTTCGCCAATTTGCGGCTCTGATCGATTTTAAGGCCCCCCACCACAATCCCATTAAAACGGCATAAGCAAAGGCGTGAGCTGATTTTTTGAACAGCATATCCAGCAAATTATCGTTCAAATTCGGTAAGGATGGTTGGTGAGAAAAGAAAAAGATGAGGCCCATCCAGATGAAAAGCCCGCCCCAATAAAGCCATGTTTCTCTGCTCAGGCTTGTTTCAAATACCTTCATAAGCCGCTTCGACGCTTTCAATCAAGGTATTCCAGTTGAACATACGGTTTACATGGCGAGTGGCTGTTTGTCCTAACCCACGCTGAATATCAGGCTGGGTTAAGACCAGGAGGATGGCTTCGACCATAGCATTCAGGTCTTGAGGCGGCACCAAAAGACCAGTTTTGCCGTGCACAATATACTCTACATTTTGCCCCACCTTACTGGCAACGACCGGTACCCCGGCCGAGAGCAAATCAAGCAACTTAATTGAGCATTTAGTCCGGTTCAGGAGGGTATCCTCATACGGATGAACAGCAACATTGGCCGCGGCAAAATAATAGGGCAACGCCTCGTGGGATATCCAACCGGTAAAAATCAATTTACCGGCTAATCCTTCGGAGCGAGCCATCCTTTCCAGACGGACCTCCTCCTGAAAATATCCTTTGCCGACGATCAGCCAGCGTGTTTCGGGCAAAAACTGATTTACTTTCGTCATGACCGCCAGCAGTGATGCGAGCTGAAACTCAAAAAACCGGGTATAGAGCAGGACAATCGGCAGGCCAAAAAGATCATATTCCGCCCGAACTCTACCTCTAAAGTCGGCCGAGGTGGGCTGATAGCTAAAATGTCGAGGGAGAGTTAAATGAAAATCAGTTTTCGGGTTTACCTGATCAGGATTGATCATCGTAGACAGTTCCTCCTGCCAGGCGGAAAAGGTCTTAAGAACATTCAAGGGGCCTTTGAAAGGCCGCGTCCCATTAGGGACGTAATAAATTTTGTAACGGGGAATATTAAGGTCCTCTACTAAACGTTGCAGCGCCCGGCTGGCCACCGTGACACAATCGGCCTGCCTTAAACCCCACAGCTCTTGCCAAGCGAAAAAACGTTTTTGGAGAAGGCTATAGTCACTAATCTCATTCCAGGCCAATTCCCAATCATCTTCATCTACCACCAGTCTAGCCCGATGTCGGCACAACCGTCTAAGGGCTAGCAGTAAAACGTGAGATAGACCGGCGTATGCTTTGGGCTTAAACAGATGTACCACGTCTGGTTGAAATTTAAGGGCAGTTCGAACTAACCAGGCCGTCAATTGGAGGTGATAAAGCGGTCCTCTAACCTTAGGTAGGTATGTATTAATGATCTGAACCCCATCATCCTTCCAGGACTTACCTGCCTCGTGCGGGCTGTCCCAGGGAGGGACGATAAGCGTCACTTGATGCCCCTTTTTGACAAGCGCCTTAGCCATGGGCAGGGCGCGCTCGCGCATAGTACTTTTAACGGTCAACCCAAAGGGGCCAATCATCACCACTTTCATTAATTATTGTCCCTGATAGGTCGCCACATTCTGCTCATGCTCAGCATAGGTTTCAGCAAAAGCGTGGAAACCATTCTCAAAAGCCACGAAATAGAGATAGTTGGTGTCAGCCGGTTCCAGCACCGCCAAAATCGAGTTGATACCGGGGCTGGCAATGGGGCCGGGTGGTAAACCGAGGTACAAGTAAGTATTATAGAGAGAGTCAACGGTACTATATTCTTCCAGGGTAACCGGGGTTTTCCACCACTGGTCCGTTTCCAGTTGGTAACCCATAGCATATTGGACGGTTGGGTCCGCCCGTAAGTAGGGCTCAGGGCTACCTGGCTTCAGCCGATTGAGGTAGACACTGGCAATAATGGGCCGTTCTTCGTTATGGACAGCTTCACGTTCCACAATCGAAGCCAGGGTCAACACTTCGAAAAACGTGAGCCCCTGCCGCGTTGCTAAATCAAATGTATTAGCCGGCAATTTGCTGGCCAGGTTGTCTAGCATCCGCGCAATTAAATCTTCCGGCTTAGCCGGTACTGGCAGACGATAGGTATCGGGGAAGAGATAGCCTTCGTAAGTTTGACCGGCCGGCCGGTCGGATAACAGAGGATGCTCTATGGCGCCCCCCTGGCGCACCACATCCAAAAATGCCTCGCCATCCATAATCTCTTCCTCTGTCAAAAGTTCGGCCACCTGCTCAGCCCGCCAGCCTTCCGGGATGGTGACGATGAGCTCCTCAAATTTTGCTTTTTGCAACGCCTGGCCGATTTCGACCATGTTCATGTTCCGACGCAACGTATAGTCACCTGCCTCCAGGGTCACATCAAGACCGTTATAATTTAAGTAACGTCGAAAAAGCTCAGCATCACTGATCATCCCCATCTCTTGCAACCGTTGAGCCACGGAGATGGCGGTTTCACCAGCTTCTACGATGAAGGGAACGGGAGAGGGATCATCGGAGAGGGGCGTATTGATTTCATCCGCCCGTGATTGCAGCCACAGGTTCAGGGCAAAATCTTCCAGATCTTCTGGGTTTCGCCCAATCGATGGACCTCCTTCGGCCACTACGATGCTGGATGCATCGGCTGTATTGCGATAAAACCAGATGCCACCACCGATAATAACCCCAATGGCCGCCAAACCGATTAAAAAGAAAATGAAACGAAAGAAAAAGCGAATCACAACCATAATTTTCACCTTTACCCCGGAGAGCATCTCCGACTCCCATCCAAATACGCCTGCAAAATAACTGCTGCGGCGGCAGCATCAATTAATACCTTGCTCTTTCTGCCTGACTGTTGCAAGAGCGCAGCAGCATCTGCCGTTGAATAGCTTTCGTCAACCATTTCGACGGGGATATCCAGCCGTTTAGCCAGGGCACGGCTATGCTTCAAGACACGCCTGGCCTGGGGACCAATAGGAGCATCCGGGTTCAGAGATTTTGGCAAGCCGATGACCAATAACTCGGCTTTCGTTTCATCCACCAAGTTGGCAATACGTTCATAATCCGCTGCTTTGCTTTTGCGTTGAATGACGCTGTGCGGCGAAGCAAAGAATCCTTCTGAAAAAGCAACCCCTATTCGTTTTTCTCCCCAGTCGAGAGCCAAAATACGCATCACTCTTCCTCGCCAAAAATTAGGGGAACTACGTCGTTGACCCCTACCTCTATTCGAAAGGGGAACAGGGGCAGACGTCCCAACCAATTCGGCGAAACTTCGACGCCGGGCACAGTAACAATTGGCAGATTTTCGCTTAACCATGCCTGAGCTTCGCCAATGGGCTTAAAAGTAATCCCTGCTCGAACTTGATCGATATCAATTTCTGAGACCATCAACCCTTCCACGATCACCGGAAAGGTAACAGCCCGATCTTGAATATCCTCAATTCCCCCCGCCTTAAAGTGTAGCCCCTCCGTCAGCAGAGTCTGCCCCTCCGGCACTTTGTCCAATAAGGAAAAGTAAGCCAGTTGGTTGGCGTTAAAACTACCGACGGCCGTAGCGCGAACGACGGCCCGCATCTCGGCCCCTAAGGTCTCAGCAACATCACCGGAAAATTTGTCATAGGTTAAATCAAGCTCAATGACCTGCAAACTTTCGGGAGGAATAAATTCCTGCGTATCTAAATCCTTCAACATCATTTCATATCCCTGCTGTTGGATTACTTGCCTCAGTTTAGATCTGAGTCGATCCTTATCATCTTCGGTCACCACGCCGGCCTGCCTGACCGACCCACCGCTGGTTGGCGCTTCGTTGATCACCCGAGCTAATAAAGCCAGTGTGGGGTTGACAAAACGGTTGATTTGCCCGGCGGGAACATTCCCGGAAGGACCCGGCTCCACAGCAACGATTGGTGTAGTCGTCGTTGCGCCGGTGCCAGCCGGAATGGTCGCCGTCTGGGTAGTAACAAACTCAATCGGCACACCGGAGGAGGTTCGCAAAGTCGTGCTAATAGGAATAATTTGTTGATCCTGGGTGCGATTAAAAAAGACGACGGCGCCAACGGCCAAGTCAACAGGGGCCGCTTCGGTGTCAATAGTTTGCACTTCGTCAAATATTGTCAGTTCCACCTGAACCGGCCGGGCGGGAATGATATTGTTTTCTGAGTCAACGACCGTCACTTCAGGGGCGGGGTCAGCCGTGACGATCAACTCAGTAGAAATCCTTTCTACCTGGGGAGTTAAAGTGACGATAGCTTTCGGGGCCAGGGCAAAAACCAGCAAAACTAGAGCCAGTCCCAAAATCCCCACCAAAATGATAGATCCTAGATGCTGCAAAATGCCGACCCGGCTACTGCCAATAACCAGCACCAATTTTTTATCTTTGATTCGTACCCGGGGTGGAGCAGGAGTTTCTAAGACATGTAATTGGGGTGGCAATGTTTTTTCTGGCTCAGGCTTCTCAGCCATATCACTGATAAAGCCCATCCGGCGCGCAATCCATTCCGTGGCAAAGGTTTTAATACCGGCCTCTTTAGCCATGTCCCGGGTATGGGGGTGCTGTGTCGCTAAAGCCAATTGAATATTGAGTGTATCCGCTGTACGAGCCAGGAGTTTCATGTTAACTAAATTGCACAGAGTCTCGTTCTTACCCGGCACAACCAGCAAAACCCGGCGAGCCTCAACCCATTCTAACCGGGACTTAATTGATATAATATCGTCGTCAGACGCAAGTTGAATGATTTGTTCCATAAAAAGAACTTCTCAAATTGTTTTGGCTAAACTTAAGGCCAAAGCAAATAACATACCCCGAAAGCCCGTTGGGGCGTGACTGAAACCATTGAGAGGTGCTTCACCCAAGTTCATTAATTCGGGAGCCCGCTCAAAGGTCAACCCGGCCTGTTGCATGGTTTGGAGTAAGTGGCTTTTCAGGCCAGGTAACACAGCACCGCCCCCAACAAAATAGAGTTGTCCTGGCAATGACTCGGAGCCGCTCAGGTCAAAAATTGTTTCAATCGCCAAATCAGCCCATTGTTCGAGTGCCGGACGCAATTTCTGTCGCACCAAAATAGTATCTTGTTTAGACAACACATTGTTCGATGAAAAGGCTAGTTTAAGTGACTCGGCGGCCGCGAGGTCATACTTAAATGCTTGAGCCAAAGAGCGGGTGAAAAAATTTCCCCCTCTAAAGGTTCGTCCAACAGCAACCAGGGCATCGTGACGAATCAGGTAACAATCAGTTCCACCCCAACCGATATCAAAAGCCAAGGCATCTCTGGCAGGGATAATAGCCGCTAACGCCTGCGAAGCGGCTACCATCCGGTGAATTTCCAACTCTAGACGTTCTGCCAGTTGTTGCAAGGCCCGGAGAATGGCAGGCTGGCAAATCACGCCATAGACTGATAGGGATAGAGAAGCACCCTGTAAACCCAAAGGATCATTGACCAAGTGGCCATCCACCCATAAACCCGCGGGAGTCACCGTATGAGGTACCCAATCGGCGCCTACATCGGGCAACATCTTTAAGCCCTGACGAGCCAAACGAATAGAACGTTCCCAAAGCATATCTACCTCTTTCTGGCTAATGGGCTGGCTGCGGCTTGTCCGACGTTGTTTAACCGTAAAAAGTTTACCAGCCAGACTCCGACCAGGCAAAATAAATAGGGCTTTATCAGGGACAATTTTCCGGCCGGCGATGGCCTCGCTAGCATCTTCAGCTTCCCGCAAAGCCCCATTGACGGTTGCGGTCAGAGCGGCAGCTTCGGCGCGACCGCCGGCGATATCGCGTCCTTCCGTGGTGGCTAAACTGTTTCCCAGCACTTTTACCTGGTCGTTGTGCACTTCAACCACAACCACTTTGATTGTATCTGCGCCCAAGTCGATTAGACTGTAATACTCAGGCCCACCGTCACCCGTCGAACGCGTTTTAGGCAATAATCGTAGGGGGGGGAGTTTTAGAACCGGCCCTGACATACAAACTACCAAACTACCACAAAATGTAAGGCTACAAAATCACAATATTGGAGTCTAGACGACCGTCTAGCCTCCAATATTGTTGGGGATAAAGCAAGTGTTATCAAATAATCATTCAAAGCGATTCAGCCACTAATTCTTCCACTTTACTTAAAGCATCAGCCAACTTATTGGCCTCCCGACCACCCGCCTGGGCCATGGTCGGGCGACCGCCGCCGCCGCCGCCGACAACCTGAGCTACGGACTTAACCAATTTACCCGCATGTAAGCCCCGTTTAACCAAATCATCGGAAACCATCGCAATGAGACTCGGTTTGTCGTTCAAAACTGTACCTAATACAACCACCCCGCTCCCCAGCTTATCGCGGAACCAGTCACCCATCTCACGCAGCAAGGCAGAATCATCAACCTGGACTTGGGTGGCCAGGATTTTGACACCATCAACCTCTTTAACTTTAGCCAAATGCCGTTCAAAATCAGCCCTCGCCAATTTTCGTTTGAGGGCTTTTATCTCCTTCTCTTGCGACTGCACCTGCTCCAGAAGTGTTTTCAGACGGTCTTCAAGTTCCTCCTGCTTGACTCCTAACATTGTGGCCATGTTATTCAAACTACTGAGCCGGGACTGCACTTGCTCCCGAGCGGCGGGGCCAGTGACGGCCTCAATACGGCGAACCCCGGCGGCGACGCTTCCCTCACTAGTAATTAAAAAAGAGCCAATTTGCCCAGTATTAGATACGTGCGTGCCACCACATAATTCCTTACTGACACCCTCATCAATTGAAACAACCCGGACCATATCGCTATATTTTTCACCAAATAGAGCGATAGCCCCTTCCTCGACAGCCTCTTTATAGCTTTGCTGGCTGGCTGTCACTTTATGCGCAGCCAGAATATCGTCGTTAACACCGTCTTCAACCTGGCGGATTTGTTCAGGTGTCATCGCATCGGGATGGCTGAAGTCAAAGCGTAAGCGGTCTGGGGCAACTAAGGAACCGGCCTGAGCCACATGGGTCCCCAAGACCCGGCGCAGATGGGCGTGTAATAGATGGGTGCAGGTATGATTGCGCCTAATGTTCAGACGGCGCTCAGCGTCCACTTCAGCCACGGCTGCATCTCCTGCTCTGGCCGTCCCCCAATTAATATGGCCATAATGAACCACCAATCCGGCAACAGGCTTACGGGTATCGTTGACTACCATTTCCCAATTCGGACCCTTGATCACCCCTGTATCACT
>JABAHQ010003131.1_pt4 | contig 30328 bp, 29 predicted proteins | sample 7062091 | NCBI WGS metagenome assembly JABAHQ01 (sample SAMN14534359, study PRJNA622989) | marine sediment metagenome | biome: marine biome [ENVO:00000428]; feature: marine pelagic biome [ENVO:01000023]; material: deep marine sediment [ENVO:00002113] | place: India: Gulf of Kutch | collected... | reverse complement strand
GAGCGTGCTGGTCAGGGGAGCCACTGGAACCCCGTAAGCAGCTATCGACCATGCCAGCACACACAAAAACAGTACACTTCCACAGCCTAGCAGCTTGGGCAACTTGACCCTCATCTTATACCTCCTGGGATATTGGTTTTACACCCTTCAGTCTACCTCCTTCTGAGGGATTTAGGACCTCGATGCCAGAGATCCAGAACCGCTGGCCGCGCTCGTCGCCTACCAAACGCATAGTCCCCATGACCTTTTTACCGAAGAGCTCCGGGTCCAACGATTCTCGGGAGAAGGCTTCGATCACGTCCCCCTCACGTACCAGGTTGAGTAGCTGCGGGCTGATCTGCTCGGAGGCGAGCACCTCTAGCACCAGGGAGAAGAGCGTCGTCGGCTGCTCGAATCCCAAAAGCTGTGTGTTCCAGATGGAGTATTTCACCACGTTGGCAGTTACCAGACTGGCATTGGGGGCCACGGGCGCCGGGGAGGGCGGAGGTGGAGGCGGCTGGCCGATCCCGCTCAGGTTCCAAAGCAACAACACAAACAGCAACGCCAAAACGCCCCAACGGCTCGCAGAGAGCATCATACGTCACCTCAAGGGTTCAATTCAGAATCTCCACTCCGCTCATCCACATGCGCTGCCCCCATTCGTCTCCTGTTAAGCGCACCATGGCTCGGATCCTCTTGCCCAAGATCGGGCCGTCGAGGGCTGCCCTTATCGCGACCCAATGGGTCTGGGCGTCGCCGAAATCCCAATAGAATGCGACAACTCGTCCATCAGGATCGTAGGAGCCTGAGCCGTCGAAGGTGACTTCCAAAGGAGCGAACCCGTTGGTCGGCGAAGCCTCGATCACCGCTACCGGCGGCTTGTTGAACAGCCCTTGAAGGAAACCACAGGAACTCAGAGCAAAAGCCAGTAGGATCAGCAAGACTGCTAAACCAGCTTGTCCAATCCTCATGAACACAAGGTTATCTTATCACGTGCGACTTCGGTTATCAATCTCAGCAGGAAAGACCAGGGGCGGCCTGGCGGCCGCCCCGTCGATGGTGAGCAGCATGGCTTGTCGGTTTGGAGCAGCACCCTTGAGGCTGCTGGGGAAAAATTCACCGCCCCGGAGGCGAGAGCGATGACAAAACCCTGGCCGCCTCATGGCCGCCTGCTCCGACCAAGCCAAAGCATTTACACAAGAAGCAAGAAGAAGTTTCGCCCTAGAGGAGGTTTTCCCGGACGGCGACCGGCAGGGGCCGGGCCAACCGTTGCAGTCCATCGAGGTCGAGGATGTTGATCCGGTGGCCCTCCAACTGAAGCAGGCCCTGTTCGCGCAGCCGCGAGAGGGTCCGGATGGCCGTCTCCGGAGCGATCCCGGCCAGCTCGGCCAGCTCAGCTCGGGAGAGGTTCAACCCGATGTCCAACTGCCTACCCTCCACCCGGCCAAATCGCTCCCCCATTACCACCAGCAACCGGGCCAGCCGCTCCTCGCTGCTCTCGTAAGCCACCTCAATCAATTTGCCCTGGAAGGCCACCAGCTCTCGGGAGAGTTTTTCCACTAATTGTAAGGTCACACCAGGGTATGCAGTGGTGAATTCCAAGAAACTCTCCTTGGGCACGAAAGCCAGGGTAGAAGGCTCCAGCGTCCGAGCAAAGGCGGTGTAACTCCCCTCGGAGAACAACGCCTCCTCGCCGAGGACCTCCCCCGCCCCGAGAATCTTCAGGATCTGTCGCTTGCCACAGGGGGCCTTACCGGTCACCTTCACCTTGCCCTGGCAGACGATGTGAAGCCCGAAGGCCAGCGCCCCCTCCTGAAAGACGGTCTCCCCACCCTCGTATTGCACGTGCTTAACCAACCGGGTGAATTGAGAAAACTCCTCGTCGGTCAGCCCGGAGAAGATCCAGGAGCAAGATTCACGACGACACCTGTCGCATTCCCTCACGCGATCGGCTTCCACTGCTCTCATTCTACCCCCCAGGCTACGTTCTCTCTGGAGCAGCGACTATGACTTAAGTCAATGGGAGGAATGATGTTGATCAAGGCGGCCGGTCTGGAGAGACCAGCTCGGCCCCCAGCCGGAGGGCCCGCTCGTTCAGGGAGCGGAACCGGGCGGGGATGCGGCTGATCAGGGCTTGGTGGAGGCTCTCCCAGGAGACGATCCCCTCCAGGGCGTTGATCGCCCCGAGGGCGACCACATTGGCGGTGATCCTACCTCCCACCTCCCCGATGGCGGCCTCGGTGATCGGGAGGCGAAAGACCTGCTCGACCGCGGGGAGGTTCGCCGACTTGACGTTGGTGGAGTCAATGACCACCACGGTCTCCCCTCTAACCTGGGGAGAGTATTTGTCAAAAGAGTCTTGGGAGAGGCAGAGCAAAAGGTCCGGCTCGATCACCTCGAGGCCCGCGATCCTCCGCTGGGAGATGATCACCTCCGAGCGGGAGGCTCCCAGCCTGGCTTCCGGCCCGTAGCTTTGAGTCTGAACGACGTTCTTCCCATCCAGAACTGCGGCCTCGGCGACAATGATTCCGGCCAGAATCAGTCCCTGACCTCCGGAGCCACTGAGCCGCAGCCGGTAAGGGTCCTCAGGCATGGACTCCCTCGTCCTCCCTGACGCGGCGGACCAGCTCCAGGTAAGACTGGACAAACTCCGGCCGCTCCTCACGGGCGAACTCCCCGGTGAGGATTTTTCCTTGTAGCTCCTCCGGGCGAAGATCCCTTGCCTCGGCGATCGGCACGGTAATCTCCTGGAAATGGTGGACCATCTCGTAAGGGCCGCCCAGGCGGTTGAACCGCCCGTGGAAGGTGGGACACTGGGTTAGGACATCGACGACGGAGAAGCCCCGATGCTCGATCGCCCGCTTGATGAACTTGGGAATCTCCTGAAAATCATAGGTGGTAGTGCGGGCAACGTAGGTGGCGCCCGACCCGAGGGCTAGCTCGACGATATCCATTGGTGGCTCGATATTTCCATACCTGGTCGTGGTGGTACGGGCCCCCAGCTCGGTGGTCGGGCCGACTTGGCCCCCGGTCATTCCATAGTTGCCGTTGTTATAGATAATCGCGGTGAGGTCGATATTCCTTCGCGCGGCGTGGATGAAGTGGCCTCCCCCGATGGCCACGGCATCGCCATCGCCCATGGCCAGAAGGACCGTCAATTCTGGCCGGGCCATCTTGATCCCTGTGGCGAAGGGAATCGCCCGCCCGTGAGTGGTGTGCATGGTGTTGAAGTCAAGATAGAAGACGGCCCGACTGGAGCAGCCAATCCCCCCGACCACTACAACCTCATCCTTGCCCAGCCCCAGCTCATCGACCGCTTGCAGGATGCCCCTGGTGACCGCTCCATTGCCACATCCAGGACACCAGAGGAAGGGCAACTTCTCCTGGCGTAGATACCCCTCAACCACCTTGGACCTCCTCCCTCACTGCATCACAAATCTCATGGGGAAAGATAAGGTTCCCGTCCACCCGGCCGAGATGGCGGACCTTGGCCTTCCCCTCGGCCGCCATCCGCACCAACAAGACCACCTGGCCCATGTTGAGCTCGGGGACGAGGATGCACTCCACCTGCGCGGCCAGAGTGCGGATCAACCTGGTGGGGAAGGGCCAGAGGGTCTTCAAGTCCAACAGGCCCACCCCGAGCCCCCCGCGCCGCAGCTCCTCCACCGCGGCCTCCGCCGCCCGCGTCGGGGTTCCGTAGCTGATAATCAGGCACCGAGCATCGTCAAGGTAGCGCCCCTCATAGAGGATGATCTCCTCGCGATGCTCCCTTTCAATCCGGTTGACGATCCGCTGGAGCCCCTCCGCCGCTTTAGCCCCCAAGACGGGAAAGCCCTCCTCATCATGAGCTAGTCCAGTGACGTTGAACCGGACGCCCTTGCCGATCTCGAGCATCCGCTCATCGCGGAAGGGCTTGAAATCCTCCAGTCGATCTGGCCTCCTTCGATTGACTACCTCCAGTTCACCGGCCTGCGGCAGGAGGGCGTTCTCCCGCAGATGGGCCAAGACCTCATCGAGGAGGAAGATCACCGGGACCCGATACTGCTCGGCGTAGTTGAAGGAGGTCACGGTCATCCTGAAAATCTCCTCCACCCCGGAGGCGGTGAGCACGATCACCGGGTGATCCCCATGCGGCCCCCAGATCGACTGCATCACATCGCCTCGGGCAGCGCGGGTCGGCTGCCCGGTGGAGGGCCCCCAGCGCTGCGCGTTGACCACTACACAGGGAGTCTCGGTCATCGAGGCGTAGCCGATGTTCTCCTGCATCAGGGAGAAGCCGGGACCCGAAGTGGCGGTCATCGCCTTGGCTCCGGCCCAGCTAGCTCCGATTACTGCGCCGAGAGAAGCCATCTCATCCTCCATCTGGAGAAAGGCTCCGCCACACCGGGGCAGTTCCCGGGCCATTAGCTCCAGAATGTCGGTGGCCGGAGTGATCGGATACCCGGCGAAGAAGTTGCATCCCGCATATAACGCCCCATAAGCGCAGGCCTCATTCCCCTGGATCAGCTGCTGTTTCACCTTCATCTCTTCTGCCCCCAACCTAGCCGCGCTTCGCCCTCACCTTAGGGCGGGCTTTTGCCTCCTTCGTCGCCCGAGGCTTTTCCAAACGGATGGCGAAGTCGGGGCAGCGAAGCTCGCAGACCCCGCAGAAGATGCACCTTTTAATCTCTGAAACCTCGACCTTGGCCTCCTCGTCGAGGCGGAGAATCTTCGTCGGGCAGCTCTTGACACAGAGTTCGCACCCCTTGCACCAGGCACGGTTGACGATCAGCCGATAGTCGCCCTGCTCGTGGACCGAGGTCCGGTTACCGCCCATCCAACCCCGAGAGATAGCGATGGATTCCCCAGGCGGCGGCCTTGCCGTCACGGACCGCCTGGACGGCTGTCGCCCCCCCGTTGACGCAATCGCCGCCGGCAAAGTATTTGGGATTGGAGGTCTGGCCCGTCTCCGGATGGACCTGGACCAGCCCGCGCTCCAGCTCTAAGCCGGGGATTTTTTCCAGGAAGTCGGTCCGCGCTTGCTGGCCGATGGCCTTGATTACGGTATCTACATGGAGAACAAACTCGGTGCCGGGAACCGGCTCGGGCCGCGGCCGCCCGCTTCGGTCGAGCTCTCCGAGCCGTTGGTGGATGCACTCCACCCCGGTGACCCGGTGCTCGCCGATGAATCGCCGCGGAGCGGTGAGCCAGTAGAAGTGGACCCCTTCCTCCCGGGCCTCCCGGACCTCGGCGCGGAAGGCCGGCATCTGTTCTTCCGTGCGGCGATATAAAATCACCACCTCCCGGGCGCCGAGGCGGACCGCTTCACGGGCCACGTCGATTGCGGTGTTCCCACCGCCGATCACCGCAACCCGCTCTCCGACCTGGAGATTCCGCAGCTCACCCAGTTTCAACTCTTCGATGAAGGGCAGCGATTCAAAGATCCCCTCGAGATCGTCCCCCTCCCAGTGGACCTCGACGTCCTTCCCCATCCCGACGCCGAGGAAGATGGCCCCGTGGCGCTCCTCCAGCTCCCGGAGGGGAAGTCCGGCGCCGACGGTTTGGCCCAACTGGAAGTCTACCCCCAAATGGGCGATCCGCTCCGCCTCCTGCGGAAGGGGCTCGAGGTGCTGCTTATAGGGGGCGATGGCTCGGGTGACCAGGCCGCCCTGGTCCAGGCAACCCTCATAGACCGTCGCCCGATGACCGATGATGGCCAGCTCCGCAGCGCAGGCCAAGCCTGCCGGGCCGGCGCCGATCACCGCGACACTCCGTCCGCTTTGCTCCCCCGGCTGGAAATATTCAATCCCCCGCTCCAAGATCCAATCAGTGGCGAATCGCTGCAATCTGCCGATCTCTACGGGGCGGCGGCCCTCCTCCAGGAGGACACAGACCCCCTCGCAGAGCTCTTCCACAGGGCAAACACGGGCACAGGTCCCCCCGAGGACATTCGCGGCGAAGATCGTCTTGGCCGAGCGCTCATAATCGCGATGGAGAATCTCCTTGATAAACTGGGGAACGTTCACCTCGGCCGGGCAGGCGGCCACGCAGGGGGCCGGGGCCAGCGGCCCGCCACAGTCCAGACAGCGCTCGGCCTCGAACCGCGCTTCCTCTTCCGAAGGATACGGCGGCAACTTCTCCGGAAACGGGGCCTCCTCCCGACTCCTCTTTGTCCTTACCTCCATAGCAGATCTCCTCCCCGAGGTCTCCCTAACTGGCAACCTCACCCTAGGTCAGTCCCAGCCGCAGTGCCATGATTTAACTCACCGAGAGAGGTGATTTCCGTCAGTTGAACATCGCCGCCTCCCCTAATATAGTGTTTAGGCGAACCATGGGAAGGGTCGATTTAGCATTAGTGCACGCGCCGAGCGTCGATGAATTCCCGAAGCGGGCGATCATGTACGGTCCGATCAGCGACCTCATACCCTCATCGCCGGTCTTCGAGATGTACCCGGTGGGATTTGCCACCATGGCCAGCTTCTTGGAGGAGCGGGGTTATCGCGTGCGGATCGTCAACCTGGCCCTTAGGATGATGGAGGATGGCCAGTTCGATGCCGCCGGTTTTCTGGCCGGGCTTCGGCCGCTCCTTTTTGGGATAGATCTTCACTGGCTGCCCCATGCCCACGGAGCGCTGGGAATAGCTGCGCTATTGAAGGGGCTGCATCCGGGGATCCCGGTGGTCGTCGGTGGCCTCTCCGCCAGCTACTACTACCGCGAATTAATCAGATATCCGCAGGTCGACTACGTGATCCGCGGCGACGCGACCGAGGAGCCGCTCTACCGGCTGTTGCAGAGGCTAAAAAACCGCCAGCCGGTCGACGGCGTTCCCAACCTGGTCTGGGAGGAAGACGGCGAGGTCAGAACAACCGAGCTGACCTCCATCCCGGACTCCCTGGACTATGTCGATCTGCGCCCCGACCGACTGATCAAGCAGGTCCTGCGCTACCGGGATCGGGCCAGCCTGATGCCCTATGGCGGCTGGTGGGGGAACCCGGTGACGGCGCTGCTCACCGTCAAGGGCTGCACGCAGAGCTGCGCCACCTGCGGCGGTTCCCAGGAAGCCTTCTTAAAAACGACCGGGCGAGCTCAGCCAGCCTATCGCAGTCCAGAGAGCGTGATGAAAAACATCTCCCACATCGCCCAATTTTCCCGTGGGCCGATCTTCCTCATCGGGGACCTCCGCCAGCCGGGCCGGGACTATGCTCAAGGTCTTTTAAAACTGCTGCGGAGAAACCCGGTGCCCAACGAGCTGATCTTCGAGCTCTTCTGGCCAGCGGGCCCCAAATTTATCCGGGAGATTGGCCATTCCGTCCCGAACTGGACCCTAGAATTATCGCCCGAGAGCCACGATCCCAAGATCCGCCAAATTCATAATCCAGTGGTCTCTTACACCAATGAGGAGCTCGAAGCGACGATCGAGCATGCTTTGAAGACCAATTGCCACCGGATCGATCTCTTCTTCATGATCGGCCTCTCCGGTCAAACATACGGTTCGGTAATGGCCACGGCCGACTACGCGGAGCGCCTCTTCCGCAAATTTGATCGGAGGCTCTCCTGTTTCATCTCCCCGCTAGGGCCGTTCCTCGACCCGGGAAGTCGCGGTTTTGAGCGCCCCGAGGAACTCGGCTTCCGACTGTTCGCCCGGTCGCTGGAGGAGCACCGCCGGCTCCTGGTCCAACCGAGCTGGAAGTACATGTTGAACTACGAGACGGAATGGATGAGCCGCGATGACTTGGTGCGGGCGACCTATGATGCCGGGGAGCGGTTCAATCGGCTCAAATTAGACTGCGGTCGGATCGACCGCCGCCAGGGCACCAGGGTCGCGGAGCGGATCGCCCGCGCCCGGGAGCTGCAGAGGAGGCTCGATGGCTATGACCGGCGAAAGGCAGAGCCGCCGGCGGAGTTGGTCGGGGAGATCCACGAGTTCAGCGCGTCCACCGTCTGCGATAAGCGGGAGCTGGCCTGGCCCGCGCACCTATTCAACTTTAAACCCCTGGGAATCGCTCGGGGCCTGTGGAGCCGCTGATTTATCTATGACACTAATCACGCAGCCAACTGATTCCAGTCATAGCTCCCCTGGGGCCGCCAGTTATAATCTGAACGGAATATCGATTTACCAGCAGCGATTGAATTGAACAGGCGAAAGCTTTTGGGAGAGCAACTGAAAGTTCCCTCGGGCCAGGTCTATATCATCCCCGAGCGCTGCAAGGAGTGCGGCTTCTGCTGGACCTTCTGTCCGAAGGAGGCCTTGGAAAAATCCGAGGAGATCAACTCCAAGGGCTACCATTACCCCAAGGTAAAGGAGGGCGAAGAGGGGGCCTGTGTCGATTGCAAGACCTGTGGGCTGATCTGTCCGGAGTTCGCCATTTACAGCGAGGAGGTCAACGGGAAATGAACCTCCAGACCCCGGTCGATCGCCAGGCGATCCTCGCTGGGGAGCACTTCATGAGCGGCGATCACGCCTGCGCTGAGGGAGCGATCGCCGCCGGCTGCCGCTTCTTCGCCGGTTATCCCATCACCCCCTCCTCGGAGATCGCCGAGCGGATGGCCCGGCGCCTCCCTCAAGCCGGGGGGATCTACCTCCAGATGGAGGATGAACTGGCCAGCATGGCTGCAATCATTGGGGCCTCCTGCGGCGGAGACAAAGCGATGACCGCGACGTCCGGGCCGGGCTTCAGCCTGATGCAGGAGAACATCGGGCTGGCCTTTATGACCGAAACCCCCTGCGTCGTGGTGGATATCCAGCGGGGCGGGCCCTCCACGGGGCTGCCGACCCTCATCGGTCAGGCGGACATGCTCCAGGCCCGGTTCGGCTCCCATGGGGATTATGCCGTAATCGCCTATGCACCGGCCTCGCCCCAGGAGATGTTTGACCACACGATCAAAGCCTTCAATATGGCCGAACGGTTCCGCACGCCCGTCTTTGTGATGTCCGACGAGCTGGTCGGGCACATGGCAGAAAAAGTAGTGATCGACCCGGACAAAATCGAGCTGATAAGCCGCAAGCGCCCGACGGTCAAACCGGGCGAGCGATTTCTCCCCTTCCAGCCGGATGATGACCTGGTTCCACCGATGGCCCTAGCCGGCCAGGGTTACCGGGTCCATGTCACCGGCCTGACCCACGACGAGCGAGGCTACCCGGTGATCAACGACGTGGTCCAGGAGCGGATGCTGGCCCGGATGATCCGCAAGATCCTGGACAACCGGGAGGAGATTCTGGAATACGAGGAGGTGGAGCTGGACGATGCAGAGGTGGTTCTAATAACCTACGGTTCCACGGCCCGGGCGGCCCTGCGAGCCCTCCGGCAAGCCCGGGAGGGGGGCATCAAGGTGGGAATGCTGCGGCTGGTCACCCCTTGGCCCTTCCCGGATAAGAAAATCCAAAACCTGCGCGAAGCGACGCTCATCGTTCCCGAGGTCAACGCGGGCCAGATGGCCCGCGAGGTGGAGCGCTGGACGAAGGAGCCAGTCCAGCGGGTCAACCGCCTCGGCGGGGAGCCGATCCATCCCCAGGAGATACTGGACAAAATCGAGGAGGTAAGCTGATGGCCGTCGACCTGCGCGAGCTGAAGACGGACCATCATCCCGACGATAAGCTGCTCCGCGAGGATCGCATCCCCCATATCTGGTGCCCCGGCTGTGGCATCGGGACCGCGGTTAAAGCTTACATCGAGGCGCTCCGGCTCTCGGAGATCCCGTTGGAGAAGCAGGTGATCGTCTCCGGGATCGGCTGCTCTGGCCGGGCGGCCGGCTATGTGAACATCGATTCCTACCACACGACCCACGGCCGGGCGATTCCCTTCGCCACCGGGCTGAAGCTGGCCAATCCGGAGCTGGAGATCACCGTATTTAGCGGCGACGGCGACCTGATCGGCATCGGGGGCAACCACTTCATCCACGCCGCCCGTCGCAACGTAGATATCAATATTATCTGCTGCAATAACTTCAACTATGGAATGACCGGCGGCCAAGTGGGGCCGACCACCCCGGAATTTGCCATCACCTCGACCTCGCCCTACGGATGCATGGAGGACGGGTTCAATTTGCCCTATGTGGCGGCCGCCGCCGGAGCGGTGTTCGTCGCCCGGTGGACCGCACTTCACTTTCGCCAGTTGCGGGATGCGATGGGGCATGCCTTCACCAAGCGCGGCCTCACCTTCATCGAAGTCGTCTCCCCCTGTCCGACCTCCTTCGGCCGGCCGAACGAACTGGGCCAAGGCCTGGACGAGATGGAGTGGTACCGGGAGTGCTCGGTGACCGATCACCAGGCCGACTTGGGGGAGATAGGCCTCTCTATGAAGAAAGATTCAAAGATCGTGGTGGGAAATTTTGTGGATATCGAGCGACCGACCTTCATGGACCGCTACCGGGAGATCGTCAAACGCGCGCGGGCTAGGTTGGAGGAAGACCGGGGATGAGGCAGGAGATCCGATTTGGGGGCTTCGGCGGACAGGGGATCATGCTGGCGGGCTATATCCTGGGCCGCGCGGCGATCGCCGCAGGAAAATGGGCGGTGATGACCCAGTCCTACGGCCCGGAGATGCGCGGCGCGCGAGTCGCCGCCGCCGTCGTCCTGGACGAGGGACCGATCGACTACCCCAAGGTGAGCGAGCCCGATGTGTCCGTGTTCATGTTTCAGGAGGCCTACGATTACTACCGGGATAAGACGGGCGAAGTCCTGATCTACGACCAGGATCTGGTGCAAGTCGAGGAGGACGGGGGACGGAAAATTTTCCCTATCCAGGCCAATCGCATCGCGGAGGAGCTCGGCCGGCGGGTAGTGGCCAATATCGTCATGCTCGGCTCGCTCACGGCCATCACCGGGCTGCTCCCGGTGGAGGCGATGGAGAAGGCGGCCCTGCAATCGGTTCCCAAGAAGGCTTTGGAGTTAAACAGGGAGGCCTTCCGCCGCGGCCTGGAACACGGGGCGAAGGTGCTGGGGGATCGAAGATGATGGAATCAGAGGAGCCCCGCGTCGGGGTCTACGTCTGCCACTGTGGGAGCAATATCGCCGGAGTAGTCGATGTTGAGGAGGTAGCCGAGTTTGCCGGCGGCTTGGCCGGGGTGGCCCTGGCGAAGGACCTCCTTTATGCCTGTTCGGAAGCCTCTCAGCGGGAGATCATCGCCGACATCCAGGAACAGGGGCTGAACCGGGTGGTGGTCGCCGCCTGCTCCCCGAAGATGCACGAGCCGACCTTCCGGGCTGCTTTAGAGCGGGCCGGGCTGAATAAATACCTGTTTGAGATGGCCAACATCCGCGAGCAGGGCTCGTGGGTCCATAAAAACGGCCATCAGGCGACGGAAAAAGCAAAAGATCTGGTCCGGATGGCCGTCGCCCGGGCCGGGCTGCTCGCGGCCTACGAGGACAGCGAACTGCCGATCGGGGAGAACGTGCTGATAATCGGCGGGGGAATTGCCGGGATCCAGGCGGCTTTGGACCTGGCCGACTCCGGATACCAGGTCTTCTTGGTGGAGAAGGAGCCGACGATTGGGGGAAGGATGGCTCAACTGGACAAGACCTTCCCCACGTTGGATTGCTCCACCTGCATCCTCGCCCCGAAGATGGCCGAGGTCGGCCGCCATCCCCACATCGCCCTGTTCACCAACGCCGAGGTGGTTCAAGCCGAGGGGTTCATCGGCAACCTAAAGGTCACCCTAAGCCAGAAGGCCCGCTTTGTCACCAAGGACTGCACCGGCTGCGACGAATGCGTCCCCGCCTGTCCGGTGGCCGTCCCCGATGAGTTCAATATGGGGCTCTCCCTGCGGAAGGCAATCTATAAACCGTTCCCCCAGGCCGTACCCGCAGAGTATGTGATCGATCTGGAGAACTGCCTCAACGAGGAGAACTTGATCACCTGCGAGCGGTGCATCGAGGTCTGCGAGCCGCGGGCGATCGACTTCGAGCAGCCACCGGAGCGGGAGATTGAGCTTGATATCGATACAGTCGTCGTTGCGACAGGGACAAATCCCTACGATCCCTCGGGGCTCCGGGCCTATGGCTACGGCCGATATGACAATGTCATTACCACCCTCGACTTTGAGCGGATCATCGGCTCCACCGGCCCCACATCAGGAAAGCTGATCCGGCCGAGCGATTTTAAAGAACCGAACAGGATCGCCTTCATCCAGTGCGTCGGCTCCCGGACCAACAACGAGCGGCTGGGGGAGCATCCCTATTGTAGCGGCATCTGCTGCATGGTGACCATCAAGCAGGCCCTCCTGATCAAGGAGAAGATCCCCGATGCCCAGATTACCGTGTATTATATAGACATCCGGGCCAAGGGCCAGGGATTCGAGGAGATGTATTTGCGCGCCCGCCAGGCGGGGGTCCGCTTCGTCAAGGGTATCCCGGGGGAACTCCTGGAGAACGAGGATCGGAGCTTGACCCTGGCCGGCGAGAACATCCTCCTCGATCGGCTGTACGAGCACCAGGCCGACATGGTGGTTCTCTCCGTCGGCCTGGAGGCCCGCCAGGAGAGCAAGGCAGTTCAAGAAAAATTCAACATTCCTCAAGACGGGGACGGTTTCTTCATCGAGAAGCATCCCAAGTTGGAGCCGGTCGATACCCCCATCACCGGGATCCTCTTGGCCGGGTCGGCGGAGAGCCCCAAGGATATCAGGGAGAGTTCCATCCAGGCCAAGGCCGCTGCTTCCCGGGCCTCGCGGCTGATGAGGGAGGGGGTCATCAGGGTCGAGGCGGTGAAGGCGGTCGTCGATCAAGAGCTGTGCACCGGTTGTAAGTTGTGTGAGAAGGTTTGCCCCTACGGTGCCCCTAAGCTCGTAGATCGGAAGGCCACCATCACCGAGGCCGCCTGCCAGGGATGCGGAACGTGCGCGGCGGAATGCCCCGCAGGGGCAATAGCGATGCGCCATTTCGCCGACAGGCAGTTCCTGGCCCAGATCGATGCCGCTCTTGCCGTGGACGGGATGAAGAAGATCCTCGTCTTCTGCTGCAACTGGTGTTCCTATGCCGCCGCCGACCTGGCGGGGACGATGAGGCTCCAATATCCGCCCTCGGCCAGGATCATCCGGACGATGTGCTCCGGCCGGGTGGAGGAGGAGTTCGTCATGCACGCCTTCAAGCGAGGGGCCGGGATGGTGCTGGTCACCGGCTGCCACGAGGGAGAGTGCCATTATCTGCGGGGGAACCTCAAGGCCAAGGAGCGGGTGGCAACCTGGAAGCGACGGCTGGAGCGCAAGGGGGTCGATCCCCGACGCCTGGAGCTGGCCTGGTTTAGCGCCGGGGAGGCCGCCGAATTCGCGGCCAAGCTCGGGGAGCTGGATGAGGCCCTGGCCGAAGTGACCGCGGAGGAGGTCCAACGGGCCGCCGAGGTGCTGAGTTAAATTGCGCGGAGGAGGAGGGGATGATCGAGCTGGATGAGCTAGACCGGGCTATAGCAGCGCGGCTGCGCTTGATGGACTACTGTTACCAATGTGGCATCTGCAGCAGCCTCTGTCCCTACAGCTCGCTAACGGACTTCCGCCCGCGCAAGTTCATCCTGGAGGCCCAACTAGCCCCGGAGAAGGCCGTGAATTCCGATCTGCTCTGGCAATGCTCGGCCTGCTTTGCCTGTGTGGTACGCTGCCCCATGGACGTGCGTCCTCCGGACCTCTTCTCCGCCCTCCGGGCCCGGGCTCTAGAGGAAGGGACAATCCCGGACAGCTTTGCCAAGACTCTCTTCGACTCCCTTACAAACGTTCATAGATATGGAAACCCCTGGGGCTATCCGAGCCGCGAGCGGGCCAAGTGGGCCGAGGATCTGGATATCGAAGGGGCCTCTGAGGGAATGGATCTCCTCTACTATGTCGGTTGCAGCCCCTCCTATGATCCGCGGGTCCAGGGAATTCCCCGAGCCTTGGCCAAGATCTTGGGGGGAACCGGGATCGATTTTGGGACCCTGGGCGAGGAGGAGCGATGTTGCGGGGATGCGGTCCGCTGGCTGGGCGAGGAGGGGCTCTTCCAGGAGCTGGCCCAGGAGAACCTGGGCCAGTTCAACGGATACCGGCCGCAACGGATTGTAACCACCTCCCCCCACTGCTACAATGTGTTCAAAAACGACTATCCCAAGCTGGAGAGCGAGGTTCTCCATTACTCCCAGTGGCTGGCTCAACTGCTGGCCGAAGGCGGGATCACTCTGAACGGCGGTCCCCAAGTGCGGGTCGCCTACCATGACCCCTGCTACCTGGGCCGCCACAACGGGATCTACGAGGAGCCCCGGTCCATTCTCCGCGCGATCCCGGGAGTGGAGCTGGTGGAGCTACCGCGAAGCCGCGAACGGAGCCTCTGCTGCGGCGGCGGAGGGGGGCGACTATGGCTCGGGGTCGAGCAGGAGGAGGAACGTCCTTCGGAGATCCGGCTTAAGGAGGCTCTTCAAACGGGCGCCGAGCTGCTGGTGACCGCCTGCCCCTTCTGCTTGATAAACTTCATCGAGGCGGCTAAAACTCTAAACCTGGAGGATAAAATAAGGATCGTCGACCTGGCCGAGTTGGTGGGCGAGCGGCTGAGCTAGATTTCCCATGGGGTTAGCACCGAGCGCGCAAATCATATTAAACGGAGGAGAGTATGGATATCGTTGTACTAATTAAACAGGTCCCCGATCCGGTGGAGGAGCTGGAGATCGACCCAAGTGGGAGGTCCTTGGACCGAAACCGGCTGCGGTACGTCCTCAATGAATGGGACGCTCAAGCTCTGGAGGAGGCGCTGCTGTTGAAGGAGCGGCATGGAGGAACGGTCACGGTTCTCTCCCTTGACCTGGGGGAGCCAGAGGAGGCACTCTTCACCGCGATCGCCGGAGGAGCGGACCGGGCGATCAAGCTGAGCGGTTCCTTCCTTGAAGGAGTCAACAATCACGCGGCGGCCGGGGCATTCAAGAACGTCGTCGCGGAGCTTCCCCACACCCTCATCTTAACGGGCGTCCAGGCCAGCGACGACCTCGATGGAGGGCTGGGGCTGCTGCTGGCCCACTCCATGGGCCTTCCCTACCTGGGGGCGGTGCGGAAGGTCGAGATAGATGCGGAGGGCGGAGTGGCCACCGTGGAAAAGGAGTATCCCGGGGGACTGGCCGCGGGGATCGAGGTGGCCCTTCCGGCACTGCTAGGAGTTCAATCCGCGGAGAGCCCACCGCGATACGTCCCGTTTGGCCGGATCCGCCGGGCGATGCGGTCCGCTCAGATTGAAGGCCGGACCGTTGAGGTCCCCAGCAGGCCCGCAGGATTCAAGGTCCGCCGGATGTTCAAGCCGGAGCCCACCGGTCGGGCGGAGATGATCGCAGGGACACCGGAGGAGATCGCCACAAAGCTGAAGGGGATAGTCGAAGAGAGGGGCTTGCGATGAGTAACGATATCTGCGTAATTGCCGAGCATCTCCAGGGGGAGCTACTTGATGTGACCTTCGAGCTACTGGGCCGAGGACGGGAACTCGCCGACGGGCTTGGGGGAAGCCTCTTTGCATTACTGCTCGGAAAGGATGTGGGGGGGTTAGCTTCAAAGCTGGGAGCGGCCGACTCCGTCCTGTATGTGGAGGATGAACTACTTGCCCAGTTCACCCCGGAAGCATACAACAGGACCTGCGCCGGTCTGCTGAGAGAGAGAGCCCCGCGGCTGACCCTTGTGGGCAATACCTCCATCGGGATGGACATTGCCTCGGCCCTCTCCGCCGAGCTTCGCCTCCCGCTCCTCACTAGTTGTAGTGCCCTCCACTTGGAAAATGGAGGGGTCATTGCCACCAGCCAGATCTGCAGCGGGAAGATCCTGGTGGAGACGGAGTTGACCGCAGATCAGGGTCTTTTCACCGTAATGCCTGGGGCATTTCCGGCCGAGGAAGGGCGGTCCCAACGGGGGCCCCAGGTAGAGACGATCTCTCCGCCCCTCCCCCTGGAGGACCTGCGGACGGCCTTCAGAAAGCTGATCGAGCCCGAAGCGGGAGATATAGATATTGCGGGGGAGCCGGTCTTGGTCGCGGTGGGGCGGGGCATCGAGCAGGAGGAGAACCTGAAGCTCGCTGAGGAACTGGCCGATGTCCTGGGCGGGGCGCTGTGCGCCTCTCGCCCCATTATCGATCGAGGCTGGCTGCCGATGACCCGCTTGGTGGGCAGATCGGGGATGACCGTAAAGCCGAAACTCTACTTAGCGGTGGGGATAAGCGGAGCGCCGGAACATACAGAAGGGATGAAGTCTGCCGAGCTGATCATTGCCATCAACTCCGATCCCGCCGCCCCGATCTTCAACCTGGCCCATTATGGGGTGGTGAGCGATCTCTTCGAGGTCCTGCCTCGGCTGACCGCGGAACTTCGGGGGAGCGCGGCCGGGGGGTAAGAATTCGTGAGCCAAACCCCGTTGCCCTTCCCCGAGTATGCCCTGCTCTGGCCGATCTCCCTGCTTGCCTTGGGGCTGTTTGCCCGCCGGACCCGCTATCTCTATCGCCTGCTCCGGCTGGGCCAACCGGAGAACCGCACCGCCCAAATCGGCCCCCGGGTCAAGTATCTCTTCACCTACGTCCTGATCCATCGAAGGCTGTTCAGCGAACCTGGAATCGGGATCGCCCACGCCCTCTTCTTTTGGGGCTTTGTNNCCCGATGACCCTCATCCTGGAGGTCTTTGCTATTTTAGTATTGATCGCCCTCGGCATCGCCGCCTATCGGCGCTATCTATCGCCCCCGCCCCATCTGGAAAGCACTCAGGATTCGGCGGTCATCCTGATCCTGGTCACCCTGTTGGTCCTGACCTTCCTCCTTTTGGACGGCTTTGGGATTGCAGCAAGCGGCAAATTCACCGCCTTCACCCCTCTAGGCTCGGCCATCGCCAGACTCGCCCAACAGAAGGGGATGATGACGGGCCAAGCTCAAGTTCTCCATGATCTCTTCTGGTGGCTCCATGTGCTGATCGTGCTCGGCTTCCTCGTCTATATCCCCTATTCCAAGCACCTCCATCTCCTGGTCAGCCCGTTCAACGTCTTCGCCGCCTCGCTGGGGCCGAAGGGAGCCCTTCCCCGCTTGCCCCAAGGAGAGGAGGAGGGTGGAGCGGGGAGACTGGAGGAGTTTACCTGGCGGGAGCTTTTGAATGCCTTTGCCTGCGCGGAGTGCGGCCGGTGCGATCGGGCCTGTCCAGCATTGGAGAGTGGCCTTTCCCTCTCGCCCCGGATGATCATCCATGGTTTGAAGGAGCACATCTTCCAGGTCGGACCGGCGTCCCTCGCCACTACAGCGGGAGGGACGAGCGATCCACCCCGGCTAGTCGGGGAGTCGATCACGCCGGAGGAGCTCTGGGCTTGCACTACGTGCTTGGCCTGCATGGAGGAGTGCCCGGTGATGAACGAACACCTCCCCCTCATCGTGCGGATGCGCCGCCGCCTCCTCTACGAGGGGGAGGTAGACGAGAAGCTCGGCACGGTTCTGATGAACCTGTCGCGATATGGCAATTCCTTCGGCCAATCCGCCCGGGAGCGGGGTCAGTGGGCCGAGGGGCTGGACTTCGAGGTAAAGGACGTCCGGGAGGATCCGGCGGAACTTCTCTGGTTCGTCGGCGACTATGCTTCGTACGATCCCACCCTCCGGGAGATCACTCGCAAGGCCGCATCGGTCTTCCACCGGCTCGGCCTGGACTTCGGCATCCTCTACGATGGCGAACGGAATGCAGGAGCGGATCTACGTCGCGCCGGGGAGGAAGGGCTTTACGAGATGTTGGTGGAGGAGAACCTCTCGGTGATGGGGGATTCCAAGTTCAAGAAGATCATCACCACCGACCCCCACTCCTACCATACCCTGAGGAACGAATATCCCCAGTATGGGGGCCGTTGGGAGGTCTTCCATTACACAGAGGTGCTGGAGGAACTCATCAAGGCAGGGAAGCTCGCCTTCCCTCACCAGCTCCCCTACCGAGCTGCCTATCACGATCCCTGTTACCTGGGAAGATACAACGGGGTGTACGACCCGCCTCGGCAGATCTTGAAGGCCCTTGGGGTAAAGCTGGTCGAGTTGCCCCGTAGTCGGAGGAAGAGCTACTGCTGCGGCGGGGGCGGGGGACGGATCTGGATGGAGGAGCCCCAAAATATAAAGGAGCGTCCCAGCGAGAGCCGCATTCGGGAGGCGCTGGCTCTCGGAGCTGGACTACCTGGTCGTCTCCTGCCCCAAAGATGTGAGCATGTTCCGCGATGCGGTCAAGACCACCGAGGCGGAGGACCGGATTGCCGTCAAGGAACTGATCGAGCTGGTGGCGGAAGCTCTGCCGGAATGATGCTAAATCCGGCCTTTCGCAAGGGGCTTAAAGAGGATGTCGAACCCTAGCCCCTGGTTGACCCAGGGAAAATGGATAATGGAGCGTTGACAACGAAGGTTACGGCTGTTAAGTTGGAGCAAACTGAAGTTGAGGGGTGAGTGATGGCCAGACTCAGGATTGCTTTACTCCCCGGCGACGGGACCGGGCGGGAAGTGATGGACGCGGCCCGGATAGTTTTGGATAAAATCGGGCTGGACGCCGAATACATCGAGGGCGAGGTCGGTTGGGAGCTGTGGAAGCAGGAGGGAAACCCGCTGCCCCAGCGCACTATCAAGTTATTAAAANNTAAAAAGCACGAAGTGCTGCCTGTTCGGGGCGATCAGCTCCAAGCCCAAAGAGGAGGCAGAACGGGAATTGACCCCCGAACTTCAGGGGAAGGGCTACGCCTATTACAGCCCGATCGTCGCTTTGAGGCAGGCCTTCGACCTGTACATCAACCTGCGCCCCTGCAAGGCCTATCCCGGCAATCCGCTGAACTACCGCGACGATGTTGATTTGGCAGTCTTCCGGGAGAACACCGAGGGGCTCTACTCGGGGATAGAGTTTCACCCTCTGCCCCGAGAGGTGTTGGAAACTTTGAAAGTCCATCCGAAGATGGAAAAATTCGCCCGGGTCCCGCTGGATGAGATCGCCCTCTCCTGCCGGATCATCACCAAGAGTGGAGCGCGGCGGATCGTCAAGGCCGCCTTCGAATACGCAGAAAAGATGGGGAGAGAATCGGTAACCATCGTGGAGAAGCCGAACGTCCTGCGGGAGACGAGCGGATTGATGGTGAGAACGGCCCGGGAGGTGGCCAGAGAATACCCGAGGATAGAGCTCTGGGAGACCAACATCGATGCGATGGCCATGTGGCTGTTGAAAAATCCGCAAAACTACAGCGTCCTGGTGACGTCCAACCTGTTCGGGGACGTAATTTCAGACCTGGCCGGACAGTTGGTCGGGGGCCTGGGGTTCGCCGCCTCGGCCAACATCGGGGATAGTTATGCCTTGTTTGAGCCGGTCCACGGCTCCGCCCCCCGGTATGCCGGGCAATACAAAGTCAACCCGATGGCGATGCTTTCGGCCGTCCGGCTGATGCTGGAGTGGCTCGGGGAAGGGGAGAAAGCGGATAGACTGGAGAAGGTTATCAGCTCGGTAATCGAGGAAGGAAAGGTTATGACCTACGACATGGGCGGAAATTCCACGACTCTGGAGGTCGCCCAGGAGGTGGCCCGGAGGCTCTGATAACCGGGGCAGAGATGGATCACGGCCAGTTGGGAGGAATAGCAACATGAGGCTCTACGAGCACGAGGCGAAGAGGATATTCCAGGCCAAAGGAATCCCCATTCCAGAGCAGTATGGGCTGATTCATTCCCCTGAGGATGTAGAAGAGCTCCAGGTGGAATATCCCCTGATGCTCAAGGCGATGGTCCTAGTAGGCGGCAGGGGTAAGGCCGGCGGGATCAAGAAAGCCTCTAACCTAGAGGGGGCCCGGGCTACGGCCGCGGAGCTATTGGGGCTCAGGATCAACGGATACCCCGTGGAGGCCGTCCTCCTAGAGGAGGCAGTAGAGGAGCTGGCCGCCTGCTACATCGGCGCTACCATGGACCCGGCAAGTTTTAACAATGTGGTGATCGTGAGCGCCTCTGGAGGAGTGGATATCGAGACGGTAGCCCAAGAGCGGCCGGAGGCAATTCATCGGGTTGAGATCCAGGAGAACGAGGCCGAGCTGCCCAATGATTTAGCCCGAGAACTGGCGGAAAAGCTTCTCGGGGACCTGGGTACGGCTAGCACCACTGCCGCGGAGCTGGCCGGGATTATCGCCAAGCTCTACGCCCTCTATCAGAGCGTGGATGCCAAGGTCTGTGAGATCAATCCGCTCCTAATTACGCCCGCAGGTCCCGTGGCCGCCGATGCCAAACTGGTCCTGGACAACAATGCCCTCTACCGCCAGGCGGAGCTGCTCGGCGAACTGGGGGTGACGGGGAAGCGGCACGACGTGGCCGAGGCGACGGCCAACGAGCGCCGGGCGAACGCGGCAGGTTTCCCCTACGTGGACCTCCTCCCCGAGGACGCTCCCAAGGACCCGAACAAGCTATATGTCGGGCTGGTCCCCGGTGGAGCCGGTTACGGGATTTTTTCCATCGACGAGGTGGCCAATATCGGGGAGCGCCTCTTCGCGGGAAGAGTAATCCCGGTAAACTTCATGGACTCTGGGGGAGGTCCCTCCCAAGCTCAGGTGGCGGAGATGTTCCACCTGCTGATGGACTATGAAAAAGTGGACCTAGTGATCACCTCCAGGTTTGGGGGCGTCTCCAGTTGCGACGTGTTCATCCGCGGACTGGTCCAGGCCCTGCGAGAGCGCCACACGGAGGGAAGGAGGATGGTCCCCGTCCACGGTCGGATGGTCGGCACCGATCTGCCCAGCGCCCGGGATTATTTAGAAAGAGCCAAGGGCGAGACCCCCGAGCCCCTAAGGGGGATGACCATCGTCGTCGGAAACCAGCGGATCATGGCCGACGTGATCGAGGAGGGCCTTTCCAAAGAATTTCGGGCCAGGGGATGGAATTCATGGAAAGAATAAGGGCAGACCAGGGGATGCTCTTCTACCTCATCGGGCGGATCCGCCCGGAGTTGGCCGAGCACATCAAGCAAACGAATCAAATCGAGACCATCGTGGTGGGCCTGGGGCGCCAGGGGACCCGCCATGCCGGACTGATGCAGGAGTTCGGGACGAAAATTACCGCCGGTGTCGCCCCGGGCCGGGGCGGCACCCGGGTCCAGGAGACGATCCCGGTATACGACACCGTTAAAGACTGCCTCAAGGAGCATCCTCACATCGCCGCGGCCAGCATCTGGAGGCAGTACTCCACGGCCAAGTACGCGACCATCGAGGTGATCGAGGCGGGCATTCCCCTGGTGGTCCTGATCACCGAGGGGATTCCCCTGCGGAATGTGCGGGAGATCCTCGCGGCAGCGAGGCAGTATAAGACCCTTCTGATCGGGGGAAACTCGCCCGGGGTCATCTTCCCCCCCGAGGGGGTGAAGATCGGGATGCTTCCCGATGTCTTCTATCCCGAGGAGGAGGCTCCCGGCAAACTGGGTCCGAACGGCGTCACGATCATCTCCCGCAGCGGGGCCATCCTGTATCATATGTCCGATGCTTTGGCCAGCGCCGGCATCGCTCAGAACGCGGTGCTCGGCATCGGGGGGGACGGGGCGATCGGGTCGACCTTCGTCGATCTGGTCCCCCTGGCGATGGAATATTCGAAAACCGATCTGGTGGTTATAGCCGGGGAGATCGGCGGCATCCAGGAGGAGCGGCTGGCCGAAGATATCCTCCAACACAAAGAGCGTTACCCTAAACCGCTCATCGCCCTGATCTCCGGGGCCCACGCCCCGGAGGGCAAGACCATGGGGCATGCCGGGGCGATCGTCGCGCCGGGAGGGGCTTACGGCACGTTCCACTCCAAAAAAGAGGCCCTGGAGCGGGCCGGAGTCACGGTGGTCAATTCCCAGTATGATCTGATCGAAGCGGCCCAGGTGAAGTTGTCCCGGACGTACTTCGATACAAAACGCTATTATGAGAAGATGCGCCGGATCTGGGAGGCCCCGCCGCCGCGGCCGACTTGGGGGACGTTGATCACCAAGGTAGAGCCGAATGAGCTGTTGATCTCCGGGTATCCGCTACCGCAGATTGTATCGCGGAAAGGCCTTCTGGAAACTGCTCATCTTTTGGTCGAAGGAGAGTTCCCCGCGCCGGAGAAGTTGGCCGAGCTTCGGGCTGTGGCCCTTCAAGGGGCCTTGGGGCCTGGTCCGCCCCTGAAGCAGGGCGCCGAGGAGGATATTGCCAAGACGCTGGCCAGATGCCTCCTTTTGGATGAGGCCCTCGCCGCATTCGCCGGGGGTCCGGCGCTTAAGACGGCCTTCGCCCTGGGCCGGGTGGCCGGCTACCTGGGGACCATCTGGGAAACCTCTCCCGCCCTGGAGGGGCTCTCCGAGCGCGCCGGCTTTCATGAGGTAATCTATCGGGCGCTCACCGGAGAGCGGGAGTTCGACCCGGCCAGGGCCCGGATGCTCCAGGCGCTGATCGTCGCCTCGGTCGATCATGGGGTGAGCCCGCCCTCGGCGCAGGCCGCGATCATCGCCGCCTCCGCCCGGGCCGCCTACGAGGTGGGCGTGGCGGGTGGCGTAGGGGCGATCACCGACGTCCACGGCGGAGCCGGGGCCAAGGCCGCCCGATTCTTCTCCGAGTGCGTGGCCCGGTCGAGGGCCCAGGGGATGGACCTCCGGGAGGCAACTAAAGCCCTGATGTCCGAGTACGTGCGGGAAGGACAGAGAATCGAAGGGATGGGACATAGAATCCACACTCAAGATCCCCGGAGGGACGTGCTCTGGGAGCTGGCAGAAGAGACTGGCATCGCCGGTGAACACGTGGCCGCCTCCAAGATGGCCTCGGAAGCCTTCCGGCAGGTGCGGGGGATGGATCTCCCGATCAACGTCGATGGGGTCATCGGTGCCATCGTCGCCGACATGGGCCTCGAGCCCTCCATGGCAAAGGCATTGTTCATCTGGGGACGGGTGGCCGGGCTGTCGGCCCATTACTTCGAGGAGGTAGCTTCGCAACCCCAGATGCGGCGGATCGACTTCGCTCAGGCGGTCTACAAGGGAAAGTCTTCCCGGGAGGTGCCCTAATGGTAGCAGGGAGGCAGTTGCGCTCAATCCTGCCGGAGATCGAGCTCATCGAGGACGAAGGACTGCGGGAGAAGGTACTAAAGACCTGGGAGGCCGCCTTGGACCGCGGCGGCTGGCGGCCGGCGGATATAGAGCGGCTACCGTTTACCCTGGTCAAGAGGACGGAGATTAACCTCGCTCAGCACGTCAGAAGCGTCACCCGGATCTGCCTGGCGGTGGCGGAGACGTTTGATGCGGTCTATCAGGGTAAGCTCAAGCTCAACCGAGACACCCTCCTTGCTGGCGCCCTTCTCCATGATGTTGGAAAACTACTGGAGATGGAGGAAAGGGGTGGGAAATTCCGCAAAACCTCTGCGGGCAGGCTCGTGCGCCACCCCTTCTCCGGGGTGGCCCTGGCCGATGCCAGCGGGATACCGGCGGAGGTACAGCATATCATCGGGACTCATTCCAAGGAGGGCGACCCCTACCCTCGGACGCCGGAGGCGATCATCCTCCACCACGCCGACTTCATGAACTTCGATCCAATTGAGGGTTAGAATGGGAATGACCTTTGCCCAGAAGATCTTGGCCCAAAAGGCCGGACTGGACAAGGTTGAGGTAGGCCAGATCGTGGAGGTGGAACCGGACTTCTGCCTGTCGCACGACAACACCGCGGCCATTGCCAGGCAATTTGCCCGGATCGGGGTGGACGAGGTGAAGAACCCGGAGCGGTTGGTGATCGTCCTGGACCACATCGTCCCCCCGGCAACGGCCGAATATGCCCAAGGCCACCAGGAGATCCGCCGGTTCGTGACGGAGCAGGGGCTGGAAAACTTCTACGACGCGGGTGAGGGAATCTGCCATCAAGTTCTCTCAGAGAAGGGATTTGCCCTGCCGGGAAAGCTGATCCTGGGGGCCGACTCGCATACTACAACCTATGGCGCGTTCGGGGCCTTCTCCGCGGGGATCGGGCGCTCGGAGATGGCCGTCTTGTATGCCACCTCCAGAATCTGGTTGAAAACACCTGCGAGTTTCAAGTTGGTCATTCCCGGACGACTCCAGGAGCCGGTCACTGCCAAGGACCTGATGTTGAAGATCATCGGGGATCTCGGAGCCGATGGGGCGTTGTATCGCTCGGTGGAGTTCAGCGGCGCGGCAATCGAGGCGATGAGCCTCGCCTCGCGGATGGTCCTTTCCAACATGGCCGTGGAGCTAGGGGCAAAGTGTGGCTATTGTGCTCCAGATGAGCAGGTCTTTGATTTCCTGAAGGGAAAGGCGAAAGCCGATTACATCCCGGTCTACCCGGACCCGGACGCGGAGTACGAGCAGGTGCTGAATTGGGATGCTTCCACCATTCCTCCTCAGGTTGCCCTTCCCCATACCGTGGATAGCGTAGCGCCGGTGGGCGATGTTGCGAGGGTGAAGATCGACCAGGTGTTGCTCGGCACCTGCACCAACGGACGGCTGGAGGACCTCCGTCTGGCAGCAAAGATCCTCCAGGGGAAGAGGATGGCCAAGGGGGTGCGGATGCTGGTGCTGCCCGCCTCACGCGAGGTGCTCCTGGGGGCCTTGCGGGAAGGGCTGATCGAGACCTTCGCCGAGGCAGGTGCGCTAATCCTCAACCCCGGCTGTGGTCCCTGCCTCGGGGCCCACCAGGGGGTCCTGGCCCCCGAAGAGGCCTGTCTCTCCACGGCGAACCGCAATTTTCAAGGGCGGATGGGATCGACCGAGGCGCAGATCTACCTCGCCTCGCCGGCCACCGCCGCTGCATCGGCGATCACCGGCGTAATCAGCGATCCAAGGGGGTTTAGATGATCGAAGGGCGGGTCTGGCGCTACGGCGACGACGTAAATACGGACGTCATCTTCCCCGGGCGGTACACCTACAAGCAGATGGCTCCGGAGGAGATGGCCCGGCACGCGCTGGAGGACCTCGATCCCTCCTTCGCTGCCGGTGTAAGGGAGGGAGACGTAATAGTAGCCGGGCGCAATTTCGGCTGCGGTTCCTCCCGGGAGCAGGCGGCGACCTGCCTCAAGGCCGCGGGGGTCGCAGTGGTGGTGGCCCGGTCTTTCGCGCGGATCTTCTTCCGCAACGCGATCAACAACGGCCTTCCGGTGATCGAGCTGGCCGAAGGGAGCGACACGATGGAAAAGGGGAATCCGATCGGCATCGACTTTGAACGCGGAATCGTAGCTCACAAAGGTAGTGAACACCGCTTTCCTCCCCTTCCTGAGGAGGTCCTGGCCATCCTCGAAGACGGGGGGTTGATCCCCCACACGAAGAAGGTCCTGCAAGGAAGATGAGGAGGTAGCGGTGGAATCGATCAGCCGCAAGCTGGCCAGGTTTGCCCTGGCCCTGGACTACGAGGGGATCCCGGAGCCAGCGCGAAAAGAGTGCAAGAGATTCCTGCTCGACAGCGTCGGCTGCGCCCTGGCCGCGCTAGACTTGCCCGACATGGAAGCGGCCTACCGTTATATTCAACAGCTTGGTGGAGCCGAGCAGGCCTCGATCATCGGGTATGGGACGCGGACGAACCTACCGAACGCCGCGCTGATGAATTCCCTGTTGGTCCGGGCCATGGACTACAACGACATCTACTGGAAGCAGGATCCCTCACATCCCTCGGACATCATTCCCGCCGCGCTGGCCCCAGCGGAACTCGGGGCCCTGAGCGGAAAGGATCTAATTGTGGGAATGATGATCGCCTACGAACTAGAGATGCGGCTGTGCCTCGTCGCCACGCCGGGGATCCGCGAGGTGGGCTGGCACCACGCCAGCCTGACCCAGTTCGTCAGTCCCCTGGTCGCGGGGCGGATGCTGGGCCTAGATGAGGACCAGATGGTCGCGGCTGCCGGGATCGGCGGGTCGAGCCATTTTACATTGGGCGGGGTGGTCGCGGGGCACCTGACTCATATGAAGAACACCGCTGATCCAATGGCGGTGGAGGCCGGAGTCCGGGCGGCAATGCTCGCCTCGCAGGGTTACACCGGCCCGGTCGAGGTCTTCGAAGGAAAGGAAGGGCTGTTCGAGGTTCTCTCTAGCGTTAAATGGGATGGGGAAGCCCTGCTGGAGGGTCTCGGCGAGAAATTTTTGATCACCGAGTGCGGCTACAAGGCCTTCCCCACCGAGGCGTTGACCCATCAGCCGATCACGGCGGCGCTGGAGCTGATGCGGGAGGAGGAGATCGATCCTCGCCAGGTGAAAGAGATTCTTGTAGAGACCACCACCCGCGGAGCGGACATCCTCTCTGACCCAAGCAAGTACAGGCCGACGAGTAAAGAGACGGCCGACCATTCGCTGCCCTACTGCATCGCGGTGGCCATCGCCAAGGGAAATGTGCTCCCCTCCGACTTCGAGGAGGAGGCATTGAAAGACCCCTTAGTCTTGGAACTCCTTCCCAAGATCAAGGTGGTGGCCAATCCAGAGATCGATGCACTCTTCCCCCAGGTGAAGCGAGCCATCGTGACCATCACCACNNCAGGAGGACCACGCCAAGGGTGATCCGGAGCGGCCACTATCGGATGAAGAGTTAATCGCCAAGTTCCGGGCCAACGCCCAAGCTGCCATATCTGAGCGTCAACAAGAAGAGCTGATCCGGGCCACGCTGGCGATCGAAGAGTTCAGCGACATTCGCGACTACATGCCACTGCTGATGCGGAGAGATTAATAGAACTTGCCCAGCCAATTAACTATATTGCACTCACAAGGTTTTCGCGAGGGTGANNGCGAGGCACCATGCAGGCTTCAGAATAACTCACGGCTCACTTCCCAGTTTGCGTCTGGACGCACGCCTCATCAATGCTCTCGGGGAAAGTTCAAGATTCAAGCTTTGCCCAAAGCCACTCCCGCGGGTTGGCTCCAGAGTATGTTGGCACAGGCGGAGGTCAAGGAAGCCGAGCGAACAGGAGGGAACTCATACTCGCTCTTAACCAAGACGGCGAACAGCGGACATCTCAGACACGAGCCTTGTTGCAATGCAAGGCCTGGCACCTTGCTCGTAGGAGTCAGGCATCGTCGCGGATAGTGCCACGCCCTGCAAGCTAATGTGGTTTCTGTGGGCTAAATCTCGGAGTACGCCAAAGCCAGGACTTGAGCGGAGCACAGGGTGGCCTGGCCAGATATGCTTCGTCATTTACCTTTGCCAGCTGATATTCCCCGAAGCCTCACAGTCATATTTCTCGAAGCAGTAACTGAATGACTTATTCTTCCGCTTTGCTACCTCGATAGAGAAGTGCTTTAGAATTTCCAGCATAAAATCAATCCGCGAATCAAACCTCCTGGGCATCAATCGGTCGAACTGCTCTTTGGCAATCTCATCCGTCGAACTAGGAACCTGGATTCCTAGCTCTCCGGCCTGATCACTGCCTAAACCAGCAAGATACCAGCTCTCTATTTCCTTTATCACCACAACTATCCTGTCTCCATTGACATTTCTTAGATTATTTTGCGTCTCATGCTTTTTCGCAGTCACACAGGGTGCGTCATTGATGTCTGTCACAAAGATATAGTCAGCATTCATTGCTTTAATACTTTTAAGATAGTCATCAACCTTCTCTTGCTTCATGGTGGCATAGCCTATCGTTTCCACAAAATCGTACTCGCTCTGTAGTTTAGGTTGAAGTATGTGTTTGAAGAATCTCTCATCATCTCCACCTTCTATCCATATAAACAACCTTTTATAGCCCATCCTTATACTTCAAGCAGTTTCTGTATATAGAGCTCTTCTATGCCTATTTCATTTCTCAGGAAATCCTTTACTTCCTCTTTATCGATCGGTCTAGAGATTGAGGAAAAGCCCTCTTCATCGCGAGAAACGAGTAAGATGTTTTCCAAACCTGCATATTTCACTATCTCAGAGTTATGAGTGGTAACGATAATCTGCTTCTTCTGTGAAGCATCCTTCATCATCTCCACTACGTTGGAGATGAGATAAGGATGTATATTTCGCTCAGGCTCTTCGATTATAGTCAAGAGTTTCTTCTCAAAGTATAAAGCAATAATCATGGCTGTTATGTTTATTGTGCCATCAGAAATCAAAGATGCAGGCAAATATTGGTCCTCAAAATATACCTCCTGCAATTTAAAAAGCAAAGATTTGTCCGCGAATTTCTCTACGTCAAGGTTGCCTATAAATGGTAAAACATCCTTCACCAGGTTGAAAAGCTTCCTTCTTTGCTCCTTGTTTTCGGTGATATTCTTGAGTATAATAGACAAATTACTGGCATTCTCTTCTAATTCAGCCTTCCCAGTGATCGGTGTGGCTTTCTTAGGCAACTTCGGATCGAAATCGTAGATCGAGATGTCACTGAGAATCTCTTCCAATTGTGACACAAAAAAGGACGGTGTTTGAAGGAGAAGCACATTAGCTGGTAACTTGTGCTCTCTTACAAAGGGATCTATGTCATGAGTGGCTAATGGTATCGGTTCTGAACTATGTAGGTCCACTTCTACATCTCCATCACTACGATTAATGCTTATTTCTCCTTGGCCAAGACTCTCTTTCTCTTCTATTTTTCCGTTTTGCCTCTCTAGTCTAACAAATTTACATTTCAGGATTAGATGATCTTTGGTGATCTGAAATCTAAATGCTTTCTCTTGGAAGCTCATCGCAAACTCATNNATACGTTTTTATTCCTACTAATTCTTCCTTTGTCTGTGTCCCAAGTCCAAATTCCCGATCAGAAACAACTTTTACGGAAAAATCCTGAGAAGCACCAACATTTATGTTTCTGAGGTACTCAACTCCTCCTTGCATAGATACCGCATTGTTTAATCCAGAAGTCGCTACATCCCTCAGGAACTCGAAAATTTGAACGAAATTGGATTTGCCAGAAGCATTGGCACCAATCAATACATTAAACTTGCCAAGCTCTAAATCTAGCTCTTTAAAGCTCTTGAAGTTCGTTACTTGTATACTCTTTATGCTCATGTTCTAATGCGTTTTATCACGTACTATCCATAATCTTCCACAAGCGAAGTTCGCTTATGGCTCCGGTTGAGCGCCTACTCTGAACCTAGTTTGCACCCAACTCAGGCTACACCATCTGCCTCCCTGTCCCGTTGGTGAGCCAGTCCTTCAAGTGATCCAGAGGACTCCCAATCTGTGACAGATCCCTTTGACTTACAAAAACTTTACCTCAAGAATGGGGACTTGGCAAGTCATGGTTACCTGATCCTCGCCATGCCTCAGGCCTATACCGGCTTGACGGTGAACACGACCATCCCGCCTATCCGCGCTCGCGCGCGGCCGTTGCTCACCCATAAGCGGTGGGTTTGGGCGTGCGATCCGGTAGTCGCCTACCCGAATGCGATAGAGCCGTTCAGTCCCGGATAACTTGATCGCCTGCCGCGGGAACGGATCACTTCTCAACCCCTCGATACGCTTAATCACCCGAGAAACGAGCGTCTTGGACAGAGGTTGCAAGTCTTTCTCGACAGATGGCTGGAAGTTGATCCTATAGGAGCCCATCCCTCCGCAGCCGGCGTTTCATCTCTTCAAGGCTGATGGATTCTTCCTCGCGACGCTCGGCCACGACAGCCAAGTCGTGAAGGTCTTCCATCAACTGCTCATACCGCTGGAGTGAAAGAATCACCGCTGTCTTGTTGCCTTTAGTGTCAACCACATACTGCTCTCGTAGGGCGCTCATTGCTCACTCTCCCCTAAACTTTTTCTGCACGTGCACGTAGAAATTCTATCTCAATAAAGGGCTCTTCGCAAACGATGGCTGCTTTACATCGCCATGCCTCAGGCGTATAACGGCCGGACGGCGAACACCACCTTTCCACCGCCGGTCCGCCTGGAGCTTACAGCCCTCTAGAATGCTGAAACCATCCCCGACGCGGTAGACAGGGCAATGCCCTCTTATCTCGACTAGCCGGACGTCTAAATTATTCCGCCATCTCGGTCACCACAGGGAATCTCACTGATTGACGGGAAGGCCACAATCTGCTATATTTCAGCAACCCCCAACCACGAGGAGGCCTGGTTGAGCAGAAAGCTGTTCACCTCGGAGTCGGCGGCCGAGGGCCATCCGGACAAGGTCGCCGACCGGATCTCCGACGCCGTTCTGGATGCCATGTTGGCCCAGGACCCCTACGCCCGGGTGGCCTGCGAGGCCTTCGTCACCACCGGGCTGGCCCTGATCGGCGGGGAGGTCAGCGCGGCCCCCGCGGTGAAAATAGACCTGGCCGGAATCGCCCGGGAGACGATCCGGGAGATCGGCTACGACAACCCGGAATACGGATTCAGCTACTCCGATGCGGCCGTGCTGGTCGCGGTCCACGAGCAGTCGCCGGACATCGCCCAGGCGGTGCTCAAGAAGGGCGGGGATTTCGATTCCCTCGGGGCGGGCGATGCCGGGATCATGTATGGCTACGCCTGTACCGAGACGCCGGAGCTGATGCCGCTCCCGATCATGCTGGCCCACGGGCTGACCAAGCGGCT
>JABAHQ010000834.1_pt1 | contig 30403 bp, 25 predicted proteins | sample 7062091 | NCBI WGS metagenome assembly JABAHQ01 (sample SAMN14534359, study PRJNA622989) | marine sediment metagenome | biome: marine biome [ENVO:00000428]; feature: marine pelagic biome [ENVO:01000023]; material: deep marine sediment [ENVO:00002113] | place: India: Gulf of Kutch | collected... | reverse complement strand
CTGAACTCTGAACTCTGAACTCTGAACTCCGAACTCTGAACCCTGAACTCTGAACCCTGAACCGAACCGAAAGGTTATCCCTATGACAAACACCAACAGCGGTATTCTAAAACTGACCAAACAAGGAACGGGCCTGCTGTACGATCCGGCCGGCTTGACGGAGAAGGTCTTTGTGCCGGCCAAACTCATCCGGGACTATCGCCTCCCCGAGGGGGCAACCGTCAGCGGCCCGGTGCAGGGTAGCAAAAAGGGTCCCCGGCTCACGCGAGTCGAGACAATCTGCGGGCTGGCGCCGGAGGCGTTTCAGAAACGGGCTTCGTTTAGACGCCTCACCGCCATTGACCCGCATGAGCGGTTCAACCTGGCCGCCGGCGGTGAAACCAGCATGCGTCTCGTTGACCTGGTTGCGCCCATCGGCAAGGGGACCCGGGGCCTGATTGTGTCCCCGCCCAAAGCGGGGAAGACGATGCTGCTGGAGCAAATCGCCAGGGCCATCCGCGCCGGCGATCCCCAGACACGCCTGATCATCCTGCTCATCGACGAGCGGCCTGAGGAGGTGACCCACTTCCGCCGGGCTATCGCCGGGGCCGAGGTATTCGCCAGTTCCAGCGACCAGCCGGTAGAGGAACATGTCGAACTGTCCGAGCTCATGCTGGCTCACATCCGCACCGAGCTCGAGTGCGGCCGCGACGTAGTGGTGTTGGTGGACAGCCTGACCCGCCTGGTGCGGGCCTTCAACCTGAAGGGGCCGCGGGCCGGCCGGGGCCGGACCCTCTCCGGCGGGGTGGAGGCCGAGGCGCTGCAAATCCCCCGCCGCTTCTTTGGCCTGGCCCGCAACATCGAGGACGGCGGGTCGGTCACCATCCTGGCCACGGTCTTAATTGACACCGGCTCCCAGATGGACCAATTCATCTATGAGGAGTTCAAAGGCACCGGCAACAGCGAGATCGTCCTCGACCGCTCGCTGGCCGAGGCCTACATCTTCCCGGCCATCGATCTGCCCGCCAGCGGCACCCGTAAAGAGGAGCGTCTCTATAGCCCCGAGGACGGTGCCCGACTGGCCAGGCTGCGCCGGTCGTTGGCGGGTCGCCCCCCCAAAGAGGCCATGGCCTTGCTGCTCAACCTCATGGATAAATATCCCACCAATGAGGCGCTACTGCAAAGCATTGAGCCGGGGAGCTGAGACAGAAAAAGTGGATTTTATTCGCCTGGAAACCGGGTCTTTATGGTTTCGCCGGCAGGTCGCTGGCAAAAAATCCGGTTTCTAACCATCTGCCTATAATTGAGTATATACCGATTATGCTTAATTCATCAGCAATGAGTTCAAAATTATTCCGTATAGCGTATTGCGTATTAATTTAATGGCAAAAGTTTATTTTTACGCACTACGCACTACGCACTACGTTGTTTGCAGAGACGCTCAGCTAATTAAGCATAATCGGCTATATCTAAATCAAGCTGACGGGAGGTGTCACTGATGTGCGAATTCTGTGTAAAACATGGCGAAGGCCAAAAATGGTATCTGGCGATGGAGAATTACTCGCGTGAGCTGCTCCATCAGGACGGCCGGATTGAGTTTATCGGTCACTTTCTCAATACGTTTCAGGCGCGTATACCGCCCAGCCTCAAATGGCTGGAGACGCTCGCCCGAACCCCTTTTCACAGGCTGGCCAGGCCCTTTCTTACCCAGGCCCAAAAGCGCAATCACTTCGGGCAGATTGTCCCCCTGGAAGAGGTCGAGCAGATCCTTGCCCGGGTCAAGGGGGTTATTCGCCTGGCCTGCGTCTGTCGTCAAGTAACCATTGGCCAGCAAGAAGCCCGCTACTGCTATGGCCTGACCGCCGATCCGCGCCTGGTCGCTGAAATCGACGACTCGCTGAGCCTTGAAATCCTCACACCCGGCGAGGCGATTGCCTCAATCCGTGAGTTGGACCAAGAGGGACTGGTACATTCCATCTGGACCTTCAAAACGCCGTATATCGGTGGGCTATGTAATTGCGATCAAGACTGCCTGGCCTACCGTATCTGTCATGCCCGCAACCACTTTCAGGTCATGTTCCGGGGCGAGTACGTGGCCAGCGTTGACCTTGACGCCTGCAACGGCTGCCGGAACTGTATGCGGCAGTGCCAATACGGGGCTATTCGTTATTCGGCCACTAACAAAAAGGTCGTGGTGGACCCGCGTCAATGTTTTGGCTGTGGGGTATGCCGGGCGGCCTGTCACAGGCAAGCTATCACCCTACACGCCCGGGCTGAGGACCCGGTCGCCGCCGGGATTTGGTGAAACAACCTGTTAGGTACTCCGTTCTATTGACGGGCTACCTTGAGTATGCTACAGTAAAGAGAACGTATGTTCGGCCAAGATTTTCTGAAGCTTACCTCGACCATGTTCGGCCAGATCAGATAGCCAGGCCTAACCTTGTGCTACAAATTTGCAGCACCCCCGCTTTTCCCTACCGGTTGTAGGGAGGTTGTAGTGGGATGGCGAGATAAAATATCATCTTGATGGCACCTATTTAACGAAAGTGAGCTGATTATTATGAACTACGTCGATTTTGGCCAAACCGGCTTGAAAGTATCACGCTTATGTCTCGGAACCGGCACGCACGGTTGGGGACACAGCTCAGAACAGACCGCCCTGGGGGTAGAGGGGCTGGCCAACTTATTGCGGCTGGCTTATGACCACGGCGTCACCTTCTGGGATGCGGCCGACCAGTACGGCTCCCATCCCGCCGTCGCCCAGGCGCTGCGGGGGCTCCCCCGGGACAAAGTGGTCATCACCACCAAGACCACCTCCCGCACCGGAAAGGAAGTGACCCAGGACATCGAGCGCTTTTTGCGCGAACTGGGGACCGGGGTGCTCGACATTGTGCTTTTGCACTGTTTGACGCAGCCCGACTGGCCGAAGCGCTACGCTGGCGCGATGGACGCCCTCAGCCGGGCCAAAGAAGCGGGCCAGGTGCGGGCGGTGGGCGTCTCCTGCCACAACTTCGGGGCCTTCCGCGCGGCGGCGGAGACGGACTGGGTAGAGGTCGTGCTGGCCCGGATCAACTTCGCCGGGGTACAGATGGATGCGCCGCCGGCCGAGGTCGTGCCGGTGATCGAACGGATGTACACCGCCGGGAAGGCGGTCTACGGCATGAAAGTCCTGGGGTGCGGTCAACTCGCGGGGCAGGCCCGGGCGGCTATGCAGTATGTCTTTCAACTGGGCACTGTCCACGCCATCACGGTTGGCATGAGCCAACGGGAGCAACTCCATGAGAATCTGCGGCTGGTCGAGGAACTGGCCCCCCAGTATCCCCTGCGAGCCAGCCAGCCCTGGGGGGCCGCAGCCGTTGACCCCGCAGGAAGACCGCCTGGGGGTGTGCCATGAGCGAATTAGACCTCGTCATTCGTAACGGCCAGATCGTAACCGCCGGGGCGGTGGCTCAGGCTGACATCGGCATCGCCGAGGGCAAGATAGTCCAGATCGGCGGTCCGCTACAGGGGGGCCAGGAGTTGGACGCCAGGGACAAGTTAATCCTGCCCGGGGGTGTGGACGCACACGTGCATCTGTCCTACCCTGGCCGGAAGGATGAAGAACATCGCTGGGTGGATGACTTCAGCAGCGGTTCGGCGGCCGCCCTGGCCGGCGGCATTACCACCCTGGGCAATATGACCTTTCTGAGGCGGGGGGAAACGCCCCTGGCCGGGCTGGAACGCGAGGCCGCCACGGCCCGCCAGCAGGCCATCGCCGATTTCTTCCTCCATCCGGTCCTGACCGAAGCGACGCCACAGGTCCTGGCCGAGATCCCTCAGTTGCTAGAAACAGGCTGCAACAGCATCAAAATCTTCATGTCGCCGCCAGGGTTCGACGCCCAGGTGCGCCACTATGTCGAGGCGATCCGGAGCGCCGGGACAAGCGGGCTGATCAGCTTGATCCACTGCGAGGACTATGCCCTGATGGAGGACGCCACGGCCAAGCTGGTCGCGGCCGGCCAATCGTCACTCCGCCATTACGCGGCCAGCCGCCCGGTGGTGGCGGAGGTGGTGGCCACCCAACGCGCGGTGGCTTTCGCCGAGGCGACGGGCGCGCCGGTCTACATCGTCCACCTCTCCTCGGCCCGCGCCCTGGAGGTTTGCGCGGCAGCTCAGGCGCGTAACCTGCCGGTCTACGTTGAAACCCGACCCCTCTACCTGCACCTGACAAGTGAGCGGTTTGAGGAGGCGGAGGGGGCGAAGTACGTGGGCCAGCCACCCCTGCGCGAACAAGCGGATGTCGAGGCCCTCTGGGCCGGCATTCAGCAGGGGATGGTCCATACGGTGTGTACCGACCATGCCCCCTGGTCCCTGGCCGCCAAGTTGGACCCAACCCTATCCATCACCAAACTGCGGCCGGGGGTTGAGAATTTACAGACCCTGCTGCCGATGCTCTACTCGGAAGGGGTGCGGACCGGGCGCATCTCCTTGAGCCGTCTGGTCGAAGTGACCGCGACCAACGCGGCCAGGCTATTTGGCCTCTACCCGCGCAAGGGGACGATTGCCGTCGGCAGCGACGCCGATCTGGTCCTCTTTGACCCCCAGCTCAGCCGCACCGTCGAACGTTCGATGCTCAAATCCAACGTCGACTATTCCGTGTATGAAGGGTGGGAGGTGACCGGCTGGCCGGTGCTGACCTTGCGCCGGGGCGAAATCGTCTTCCGTGACGACGAGGTCATTGGCCGGCCGGGAAGCGGGCTGCTGGTCGAGCGCGGCCCAACCAGCCCCCTCTAAGTTTCAGGGGCGGAGCGCTTTTTCGTTGTATTAGGAAAGTTTCACTCGCTCCAAAACCGTGAGGAGCCAGCACGCCCACGTGCGGCGTCGCTCGGCACGAGGGCGTGCCTCCCTCCTCGAAAATTGGCTCCGCGTGGAAATGAGCTTCATACCACGTACTACGCACTACGCACCACGCCCTACGCACCACGCCCTACGTATGATACTCCGCGTTAATTTCCACGTACTTATAGGACATATCGCAGGTCCAGTAAGTGGCCGAGGCGGAGCCGAAGCCCAAATCGACGATAATCGTAACCTCGTCGGCGGCTTGAAGTTGCTGGTTCAGGGCGACGGCGTCAAAGGGGAGCGGCTGCCCTTGTGCCACCAGCCGGACGCGCCCTTGGGGGGTCTGAAGCCAGAGGGCCGTCTGGGCCACGTTAACCGCCGCCCCACTGCGGCCAATGGCCATCAGAAAACGGCCCCAATTCGGATCATTACCGAAGATCGCCGTTTTAACCAGGGGCGAAATGGCCACCGTCTGGGCGGCGGCGACCGCCTCTGCTTCCGAAGCAGCCCCGTTGATTTGCACCTCAACCAACTTCGTCGCCCCTTCCCCATCGCGGGCGATCATTTTAGCCAGCTTAATACACAAATCGGTCAGGGCAGCGGTGAACACCTCCAGATCTGTGCCGGAGAGAGGCGCTTCTGTCGCCGCGCCAGAGGCCAGGATGACAATGGTATCGTTGGTGCTGGTATCACCGTCAACGGTGACCCGGTTGAAGCTGCCGTTGACCGCCCTGCGCAAAGCCCCATCCAAATCCGAGGGGGTGAGGCTGGCGTCGGTGACAATGGCGGAGAGCATCGTAGCCATGTCAGGGTGGATCATGCCACTCCCTTTGGCTATGCCCCCCAGGCTGATGACCCGGCCGCCGATTTCGAGCCGAACAAAAACCTCTTTAGGGACGGTATCGGTGGTCATGATGGCCTCAGCCGCCAAAGCCCCGCCATTCGGCTCGCTGGCCATCGTAGCCAGGGCTTCGGCGAGGCCGGTTTTGATCTTCTCCATGGGCAGGTGTTGCCCGATAATGCCGGTGCTCATCACAAAAGCCGTATCGGCCGGCAGTTGGGCCATCTCCTCCAGCCAGCGGGCCATCTGTTCGGCATCGCGCTGGCCCTGGTCGCCCGTGCAGGCGTTGGCGTTGCCGGCATTGATGAGGACCGCCCGGATACCCTGGCCGCCCGTCTTAGCCATCAGGGCCTTGTCGTACAATACAGGGGCGGCCTGGAAAGCATTCTGGGTAAACATCGCCGCGGCTGTGCACGGTCTATCGGCCATAACCAGGGCCAGATCGCTGGCCCCGGATGTTTTGATACCGCACTTGACCCCGGTTGCTTGAAAGCCGGGAACTGCGGTCATTGCATTCTTGGTCATCGATGGCTCCCTTATGCTTCAGCAGCTTCACAATCTTTCAAAGCCGCGCCTAATTTCTCTAACAGCAAGTTTATCTCGCCAGCATCAATGGTCAAAGGTGGTAACAGACGTACCACGTTTGTACCGGCAACCAAAGCCAGCAGCCCGTGATTCCGGGCCGCACCAACAACGTCGGCGGCAGGAACCGTGGTGATCACCCCCCAGATCATCCCCTTCCCGCGAACGCCGGTCAAAAGCGGGCTGGATTCAGCCAGGTTGCGCAGGCCGTTTTCGAGCGTTTGGCCTTTTTCAACCACCTCGGCCATAAAATCGGGGTGGCTGATTTTGCTAAAGACGGCCCGAGCCACATGGCTGACGAAGGGGCCACCGGCGAAGGTGCTGCCGTGGTCGCCCGGTTTCATGGCCTCGGCCACAGCCTGGGTCATCAGAATTCCGCCCATGGGCAGGCCCCCGGCAATGGGCTTGGCAATGGTCATGATGTCAGGCTCGACCTCATACCCCTGGTGGGCCCAGATAGAGCCGGTGCGCCCCAGACCACATTGCACCTCATCAAAGATCAGCAGGGCATCTACTTCATTGCACCGCTCACGGAGGGCGGCCAAAAATTCAGGCTCGGCCGGGGTGACGCCCCCTTCGCCCTGCACCGGCTCGACAATGACGGCACAGGTTTGCTCATTGATGGCCGCTCGGGCCGACTCAATATTGTTGAACTCGGCAAAGGTGACGCCGGGCATCAAGGGCATAAAGGGGAGGCGATATTTCTCGGTGGAGGTTGCGGCCAAAGCCCCCATCGAGCGGCCATGGAAAGAACCGCTGAAGGCCACGATGCCGGTCTTATCTTCTTTACCCAGAATTTCACGGGCAAATTTGCGGGCAAATTTGAAGGCTCCTTCGTTGGCCTCGGAGCCAGAGTTACAGAAGAAAATACGGGCGGCGAAACATGATTCACATAGATCGCGGGCCAGTAAAGTCATCGGCTCATTGTGGTAAAGGTTGGACAAATGAATGGGGCCCTGCATCGCTTCCTGAAGCGCTTGTAGCACGGTTTCATCGCCGTGGCCCAGAGCGTTGACGGCGATGCCGGTCCCTCCGTCGAGGTATTTGTTCCCCTCGCTGTCGTAGAGCCAGGCCCCTTTGCCGCCGGTGATGACAAAATCAGGACGTTTGTAGGTTTGGAGCAGGTAATTGTGTTCCAGTTCAATAATTTCATTCGGCTTCATGCTTTCCCTCCATCAATAAGATGTAGAATTTGGATTTTGGATTTCACCTGTAGTTGGCCTCAGGTTATTGAGTTTTGGCTGGGCCTGCTTTTCAAAACTTGGCAGAAGCTCCTCGGCCTTTCNNTCTGGATTGCTTTTTTCATACCTGATTTTTGTCCCCCGCCCTTCTTGTAAGCCCGCCAAATTGGTAATGCGTACCGAGGCGACGCCACCGATGACTGCTTCCAGTGCAGAACGTACTTTAGGGATCATCCCGCCGACGATGTCACCCCCGGCAACGAGAGTCTCAACCTCAGCCGGGGTAAGTTCGGACAGGAGAGTCCCCTGCTGCAATACACCGGGGACGTTGGTCAAAAAAACCAGTTCTCTGGCCGGCAAAGCCGTGGCCAAAGCCAGGGCGACGTGATCGGCGTTAACATTGAAAACGTAGCCGCCGGGGCCATAACAAATGGGTGATACGATGGGCATAATACCATCCTCCAACATATGCCGGAAAATTTCCGCTTTGACATGGGTGATTTGCCCCACGTAGCCCAAATCACCGCCGGGATATTCCAACTTTTTAGCCTGAATGCTGGCCCGATCAATACCAGACATCCCAAAGACATCTAAGCCGGCGTTGGACAGCGCGGCGACCAGGCGCTTGTTAACCCGCCCGGCCAAAACCATCTGCACTAAGATCAAAGAGTCTTCATCTGTCACCCGCAAACCGTCAATATATTGCGGCTCCAGCCCCAGCCTTTCTTGCAACTGTTTAATCTCTTTGCCACCGCCGTGAACCAAAATAAGCGGCTCAGCGACGGTCGTCAAAGCCCCTCCGAGCTTAGCCACAAACTCGGCATCATCAATTTCGTTACCTCCTACTTTAAGTACCAACATAATCCTTTTCCATTCCAGGCTTTAGATTCGGGTGTGTTTCATCCCTGTGGTAGCATAGGGCCTTGTGCCCNNCCACAAGGGGCTATGCTACACGCGTTTGACTCATTTGAAATACACCTATCACGTTTCACGCTTCACTTTTCACAGCGCCATTGTTTCTTCAACACCAAACATGAGATTGAAGCTTTGGACCGCTTGACCGGCCGCGCCTTTGCCTAAATTATCAAGCGAAGCGCAGATGATGAGCTGCCGGGGATTGACCCAGGTTACAGAGATGGCACAGCTATTGGTGTGTTGGGTATGGGCGAAAGTGGCCAACTCACCCGGCGGCAGGACTCGAACCAGGGGCTGGTTATGGTAGGTCTCTATAAAAAGCGATTGGGCCTGATCGGCGGTGAAGTCCTCAGCCAGCGAGACATAAACAGTGGAAAGCATGCCCCGGCTGATGGGCACGAGATGAGGTGAAAAGATAAATTGCACGCCCTCCCCGCCCCAGGCCTCGATAGTTTGCACGATTTCGGCGGTGTGGCGATGTTTCTGACCAATATTATAAGGGGCGAGGTTCTCGTTAACCTCGACAAAGTGAGTCTTCAGGCTCGGTTTACGCCCCGCCCCACTGACCCCGCTCTTGCTGTCGGCAATAATAGGCGCATCGAGGTTGAGATAATAGTGCTTTAATAGCGGGTAGAGGGCCAACAAGACACTGGTTGGGTAACAGCCGGGGTTGGCCAGCAAATTGGCTTCTTGAATTTCCCCCCGATTGATTTCGGGCAGGCCATAAGTAGCTTCGCTCAGCAGGTGGGGGGCCGAATGGGTAATGCCATACCAGTGTTGGTAGACGGCGGCGCTTTTCAGCCTGAAATCGGCGGACAAATCGATGACCCGCACCCCCGCCTCCCTGGCTGCCAGAACGGTTGGCATACTGGCGGCGTGCGGCAGGCAGCAAAAGACAGCGTCGAGATGGCTCAAGTCAGCTTCATTGCTGTTCACCAGGGGTATCTGCCAGGGGACCGGATACACTTCGCTCAAGGACTGACCGGCATAACTCTCGGAGGTGGCAAACTTTAACTTTACCTTAGGGTGATTTCTTAAAATTTTGAATGTTTCAAAACCAGCGTAACCAGTAGCGCCATAAAGGCCAACATTGATCATAACCCTTCTCCTTGTGAAGTTTTGAAAAGATAAAAAAACCGGCTACCATGTCTGGAGCCGGTACCATAAACTAACTTAACCTAAAAAATGCAAAACCAAGCTACCCAGACATTGTGTCTAGCCAGTTCCTGGGCCTCCTAGGGTAGCGGGTTGCAACGTTCATCATGTCTATATATCTACACGTGGTAAAGTTGGGCCAAGTGTAACATAGATACCTCATTTGGGCAATTCTCCGTCTCAAATATATCATCGAAGCGTTTTGCTCGAATTTTAGATTCGGTTTAAGATAAAAAGTGAGTAATACGTATAATTAAGGAGGCGTGGTTCATTTGCTAATGAAATAGGTTTACANNATGCGGCCAAAAGCCTCACGTTTCACGCTTTACGTTTCACGGCGCCGGTAGCGTAGACAGCTAAATTTGTAAAGCAGTTTTTCAAGCGAAATGAACCAGGCCATTAAGGAGATCTCACTTCATGTTGAGCCTGATTGTCATCCATGCCGATTTTGAAAGTCATTGGCCCTTTGTGGCCGACCATTTCTTTTCCCTGTGGAACGCGCAGGGGGTAACCGAACTTATTCGCCTGCCCCATGGCGATGAGCGGCGTCTGGGCGAGGTCTCCTCACAACCGCATCGGGTTGCTCGTCTGGCCTGTCTCGGCGCGCCGGTGACTGTCGAGTGTCTCCAGAAATTTACAAATCTCCGGGAAGCAACCTTCCCCGCAGTCTATGGCCCCAGTAAACTTGCGCCGGCATGTAGCGACTATTTGGCCAGCATGGATGTAACGGTCTATGACCATCGCAGCGAAGGGTTTTGGGGCCAATCAGTGGCCGAGTTTGCTCTGGCTCTGACGATCTGTGGCTTACGGCGTATTCCCCAACTTCATCACGAGATGATTTCTTCGCACGAGGCCTGGAAACGATATACTCCTTCACACCATCAAGGGCCTGGCCAACCAGGCGCCCAATTTAGTGATGATCTCCGCTTCACCAACGGCACAGTAGAAGGTAAACGGGTGCGCATTGTCGGCGTCGGTAACATTGGCAGCCGCTATGCCAGCTTTACGAACATGTTGGGCGCCGATGTCGCTGCCTGGGATCCTTTTGCCAGTGAGGCTCACTTCCACCGAACTAGCGCGCGGAAGGTCTGGCACATGGATGAATTGCTGCAGGATGCCGATATCTTCAGCCCCATGCTCCCGCTGACCGAACACACCCGAGGCATTGTGACCGCACAACATATTCGCACTCTGCCCAAAGGCTGCCTGGTGGTCCTGGCCACGCGGGCGGCCGTTTGTGATGTGGCGGCCTTACGCAAGCGGGTTCTGGCCGATGAACTGGCCTTAGCCGCCGACGTTTTTGATGTGGAACCGCTCCCGTTGGACGACCCTCTCCTGGGTCGTGATAATGTAGTCCACACTCCCCATATCGCCGGCCGGACCCGAGATGCCAACTACCAATGGGTGGCCGACCTGGCGGCTCAATTCGAGCCGGTTTAAATATGAGATATAAGCTGGCTCTTGATTTTGGCACTACCAATAGCCTCATCGCCATATGCGATGATGAGCAACCCACAGCCAAGATAATTAATCTGCCCAACATCAGCCTCAATGAGGCCAAAGATCATCCCGCTATCATTCCCTCTCTGCTTTATATTCAAAACGGCGTTTCAGGCCAGGTCGTCGTGGGGCAGGCAGTACGCGCCCAGGGGCTGGACCAGCAACGAGATAACCGCCTCTTTCGTAACTTCAAGCGGGGTATTGCAACCACACCCGCGCCCAAGCCGCGCCAAATTGACGGCGTACCCTGGGCGGAGCGTGACGCCGGTCGTAGTTTCATCCACCACCTCCTCCAGGCCCTGCCCTACCCAAAAACCGACCTGGCACAGCTTGTTCTCACCGCCCCGGTCGAGGTCTTTGAGCTTTATCTGGCCTGGCTCAATGAGGTAACGATCCATTTGGCCCCGGAGCAAGTGAGGATTGTCGACGAGTCAACCGCCGCTGCCCTGGGCTACGCCGTCATCGAACCGGATGCGGTGGTGTTAGTCTTTGACTTCGGCGGGGGCACCCTGGATGTATCACTGGTGCAGTTGCCGGAAAGTCGAGAAAAAACTGGGGGGATTTTACAGCGGCTGCGTCGCAAATCGCCGGGACAACACACCGCCCGGGTCATCGCCAAAGCCGGCCGTGCTATCGGCGGGAGTGACATTGACCAGTGGCTGTTGAATGAAGTCATGAAGCGAACTTCCCTCACCACCGAACTGCTGGGCAAGGATTATACCCCGCTGCTAACCTTGTGTGAAGGGGCTAAAATCAGCCTCTCCAGCGCCGCAAAGACGGAGTTGACCTTTGAAGCGGCCGGACAAACACACCAACTAACCTTGACGCGGGCTGAGTTGGAAACCCTCCTTGAGGAAAACGGCTTCTATACCACCTTACGCCGGGTGATTGATAAGGTTATGGTTACTGCCCGCCAAAGAGGTATTTTCCGCGAAGACATTAACTATGTCCTCCTGGTCGGCGGCACCTCGTTGATGCCCTCTGTGCAACAGGTGCTTAAACACTATTTCTCTGACCTGGCCGTGCGCGCCGACAAGCCCTTTACTGCTGTGGTCGAGGGAGCGCTTCAGGTTGCGGCCGGCCTCGGTCTGGAAGATTATCTGGTCCACGGCTATGGCCTGCGCCATCTGGACCCCCTCACCGGCAGCCATCTGTATGAAGAAATCATTCCCATGGGAACGCGCTATCCTCTGGACAAACCGGTTGAGATTCTGCTGGGCGCAGCCCATCCAGACCAGAAGGAGATTGAGTTTGTTATTGGCGAGATCAATGCAGATGCTATATCTATGGTCGAAGTCACCTATGAGGCGGGTCAGACGGTTTTTGTGACAGAGGCTAACGATTACGCACATCAAATCATTCCGCTGAATGAAGCTCAAGTCGAACAAGCTCTGGCCCAGCTCCAGCCACCCGGCCTCCCCGGCCAGGATCGGCTAAAAGCCCTGTTTACGGTTGATGCCCAACGCCAACTACGGCTGACAGTTGTTGACTTCCAGACAAACCAAATGCTCCTGGAAAATGTTGTCCTGGCCTCGCTCCGTTAAGGGAAAATTTTTATGACGAGCACAACTAAATCCTCATTAACCGGCCGTGAACCGCGCCTTTCAAGCCGCTACAGCCAGCAGGGCCAATGGCATCTCTCGCCCCGCAGGTTGGCCACGATGTTTAATCTGTTGCCGCCCCAGGCCGTCTCCTTGCCGGCGGCCGCGGCCGCCCTGCGGCACAAAGATTATTTTGTCCGCTATAACGCGGCCCAGTTACTCAGCCGCCGGGCTGATCGGGACGCTCGCTTGATTGTGCAAGATGTCCTGGCTAACGGCGAGGTCCGTTCACGGGCCAGCGTGGCCCGCTTTTTGAGCGGCTTCTCCTGGTTCGCGGGCGAATCATTGTTCATGCAGGCGCTCAAAGACTCCGATCCACGCGTTCGTGAAGCGGCCATTTACGCCTTGTGCGATCTTCGCGACTTTGAGGCATTCCGGTTGATGGCGGAAGTGCTGGCCGATGAGGCCGATGACGTTCGGGCGGCGGCGGCCTGGGGACTGCGTGACTGCTATGATCCGGCTGCTGTCCCGGTTTTGGCTGTCGTCTTGCAAGCTAACGACCCCGAGGTGCGGGTCAAAGCCCTGGAAGTCCTGGGGGCCAACGGCATCCCTGAGGCGGTGCCCGTCGTCCGTAAAGCCCTCACCGATCCTGAGCCAGATGTAAAATATGCCGCTACGTTGAGCCTCCTGGAATTAAAAGAAGAAGCCGCTTTAGCTGAACTGGCCGACATTATCCGTCATACCGAAGGGCCAGCTCGACAGCCGCTGTTGCGCGGTTTTTTTCATGCGACTAATTATTTGCGCCTCGACATCGCCCAAAGTGAGGCCGCCGACCAGATCCTCGATGTCCTGGCAGTCGCCCTCCACGACGATTTGCCTGAAACTCGCATGACCGCTGCCTGGCCCTTAGCCTGGATCAGGCACGAACGGGCCGAAAACCTGCTCAAAGAAGCCTACTACCGGGAGCAGGATGAGCAGGTGAAGGGGCATTTTGTCTACATCGCCGTCAACCTCCTCTCTCCTGCCGGCAAGGAACTGATGCAAGATGCGCTCAATAACCAGAGTGGCCATGTTCACGAGGTTGCCACCCAGGTGCTGCAAAATATAGACCTCGATTAAGGAACAATAGATGAACAGCGATCAAAGTCAACGGTGATGCGCTGATAGCAATTGTTAAATCGCACAATCAACTGTAAAATGAGTCAAATGATTCCCTTAAGGAGACAAAAAGGAGCTATTATCCCGATGCATATCCTCATCCTCGGCGGTACCGGCCTGATTAGCACAGCGATCACCCACCAGCTTCTAGAACGCGGCCATAACGTCACCCACTTTAACCGGGGTCAAACTGAGGCCCGTATCCCTGAAGGAACGGTTAACCAGATTGTGGGTGACCGTAAAGATTATCCAGCCTTCGAAAGACAAATGCAGGAAGCAGGTCATTTCGACTGTGTTATTGATATGATTTGCTATACTGAGGAAGACGCAGCCAGCCTGGTCAGGGCTTTTAGAGGGCGTATCGGCCAACTTATCTTTTGCAGCACGGTTGATGTTTACGCCCGGCCAACGGTCCGCTTTCCCATTCGGGAGAATGAGCCTCGCGGCGGGGTGAGTGCCTATGGTAAGGCCAAAGTCCAATGCGAGGACCTTTTACTGGTCGCCCACGAACGGGGTGACTTCCCGGTCACGGTGATTCGACCTGCCCACACCTACGGTGAAGGGGGCCGCATTATCCATACTCTGGGCTGGTCAACGACTTATCTCGACCGGATTCGCAAGGAAAAACCGATTATCGTCCACGGTAACGGGCAGAGCCTATGGGTCTCCTGTCACATTGACGACGTAGGCCAGACGTTTGTTACCGCCGCCGGCAAGGCCGATACTTTTGGCAAATGTTACCACGTCACGGGTGAAGACTGGATGACCTGGGACCACTACACCTACTCGGTCGCCGAAGCCCTGGGCGCGCCTGAGCCGACGATTATTCACATCCCGGCCGACTTGTTATTTCGAGTCGCCCCTGACAGAGCCCGAGTTTGCCTGGAGAATTTTCAGTTCAACAATATCTTTGATAACTCAGCGGCCCGGAATGATTTAGGCTTTCGCTATAGGATTCCCTTCGTCGAAGGGGTGCGACGGACATATGCCTGGCTAGAATCGCGCGGCCGGATCGATAATAGCGACGATGATCCATTCTACGACCGCATTATTGCGGCCTGGGAGCGTTTAGGAACGGCGATGGCCGCTGATTTGGCGGGGCAGCATAGTTGAGGTGTTATTAACAGGAAGGAGTTCTGTTCTGTGTTGGAGTCCAAGGCTTTAGCCTTGAATCTTGGCAAAGCTAAAGCTTTGGACTCCAAAGTTAAGGCCTGACTGCTATATCTGATGTTCTGCGCCATCTGATCGATTTAAAGATACCATTTACTACCATTACGCCCAACAAAATTAACCCACATCCAACATAAGCGTTCCAGGTCAATTGCTCATCCAGAATAACCACCCCCAAGGTGAGGCCAAACAGAGGCACCAAATAGGTGACCATCGAAAGATAGGTGGCGCTTGTTTGTTCCATGAGGCGATAATAAACGACGAAAGCCAGGGCCGTCCCCAAGACGGCTAAAGCCAGCCAGGAGCCAACAACTGTCCAGGATGGCATCGATAATTCAAAGGGGCGCTCAATCACTAAAGCCAGGGGCAAGATATAGAGGGTCGCCATGGCCAGTTGAGCGGTCGGGCCGATGAGTGGCGGAAGGTTACGCAGGTTTTTACGCGCATAAACGATACCTATCCCATAGCTTGCCGCCGCTACGGCAACGGCCAACAGCCCCCAGGTTGTGGCCTGAAGACCCCCCACAAATGAAGGCCCGATCAATGAAACCAGGCCGGCCAGGCCCAGTAAAACCCCGGTCAGTTTGGTTGAAGTCACGCGATCATCGCTTAGAAAAAAATGGGCCAACACAATCGTGAAGAGCGGTGTTGTACCGTTGAGGATAGCCGCCAGGGCACTGTCAATGTATTGCTCTCCCCAGCTAAAGAGTACAAAGGGCAAGGCATTGACAAAAAAGCCCATGACCGCGAAATGCCCCCATATCTGGCCCAACCGGGGTAAGTTATGTCCTCGTAAACGCAAAATTAGATACAGCAATAAAGCGGCTATTCCTACTCGGCCCATGACCAAAGTCAAAGGTGGAATCTCCGCCACCGTCACTTTGATAAACAAAAATGATGGTCCCCACAGCATGGCCAAAAACATCAACCAGAAAAAATTTCGGCAGCCCATTATCAACTCCTACAAAATGATCATCTTTTCTCAGATAAGTGCAAACCAATCATACGGGGTAACAAGCCCATTGTCAACGAGCCAAATTCGCTCAATCTTATGAGTCCATTCCGGCCCGCCGGTTTCTTCAGTATCGTACCCTTTTTGGGGGCTAAAAAACACCCGATTCTTGCGTTCTTCGTACATGTTCGGGACTTCTTGTATAATAGGACGTAGATTTTTTGTCCATGAACGCAGATCAATTAAGGAGTCTAAATATGACTAAATCTAGTGGCATCTTAACCGCCGGAGGGGATAGCCCCGGCCTTAATGCAGCCATCCGGGGCATCGGCAAGGCCGCTCAGACCGCTTTTGGCATGCACGTCATAGGCTTTCGGGATGGATTTCGCGGCTTGATGGAAAACCGAACAGTGCGTCTGGAGGGGTCGGCATTATCGGGTATTTTGACTGTTGGCGGCACGCTTTTAGGCACCAGCCGTGACAAGCCCCATCGCATGCCGGTGGGAAGCAAGGTCATGGATATGACCGATGTCATGGCCGACAACTATCACAAACATCATTTGGATATACTGGTCTGTTTGGGAGGAGGAGGCACGCAGAAAAATGCGTTTAAATTGGTGCAGAAGGGGTTGAATATCATCACCCTGCCCAAAACCATTGATAACGACGTAGCGATGACTGATGTTACCTTTGGTTTTGACACCGCTCTTGGCATTGCCACCGAGGCGATTGATCGTCTGCATAGCACCGCCCATAGCCATCATCGAATTATCGTGGTGGAAATTATGGGCCATAACACCGGCTGGTTATCCCTGGGGGCGGGCATTGCCGGTGGGGCGGATGTTATCCTAATCCCTGAAATCCCCTACGATGTCGACAAAGTGGCCGAAGCAATTCATCGCCGGAGAAGAGAAGGAAAGGGTTTTAGTATTGTAGCTGTCTCAGAAGGGGCAATGTCAAAAGAAGAAGTCGCTGCTTTTCAAGAAGTAAAGCAGAAAAAGAAGACGGCTAAAAATAAAAAGGACAAAAAAGAAGCGAAGGCCGAGTTGGCCAAATTAGAAGCCCAACGCGCCAACCACACGCTGCGCTTGTCAAGAGAACTGGAAAAGCTTACCGGATTAGAGTCACGGCTCACTATTCTGGGACACTTGCAACGGGGGGGCACTCCCTCGGCGGCGGACCGTCTGTTGGCCACCCGGTTGGGGACTGCTTGTGCCACCTTGATAAACGAAGGCGTGTACGGCATTATGGTCGCCGCCCGGGGTGATAGTACTGAATCAGTGCCATTAGAACAAGTGGTTGGGAAACGCAAAACTGTTCCTCTCGATCATCCGTGGATAGAGAGCGCCCGTTACGTAGGTACTTGTTTGGGGGATTAAGTGGGGGCTGCCACATAGGAATTTAAGGCGTCATTAATGGTTTCCTCGGCTTCGGCTGGTTCAGTGTTGGTTACCAGGGCCATCTCAGTGACCAAAAAAGCCTGCCCTTGGGCCAATAAGTTGGCGTCAGCTTTAGTTAAATGGGCCTCCCGTTTGCGCCAGGTAAGATCACGCACCACTTCAGCAATCTTGCTGGGACGACCTGTTTTCAGCTTCTCTTGAATCCGGGCCTGACGGGTTTTAAAATCCTCTGATAATTGACGGGGCATGCTACTTAAGGTTTCGAGTATCTGGGCCAGTTTAGCCTGAGACATGACAGGCCGCACGCCCAAATCTTCCATTTTTCGTATCGGAATCCGCACAGTCACCCCCTGGTCAAGAATAGTGATGACGTAGTAATGCTCGAAACCCTCTATTATCTCCAAATCTTCCGTACCTATGATTTTGCCTGCACCATAGGCAGGATGGATGATTTGGTCACCGACTGAAAATTTCATAAAAATCCTCCTATTTCAAAGATCCGCAGTTTCATTTATTCTAAAAGTCTTCGGCTTTCAGCACCCACTCATCCAGATAACACAATACACGGGGGATAATATCAGCCCCTGTCACTTCAAAACCTGAAGCCAGGCTGTCGAAGGAAGCGGGCTGTACGAGGCCAATCCATCGTTGGTTCTACTCCGACGTTTGACATAATCGTCATTTGTGATACTTTACTAGTCACGTTCGGGTCCGTTTCGGAATTCGAGTATACTTAAATTATACCACATAACTTCGCCAGGCTCAACATTTGGGGAATTATACGAATGCGTTTCAATTTTTGGGTGGATTTTTGGGTCTATGGGGAATAAATAACCCTATTAAGCAAGCGTAAAGCCCCTGATCGTGGTAAACTGGCCCTGGCCAAATGGATATTTATATCGGCAAATTTGATTTTCTAATATGCTAAAAGGAGAATTTTTAGTGGCTCAAGAACAGATAGAACAATTGTTTGCAGCAATCAGTGAGGCAGATAGTGTATTAATCTTGCCTCACAACGACCCTGATCCTGACGCCATTGCCAGTGCAGTCGCGCTGCGCTACCTGCTGGAGGAGAAACTGCGGGTCGATGCTCAAATTGCTTACAGAGGTTTCATCGGTCGGGCTGAAAATAAGGCTATGGTGCGTTACCTGGGGCGTCCGCTCCGACGTTTGAACAAGGCTGATTTACGCTCAGGTAGGCCGATCGCTCTGGTTGATACCCAGCCAGGGGCTGGTAACAACCCTTTACCATCTCAAATCAGCCCGGCTATTGTGATTGATCATCATCCCTGGTGCGACGCGACCTATGAGGCCGATTTCTTTGACGTCCGCCCTGAGATGGGCGCAACTTCGACTATATTAACCGAATATCTTCGAGCCGCCAGCCTCGATCCACCAGCACCACTGAGTACGGCCTTGTTTTATGGGATCAAAACCGACACCCTGGGGCTATCCCGGGGTGCCTGCCCGGCCGATGGCGAAGCTTTTTGTTATCTTCACCCTCGGCTCGATTTAGAAGCCTTGCTCAGGATTGAGCAAGCTCAAATTCCCGCCGAATACTTTAAGCATTTTGCCGCTACCTTGCAGGCAGCACAGGTCTATGATAGCGTGGTCATTTCCTATATAGGCCCAATGGGTTACCCAGACCAGGCGGCCGAAATGGCTGACCTCTTATTGCGGGTGAGAGGGATTCGTTGGGTAATTTGTATTGGTACCTATAAGGAACATCTAATCCTATCGGTGCGCACCCAAAACAAGCGGGGGGCTGGGCAGCTTGTGCAGAAAATTGTGGGGGATCAAGGCACGGCAGGGGGGCATGGATCTATGGCGGGTGCTCGGGTTCTGTTGAACCACGCAGACCCAGACCAATTAGCCCGACGATTTAGCCGCCAAGCGCTGGCTCATCTGGGTGTTCCAACCGAATCAGGGGGCAAACCACTCATTTGAATTCCGCTTATTCTCGTGCTTATCTCATCAATTACCCACACCCAATAATTGTTTGGGTGTTGAGTTGCTCGGATAGCTTGGTATGACGCCATTACAATCATTATATGATGATGCAATCTTTCATCTATCAGATCTCGCCTTATCAGAGATACTTGATTTATTATTGGTCACAATAGTCTTCTATTCACTGTTGAGGCTGATACGGCGCAGTCGTTCTGCGTTTTTGCTCCGGGGCGCCCTGGTATTAGGCGTCCTCCTGTTCCTGGTTAGCGTGCTTTTACCGCTGCCGGCCTTTGACTGGCTGGTGCGGATGGCCCTGGTGGCTATGTTTGTCACTACACCGATCATTTTTCAACCGGAGGTCCGCCGCCTGCTGGAGCGGTTAGGGCGCAGCACCGGATTAACCCGGGCGGTGCGCCAGACGGTCACAGAGCATCTCATTCCCCGCATAGTCCGGGCGGTGGAGAATATGTCCGATAGCCAAACCGGCGCGCTTATTGTTATCGAAGGGAATGAGTTATTACACGGTGTGATCGAGACCGGTGTGCCCGTTCATGGGCAGGTGACCAGTGAGTTGCTACAAGCCATCTTTTACCCCGAAAATCCTTTGCATGATGGTGCGGTCGTCCTCCGCGAAGATCAGGTGGTAGCGGCAGGCTGTGTGTTGCCCCTTACTGAGCGCCTGCTTGGTTTTCAACGCCGCTTGGGGACACGCCATCGCGCTGCCCTGGGCATGAGCGAAACCAGCCGGGCCATGGTAATCATTGTCAGCGAAGAGACAGGTGATATTTCAGTTGCGCGAGACGGCGTCTTCCAATATCAGTTGGATGGAGCCACCCTCCGGGAACAGCTCTTTAATTTTTATGTTCCCGATACGCCCACTGATCCTACTGTGCCACTGTGGCGTGTGATCACTCAAGCCGTACATTCGATCTGGAGACGCCCGGCGATGCCCACCTTGCATCAGCTCTGGTCCAATCTTGGCCTACTCTTTATAGCCTTATTGCTGGCTCTGGTCGTGTGGACTTTTGTGCTCGACCAAACAAATCCGGCCAGGCGAGCTTTGATCGAGGATATTCCCCTGAGAGTAGAAAATGTCCCACCTGGCACTGCCCTGATAACCTCCCCCCCGACTAACGTGTCGGCTATCATTCAAACAACCGGCAACATTTTAGAAACGTTGAGTACAGATAGCTTTCAAGCAATTGTTTCATTGGAAGATTTACCGCCAGGCTTACATCATCCTGAGGTCCAGGTCAACTCTGGCTCACCCCAGGTACGGATTCTGTCGGTGAGTCCGCCCGCTCTTGACCTGGAACTGGCGCCAATTATAAGCCGCACCATGGCCGTCACCATCGATCTGCCAGATGCACAAAACTTATCCCCTGCTTATGAAATGGTTGGCTCACCCGCAGCCTCTCCAGAACACGTGCAATTGGTTGGTCCGGCTCCAACCGTGGATCGGATCAGCCAGGTCCGAACGACCATGTCGGTGGCCAATGCCACGACCTCCTTACGGGAGATGCGCCCTTTACGCGCCCTCGATGAAGTGGGCCGCGAGGTAACGGGTGTTAGCCTGCAACCGGCTCAAGTGCAGGTCAATGTCCCCATTCGACGACGCCTGAACGCCCTAGACGTGGGGGTCCGGGCGGTTATCACCGGCACGCTATCCCCGGGATATTGGTTAAGTGGTCTAAGCGTTAATCCAAACAGTATTACCCTGCGTGGCAGTCGGGACCAATTAGCCGAAATAAACGGCTTTGTTGACACGCTAGCGGTGGATGTAAGCGGGGCTAGTGGCGACTTAAGCGTCGAGATCCCCCTCGCTCTGCCACCCGACGTACAAGCCATAGACAGTGAAGGCGAGCTCATCAAAACCGTGACTGTACAGGCCCGCGTGGACCCGCGCCGGGGCGACCTGGCCGTAACCCGGCCTGTTGAAATGATTGGCTTCAGGTCGGGCATCACCGCCACCCTGAATCCAGCTCAAATAGATCTACTCCTGAGCGGGCCATTGCCCACTTTAAATCAAATTGCCACCGATCCCAGCCTGGTTCGGATCCTGGTGGACATTAGCGAGGTCCCGGCCGGCCAGGCCACCGACTTGACGCCCACCGTCGTCGCGCCAGAAGGTATTCGGGCTCAGTTGGTGCCCCCTTCGGTATTGGTTACTTTAGCCCAGTAATGGTAAAATGATAATTATGTCACGGCCTAAGTGGAACTGGGATGATTATCCTTGCCCCCAATGTAAACAGCAGACCCTGGTTTATGATGGCAGCGTAAAGTGGTGGAGTGGCCCCGTCCCCCGAGAACTGACGACTAAGGGGGCTTCGGTTTTTCGCCTTGCTCAGACTATGAGAGCGCCCACTATTTTCACTGTCCGGGCTGCGGGGCTCAATTTTACGATCCCGTTGACAGCCGCCAACCCCGTCTTTTTGTTGAAGGCCGGGGATAGCGGGAATTTTTGACAGAACTTGAGTTTCATTATGCACTGATCGGAGTTATGTGAGGCAAAAGCCATGGAAGAAAAAGTGGTGCTGGAGTGGTCTTACACTCCTAAAGATTTTTTTGAGGCACCCTATCAAAAGCATCGAAGGGATTATGAATTAAAAATTGACGATGGGCGTGTGGTAGCGACCTTAGCACCTCAAGTATATAATGAAGGAATATTAGAAGAAATATATAATGAGTTGGACAAGCTTTTCAAGGGCGTCCAAGTTATCACTCATACCCCCTATAAGCTCTCAAAACACCCAACGACGCACCATCCAGATGGCACTATATCTCTAAGGAGTTCAGTCTCTGCATTTGTTAGAGGCAAAGTGCAGGTGGATACAGAGGAAACAAAGAATCAGAGAATACGGGAAAAGAGAGAGTTTGCTGAACTTACAGCCAAATATGGAAGAATGGATACAGTTGCGGGGGCGATTTTAGATAGNNTTCAGTAAATGATCCAGACAATGAATTAATACATCTTTTCGAGGTTTGGGATGCCCTACAGAAGAAATTTGGGGGCGAAAGAAATGCGCTTGCTTCCCTAGGTAATATTGGGGGGCAAAAGAAACGTCTCAGTAGACTTGCGAACGACGAACCCTTACGCCAGGGAAGACATAGAGGGAGGAATCTAGGACAATCTCGGGATGCTACGAACGAGGAATTGGAAGAAGCCAGAAAAAGCGCAAGGCTTATGATTCGTGCTTATTTTAATTATCTGGAGCGGACTATAAGTACCAGCTCAACTTAGTTTATTTAGTCTGATCCATAAATGGGTTCAAGCAAGAACAATGGAAATTAACTTTAAGTAAACTTAGGGGAGAATAATGTCAAACAAGCTTGAAACAGCAACTTTAGGCGCCGGATGTTTCTGGTGTGTTGAAGCTATCTTTCAGGATTTGGCGGGGGTTCAGCAAGTCGTCTCCGGCTATGCCGGTGGCACGGTTGAGAACCCGACCTACCAGCAAGTCTGCACCGGAACGACCGGCCACGCCGAAGTAGTGCAGATTACCTTTGATCCCGAGGTCATTTCTTTTGAGGATTTGCTCTACATCTTCTGGCGGACCCACGATCCAACGACCCTGAACCGGCAGGGGGCTGATGTGGGCCCGCAGTATCGTTCGGTGATTTTTTATCACGACCAGGAACAAAAAGCTATCGCGGAAAAATCGAAGCAAGAAACGGAGGCTTCAGGATTATGGCCTGATCCCATCGTCACAGAGATCACGCCCTTCAGCAATTTTTACCGGGCCGAAGGCTATCACCAGGAGTATTACCTTCAGAATCCCAACCAGCCCTACTGCCGAGCGGTCATTGATCCCAAGGTCAGGAAATTCAAAAAAGAATTTCAGGATAAACTAAAGGATACGGTAAGGCAGTAATATCAAGCACTCAATTGCCGCTGAGGTAAAGTGCGCGGTTCGATTAGCATGATCGCCCAATGGTTTCCGCTACAATTTTTATCTGCTTCATCAGGGTTTGAAACTGTTCCAAGGTTAAAGATTGGTCGCCGTCGGAGAGGGCACGGTCGGGATTCGGGTGGGCTTCGATAATCAGGCCATCTGCGCCGGCGGCCACAGCAGCCAGAGAAATTGCCCCCACATGACGGCGTACCCCAATTCCGTGGCTGGGATCAGCGATGATGGGCAGGTGGGTGATCTCTTGGAGCATGGGAATGGCCATCACGTCGAAGGTGTTGCGGGTATATTTCTGATCGAAGGTGCGAATGCCCCGCTCGCACAACATAATCCGGCTGTTACCGTGGGCCAGGATATATTCGGCGGCCATCATCAAGTCTTCTACGGTGGCGGACATACCCCGCTTAAGAAGAACCGGCTTGTGGGACCGTCCTACCGCGTTGAGCAAGTCAAAGTTTTGCATATTCCGGGCCCCGATTTGTAAGACATCGGCATAAATGGAGACCAAAGGGACCCGGTCTGGCGACATCACCTCGGTCACCACCGGCAAACCGGTCGCTTCGCGGGCTTCGGCCAGCAGTTTCAGGCCCGCTTCGCCCAGCCCTTGAAAACTATAGGGGGAGCTACGTGGTTTGAAGGCCCCGCCGCGTAAGAAGGTGGCCCCGGCCTCCTTCACCGCGTGGGCTGTCTCCAGGAGCTGTTCCCGACTTTCAACACTACAAGGCCCGGCAATAATGGCCAACTGTTTGCTGCCGATGGTTACATCGCCAATGGTGAAGGTCGTATCTTCCGGGCGGAAGTCCCGGCTGCCGAGCTTGTATTTCTGGCTAATGTCCATCGTTTCCAGGACGCCCGGCATCTGGCCCAGGTGAAAGGGGTCAATAGGTTGGCCCTCCCCTTGCAAGCCAATGACCATCTGTCCTGATTTGCTCGAGCAATGAGTCTGCCAACCCCTGGCCTCGACTGTAGCAATTACATTGTCAATTTCGACCGGGGTGGCTTCAGGATGCATGAGGATAATCATAGCCCTACCTCCTCCGCTAAATAGTGCGTGTCCGATACCCCTTGGTCGTCCGGTCGGGGGGTGGTTGCTTTGGGATAGGAGCCAAGGAGCTTCACAAATCCAGCCTGGCGCAACAATCCCAACAGAGCCGCTTCGGCCGCGGGATCTTGCCAGTGACCGTCAAAGTCAAGATAGAAGAGGTAATCCCATGGCCGGTTGCGCCGGGGACGTGACTCGATTTTGGTCAGATTGATATTACGCTGGGCGAATTCCCCCAAACAACCGTAAAGGGCCCCGGCGCTGTTGGCCTGCCTGGCCCCAAAAATAAGCGAGGTTTTGCTACGCTGCGCCCGGGGCGGGTCTTCCCAACCCAGGACAAAGAAACGGGTGAAATTAAAAGAAGCATCCTCAATCTCTTCTTGTAAAACGTCGAGTTGGTAAATTTCCGCCGCCAGCTTACTGGCAATGACACCCAAGTCCGGTTCCGGTTTTTCGGCCAGGCCCCGCGCACTGCCGGCCGTATCAAAGGCGGGTTCGGGGGTTAAATTGTATCGACTGATGAATTTTTCGCACTGATCGAGGGCTTGCTGGCTGGAGCGAACCCGCTTCAAGTCGGCCAGTTTGGCCCCCGGTAAAACCATTAACGTGTGCTGGATACGCAAAATGACTTCGGCCCGAATACGCAGGTCACGATCCATCAACAATTCGTAGGCTCTCGGATAGGACCCGGTCAAGGCATTCTCGATAGGGAGCATTCCTTGCTCCGCACGTCCTGTTTCGACGGCCTCAAAAACAGCTTCCAGGGTTGGACACGATACCGTCTCCGTCTCAGGTCCAAAAAAATGGTAGATGGCGTACTCTGAATATGCGCCTTTAATTCCAGGAAAAGCAACTGTGGCCATAGGTTAACCTCTAAAGTAGCCTTAGTAGATCCAATTTTGCTTGTCTCGGATTTGGCAACCCGAGACGAAATAGGGGTTGCGACCGAAGGGAGTCCCCTTGGAATACCTCTAAGGTGGCATAAGGTATTCAGACGAGGCTAAGTGTAACACGCAAAACGCGAAAGGGAAAACATGTCGTTACTGCTCAGCCCGATCAGCCCGAGAGCGGTTGAAACCGCACCTCCAGGGCTAAAGCCGGAATGTCCACCTGCGTGGACCAGGTGATTTTAGTCCGCGCAGGCGGACTTTCCGGCTGAAAGCCCTCAAGCGGCGACTTTAGTCGCGCTTTAGTCTGACTTGTCTTTTGCGGTTTTTTAAGGCATATTAATTGGCACCAGTTCCGTTTGAGGCTACCCCATCGTGACTTCCGAAATCGCCCTGGTCTTATTCATCCTAACTATAGCCATCATCCTCTTTGTCACCGAAAGATTACGGGTGGATGTAGTTGCCTTACTGGTGTTGGGCAGCCTGGTCGTGACCGGTTTGGTCACCCCGACCCAAGCCCTGTCTGGTTTTAGCAATCCGGCGGTCGTCACGGTTTGGGCGGTGTTTATTCTCAGCGGCGGGCTGTCCCGAACAGGAATCGCCCATCAGATTGGGGGGCAAGTGCTGCGCCTGGCGGGTCATGGCGAGGCGCGGTTGCTGATCGTCATTATGCTGGTTTCGGGTATCCTGTCAGCATTTATGAACAACATTGGCGTGGCGGCGCTATTGTTGCCGGTGATCCTGGATATTGCGCACCAGACACAACATGCCCCCTCTAAGCTGTTGCTGCCCCTGGTCTACGGCACCTTGCTTGGTGGTATGGCCACCCTCATCAGCACCCCAACAAACATCCTCATCAGCGATGCCCTCAGCGAGGCTAATCTGCGGCCCTTTGGTCTGTTCGATTATACGCCGGCCGGCCTGATCATCTTGTTAGCCGGGATTATGTTCATGGCTTTGGCGGGTCGTCATCTGTTGCCAACCCATAGTCCCGTACCCGTTCAAGCGCTAGCCAACAAAAATGAACGCGGGGCAAATAGCAAAGATTTGTACGGCCTGGAAGAACGTCTGGCCCTGGTGACTTTGCCCGACGATAGTCTATTGGCGGGGCGAACGTTGGCCGAAAGTCGTATTGGCCTGGCCCTGGGGCTTAATATTTTAGGCATTCAGCGAGCAGGTCGTAAACAGATGGCCCTGAAGCCTGAAACTGTGCTACGGGGGGGGGATCGCTTGCTGGCTCTGGGGCGGCTGGACCGGCTGGAAGAACTGAGCCAGGGACCTAGCCTGGTAATGGTGGACGATCATGTGGCTATTGAGCGACTTCTGTCTGACCATGTGGGGGTGGCCGAGTTCAGGGTCACCTCTGACTACGCCTTTGTGGGGCAAACGCTGGCTCAAATTGATATGCGCCGCCAATCCGGCTTGAATGTCCTGGCCATCTGGCGCAATGGCCGGTCGTATCAAACCGATCTGCGCGATATGTCCCTGGAAGTTGGCGATAAAGTCCTGGTTCAGGGGTTGCGCGTTGGCTTAGAGGCCCTGTCTTATATGCCCGATTTTCGTCTCTTAGATGCGGAAACGGCGGCGGCCTATGGCTTGCAAGAACATCTCCTCATCGTTCGCCTGCCCGAAAATTCTTCACTCAATGGTAAATCGCTCCGCGAAAGCCATCTGGGCGAAACGTTCGGCCTGGCTGCTTTGGGTATCATCCGAGATGGCCGGACTCATTTGCTGCCTGATCCCGAGACCCGATTGATGGCCGGTGATACCTTAATCGTCGGCGGTGATCCCGAGGACTTGGTCATCACTCGCGGTTTACAAGAGTTAGAGGTCAAACGTCACCTCGATATGTCGCTGGTGGAGCTAGAGTCAGAGGAAGTTGGGCATGTGGAAGTTGTCCTTTCCCCTTACACCACCCTGGTGAATAAGACATTACGCGAACTTCAATTTCGGGAGAAGTACGGGTTGAATGTGCTGGCGATCTGGCGGGAGGGGCGGCCCTATCGCTCCAACTTAAACGATATGGCCTTGCGTTTCGGCGATACCCTGCTCTTATATGGGCCGCGGGAGAAGCTAAAACTTTTAGGCCCGGAACCTGATTTCCTGGTGTTGCGAGGCGATATCCAAGAGGAGCCTCGTCTCCATAAGGCTCCTCTGGCCGGCCTGCTCATGATCGGGGTCATCGTGGTTGTCCTGGGAGGGTGGTTGCCTATTGCTATTGCCGCGATTATCGGGGCCACCTTAATGATCATTACTGGCTGCCTGGAGATGGAGGAAGCCTACCGTTTCATCGAATGGCGGGCGGTTTTTCTGATCGCCGGTATGCTGCCGCTGGGGATTGCCATGCAAGAGACGGGTGCGGCGGGCTTTCTGGCCTCCAATATGGTAACCGCCATGGGTGAACTGGGTCCCCTGGCCATTATGGCCGGGATGTTTAGTTTGACCGCCCTGGCCACCCAATTTATGCCCAACCCGGTGGTGGCGGTGCTTATGGCCCCCATTGTCCTCTCCACGGCCGACGATTTGGGCATCTCGCCTTACGCCTTTATGATGGGGATCGCCTTTGCCGCCTCCTCGAGCTTTCTGAGCCCGGTCGGCCACCCGGCGAATGTGTTGGTGATGGGGCCGGGGGGGTATCACTTCGCGGACTATGTCAGAGTTGGCCTTCCTCTGGCTCTGGTGTTGTTAGGGGTGACGGTGTTGATCGTGCCCCTTTTGTGGCCTTTTCAGCCCTAAATTGAGTCATCATTTCACTTCCTTACTTTAACGAAAGGTAATACCATCATGAATCGTCCCAATATCATCTATCTTCACTCCCACGATACGGGCCGCTATGTGCAACCCTACGGCCATGCCATCGCCACGCCCAACTTACAACGCCTGGCAGAGGAAGGGGTGCTCTTCCGCCAGGCCTTCTGCGCCGCCCCCACCTGTTCGCCGAGCCGGGCCAGCCTGTTAACCGGCCAGGCCGCCCACAGCAGCGGCATGATCGGTCTGGCCCACCGGGGCTTCCAATTGAACGATTATAAGCAGCACCTGGTTCACACGCTGCGCGGGGCGGGCTACCATTCGACGCTGATCGGGGTGCAGCATGTGGCCAAAGATGCGGCCATGATCGGTTATGATCAGGTGGTCAAACTACCGCGTCATAATGTCGATCATGTGGCCCCGGCGGCTAAGCGGTTCTTAGAACACCCGCCGGCCCAACCCTTTTTCCTGGCCGTGGGCTTCTCTGAAGTACACCGCGAATTTCCGACCCCCGGTCCGGCCGAAGCCCCCGACTATAGCCTGCCCCCGGCCCCGCTGCCCGATACGCCCGAAACCCGGCGGGATATGGCCGCCTTCAAGGCCGGGGCGCGGGCCCTGGATGGGGGCATTGGGGTCATCCTGCAGACGCTGGATGCCACCGGCCTGGCCGATAATACTTTGGTCATCTGTACCACCGATCATGGCATCGCCTTTCCAGGGCTAAAATGCAATCTGGCCGATCACGGCATAGGGGTCATGCTGATCATGCGCGGCCCTCACGGCTTCAGCGGAGGGCAGGTCAGCGACGCCATGATCTCTCAGATTGATATCTTTCCCACCCTGTGTGACCTGCTGGCTATTGAGCCACCCCCCTGGCTGCAAGGTAAATCGATGCTGCCTTTGATCCGGGGGGAGGCCGAGCAAATCAACGACGAGATCTTCGCCGAAGTCACTTACCACGCCGCTTACGAACCCAAACGGGCCGTGCGCACCCGGCGCTACAAGTACATCCGGCACTACGGCGATCGGGCCAGGCCGGTTCTGCCCAACTGTGATGACAGCATCAGTAAGGATGTCTGGCTCAACCATGGCTGGCGCGATCGAACGATCCCCCGGGAGCGCCTCTATGATTTGGTTTTCGACCCCCATGAGACCCACAATCTGGTCAATGACCAGGGGATGGCCTCAGTTTTAGCCGATATGCGCGGCCGGCTCGACCACTGGATGCAGGCCACTCATGACCCCCTGCTGGCCGGAGCGGTTCCCGCGCCGTCGGGCGCAGAGGTGAACGACCCGGATGGGCTATCGCCGCGAGAGCCGACGCAGGTGGTGTGAGGTAAAGCCCCCCTAGCCCCCCAGAGGGGGGAATTATTTTTTTTCGATCAACCTCAGTCCCTTCTGACCAGGAGCTATCTCATGAACGACCGTCCTAACATCCTTTTCATCATTGCCGACGACCATCGCTTTGACGCCATCCGGGCCTTTGGCGATCCGGTGGTGCAAACGCCGACGCTGGATGGGCTGGCCGAACGTGGCGTCTCATTCCGGCGGACGTATATTATGGGCGGCCTGACCGGCGCTGTTTGCATCCCCAGCCGGGCCTGTTTGCACACCGGGGTCAATATTTTTAATCACGCGGTCAGCCAACGGATCGACGATGGGCGGGGGTTGATGACGCTGAACCCCAGGCTGGCGTTGTTGCCGGAAACGCTGCGCCAGGCGGGCTACGATACCTTCGCCAGCGGCAAATGGCACAACGACCGGCAGAGCTTCGCCCGCAGCTTCGCCGGCGGGGCCAAAATTTTCTTCGGCGGTATGAGCGACCATTATGCTGTGCCCGTGCACAATTTCGACCCCACCGGCCTCTACCCTGAGGCAAGGAAATATAGCGGCGATAAGTTTTCGACCGAGCTGTTCAGCGAGGCGGCCATTCAGTTCATTCGAGGCTATCGGCGGGCGCAACCCTTTTTCCTATACCTGGCCTACACCGCCCCCCACGATCCGCGCACTGCGCCGCAGGCCTACGCCGACTTATACGATCCGGCCCAGATCCCCCTGCCGGAGAATTTTTTGGCCGAGCACCCCTTTGACAACGGCGAACTGGCGGTGCGGGATGAAGCCTTAGCCCCCTGGCCGCGCCGGCCGGAGGTCATCCGCCAACACATCGCCGCTTACTACGCCATGATCAGTCATATGGATGCCCACATCGGCCGGGTCCTCGAGGCCCTGGCAGAGAGTGGCCAGGCTGAAAATACGATCGTCGTCTATACCGCCGACCATGGCCTGGCTGTGGGGCAGCACGGCCTGCTGGGCAAGCAAAACTTATACGAGCACAGCATTCGCGTCCCCCTGATCCTCAGCGGGCCGGGGCTGCCCCGTAATGAGCAGGTCGAGGCCATAATTTACGCCTACGATCTCTTCCCCACCCTGTGCGAGCTGGTTGGCCTGCCCATCCCGGAGAGGGTCGAGAGCCAAAGCCTGCTGCCCTTGATCCGGGGCGAAAAAGGGGCCGGGCGGGATAGCGTTTACGCGGCTTACAAAGATGTGCAACGTATGGTCAGCGATGGGGCGTGGAAGCTAATCCGCTACTATCGTTCCGCAAGCCGCGCGGCCGGCTCAGAGCGCCGCCAGTTATTCCACCTGGCGGAGGACCCCTGGGAACGATACGATCTC
>JABAHQ010001914.1_pt3 | contig 30427 bp, 30 predicted proteins | sample 7062091 | NCBI WGS metagenome assembly JABAHQ01 (sample SAMN14534359, study PRJNA622989) | marine sediment metagenome | biome: marine biome [ENVO:00000428]; feature: marine pelagic biome [ENVO:01000023]; material: deep marine sediment [ENVO:00002113] | place: India: Gulf of Kutch | collected... | reverse complement strand
TTTACATAAGTTTTCTCGCCATAAGATTGGATATTCGGATAGTGTAGATGTCCAAAAATTACATAATCGAATCCCTGTTGAAATTTTTTCATCGCTTCCTGGCGATAATCGCTGTCTTCCGGCGTACCATCGTAAGCCGTGTGGCTACGACTTAATCCGGAAATCCACTTGGCTAAAGGGATTCCGAGATCGGGATGAATCAGACTGTATAAAAAAATGTTGATCCGGCTGCGGAATATCCGTTTTAATATGCGATAGCCTTTGTCTTTTTTGGCAATGCCATCCCCGTGATGAAGATAAAATCGCTTTCCGCCCAGGTCGTATTCGAGGGCGTCGAAATGGAGCTGGATTTTTAGCTCAGTTCGTAAGAAATCCCGCATCCAAAAATCATGATTCCCGGCAATGTAATGAAGTTCTTTTCCCAATTCCCGCAAATGATTGAGTGCGCTCAGTATGCGAATATTGCCCCGTGGTATTACAGTGCGGTATTCAAACCAAAAATCAAAAAGGTCGCCTACAATAAAAAGTCGTTCACCAAAGACTGCTACATGGTCAAAAAAGTCCAATAACTTTCGCTCTTTGTGCATTTCCGATTTAGAGTGCTGGCTTCCCAGATGAGCATCCGAGATAAAATATGTATTTGCCATTCAAGTTTTCCGACTAAGGTATGTGTTGCTGTTTCAAAATTGAGCCTTTCAATTAAAGAGTAGTCTTGAGGTTGAGGTTTTCTTTCGCAAATCTCAAAGCATTATAGACTGTCTTCTCAGGCAATTTAAAGAACGTTAATTTTAACCAAAATAAAAGAGATTAAAAAAATAAAGCGGTATTGCTTCTCCTGAACAGCAGGCGGATCGGTTAATCGATATTTGATTTACAACCTACTTAACCGCAACTTACCACCCACAAATCACCACTCACCACTCACCACTAAGAAGTCATCGTTACGCTTGTAACAAAATAAAACAAGCGTTTCATTTTTTGTAAATCCTTTTTTAATTATAGGGTTTTGAATGGATATGAGAAATGTGGCCCAAAAAGAGCAAATGATTTATGGCGATGAGTGATTCCGAACGGGAAATGCCCTTTCTGGAGCACCTGGAAGAGCTTCGGTGGCGAATATTCAAAGCATTGATTGCCTTTGTACTCGGTATGATTATTTGTTTTATCTTTGCAAAGCAACTTCTCAATGTTTTGACCTATCCGACAACCCTGTTAAATCCTCCCCTTAACTTGCAAGTGTTAAAAGTGCAGGGGATGTTTATTGTATATATCGAAATTGGCTTTTTTGGCGGTGTTATATTTGCTCTTCCGGTCATACTTTATCAATTCTGGAGCTTTATTTCTCCCGGGTTAAAACCAGATGAGCGACGGTATTTTATCCCGCTACTGGGATCTGCCACGTTGTTATTTTTGCTGGGTGTTTCATTCGCCTATTTCGGGATTATGCCTTATGCGTTGCGATTTTTCATCGGTCTGGCTCCCACCGAAATTGATCCAAATATTGCCATTGACTTCTACATCGGTTTTATTATTCGACTGATGCTGCTTTTTGGATTAGTGTTTGAGATGCCCGTTATCAGTTATTTCCTGGGGAAAATCGGGCTTATTGATACAGCGTTGATGAAGAAGTATCGCCGTCACGCTATCGTCGGTGTATTTATTGTGGCAGCTTTGTTAACGCCTCCCGATCCGGTTACCCAAATTTTTTTGGGTATCCCTTTAGTCCTTTTATATGAATTTTCCATATTCATTGTCTATATGGTTCAAAAAAAGGAAAAAGAAAAAGAGGAGGAAGCGGAAGCCCGTTTGGACGGTTCGACTGAAGAAGGAAGCGAGGGATAGAATAAAGGTATTTAGACATGACCACAGGAATAAGGGTAAACAAGGATGAAGGGACTCTAAGACATGCAAAGTTTTCGATTCATCGAGCTGACTAAAAACGACCATGTTATCCCTTTTTAAAAATATCCCTTTAAGTATATCCATATAATTATAATGTATAATTAGGTTAACCAACGCATTCAATGAAGATTGCACATAAAAAAATTTTTGCACCGTTTAAGGATGATTTAACAAAATTTAATTCACACTTTGCCGCCATCATGAGTTCCGATGTGAAACTGGTAGATCAGATAGCGAAATACATCGTTAAACATAAAGGTAAGCAATTTCGACCCGCCTTATTAATCGTTTCTGCGCGCACCATTAGCGAGCCGGGACCAGCCACCTTCAGAACCGCCGCAGTTGTGGAATTACTGCACACGGCCAGCTTAGTCCATGATGATGTCCTTGATGATGCGGAATTAAGACGGGGCATTCGCACCATTCATAAGGTTTGGAAAAACAAAATTGCTGTCCTGATGGGTGATTATTTATTGGCTAAATCTTTAATCGTTGCCACTGAAACCGGCAGCCTGGAAGTGATGAACACCATTGCCACTGTTGCTAAGCGACTCATCAAAGGAGAAATTTTTGAGATTCAAAAAGCACGTAAGTTGGATATTACAGAGGCAGAATATTTCAAACTTATCGGTGACAAAACCGCATCGTTGATTTCCGCTTGTTGTCAATTGGGGGCATTAACCGTGCAAGCGACAACAGCACAGCAAGAAGCGTTAAAAAAATATGGCGAGCAGTTAGGACTGGCCTTTCAGATTAAAGATGATTTGCTGGATTATGAAAGCGAGAGTGGCATTTTAGGCAAACCAGCTCTGTCCGATCTAAAATCAAAAAAAATTACCTTGCCATTGTTATATGCGTTTCAAGAAACAACTGACAAAGACCGCAAAAAAATATTTAAAATGATTAAAAACGGGGCGGCCAAGAAAGATATGAATTATATATTGGATTTTGTGACCGAACACTATGGCATTCAACGAGCCAATCAAAAGGCGGCCGACATCAAGGCAAAAGCGGTGGCAGCACTTTCGGAGCTCCCGCCGACGCCAGCACGAGACTCACTGGAATCCCTGGCAGAATTTGTGTTAAATCGTGCAAAGTGATGACAGCACCGGTTTTGCAATGCTAAATAGGAGTCTGTTCTAAAAACCACCCTGCCTGCAGCAGGCAGGTAATTTCATTAATTGCGCGAATTAAGTAAATTATAAATTCAATGAAAATAATTAGCGAAAATTTGCGCAATTCGCGGTTTAATACTCTTTAGCGTAAACTCCAATAACCTAAAACACAATGAGCTTGACAAGGTAATAAATGTCCCACAAGAATCCCTTTAATCATCTCAAATTTTTCATCAATATTAGCTTTGGCTTTTTATGGCTCATTTTGCTCATTCTCTTCGCCGGTTGTCGTTCCAATGACCACGGGCCGGTGTCGAAGACGCAAATTTTAATGGGGACTTACATCTCCATTACGGATTATGATTACACATTGGATAAATCACTAATCAACAAGGCGATTGATTCTGCTTTTCAGGTCATTACCACAATTGAAAAGAAGACCAATCCCTACGATTCCGGCAGTGTTGTTGGCAAACTCAATTTGCAAAACAGGCAACCTCGCACTCACTCCCTTGACACCCTGTTGTCCGCCATTGTTAAAAATTCTCTGAAAATAGCGAAGGAAAGCGAAGGAAAGTTTGATTTTACCCTCTGGCCGGTGTTTCGCCTCTGGCATTTTGGAACGGATAGCGCCGCAATACCGGATTCCGGCAAAATTGATTCTGCATTACAGCATGTGGATTATCAAAATGTAAAAATTGATACTTTAAGCGGGGAGAGAGAAAACTTAACTCAGTTGCATGTTCCCTCTGGAGTAGAACTTGATTTTGGCGGTATCAGCAAAGGATTTGCATTGGAGATGGCGCGTAAAGAACTCACCAAACATGGATTGCGAAATTTCATCATCGATGCCGGGGGTAATCTTGCCATTGAGTGGTCCAAACCGGATTCGGTGCAAATTTATGTGCGCCATCCACGAATGGAGGGGGAATTCTGGGGACAATTTCCGGTTTATCAAAGTTGCGGAATTGCGACGTCCGGGGATTATCACTTTTACTTTTTGGAAGATGGCAAACGCTATCATCATATTCTCGATCCACAAACCGGCTATCCCGTGGAAAAAACTGCCAGTTGCTCTATCGTTGCGCCAACCTCTACCCTTGCGGACGGCTATTCCACTGCCGTATTTGTGATGGGGATGGAAAGGGGAAGTCAATTCATCGAATCCCGCTCCGAACTGGAAGGGTTGATGATTTATCCCGGTAATGACAGCCTGCAAACCTATTTATCCTCAGGACTGCAAAATCGATTTAAGCGGATGGAAGTGGGAGAGTGATCGATAAAATATTGATTATCCGCATGAGTTCCATTGGCGATGTGATTCTTACCTCGCCGGTGATTCGGCAGTTACGCCAAAAATATCCACGTGCACAGATAGATTTTTTAATCCGCAATGACTTCGCTGAATTGGTGCGCTACAATCCCCATTTATCCAATATTATTGAATTCTCTACTCAGGGTGGCTTTGCGGGACTAAGAACACTTAAGCAACAATTGAAATCCGCTGAATATGATGTGGTTTTGGACTTACATCGAAGTCTGCGCAGTCAATACCTTTTTCCCATTTCCTGGAAATCACCCCTCTTAACAATTAAGAAAAACAAAATTGCCCGCTTTTTGTTAGTCAAATTTAAGCTGAATTTATACAAACGGCTTTACGGGCTCCCGCTTTCGGTCGCTGAAAAATATTTAAAGGCAGCTGAGCCGCTGACTGTATCGAGAAACGATCTTAGCCTGGAACTGCATCTTCCCGATGAACTTTTTAATAAAAGTAGGCAGCGCTGGGCAGATCTCTCTGAACATCACTTTAAAGTAGCGATGGCGCCGGGTGCCCGGCATTATACCAAACGGTGGCCGGCCAATTACTATGCGGAGTTGATTGAAAAAATTTATGAAGAATACGGTTGGCGGACATTATTACTTGGCGGGCCGGATGAGGTGGAGACCATTTCGGAAATTCAAGCCGACCTCGGTGAGGACATCCAGACAAGTCTTGCCGGAGAGATGTCGCTGTTGGAATCATTTGCTATGATCAAAAATGCATCATTTTTTATTAGTAATGATTCCGGGTTAATGCATACCGCCGCTGCCTTTCAGATTCCCCAAATTGCAATCTTTGGCTCAACGACGCCGGAGCTGGGTTTTTCTCCTATTAATCCAAACGCAACGGTAGTGGAAAATGAAGGGCTAAAATGCCGGCCCTGTTCCCACATTGGTCGTTCCTCCTGCCCCAAAAAGCATTTTAAATGTATGCTGGAAGTAACGCCCCAGCGAGTGTTTGAGTTGTTTCGAAAAATGGTGGAAGCAAACAATCTCTTATAAAAGACTATACGGTTATGTTGTTGGTGTTCTGGCGTTTTTGTGTTTAAGGTTCAATTTTCGATAACTGGCGCATTCTGTCAAAAAAATTATCTCAATTTAAAGATTTGCAACAGCCCTGGCATTGTTACGTTTCTTAATCTATAATTTTTCTATGGAGTTATTCGCTGCATAGATGTAATTTGTGTATTCAAACGAGGAGGCTCAAGTGAATGCCAAAAATTTTATCATCGGAATTGTCCTGATTGTCCTGGGCTTGTTGTTTTTAGCAGACAATCTGGATTGGATATACCTTAGTTGGGACAATCTCTGGCCGTTTTTAATGGTGATCGCCGGGGCGTTGTTCTGGCTGGGTTGGTTAACCCATCGAAAAGAATATGGGCTGCTCATGCCGGGAACCATCCTGATTGTATACGGATTATTATTCTGGTTCTGTGCGGTAAATGGTTGGTGGTACATGGGCGCTTATCATTTATGGGCATTTTTTATCATCGGACCGGGATTGGGATTTCTGGCGCTTTATATCTTCGGTGAAAGGGAGAAAGGGATGTTGGTGCCTGCGGGTATACTGATCGGACTCGGCATTATTTTTCTAAGTGGCTCTCATTTTTGGCGTTTTATTGTTCCCGTTGGCCTGATTTTAATTGGCGTCGTTTTATTGTGGAGAAGTCGCAGAAGTATCAGCAAAAGCAGTAGTGACCTGCATTCCGATTCAACGAGTTCAAGCCAGGAATAAAGCTAAAAACGTAGCATTTTGGAAAGCATTTGTACATTTACCGAATTAACCGCATGGCAAACGAGATGAATTATGTCTACTTACACGGCTTCTTATCCGGTAAGCATTCATTTAAAGGTAGTTTCTTTCGGAAAAAGTTTACTGAATATGGCCTCATTTTACACATACCTGATCTGAACGATGGCGATTTTGAACACCTGACGTTTAGCAGTCAATTGAACGTTATCGAAAAATTAGTAAACGCATTTGATGGAGATGTAACGCTTCTGGGCTCCAGTATGGGAGGCTATTTGGCCACCTTGTTTGCCGAACAAAATCCACGGGTCAAGCAGTTAATCTTGATTGCCCCGGCCTTTCAATTTGTCAGTCGCTTTGTGGCTGGCATGAACAAAATCACCTTGCAGAAGTGGAAGGAAGCAGGATACATAGAGGTTTATCATCATGACTACCAGGAAAATCGACCCCTCCATTATGGTATTGTTGAAGATGCCCGGCAATATGATCGGATGGAACTGCAAAGACAACTCCCTTGCTTAATTTTTCACGGAATAAACGATGAGGTTGTCAATTATCAATTAAACATTGATTATCTGAAATTACATTCCTCCGCTCATCTGGTGTTATTGAACGCGGATCATCAAATGAAAAATGAAGTTGAGGTGATGTGGACATATCTAAAACATTTTTTAAATATTCATCTTGAGTGAGGTTGGACACGACAAAGGGAACATTATTGGTCTTCTAATTGAGAAAATTGTTTTCTAATCTCTTATAATTTGGATTGATGAACGTATTCAACTAAATTGAGTTTATATCAAATGAGGAGATGACATAGATTTAATTCTTTAATAATTTAGTGGGGGTTAGTATGAAACGATTCCAACAATTTACAGCTATCATCGAGCAAGAGGGAGATGGATATATTTCGTTGTGTCCTGAATTGGATATCGCCAGTCAGGGCGATTCCGTTGAAGAGGCTCGCGATAATCTTATAGAGGCATTAGAATTGTTTTTTGAGACCGCAGATGAATCGGAGATTGAACGAAGGCTAGGCAAAAATAATATATTCATTACTCCTATAGAGGTTCCTGTTGGGTAAACTCAGAGTTCTTTCTGGAAACGAAGTATGCAATATTCTTAATCAGTATGGTTTTAGAGAAGTTAGACGGAGAGGAAGTCATATAATCATACAGAAAAAGTTTAAAAATTCAACTATAACAGTGCCGGTTCCCAATCATAAAGAAGTAAGAACGGGGACCTTAAGAGCCATAATTCGTCAGTCTGGATTATCAAAAACCCTTTTCGAGGAATAGTTATGTCACGCATTCGCTAAATTATTGAAGTTTCAAATGCTCCAACGAAATGCCAGATGTTTCCTTGGGACTGGAAAGCACCACATCGGTTCTGGTGTTCTTGACCCCCGGCCAGGACTGAATCTCGGAAAGCAATCGTTCTAAACGAGCGGTATTTTTAGTCCGTACTTTTAAAAGATGCGATCCCTCTCCGGTAATCGCGTGGCATTCCAGTATCTCTTCCTGAGCCTCAGCTTTTTCAATTATTTGCGGATAGTAAGTGGAAGATTCGGACATCACGAAAATAAAGGCCGTAACTTCGAGTCCCAGCTTGCGGGCATTCAGCACCGCGTAATAGCCTTTGATGAACCCCTGTTCTTCCAACTTCTGTAACCGTTCGCTGATGGAAGGAATGGAGAGGCCTACTTGTTGAGCCAATTCCCCACGTTTGGTGCGGCCCCCTTGCTGTAAAATTTCCATCAGCTTGATATCAATCTCATCTAATTTACTGCCTTGCATTTGACTATTCCTTTACAAGCTTAACATGGTTTCTTTATTTATTTGGTAATTCGGTCCCTTCAAAAATAATTGAGTTGATATTTCGTTGACACCCTCCAAATAAAATTTTAACCAGACTTCCCAATCGCCATCACGCCTTGCCACATTTAGTCTCTCATAATATTCATCCCTGTATTGTTTGAAGAAAAGACTTAAGAACCACTACATAATTATCGTTCCTTAGACAATCAGAAAAAGACACACTTGTTTCTTAGTTAAATTTAAAAATTTTTAGACAAGCTAAATAGGCTAAATAAATGAAATCGAAGATATGACTCGAATCTGCGTTCAAAATCCCCAAATAGTTTTTTCCGGGCATAGGATATGTTTCCAAATTTTGTTATGTTTTATTCGTCCTCAGGTATATATGCGCAGATAAAAAAACTGGCGCCCTGAATGTTGATCAAAAGTAAATTTTGTTTATTCTTGTTAAAGGGGTTCACTATGCAACGGAGTTTCATTTTTTTTATCCTGTTTTCACTTTTATTTCCTTTGTTCGCCCAAAAACGTGCTTTTACCATTGAAGACCTTTATAAGATCAAAAGTGTTCGCGATCCCCAGTTTTCACCCGATGGAAAGAAGATTGTCTTTACCGTTACGCAATATTTTCTGGAAAAAGGGAAATCCAATAGTGACATTTATTTGATGAATGCTGATGGCAGCAATTTGCGACAGTTAACCTACCATCCGATGTCGGACTTTCATCCCCGCTGGTCACCGGATGGTAGGAGGCTACTATTCTTATCCAACCGGGGAAATGGGGTCCAGGCCTGGCAATTATCAATGGAGGGTGGGGATGCGCAGCAATTAACCGATTTCGCCACCGGCGTCAATGATGCACAATGGAGCAGTGATGGGAAACATCTTGTTTTTTATAGCCGGGTCTTTCCGGAATGCGGTGCGGATGAACCATGCAATGAAGAGCTAAATAAAAAGTTAGATAATGGAATTGTACAGGCGCATTTAGCTGACGATTTATTGTATCGTCACTGGGATATCTGGAAGGATGGCACTCGCTTACACACCTTTGTTTTTAACATCGAAACCGGTGAGTGTAGGGATTTGACACCCGGTGAAATGGATGCACCGGCATTTATGACCGGTGGCACCACTGCCGGATTTACCCTTTCGCCTGATGGTAAAGAAGTATGTTATGTCGCCAATCCCGACTCCAATCGTTGGGAGACCACCAATAAAGACTTGTGGCTGGTGCCAATTAACGGTGGAGAATCGGTCAATATCACCGATGAAAATGAAGCGTACGATGCCCATCCTCGATATTCACCGGATGGTCGTTACATTGCCTATATTATGCAAAAGGTACCGCGCTATGAATCGGATTTGATGCGGCTGGCCATATACGTTCGAAGAACAAAAGAGAGAATTGTTTTGACCGAAGAGTTCGATTACTGGGTGGATAACTTCCACTGGTCGCCGGATTCTCGCAGCATTTATTTTACGGCAGAGGTGAAAGGCAGAGTCCCGTTATATAAAGTCAGTATTCAGAAGAAAGAAATAGAAGAGGTTGTCAATTTTGATACCATCGATGATTTTATGGTTTCTCCTGAGGAAGAGATGATTGCTGGTTCGCGCCGCTCAGTGGGAGAGCCGAGAGAAATATGGTCGGCCAAAATCAATGGTAAGGACAAACGTCGATTAACGAGATTTAATCAGACAATTGAAAAAGAAGTAGACATTCGCCCGGCCGAAGAAATGTGGATTCCTTCTCCGACCGGTCAGCAAATCCACACCTTTATCGTCAAACCGTACAATTTTGATCCCAATCAGAAATATCCGCTCATTTTAAATGTTCATGGCGGTCCCCAGGGACAATGGACCGATGGCTTTCGCGGTGATTGGCAGGTTTATCCCGGCGCCGGGTATGTAGTAGCCTTTTCCAACCCGCACGGCTCATCGGGGTACGGACAGGAGTTTACCAGGGCCATTTCAGGGGATTGGGCCGGCAAAGTGTATAAAGACGTCATGGCCGTAACGGACTCCCTCGCCAATTTATCCTACGTGGATGAAGATCGTATGGGCGCTATGGGCTGGTCCTATGGCGGGTATATGATGATGTGGTTAGAAGGCCACACGGAACGATTTAAAGCCATTGCCTCAATGATGGGCCTCTACAATCTAACCTCCTTTTACGGGACCACCGAAGAATTATGGTTTCCTCAGTATGATCTTAGCGGTACACCCTGGAACTCGGTCGATTATGACAATTGGTCGCCTCATCACTCTGCCACGGATTTTAAAACGCCTTGTTTGGTTATCACCGGAGAAAAGGATTTTAGAGTCTCTTATACCCAGAGTGTAGAATTTTTTAATGTATTGCAAAAAATGGGTGTGCCGTCGCGGCTAATTGTATTTGAAAATGACGGCCATTGGCCCGGTTGGGTTAAATCGATGCCTGTTTATTATAACGCGCATCTGGATTGGTTCCACAAATATTTAGGCGGCGATCCGGCTCCTTATGATGTTAAAAAAATGATACGGAATCAGATCTTTGATGACTAATTTGTTCCTCTATTTATGGAACGAGTGCATGACAAATTGCACACCATCGAAGCAGGCGCTTTGAACAAATAGACACTTCTTGTTACCAAGCTCCAAGCTTCGTAATCCAATTGTTCGTGAAGCTCCAGCCTCACCTTTTGAATGTGCAACTTGACATGCGTCTTCAAAAAAACTATTCATAATTAACGAGGGCATCATGGGTGGAACTATTTTGTTGATTTATTTTTGCCTATTGCTATTGCCATTCTATGGAGAACAGCAGCGTGGTCTGGCCCAACAATTACCGGAAGAGAAATTAGTGGTCGTAACCAAACAGGCAGCCCCATTTTCAATGAGAGATTCGCATGGGAATTGGAGCGGCATCAGCATTGACTTATGGAAAGATATTGCGCAGGACCGTAACCTTGAATATGAATTGAGAGAGGTTGACCTGAACGGCATGGTCAAGGCATTAGAAAATAATAACATTGATCTGGCCGTTGCTGCTCTAACCATCACCGCAGAAAGAGAAAAGGCATTTGACTTTACCCACTCGTTTTATACAACCGGGCTCAGTATCGCGGTGATTGCCCAACAAAGAAACGGCTGGTTGCCAATTATCAGACGGGTTTTCTCTTTAGACTTTTTAGGGGTTATTGCTGCATTGGTCATCACTTTGTTGATTTTCGGGATGTTGATCTGGATTTTTGAACGGAAAAGAAATCCGCAGCAATTCGGAGGAAAACCCATTCAGGGAATTGGTTCCGGATTTTGGTGGTCGGCAGTAACTATGACAACGGTCGGTTATGGAGATAAAGCGCCGGTCAGTTTCGGTGGGCGATTGATCGGTCTCATCTGGATGTTTGTGGCGATTATTATTATTTCCTCTTTTACGGCTGCGATCACTTCTTCCTTAACTGTCAATCAACTACAATCGAATATCAGGGGACCTGAGGATCTACCCGGGGTTCGGGTGGCAACTGTCAGCAGTTCTACAAGCGAAGCTTATTTGCAGGAAGAACGTATTAGCTATGTTGGGTATGACGCTCCCCTGGATGCTTTACAATCCCTGGCAAACGGAGAGAGGGACGCTGTTGTATACGATGCCCCGATCCTGCGTTATTTGGTAAATAAACAGTTTAAGGGAAAGATTCAGGTCTTATCCAGTACTTTCTCTCGTCAGGATTATGGTATTGCATTTCCAGCCGGAAGTTCTCTGCGCGAGCCGATTAATCAAACCATGTTAAAAAAAATTCGGGAGCCGGAGTGGAGGAAAGTTTTGCATCGCTATTTAGGAGAAAATTAAAATTATTGGTAATTCCATATTTTTACTTGACATTATGCCTTATTTTTAGGATATTTTTGTCAAAACGCTGCCACTTAAATACTAAGGAGGTTTATATGAACCGTAAAGAGCTAGTTAGTGCTATTTCTGACAAAACTGGTCTAACAAAGAAAGATGCGGATAATTTTCTCAATGCGTTTGTCGGTACAGTTGTGGATGAGCTAAAACGAGATGGCTCTGTAAATTTAGTGGGCTTCGGAAGTTTTAAAGTGACGCAACGCGCAGCAAGAGAAGCAAGAAATCCGGCTACCGGTGAGAAAATTAATGTGCCGGCCAGAAAAGTTCCTGTATTTCGCCCGGGAAAGGAATTAAAATCATCGCTATAGGGCGAAGTGCTTAAACGAAGGTTATATAATGCCGGCAATTGATTTAGCCGGCATTTTCATTTTCTGCCGTTTCGTCTGATTCCAGAAATTCTATTAATTCGCCGAAAAAGAAATCAATTTGTCTCAGGAATCGTTCGGCAGCACATGTTCGCTTCATACATGTCTCGCAAGCAATATTCAAATGACATTGAACTTCTGCCTTGTAATTTCTTTCCAATGCCCGAATGGCCTCATTTCTCTCCTGCAGAAAATCCCGACTGGACATCTCATCCGGTAAAATTTCTATCCATTTTTTTCCGATCACCTCATCTAATTTTTTGATCCTCCCTAAATACTGTCCGGTTGTTGCCCGCCATAATAATTTTATTTTTTGGCTCACATCTTCAAAACTCGCTGCGTTTTCTTCTATTGAATACCCCTGCTTCTTCAGAAATTGGGCGGGTAAATTTTGAATGAGCTTGATGATCTCGAAAAAGTACACCAACTCCCTTTTCTTCCTATCAACGATAGGTGGCGTCATCGCCCGGAAGTCGTTTATATAACTGGAGACGATGTCGAAATAGGCATGAATGCTGGTTTCCAGATCTTTTAAAAACTTACGGTTTTTTTCACTTAATTCGACAAATGTCTCGGAAAGCTTTTTTTGAAATGTTGGCGACGGATGCGCCTTCAGAATTTTTAATGCCCGTGCACTTAATGATTTGGGAAAGGAGTCATCGGAAATAAGTGCTAAGATATCGTCTAAATAGAGAACTTGGTTTGCCTTTTCGTGAATTTTGGGATCAGGATCAAGATGGGCGGTAAGAATCGTTAGAAAATAATCTTCATCGCTCAGATCTTCTGCGCATGTTTCTAGAATCAATAATTTTCGTTTGCTTAGTTGATTCATAAAAATCTTTTGTTCAGTGACCGAGAATTTATCCGTTTCGGATAGTTCCGGTAGGTCTTTTTTGGGAACCCGATAATGAATTTTTAAGCGATCAAGAATATGCCATAAAAGCCGGTAGTTTGATTGATGATCGAGGGCGAGTGGATTTGGTTCAAATAGGAAATTCATCACTTCCTGGTGTTCAAATTGATAAAGTGCATTGATGGCACTTTGCACGATCAGGGGATCCTCATCCAGCAAAAATTTTAAAATATTGGTTAAGGGATGTATGGATTCAGAATGATTAAATTGTTGCACAATCTCTGAAATTTTGACGACGCGGTTGCGCTTAATGGCTATTGTTCGTTCAATCAACTTCAACATTTTCGTATCCCGCGCCCCCTTTCCACGTTTTTTAAGATAGTTGCGCAAGGTCAACAGCATCTGAATGGAGATGGTCGGATTCTGAAATAATGATTCCAAAACCTCCAAATCGGTCTCGAAAACGATAAAGATTAACAGAGTTGAAAAGTGTTCTTTCTGAATAAAACAAATTTTGTCATGTTTATTCATTCGCAGTAATTGCTTAAATTGGCCCAGGTATTGCCAATATTTATTGTTGCGGGCTGCTTCACGAACCCAGGGATCAATATCGTAGGCCAGTGCTTCAATAACTTCAGGATAATTATAGATTTGAGCAAAATGTAAACGACGAATTGGGGACTGCTCTTGAACGGCTGAGATATATTTGTGAATCGGACCCGATGGGGAAATGCGAAAATAATTATTTAATACAAAATCAAACAGTCGATTGGGTTGTCCCTTGGCAGAAAGCTTTTCCGCTAACATAATCCTCATCCCTGAGCTATCGTTATTTATTGTCTCCCGTGTCTCTTAATTTTTTACACAGGATTCTATTAATCTATCGACAACTCTGGCATGTCTATTAAGAATATTTACGGTTATCGAACCGGTTGTGTGGAGGAAAAGCTTGTGCTGGCTGATTTTTAAAACGAAGTATTTGAGTGTTCCGGTGATAAATGTGCTTTAAGTGCTATGGTGTTAGAATCTCCGGAAATTATTTTAGGTTTGTCAAAAACTCGCAAACACTGAAACACTCGCGCAGTTTATGATCCCGAACAACCGATTAATCTGTCAGAGTCAATTTATCCCCGGTATTGAAGAGCAGCAGTCGATCCTTGAATGTGTGATAAAACCGGTGAATTGCCTTGAATCCGGTAGAATGCAACGGGATAATATATTCCGGATTAATCTGCAAGAGTCCTTTGGTAATTTTTTCAATTATTTCCTCGGAAGCATGTTCGAGTTTCATGCCGCCCATCACCGCATAAACTTTTTGATTGTCGGTGATACTCATCGCATGTTTTACGGTGTTAACCGGGCCTTTGTGACCGTCGCCTAACAAAACGATCAACCCTTGGCTGGTGTTAATGATCATGGCCATCTCATCATTTAATTCATCTGTAATAAAGCTTTCCAAAACCAATTCTTTGTGGATTTCACTGGGAACTTCGTATTCGGTTATTCGTGGGATTTCACCGCTGGAGAGAATATGTTCTGATAAGTGAAAAGGATGCGTTTTATAAAGAAACTTTGCGCCCATCTTTTTCAGGTCAGTTTCTTCATAAGGAAAACCGACCTCGAGTCGCTGATTATTATATAAACGAAATTTCCGATTGAAGATGTTGTAATGACAAATAATGGTGGCGTTGCCATATTTTTGGAGATAATAATAAATTCCGCCGGTATGATCGTGATGAGCGTGACTGAAAAGAATTTGATCCACATTGCTTAGATCAATTCTAAGTTCTTTGGCGTTTTCAATAAAAGCATTTTGATGTCCGGTATCAAAAAGGAATTCTCCTTCCGGAGAGGCAATATGAAAGGATAAGCCCTGTTCGGCGATAAGGGAAGGTTTAACGACACGGTTTTCAGATAAAATCGTGATTTCGACCTGTTTAAGCATTTTAAAGCTCCTTTCACCTGTTAACTGGTCTTTGTATATTATACGTTTAAAAACCATTATCTTTCAATAACAAATTTGTTTTATGAGTCATTCCAATTCTGTTAAATATATACTTCTGGGCGGTGAGGAAGGCATCGGTGCTTCCGCCCACTATTTGCAATTCGATCGCTGCGGAATCATGTTAGATGCCGGCTCTGATCCGCATACAACCGGGGAAGCAGGACTACCGCAGTATTCACTATTGAAGAAACAGCCGATGGATGCTATTGTAATCACCCATGCTCATTTTGACCATATCGGTAGCTTACCGGTAGCTATTCAGCATTTTCCATACGCCAGAGTTTATATGACTCCTGCTACAGTTGAGCTTACCGAGCAGATGTTGTTCCACTACCTGCAAGTACAGCGAAAAAAAGGAGTCGGTAATGACGAGTTATTATATGATGAAGAATTTCTGGAAAAAATTCATTTCATTTATCAAAGTTTTGATTACGAGTCTCCCTTTCCCCTCCATAGCCTGGAACATAGCGGTATACAATTTGCTTTTTACGATGCAGGTCATATTCTGGGATCGGCAGGGGTATTAATCGAATGGAAGGGGAAACGGATTTTTTATACCGGCAATACCCGAAACTCCGCACAATTTATTCTGAAAGGGGCCAAGTATCCGGAACCGCCTGTTGATGTTCTTATTACCGAGTCCACTTATGGAGCGAATCCGGAAGCAGAGAAAATTAAGAAATCTGCGGAAGTAAAGCGATTTGCCAAAGAAGTAAGCTATCGATTGCGCGTGGGAGGAGTGGTGTTGCTCCCGGTTTTTGCATTGGGACGAACCCAGGAAATGCTGACCATGTTACACCGGCTGCGAATGAAAAATAGGATACCGACTGTCCCCATATACATCACCGGGATGGGATTAAAAATCAATAAGACTTACGACCGGCTATTGTATAAAATTTATCCAGAATACAGGAATGAAAAGCTCCGGGCCATGACGTTTGATCGCTGGAATCCTCGGCGCAAACTTAAAGGGCCGGCGATTTTATTAGCCACCTCCGGCATGATGCTACCCGGCACTGCCTCGTTTGATTTTGCCAGGGAATTAGTCACCAGTGCTCGTAACGGAGTCTATTTTGTCGGCTATGCAGATTCGGAGACTCCCGGCGGGCTATTCCGCGAACAGAAATATGAAGCACTTAAACAGCTTTTTGAAGCGGATCAACTTGCAGCTCAAATAGAGATTTTTCAATTTTCAGCCCATTCCAATCGACAGGAATTGTTGAGTATGATCAAACAAATGAAGCCCCTACAGGTTATTTTTACCCACGGCGACCGTACCGCTTTGCAATGGATGCAAGAAAATACCCGGACAATTTTGCCCATGAGTAAGACGATGATTCCCGAAAAAGGGCAATGGTATACTTTTTTTATTTAATAGTTTTTATAATTTTTGTATATTCTTTTATATAAACTAAGATTAAAGATGAACTTAAGTTTTTTAATAATCGTTGATAGTTGGCAAAAGCAGGGGGTAAACCAATGATAGGAAATTTTAGGGATTTAACCGTCTATGATAAGCCGTTTATTGCAGCAATGGAGATTTTTGAAATCACCAATTTAAATTGCCAACCTGCCTGATTGCCGTATTTCGGGCAGGCAGGCTGCCAACTCACGTAGAAAGTTTTAAAAACAAGAGGAGAGAAGCTATGGTTAGAAATTTACTGATACCGAGACGTTTGTCCTGGCTGTATGTGGTCATACCATGTCTGATTTCAATATCGAGTAACTCGATCTTTGGTAGTCCTCCTCAGGACATAAAAGAGACATTGTTTAAAGATGCCAAAGAGGCTTTAGAGGCCGCCAGGTCAGTTAATGCTGATGTTTTGGCTCCCAAGAATTTTAGCGAGGCAATTAAGCTTTATCGGGAAGCGGAATCGGATTATGAGGGCGAAAAAAATTTAGAAGATATTCGCAAAAAGTTGAAGGCATCGATTGCCTATTTTAAAAAAGCAAGGGAATCCACAAAATTAGCCGAAGTCACCCTCACCGACGCGATCAGAGCCCGCGCGGATGCCGTGCATGCCGATGCTGCAAATCATGCCAGTGAGCTCTGGAAAGAAGCGGAAGAGAAATTTGAAGAAGCGGCCAGAGAGTTGGAAGATGGCGATGTAAAAAGTGCCAAGGAAAAGGCCGGCGAAGCTGAATCTCGCTATCGTAAAGCAGAGTTGGGGGCGATTAAGTCATATTACCTTGAAGAGGCCCGGCAACTTATTGCGATGGCCGAAGACCAGGATGTTGAGGACCGCGCGCCCAACACCCTGCAATTTGCCAAAGACCTGGTGAAAAAAGCAGAAAAAGAATTAGAAGAAAATCGGTATGATACGGATAGTGCCCGTAATTTGGCCCAGCAAGCAAAATACGAAGCCAGTCACGCCATTTATTTGGCCAACAGAATCGAGCAAATGAAGAATTCCGATGAGACCATAGAAGATTTGTTGTTACAAGCTGAACGTCCGTTGAAAAACATTGCTTCTACTATCGATATGGTGGCGGAATTTGACGAAGGTTTCGATCCGGTCGCTTACGAAATTATCGATTATATAAAACATCAGCAAGATAAGGTGGAAAACCTGGAACAAGACCTCGCTGACCGGGAGCGGCAAATTGACGATCTGAAAGCACGGATTGCCGAGTTGGAGGAACAACTGGGCGGAATCGCTCAGGAGCAAACAGCTCTGAAAGAAAAAATTGAAGCGCATGAACGAATTCGTCAGCAGTTTGCCACTGTGGAAAAAATGTTTACTCGGGAAGAGGCGCGAGTATTACGCGACGAAAACGACACCATCATCCGTCTGGTTGGGCTCAATTTTGCGGTCGGTAAGTCGATTATCGAACCTAGAAATTTTAGTTTACTCACCAAGGTCCAGAAAGCGATCAATACATTTCCGGGATGCTCGATAACCATTGAAGGCCACACCGATTCTTATGGCAGTGATGCCGCAAACTTGCGCTTATCACAAGCCAGGGCTGATGCCGTTAAAGAATATTTGTTAGCCAATATGTCAGATTTGGAGCCTTCCAAAGTTGAAGCGGTAGGTTACGGAGAAAACAATCCCATTGCCAATAATGAAACCAGCGCCGGTCGTGCCAAAAACAGGCGAATTGATGTGATCATACATCCGCAAATTTTGGGAATGAAGTAGCGCATAACAAAAAAGATGTTGCAAAAGAAATGATGACTCTTTATTTTACATGGTTCTAAATGAAACTAGAGTAGTTATGGTAACTACCAAGCGCTTGGATTGCTATGTTAGAAGATCTTTCTTCCAAACTGGACTCGATTTTTAAGAAGGTTCGCGGTCAGGGTAAACTAACGGAAAAAAATATTGCGGATTCTCTCAAAGAAATTCGTCGTGCGTTGTTAGAAGCGGATGTGAACTACCGTGTGGTAAAGCAATTTATCAACGATGTGCAGGAAAAAGCAGTGGGAGAAGAGGTTTTACGCAGCGTCACCCCCGGCCAGCAAATCGTCAAAATTGTTAATGATGAGCTTGTCCGACTGATGGGCGAGTCATATACTGATATTAAGGTAGCCGGAATTCCACCCACGGTCATTATGTTATGTGGATTACAGGGATCCGGTAAGACCACCTTTGCCGCTAAGTTAGGCGTTTTTTTGAGGAAAAAAGGATATCGCCCCTTGTTAGTCGCTGCCGACGTTTATCGTCCGGCGGCCAAAAAACAATTGGAGCTGGTGGGGAACGGCGCGAATCTTCCCGTATATTCAACCGATTCCAGCAACGCTGTAGAAATTTCAAAAAGCTCCGTTAAGGCAGCTCGAGAAAAAGCATGTGATGTCCTGATCCTTGATACCGCCGGACGCTTGCATATCGATGAAGAATTGATGCGGGAATTGGAAACGGTTAAGCAAGAACTCAAGCCCCATGAAATACTTTTTATTGCGGATGGGATGACCGGGCAAGATGCCGTAAATGCTGCCAAACAATTCCAGGAGCGTCTCGAATTTGATGGCGTTGTATTAACCAAAATGGATGGTGATGCCCGTGGCGGTGCTGCTCTGTCAATTCGTGCGGTTACCGGACGACCAATCAAATTTATGAGCGTGGGTGAAAAAATGGATGCGATTGAGGCATTCCACCCTGATCGAATGGCTTCGCGCATCCTGGGTATGGGAGATGTCGTCTCTTTAGTCGAAAAAGCCGAAGAAAGTTTGGATGTCGAAAAAGCCCGTAAGTTAGAAAAGAAGCTAAGTAAAAATCAGTTTACTCTGGAGGATTTTTACGACCAGTTACAACAAATAAAAAAAATGGGACCGTTGGATCAGTTGTTGGGGATGGTTCCCGGACTGGGCAAACAGTTAAAAAATGTGCAAGTTGATGACAAGGCATTCGTTAAGGTTGAAGCGATTATTAATTCAATGACACCTGATGAGCGCCGAAAGCCGGAGATAATTAACGGAAGTCGGCGTCGTCGGATTGCCGCGGGGAGCGGAACCCGGGTTCAGGATATTAACCAGTTGCTCCGACAATTCTCCGAAATGAAGAAAATGATGAAGCGCATGAAGAAGATGAAGACCAAACCCGGTATAAGACCGGGTGCGTTTCCATTTTAGAGAAAATAGGTGGCCGTTGGCAACAGGCAGTGAGCAAACTTATGGAGGAAGGATTGGAGATTCAATTATCTGTGAAAAAGTATTTGTTTAGCAATGGAGAATGGTGAAATTACCACTTATTTAAATGGCCAACTGCTCCTTGCCAATTGCCAACTTATGTAGTTACTTTTGAAATTCTGATACAAGAACTTAATAATAATTATGGAGGAAATACCTTGGCAGTTAAATTGAGATTGCGTCGAATGGGACGAAAGAAACGCCCGTTTTATCGGATTATTGCTGCAGATTCGCGCGCACCACGAGACGGTCGATTTATTGAAGAAATCGGTTATTATAATCCTTTGTCCGATCCGATTACATTACAAGTAAGTGAGGAACGTGCACTGTACTGGTTAGGTTGTGGTGCAATTCCAACCACCACGGTAAAAAATTTGCTTCGCCAAAAGGGTATTACGTTGAGATTTGATTTAATGAAGCAAGGCGTGGGAGAAGAAAAAATAGAAGAGGAAATGAAAAAGTGGGAAGTTCTTCAGATAGAAAAAGAACGTCGCCGCGCTCAACGAGAAGAAGAGCAGCAGAAAGAAAAAGCAAAAAAAGCTAAAGAAAAAGATCAAGAGGAGGAAGAAAAAGAAAGCGTAGCGAAAGACGAGAGTACCAGAAAAACTAAGGAAACTGCGGAAGAACCGGAAAAGACCGCTGAACAAACCGAGCAAGCTCCTGAGCCGGTAGAGGAAGACAAAAAGAAATCCACGGAAACCGATGCTACTTCGTCCGATGATGCTCAGGAGAAAACGGAAAAGGAATAAATTTTCTGTCCAATTATTCATGAGGGTGATGTGAAATCTGAGTTTGGAGTTTTTGCTGTTGAAATAGCTAACTTGCTCAGTTAATTTACTAATCCAACTACTCTTATTAGGAGGTGTGCGTGATGAAAGAATTTGTGGAATTTATTGCTAAGCATCTGGTTGACAAACCTGAGGAAGTCCAGGTGACTGAGGTGGAAGGCGAGCGCGTAACGGTTTATGAATTGCGGGTTGGCGATGGCGATTTAGGTAAAGTGATTGGCAAAAGGGGCCAGACCGCAAAAGCAATCCGCACCTTATTAAGTGCCGCTGCTGCGAAAATTGGTAAGCGCGCTGTCCTTGAAATTCTTGAATAATTCAATGCCTACTTTTAAATAAAATGAGATTCGGAAATCCTATAGTGCCAATCTCATTTTTAATATTCTGGGGACCATGTATATTGCGATCGGGAAAATAACTCGGACTCATGGTACCGCCGGTTATATGGAAGCCATTCCTTATTCAGATCTTCCGGAGCGATTTCAGAAGCTTAAGACGCTCTACATTGAAAACGAGTTTGGAATGCAGGGCTTCATTGTAGAAGATGTTCAGATTTCGCCAAGAAAATCGCTCTTGAAATTTAAAGGATTAGATGAACGCGAAGCGGTACGTTTTTTAGCGGGGAAAGAAATTTGGGTTCCCGAAGTTCAAAAAATCGATTTACCGGATGATACTTATTTTATTCACGATTTGATTGGATTAAAGGTCTTTGATATTCACGGTCACTACATCGGCAGGTTGGAAGAGGTTTTCTCTAATGCCGGAAATGATATATATCGGGTTAAGGTTGAAGACAAAGAAGTGTTGCTTCCGGCGGTATCGCAGTTTATTAAAAAGATTAATCTAAAAGAGAAGAAAATGATTGTCGAGCTTATTGAAGGGATGTTAGAATAGATGCAGATTGATGTGATCACCGCCTTTCCCAACATCTTGCAGGCACCATTGAATGAGAGCATCCTCAAACAAGCAAAAAAGCGCATTCAGTTGACAATCAATGTCCACGATCTGCGACAATTTGCCACCGATAAACATCGTGTCCTAGATGATACGCCCTATGGTGGCGGACCGGGCATGGTTCTAAAACCGGAACCATTATTCCGTGCATTGGAATATGTGATTTCTACAGCAGAGGATCGGAAGAAAACGAGGATCATCTTCCCTACACCACAGGGAAAACTTTTTAGCCAGGATAGTGCGGAAGAGCTCTCCGAGTGGGAGCATTTGGTCTTTATTTGCGGACATTATAAAGGGGTCGATCAACGGGTAATCGATACCTGGGTAACGGATGAAATTTCAATAGGTGATTATATTTTGTCCGGTGGGGAAATCCCCACACTGTTAATCATTGATGGTATTATTCGACTGGTACCGGGTGCGATCCACGATATTGGCTCCGCCAAAACGGATTCTTTTCAAAATAGCTTATTGGATTGCCCCTATTATACCCGACCGGAAGTCTTCAGGGGCATGAAGGTCCCGGAAGTCTTAATCTCCGGAAATCATGCCCGGATTGATGAATGGCGGAAGAGTCAGCGAATCGATCGCACCAAACAAAGGCGACCGGATTTGTTTCAAAAATTTTTAAAGGAACACAAGAATTCAGAGAATTAACGTTAATCATAGAATCTCAGGAGATACATCATGGATATACTCAATACAGCCACAGCCAGTCAGTTGGCAACCGATATCCCTGATTTTAAACCCGGCGATACCGTTGCCGTCCACGTAAAAGTTGTGGAAGGCGATAAAGAACGGATTCAGACCTTTACCGGGGTGTGCCTTAAAAAGCGCGGATCAGGGGTCAATACCACCTTTACGGTACGGAAAGTTTCCAGCGGAATCGGTGTAGAAAGGATTTTCCCGCTGCATTCCCCCCGTATCGATAAGATAGAGATCGTAAAGCAAGGACAGGTACGTCGTGCAAAATTGTATTATCTCCGTCAATTAGAAGGCAAAGCAGCCCGGATAAGAGAAAAGCGTCGCTAAAATTTGGGGCAGCAGACAATTTATCTGTCTGCTGCCCAATTACGCTGATCAACCTCAATTGGGAATCACAATCCTTTCTTAAACCTTATTAAAGCCGATCTTAAATAGATGTCCCATCCGCTATTTTTTTTCTGCCCACACTGCCTTACAGAAGATTCACTTAAAAAATTCAAATGTTTAGTTTGTAATACTGTTGTTAAGATTCGGCCAGATTCGGTTGAATTCAATGATCGCCAAATCAGCCTGCCTGAATATTATCAGCTACTAAACGAAAATCTGACAGTTAAACAAAATCCGCTCCGTCACACAGATGTCGTCTCAAGGATGAAATCAGTCGATAATTCTGCTATAAATTTTAAAATATTGCGCGTTAGTAACAGGGCTGTGTTGCGGCAAGGGTATCGAAAAATTACCCTCAAAGGCTATCATAATTTATTTAAAAGAGACATTGACAGACCGGCAAAAATTGGTACTGGAAACTTGATTATTTACGAAGATCGGGCTGAGTTCTACTCTGAAAAGAGCAATTTTATATGGTACATCCGGAATTTTACTTGCGTGACCACTAACGGTCATTATTTTGAGTTTAGAATTAAAAACCAGCCCTTTTTTCAAATTCACTTTTTAGAGGAAAGTGCCTTAAAATATGAAATCATTCTTCGGAAATGGTTATCTGAACATTACCATAAACACCAACCATCAATCATAGAATACCAACCGAGAGTGCGAATGCAGCTACCCACCCAAAGCGATGGACTTTGGCGACCCTCTTCGAATCAAAAGAAAATTACCCCTTACAAGTTAGAAAAAATTCTGATGGGGCTGATAACCCTGTTTTTCAGAAGTTTGCTGAGTTTGTGGATTTGGGTAGAAATAAGGGGAAAGCAACATTGGCAGCCTGCAGAACGCGGATTTGTGATCCTGAATCATCAAAGCGCCTTAGACCCCTTCATAACCGGCGCATTTTGGGATCGTCACATTGCATTTTTAACCAAAAGTACTTCATTTATACATTGGCTTCCGCGACTCCTGTTAAGATGGGCGATGGCTCTACCGACTACCCGATATCAGACCGATCCTCAAATTATAACGATTATGGATACGTTGTTTAAACGGAACACCAGGATAGGGATCTTCCCTGAAGGAGAACGTTGCTGGGATGGAAAACTACAAGCGTTCAAACTGAGTGTGGTGAAAATCTTGATGAGTTCCAGAGAAGCGATTTATCCGTTAGTGATTCAGAATACATTTAAATTTTGGCCCCGTTGGGCAACCTTTCCGCGGCGGGCAAAAATAAAAATCACAATCGCTCCTCCGTTTTGTCTGGTGGACAATTACTTTAGTATAGATGAACAACGTCAGTTTCTGGAAGACTATTTCCGCGACATATTACAGGAAACGGACCAGTAAATGGACAACTCAAGTTATGTTAAGCGATTGGTCAAAATTTGCTTAATAGTTGGAACCGGATTACAGTTATACAATGCTTGTGCGGTTCGCAAAGCGCCGCCTGGCGGCCCGCCGGACAAGACGCCGCCACAGGTGGTTCGAACTTTCCCCAGCGCGGATTCAACCAACGTCCGTCAATTAGAGCACCTGGAGATTGAGTTTGATGAAGCCATTGATCAGACCTCCGTCCAGAAGCAGATTTGGCTGTTGCCGGAGCTTCCCAACGGGTTTGAAATCGAGTGGAAGGGGAGTGATAAATTGCGAATTGTTCCCAATGATTCATTGGAGACGAATCAAACTTATCTGTTGACCATCGGAACCGGCGTCTCGGATATACGGCGCAATAATTTGGATCAACCCATTGTCCTGCCATTTTCCACCGGCCCGATCATCGATCAGGGCAAAATCTCCGGCAGAGTGGTTGCTGAGCGCACCAAAGGGGTCTTTATTTATGCTTATCAAATTTCCGATACCTTTTCTGCCCAAACGGTTTTTAAAGGTAAACCTCGTTACTACACTCAGGTGGGAAAGGACGGACGGTATCAAATCAGGTATCTTAAGTCTGCTCCTTATCGGCTATATGCATTAGATGATCAAACCGGAGATCGCCTCTACACACTGGAAGCCGATCAAATTGGAATTCCTTTCATGGATTTGGAATTGGATTCTACCAAGCAGCAATATGATTACATTAATTTTACTTTAATCCGGGAAGATACGACCGGGCCCAAGCTGTTACGAACGCAAAGCGTAAACAATCAAAAAATTGAAATCGTATTTGATGAAGGCCTGATCGATTCGCAACAATTTGATATTCAGATCATCGATAGTTTACAAGAGGAACCCTTACAAATTTATGGCGAGGAGCCGGATATTAGTGACCCGGCCAAATTATTGGTCTACACCGCTGTCCAGGAAAAAGTGCTCTATAAAGGAACCATCAATCCGGTGCGGGATGAGGCGGGGAATTTAAGTGATAGTGTGCCCTCAAAATTCAAATTTACCGGTAAACCAGAGCCGGATACAACCACGGTTCGGTTGATAGAAATCATCCCTCGCCAGCAACAGAAAAATGTGGCCTATGACAGTGACGTTCAATTGACATTCTCGTATCCGGTAGACACCGTGACTTTGCGTGAAAACTTTCAATTGATCGATCAAGATAGTATTGGAGTAGCCGGCAATTGGCGATTCAGATCGTTATCAGCTCCTCGATTTGTCCCGGATACGCTGCTTAAAAAGGGACAAACATATACGCTTGCACTCAACCTGGTTAACGTTCGAAATGTCTTCGGGCAAGCTTTTGGCGATTCAACCTACATTCATCAGTTTACTACCTGGGACTGGTCGCAATTGGGCGAAATTTCCGGGGAGGTGACAGTCAGTAAAAAGGACTGGAAGAGGGCGATCATTGAGGTTACTACCCTTTCCGGTCGAAAAGTCGCATCTGTTGCTGCCGAAGTAGGGAAATCCTACCAAATATCTTTCTTACCGGATGGACAATATTTTCTGCAAGCCAAAATGGATGTCAATCAAAACGGGCGATATGATAAGGGCCAGAGCCTGCCCTTTCAATTTGCCGAACCCTTTATTGAATACCAGGATACGGTGAAAGTTAGAAAGCGATGGACCACGGAAGGCATAAATTTCCATTTTAGTCCTTAAAAAACTTGATGACCCGGAATTTTCATATATATTTAGTGGGGGGCTGGGGTAAGACGCTTAGCACAATTAATTTGTCAAACATCATAATTTTGACGTTTCGGAGGAACAAAATTTATTTTGTTAAAAATTTTCATTCATTCATCTAAGAACCAAGAATTAAATGCAAAAAATTCACTTTTATAAAATGCACGGCACCGGAAATGATTTTATTTTAATCGATAACCGCGCACACTCCCTAACGGCAATTGATGCAGAAGTCTTAAAGGAAATGTGTGCCTTCCATACCGGAATCGGTGCGGACGGAATTATGTTTTTGAGTAAATGCAACGAAGCGGATTTTAAACTGGCTTATTATAACTCAAATGGTTTTCCTGCCGAAATGTGTGGGAATGGTGCTCGCTGCGCAATTTACCTCGCCCATTTATTAAACATAATTGAAAGACGCTGTAAATTTTTGCTGAATGGCCTTCTCTACGAAGGCGAAGTGTTATCAAATCGTGAAATCCGCTTAAAAATGCAAGCCCCTCAAATTTTGCTTTCCAATAATGAAATTACGGACTTATTGGAAGAACCATTTGAATCCATGTGCTGGTTGGATACCGGTGTACCGCATCTGGTTATAAATCTCAAAGAACCGTTGGACAATCTGGATATTCTTCGATGGGGGCGTTATTTTCGGCTTCATCCCCGATTTCAACCACGGGGAAGCAACGTAAATTTTGTGCGGCGCTTAGACCCGAATCATTTAGACGTTCGTGTTTACGAACGCGGCGTCGAACGGGAAACCCTGGCCTGTGGAACCGGGACCGTTGCCTGCGGTGTCTTTGCCGCCCAACAATTCGGCTGGTCGTCGCCGCTTTTCATCCACGCCCCCGGGGGCCAGCTACAGGTGGATTTTGATGAATCATTGCAAAATGTGTACTTAACTGGGCCGGTGGCCGTGGTTTTTGAGGGTGATTTGAATTTGGAATACTTTCAGCAAACTGTGGATAAAATGATAAAACGTAGCACATAAATATATGGCACTAGACAAAAGTTGAGAATAAAAATCATTAATAAAATGAGTCAGGAGGAAAGAGATGAACATCCATGCGATATTAATGGCTGGTGGGGTTGGCACCCGCTTTTGGCCGCGCAGCCGCAGGAAATCACCCAAACAGGTATTAAACATTTTGGACAAAGATACCATGATTCAATCCACTTACAAACGCTTAGCCGATCTGGTAGAAGATGAAAAGATTCTGGTGGTCACGAATCATGAACAAAAAGACATAATTGCAGAACAACTTCCCCAGCTCCCACCCTCCAGCTTTATTTTAGAACCGGAAGGACGAAACACTGCCCCCTGTATCGGTTTAGCGGCGATCAATGTCGCTGTAAATGATCCGGATGCGGTAATGGTGGTGCTACCGGCAGATCATCTGATTGCCAATGTAAAGGAATTTCAACGAGTTATTCGCCTGGCGACTGAATTTGCTTACCAGCATGATGGACTGGTTACACTGGGCATTACCCCCTATGAACCGGCTACCGGATATGGATATATTCAGGCAGGGGAAGATATTTATCAATCGAATGGCTATAGTGTGCATAAGGTGAAAACATTTGCAGAAAAGCCTAATTTAGATACCGCCAGACGATTTTTGGAAAGCGGTGATTTTTATTGGAATAGCGGTATGTTTATTTGGAAAACATCAACCATTCTGAATGAGCTGAATGATAAGTTGCCGGATATCTATGAGCCACTGATGGAAGCGAAAGCAAGGCTGGGTACGGAGGAATATCAAGAAAATGTGAAAGAAATGTATCGCAGTATTCGTAGCATATCCATTGACTTCGGCGTCATGCAACAGGCCGAGGATGTTTATGTGATCCCGACGGATATGGGATGGAATGACGTGGGCAGTTGGGAAACCGTTTATGATATTTCTGAAAAAGATAAGAATCAGAATGCCGGAGAGTATAAGCAGTTGATCAATATCGATTCCCGAAAAAATTACATCTATTCGCCGAACAAAGCGGTTGCTATGGTCGGGTTGGAGAACATCATTGTGGTGGATACGGGTGATGCCCTCCTAGTATGCAAAAAGTCCGCAGCACAAGATGTGAAGGAGGCAGTGGAAGATTTAAAGAAAAGGGGATTGGATCAGTTGTTGTGATGAAGAAAAAAAAGCAGAAAAAGAAAGAAGCCAGTGAAGAGGAAGTTCAGTTATTCAAAGAGTTATGTGATGCCATAGAAAGAATGGGCATCGAAATCCGCATCGAAGCGGGAAACTTCCGCGGCGGCTTTTGCATGTTAGACGATAATAAGCGGGTATTGTTCGTTAATAAAAAACATTCTATTGATAAACGAATTGCATTAATTATCTCGGAACTCAAAAAATTAGATTCACAGGAAACCGCTTTGACCAAGGAGTTAAAAGAAAAAATAAATAGTGAATTTTAATCTAAATGGAATCGGGGCAAGTACGAAAATGCACAAAATGTCTTGCATATTTCGTTTTAACGGATTATAATATTTTCTTCGTGTTTGATTGGCGTTTTGGTCATTAGTTATTGTAGATTGTGTTGGGTTGGAAGATCTTTCAACGAACTAAAACATAGAGGTAAGATGAGAAAACGCTACCGCCTGCCAAATGATTTAATATGATAGCAACGAACAAAAAAATGTGTTGATAAAATAAATAGGAAAAATTTTTCCTATTTTTATGGGTAAAGGTGATCGAAAGCAATATTTTTCGGGTAGGGCAACTATTTTGGTAACCAGTTAATTATTATGCAGTTAATTGCCATATAAGCTGATATTGGTATGATTGTTGTTCAATTATAGGGTTTGAAAGGAGGTGAAAGCTTAAATCAGAATTTCGGTGGTTATCATTTCCCAGGGATGGCTGTAAATGAAATACAAGCAGCAATGGAAGCGGCTTGTGAGTTAATAAACAACTCGATGTTTCACAAAACAAAATAGGAGACACTATGTTTAGGAGAATGTCTACGGTTTTAATGCTTGCCATTTTGATGGTAAGTATGGGTTTACTTGCAAAAGATTATGATTTCCAGCACGCCCGCAAAGTTACGGTGGAAGATGAGGCCAGATTCATGCAAAAGCTAAAAGACTATAATGGTGCCCCTACAGTAACTGTAACCGAATCTCAAGCCAGGTATGAACTGGGAAGAACCTGGTACGATTATGCAGCTAATACCACTCTCCAAAGGCAATTAGCATACGCGCTTGAGTCCCAGGACGGACAAGATGGTATTCATTTCACCTTTATGAAAATTCTACCCCAGGGTGCAGAACGATTTGTAACCTATGATTATTTTGACCTGAACCTGAATATCTTTTTCGGAAATGCGTCGATTGACGAATCACTGGGTCGCTCCGGTTGGGGTAGAATAATGAACGGTCAGAATGATGAGGCTGTGGTTACTTTCCATTCCAACACCTTGGGTGGTGTGCATATTTATCAAGATGCTGCCGAGGCCGGCTATTCATTCACCAGCACTTTCGATTCTGTTACAACCGATGGTGCTGTCTTTCCGGGATTTGACCGCGAAGGTGATAATATGATATTAATGTTCCATGGCGGCGTTGATTGGATAACACAACCGGTGGTGATGACATCTACCGATTATATGCAAACCTGGGATTCCAAAAGCTTTGTTTCAGTGGACCCCAATGCTACCACCGTCGGTGCTTCAGAAATTCAACCCAACTTTAATCCCAATGACTTCAACGAAATCTCCTTTATGTACGCCCCGGACGTTACTTCCAGTGCACCCAATGGCTCGATTGTAAGGGCAAGGAGTTCTGACTTCGGTAATACCTGGGATAAAACAGAGATTTTAAACGATGACGATATTTTTAATATCGATGGTAATGAGACCCAGTATATTGTTGAAAACTTTAGTCAAGGTTGGGGTGTTTATACCCAGGATGGGACGTATCACGTTGCCTATGGTGCAGTTCAAGGAATTATTGACACTGCATCCTCAGCTCTGATCGATTTGTTTCCCATCCTTTATTGGAACGATCGGGATCAGCAGTGGGTTGAAATCACCTCTGATGCGGCAGATACGCCCTCTGATACTGCCACTATTAATGGTTTGGCTAATTTTCGCCCTGGCAATGGTCTTGGCAATGCTTATCCGTCTCTGACAGAAGGACCCAACGGAGATCTATTCTGTGTTTGGCAACAATGGGAAGATGACGGTTCCGGCGGTTTGGTAACGGAAGTTGGAACTGCTGGCAATGAGATCTTTTTGACCGATATTTGGGGCGCTTATTCTCCTGATGGCGGCCAAACCTGGAGTGAGCCGATGAAACTTGCCGGTGATCCTATGGAATCGGATGTATTCCCGAACATTACTACAGATTTCTTTTGGAACGCAGCCGGTGATTCGATCTACCTCGATCTGATCTACATGAGAGATCCGGATCCGGGTGTATCACTTTTTGCTGGCAATAATAATCCGGCTGAAACGATCTGGTATTACGAGCGTGTCGGCATTGACAGTTCGGATATCATTATTCCGACCGGAATCGGTCCGAAACCTGTTAGTGTTGCTCAAAAATTCACTCTGTCTCAAAATTATCCCAATCCGTTCAACCCGACCACTACCATCGACTATACACTTAAGAAGGCTTCCGATGTGAAATTGGATGTTTATAATGTCGTTGGTCAAAAGGTTGCTACCCTGGTTAACGAACGGAAACCTGCCGGTAACTATTCGGTTCAGTTTGACGCCGCTGACTTATCTTCCGGTATTTATATCTATACCTTAAGCTCCGGCAAATCCAAACTGACCCGCAAGATGGTCTTGATGAAGTAATTTTAGTTACCTCGGCTGGCCAAATCAGAATGTTTGGCCAGCCGCTATTTATAAATATAAAATGCAGTATAA
>JABAHQ010001163.1_pt5 | contig 30558 bp, 32 predicted proteins | sample 7062091 | NCBI WGS metagenome assembly JABAHQ01 (sample SAMN14534359, study PRJNA622989) | marine sediment metagenome | biome: marine biome [ENVO:00000428]; feature: marine pelagic biome [ENVO:01000023]; material: deep marine sediment [ENVO:00002113] | place: India: Gulf of Kutch | collected... | reverse complement strand
AACAATTAGGGTGGAGATAATTGGAGGGAAAGCCGGGCTCTCCCTTCTCGAACCCAAGGAGCACTTTTCAGCAAATGACGTAAAAAACGAGATCTTAACCACGCGTACACTTGAGGAGTAGACGCTACAATCCCTTGTATAGCTTGTAAGTTTAAGAACGAAGAGGTAACACAGAAAAAGAACTACTAGAAAGATTAGACTTTGGAAAGAAGAGGACGCGATGATGAAGGAAACGTTTGTTGTCGACACTTCGATAATTATTGACGGAAAAGTGCCCGAGCTAATTAAAAAGGAAAAACCCGAGAAAGTTATTGTTCCCCACGTTGTATTAGACGAGTTACAGGCGCAAGCGTCAAAGGGAAGAGAGGAAGGTTTTCTAGGTTTAGATGAGCTGAAAAAGATCAGAAGGATCTGCGAAAAAAAGGGAATAAAACTAAGTTTTAGGGGTGAAAGACCGAGCATAGAAGACATCAGGTTGGCGGGAAGCGGAAGACTGGACGCTCTCATCAGAGATGTGGCTAGGGAAGATGGCGCGGTTCTGGTGACGGCGGACCACGTTCAAGCTTTGGTGGGCGAAGCCGAAGGGGTGAAAACCAATTATATTCCAAAAGAGGTCGAAAGGAAAGAGTTAAGCTTCAAAAGTTTCTTCACCGAGGACACCATGTCTATCCATCTGAAACACAGAGCCCCTCCCTACGCGAAGAAGGGAGAACCAGGCAAGTTTAATCTCGTCAAAATACGGGAGACCCCGTGCACAGAGGGGGAGCTGAAGAAGATGATCCGGGAGATAACTGACGCGGCTAGACGGGAAGAAAACGCCTTTATTGAAGTAGATGAGGCCGGGGCGACAGTTGTCCAACTTGGGGAATACAGGGTAGCCGTGGCTAGACCTCCCTTCTCAGATGGGCTGGAAGTCACCGTTGTTAGGCCTCTTGTTAAACTTAGACTGGAGGATTACAATCTCTCCGGAAAGCTGATGGATAGGTTGAAGGAGAGAGCGGAGGGAATTCTGATTGCAGGTCCTCCAGGATCCGGTAAAACCACCTTCGCCAGCAGTCTAGCAGACTTCTACTCTAGGCTAGGAAAGATAACCAAAACTTTAGAGTCACCCAGAGATCTTCAGGTGGGTCCTGAAATCACCCAATATGCTCCTCTAGAAGAAAGCTTCGCTAAAACAGCCAGCATCCTACTTCTGGTACGTCCGGATTACACAGTCTTCGATGAAATAAGAGAAAGCCAAGATTTCAGGGTTTTTGTTGACATGAGATTGGCCGGAGTGGGCATGGTAGGAGTAGTCCATTCCACAGACGCCATCGATGCCATTCAACGGTTCATAAACAGAACGGAGTTGGGCATGATCCCCTCCGTCCTAGACACCATCATCTTCATCAAATACGGAAAGATCGAGAAGGTGTACGAACTACATCTGACCGTGAAGGTGCCCACAGGCATGGTGGAAAAGGACCTTGCTCGCCCTCTGGTGGAGATTCGGGACTTCGAGACCGGTAGGCTGGAATATGAGATCTACACCTTCGGAGAGGAGACCGTGGTGATTCCCATAGAGGAGCGTGAAGGGGGCTCCCCCATTGAAAGATTGGCGCAGGAACGCATCTGGCAGCTGGTGAAGAGCTATGATAAAGGCGCCCAGATACAGGTGATAGGCAAGGACACAGCAGTGGTCAGAGTTCACCGTAAGGTGATCCCCAAACTGATCGGAAAGGACGGCAAGAACATCTCCCAGATAGAGGACAAACTGGGCATCCATATAGAAGTAGAACCTAAGGGGTAACAGTTCTGAACTGGCAAACAACTCGGCAAGAATTGGGATAGTTATATATGAGCTGTCTCTTTAATCGTTCTATCTGGTGAGGAATATGGCTGGTTCAATCTTGGTTAGGGACGCCATGACCCGATCGGTGAAGACGGTAGAAACAGTCGATACCGTTGACGAGGCAGTAGAGAAGATGAACAAGTTCAACATAGGCTCCGTCTTGGTGATGAACAAGGAAAGGACCAGACCAGTGGGAATCGTGACAGAGAGAGACATACTGAGGCTGGTTGAGCGGTATCCGGAGCCCTCCCTGGTGAAGGTAAAGCAGATTATGTCCCAGCCTCTGGTGACCATACCGGTGGACGCCAGCATAGAAGAGGCAGCCAGACTAATGGCAAGGAAACAGGTCAAAAGACTACCAGTAATAGAGCAGGACAAGCTGGTGGGAATAGTCTCCTCCTCGGATCTCATGAGAGCTGGTCCAAAACTGGTACGTGTACTTATAGACCTCTTGCCAGCTGAAGACCGATCCTGAGCCCGAAGTTGTACCCAGGTATGGTGGTAGCACTCTCACTTCTTGGTGGTCAGAACCTCATCTTTTACATCGTTGACAGAGAAGTGTTCTCGAGGTTTGAGTAAAGAAAGACCAGCCCGTTCTCCGATGATCTCGATCCTTATTGTCTTGTTCGGATTCTCCAAGTCCACTTTGGGTCTGTCAACATGCTTGGTCAGCTCTTCGATCAACTCCTGTGTATGATACTTCTCATAGAGCCTCTTGTCGATCCTCATTCTCCACCGCTCTTCGGGTTGGATTCTCCCCGCGAACTCCTTCACAATCCGGGACATCTCTTCGATGGTTGAAGAACACCACTTCTCAACCGGAATCCAATGGTAAGTATACCAGAATCTACTAGGATCCTCTCTACACAACGAATCCAACTTCTTGGCAATCTCCTTGGGGTCCATATCGACATGTAGCTGGAAGAGACCGTGGACTCTTGAGCAGAGGAAGTTAGGGTCCTCCTCACCTACCTCCTTCAGCATCTCTTCCACCTCATACCGAGCTTCGAAACGATTCTCGGGATCAAAAGTGACCAGTAGATTAGCTTCTTCCATATGCTCACCATCTACTTAATTATGAAAACTGGGTTAATATCTCTTTCAGGATGAAGATAAAAACTGCAGCCTTTTTATCTTCAGCTCATCTAATATCTAGTATCAAGAAAAGGAGGTTGTTGATTGGCTTTTCAGAAGAAGAGTATGTCCTTTGAGGGCGAGGTGGAGTACTACTGGGACGAATCTACGGAATCTGAGCATATTAAGGTTGGCGGCAGGACTCTGTTGGACATGCTTAGGAAGATGGGTTATCAATACAACACGGTCGGAGAGCATGCGAAGATCAAGGTTACGATCCAGATTCTTGAGCCAAGAGAGGAATTCCCTCTCGAATAACACAGTCGAACAGATGATTAAGTGGATCTTGGGAAAACCACAGCCGTCTTAAAGAGGGGGCGGTAGTAACATAACTCTTATTATCCGAAGTGGTTCTATGCCCTGAGGGAGCAAAATGGCAAATCTAAAGAATAGAGACCTATTATCGGTCGCAGATCTGTCGCCAGACGAGATCTTCTCTTTGCTGGAGACCACACAAAAACTGAAGAGCAGTGCCCAGAATATGGGAGAGCTGCTTTCGGGAAAGATACTGGGCCTCCTCTTCGAGAAACCCTCCACCAGAACCAGAGCCAGCTTCGAAGCTGCCATGATGCAACTTGGAGGCGAGGTGATTTATATGCGTCCAGACGAGTTGCAACTTGGACGGGGAGAACCCGTAAAAGACACCGCCAGGGTGTTGACTGATTATCTGGATGCCTTGGTTCTGAGAACCCATAGACACCAGACCTTGGTGAAGTTCGCCGAATACTGCAATATCCCGGTGATAAATGGTCTCAGCGATCTTGAGCACCCAACCCAGATCCTCTGCGATATGTACACCATCCTAGAAGCCAAAGGTCAGCTAGAAGGCTTAGATCTGGCATGGATCGGTGACGGGAATAACGTCTGCCACTCCTGGCTTCTTGGAGCCAGCCTGATGGGGATGAACATCAGCGTAGCCACCCCAAGAGGCTATGCCCCCCACAGAGAAATTCTGGAAAGAGCTACAAAGCTCGCAGAGGGATCCAGCTCCAAGGTGAACTCTACAACCGATCCCCAGAAGGCTGCCAGTAATGCGGATATTCTGTATACCGATGTCTGGATTAGCATGGGACAAGAGGAGGAGAAGGAGAAACGGTTGAGAGCCTTTCGCGGCTACCAGATAAACCAAGAGCTATTGAGGGCTGCAAAGGAGGATGCCATCGTGATGCATTGTCTACCAGCACATAGAGGTATGGAAATAACTGAGGCTGTACTGGAAGGCGACAGAAGCGTGGTCTGGCCGCAGGCAGAGAATAAGCTCCATGGTGCGAGAGCGATTCTAACTGAGATACTCAGCTAACTCTCTTTCATCATACTGGTTGATTCTGAGCATCCAGAGATGGAGTCGGTGATCCTTTGAAGAAGAGAATAGTGGTGGCTTTGGGTGGAAACGCGATAATGAGACCCGAAGGCAGAGGAACCATCCAAGAGCAGTTGGATGCTGTTTCTGGGACCTGCCAGGAACTGGTGAAGATAGTCAGTGGTGGGCATCAAGTTATTATCACTCATGGGAATGGTCCCCAAGTAGGTGCTCTTCTGATTCAAAACGAGGAAGCCAGAGAGGAGATTCCCCCCAGGCCCTTGGATGTCTGTGTGGCTGAAACCCAGGCTTGGATAGGATACATGATACAACAGATTCTTGGTAACAAACTGAAAGCCGAAGGAATCAGCAGGGGCATCGTAACGGTCATAACCCAGGTGAAGGTGGATTCCAATGATCCAGCGTTTCAAAACCCTACTAAACCGGTGGGGCCATTCTACACCCGGGAGGAGGCGGAAAAGTTACGAAGGGAGAAAGGATATGTCATGAAAGAGATTGAGAGGATGAAATATAGGCGGGTGGTGCCTTCTCCCGAACCAAAGAGTATAGTGGAGATAGCTGCCATCCGTAGGCTGGTGGAGGCGGGTTTCCTAGTCATCGCCTCAGGTGGAGGTGGGATCCCAGTGGTGGAAGGAAGGGATGGAACATTGCAGGGCAGGGAGGCTGTGATCGACAAGGATCTGGTGGGCCAGATTCTTGCCCAAGAGATCGGAGCCCAGATCCTGCTCTTTCTGACGAACGTTCCCGGGGTCGCCATAGATTATGGTGAAAAGGAAGAAAGATTTCTAGACGAATTGACTCTGAAGGAGGCTAAGAGATATCTGGCAGAGGGGGAGTTTCCTCCCGGCACCATGGGACCTAAGATAGAGGCAGCAATAAGATTTTTAGAATCTGGTGGAAAAAAAGCGGTGGTCTCCCTGTTGGAGAACGGGTTTGAGGCGTTGAATGGAAGGGCTGGTACGACGATAACCCGATGATCTCAGGTGGTCTTCTTCAAAAATCGGTGAGCCTTTCTCAGCACATCCTTGGCATTTTGGAAGGTCAATCTCTGAAGGGCTCTCTGATAAGTTAGCCATGCATACCCCACATGTTCGTAGGACAATTCAACTGCGCTACTCTTGACCTGAGCCAGAAAGTAGGTCACTTCCTTGTAGACCGTCTCTCCTCCCCTTCTGTAGAAGTAGTTTATCTTCTCCCTGAAGTCTCCAATAAAATGCGAATCGGTGATTCCCGTCTCCTCCTCAAGTTCCCTTCGGGCCGTCTCTTCTGCACTTTCACCTGCCTCCACCTCCCCTTTGACGAATCCCCAATGGCCAGCCTCATAGTGGAGAAGAAGATACTTCGGTTCCCCGTTCTTCCTGAAGACGACTGCCCCACAGGATCTTTCTCGAGGCATCTTACCACCCATTCAAGATTATTAGTGAGCTGAATAAAGTGGTTTTCTACAGGGATCATCAAAGCGGGAAGCCAGAAGTGGTGAGAGGATCCGGGAAGAAAGGGAGATGCTTATGGTACAAAACTTTTTGAAGAAGGGGTTACTGAACTACTTACTCCTACGCGAAAGGACTGAAGGGATGTGGAATGGATGAGGAGCTCATCAGAAGCTTTCTGGATAAAGAGAACGTGTTCGCAGTTGTAGGTGCCAGCAGAGACCCCGAAAAGTATGGGCACCAGGTCTACAAGGACTTGAGGTCAGCTGGATACGAGGTCTATCCTGTAAACCCTAAGGCGGAGGAGATTCTAGGAGACAAATGTTACCCGAGCCTTATAGAATTGCCGAGAAAGCCAGACATCGTCGATTTTGTGGTCCCGCCGAAGATAACAGAAGAAGTATTAGAGACCTGCCTGAAGCTGGGCATCACGAAAGTTTGGTTGCAACCCGGCTCAGAATCCGAGAAGGCTATCAGATTCTGTGAAGAGAACGGGATTGAGGTGGTGCACGACGTCTGCGTCATGGTGCAGCGCAGAAGAGTAGCCCCATAGTTCGGGAAGGGATTCCCCAGCAAGAACTGAACATTTATGGGATGGAACTCAAGCTTAAATAGGGGCCTCTCTAGGTATAGAACTGGAGGGTTTAGGTTGGCTAGAAATAAACCAGCAGCGAAGAAGAGAAGATTAGCTGCGGCTGGAAAGCGTGCCAAGTCCGTTCCCACTTGGGTAATCGCGAAGACCATGGGGCGGGTTAGAACCAACCCTAAGAGAAGACATTGGCGAAGGGACAAATTAAAGGCATAGCCTAGTTTTCTCAACAAAANNTTTTTTCTAGAATGTAATTTCCCATATCGAGAAATGGTTTAAATACTGATTTCTGGTAAGGAGTTGGCTTAACATAGGCAAGGTGGGGACAGATCTTGGAGCTCAGAAGTTTTGTGGAAGGGGAAGATGAGGAAGTCTGGCTTAGGATACGGAACAAAGCCTATGAAGAATACGAGGACTTCAGACCTCTCACCCTAGAAGAGTTTAGAGTTTGGAAGAGGAGTCCCAACTTCAGCTCCACTGGAATGTTTATAGCGGAGTTGGATGGGCGACCTGCTGGAATAGTTAACGCCTATGTTGACCAGGAGCGCGAGGAGAAGAAGGGATTTGTACGCCGGTTAGGGGTGATTCCAGAACTTAGAAGGCAGGGAGTGGGCCGCCAGCTGTTGGAGAAGGCTATAGAAAGCCTGAAGGAGCGGGGGATGGAATCTGTTGAGGGCTGGACCCGGGAGGGTAAGGTGGCCTGCAAGACCCTTTTGGAGAGTACGGGTTTTGAGTTGGTCCGCGTCTTCAGTACCATGCGGAGAGAGCTGAAGGAGATTCCTTACAACATAGGAGAATACCGGAAGCTGAGAATGAGAGAGATGGAGGAGGAGCTGAAGGATATTCGTCTGCTCAACCGGCTGGAGAACGAAAGCTTCAAGGAACACTTCGACTTCAGGCCCACCACGATTGGGGAGACGGAGTTTTGGATAACCCATAAGCCCTGGTGCGATGTAATGGGGGTTTTCTTCGCTTATGTAGATGACAGACCGGTGGGTTATGTGGAAGCGGGGATAGACAGCAAGTTTATCGAGTACAGGGACATTAACCGCGGCTACATAATGAGTATAGGGGTCCTGAAGCCACATCGGAGAAAGGGAATAGGCACTACCCTTATGCAGCGCGGTATGGAGTTCCTGAAGTCAGAGGGTATGACTGAGGTGGAACTGGGAGTCGACGACTCAAACCCTACAAAGGCAATTGAGCTATACAGGAAGGTGGGATTTGAAGTGATACGCAAGGATCTGACCTATCTAAGAAAACTTGACTAATCCCCAAGTGACTCTGAAATTTATTGAATCTCAGTCTTCCACAGGAGCCAGACTATCCGTCAGGCGTTTTATACCTAGTGCAGTTAGCCAGCCGGCAATTACGAAGACTGTGGCCGGAAAGGCGGCAACTCCAATATTCATCATCGCTGTCTGAAGCAGAAGGAAGAGAGCACCTATTGAAACCGCGGTTGCCATCCCCCACCTCTTTCCATACCTCTGAGTATTTTGAATGGTCAGCAGACCGGAAAGGAAGATATCGCCCAGCCCCAAGGCTAAGAGGCCGTTAGGCGTTGAGGGGAAGCTGGGTAGAACGATCATCACGGGCAGTTGGAGAGCTATCATCCTCTCAGCCGACTTCACCATGAACCCGGTCAGGAAGACTTGGATCACATCCATCACTGTCAGTAGTGCAACGAAGAGAGCGGTAGTCTTCCAGGTGAAGAGACTTCCCAGGTATACTGAGACGCAGATAGAGAAGATTATAGCAAACAGGTTTAGCAGATAGGGTGTATGCGGGGGGAGGTATAAGTTCCATAGATATGTATCCCGGTAGAGAAGATAGAGTGCGATGAACAGGGCGGGAGATAAGAATGCGAAATAAGCCTTTGGAACCACTAGGTATGTGAACATGAAGAGGACTGCGGAGTAGGCGTACAAGAAGAATACCATTATCGCCATGCCTGGAATTTTGATGACCGTCCATCCCAGAATGGTCACCATCACCCCCATCATCACCACCAGGAGAATCACATCTCGAGTGGTGAACTCCCGTTCCCCCAGAAGAGACTCAATCTTCCCCTCCAGTTTGAGGTGGATGAAGAGCACAGCCAAGGTGATTAATGAGAGGGCAAGGGATAGTGAGATATCGAATATCATCTTTCCAGGTCTCAGTCGTAGACTTTGTTGCCTCATGTAAAGGGAACACTCTAATATATGCTTGTTTAAGATGCTGCAAATTGGATGTGGAGGAGAAAGAAAGATGTTCAGATGGACGCCCACCAGCATCCTGATTGTATTCAACATCTTAGTCTTCGCCTACACCTCAGTGGTAGGCGGCAGTTTTCCCAGTACAAATCCAATTATGCTGGAAAGGTTTGGGCAATACAACCGATATGTGATACGTCACGGGTGGTACTGGCAGCTTCTGACCTCCATGTTCATTCATGTTGATTTTCTTCATCTCTTTCTCAACATGCTCTTCCTTCTAATCTTCGGTCTCAGGGCCGAAGAATTATTCAGTGTAGACGAATTCTTCTTGATATACTTCTTGTCAGGGCTCTTCGGCAACCTCCTCACCTTGCTTATGCCGCTAAATACTGTCTCTGCTGGGGCTTCAGGGGCCATATTCGGAATGTTCGGGGCCTGTGTGATCTATATCCGGAAGATGGTGGGTGGATCGGCTATTGGTGCTCTGATCTTCTCCTTCTATTTCCTACTATTGAACTCCGCGTCTCCCCAGATCAACCTGTTCGCCCACTTCGGTGGGTTGGTGGCCGGTCTAGTGATTGGATACGTGCTGGCCAAGAGTCGAAAGATCGTCCTCTAGGCGGCTAGAGACTCCTGAAGGGCGCTTTCCACGGTTGACTCCCACAATTTAGTCCAGCCTATCTGTTCAGTCCATAAAGAAGCTGCTTTCTATCATCCAAGTGAAAGCTGTTAGACTGAAGGATGGTTAACGATGATTATGATGCCCACCGTCCAGCAATAATAGGCAAAGAGATGAAACTTCCGTTGCATGACTATCTTCCGCAGCAACTTCAAGGATAGGTAGCCTATAATCATGGAGACCGCTATGCCCGAGAGGATGATAGCCAGGTCAGGACTATTTATGGATACTCCGCTGGATATAGAGAGTCGGGCAAACTCTGAGATAGCGGCTCCCATCACTGCGGGGACAGAGAGCAGAAAAGAGTACCGAAAGGCCGCTTCTTTATCCACCCCTCTCAGTAGCCCAGTAGCTATTGTGAGCCCGCTTCTTGAGATGCCGGGTATGATGGCCACGCCCTGAGCCGTGCCTATCAAGAGAGAATCCAAGATACCCAATTCCCTGCCTTCTTCTCTGCGTTCGGAGAGAAAAAGGAAGAGGCCGTTAATCAAAAGTGCTACCCCCACCACCAAGACATTGTAGAAGAAGGATTCCAGAATATCATGGAAGAAGTAACCAATTAGCGCAGTAGGTATGCTCCCTAGGGCTATGAATAACGCAAGTCTCCCCTCCCCAGACTCGAAGTCCAACCTGACCACCGCCCCTAGAATCCTCACGATCTCTTCCCAGAACACCACCAGAACCACACATAGAGTTCCTACATGCAAGGAAACATCAAAGATTAAGGGCGGCTGCTGATGCAAGAAATAGCTCTGTAGCACCACTAGGTGACCAGAACTGGAAATTGGTAGCCACTCGGTTATACCTTGGATGATAGCTTGAATCAGAGTTTCAGTGGGCGACAGTATGTTGGATACGCTCCAGTTAGCTATTGTCTAGGATTTAATATATTTGACCCGCCATCTACTGAGTTGCGGAGTCAGAACATCTTGTCTCATGCCTTTTGATAGGATGAAAACCATTCTTTTACCTGATTTCAGAACAGATCCAGCAACTCATCGTTCAATTCCGGCATCCTGCCGTGTTCTTGGAGGAACCTTTGGATGAGTTCGCTCTCCCTCTTTGTGTACATGGGGTCCTCTTGGTATCCGAAATAATGAGCCTTCTTGACATTTTGCAGTTGCTTCTCCAGATCTTGACGTAGATTGGGGGTGCCCGCTATGTATATTATCGTCTTAGTTTCGTCCAGAAGCCGATATACGCCACTGGTCTCAGGTACGAGGCTAATGTTCTGTGAATTGAACTCCTGCCATTTCTCTGGTGGGAGCGTCACCGGAGATATTTGGAGTCTTAAGTCACATCTTAGGCACCGCTTGGCCTCCTCAACCGCCTTCTCCTTCTCCAAGCCAAGCTCCACCACAGAAAACCCCTGAACCCTCTGCTCAAGGGGCAAGCAGGGCATCTGGACACGACTCTTCGCCGCGAAGCCTTCCATCTGTCCAAGCCAAGGATCAGCCTCCTCAGCCTCCACCAATCTCTCGTCGATCTCTCCATCTCCACCCAGATATCTGTCTATGGAGATGGCTGCCTTTCTGCCCTCGGCAATGGCGTCAACGATGGAGGCTGCCCCGGTCACGGCGTCTCCGCCTGCAAAGACCCCGGATAGGTTGGTCTCTAGAGTGTCCGGGTTCACGGCTATCGTGCCCTTCTCTGTGAGTGTGAGGTCATCGGGCAGGAATGTGGTGTCCGGCGACTGACCTATGGCAACTAGCATCTGGTCCAAGCTCATCTCATGTTCTGAGTCTTCAATGGGCAGAGGTCGTCTTCTTCCGCTAGCATCAGGCTCCCCAAGCCGGATCCGGATGCACTCCAACCTGAGGGCCTCTCCATCCTCGCCCAGTATTTTTTGAGGAGCCATTAGAAAGTGAATCTTCACACCCTCCTCGACTGCCTGCTCCACCTGTTCAGGGTCCGCCGGCATCTCCTCTCCAGATCTTCTGTACAGAAGGTGTACCTCCTCTGCGCCCAGTCGTGTAGCGGTTCTGGTAGCGTCTATGGCCACGTCACCGCCTCCGATGACTCCGATCTTGCCTGCTAGGCTTACTCTCTCTCCGGAGTTCACCTTCTTCAAGAAGTCGATGGCATACCTCACGCCCTCCAGATCTTCCCCCTCAATGTTCAGCTTCCTGTTTGACTGAGCACCGGTGGCAAGGAAGAAAGCTTGATAGCCCTCAGTCTTTAAATCTTCAAAGGTCAGATCCTGCCCAACGGGGCTGTTCAGTCGAAGCTCTATGTTCTGCTCCAGAAGGGCCCCTATCTCCTTTCGGACCACCGCTTTGGGCAGACGGAACTCAGGTATACCCATTATCATCATGCCCCCTGCCTCTGATGTAGCCTCAAAGACCGTCACCGAGTGTCCCTTTCTGACCAGGTAGTAGGCGGCGGTCAGCCCTGCAGGTCCTGCGCCTATCACGGCTACACGTTTTCCTCTGGAGGGTTGAGTTTTGGACTCGGCCTCCCACAGACCGGCTCTATGTTCAGTGGCAAACCTCTTCAGGGCTCGTATCGCCATCGGTGCATTCAATTCACTTCTTCGACAGTGGGTTTCGCAGGGATGATGGCAGACATAGCCCAGAACCATGGGAAACGGAACCCTCTGTCGGATGACAGCGGATGCTTCTGCGATCCTACCCTCACTGAGCAGATGAATGTATCGGGGGACATCCACTCCTGCGGGGCATGTGTGCTTGCAGGGCACCAGATCCTCTTCACTGACCGGCCACCCCAGCTGATCCATTATTGCCCAAATGGGACAGACCGCGACACAGGCCCCGCAGAACCTGCACCCCGATGTCTGAAGAGAGGAATCTATGGTGCCTACCATGAATCCGTGGTCTGGATTGTAGACTATGCCTAGAGCTTCCACCCCTCTCAAGTCCCTACAGGCTCTAACGCAACGACCGCATTCTATGCAGAGGTTGTGATCTCGAACAAAGAGGTCCGATTCTTCTATCGGTAGGTCTCCGAAGACGTAGCGTGGGGTATCCTCTGGAACACCTATGTACTCCGCAACCCTCTGAAGCTCACAATTACCAAACTTTGGGCAGCAACGCTCCTCTACCGGAACGTTGAGGGAGCAGGGCTCCCGACTGCAGCCCTCCTTCTCAGCACATGTGAGACAAGCGTGGGGATGCTGGGCAAGTATCTCCGCCAACTTCTGGCGTCGGAACTCCAGGATCTCCATGGTTCTGGTGTGGATGACCATACCTTCCTCTGCTGCTGTGTTACAGGCGGTTAGAAGACCCTCCCTATTCTGAACCTGGACTACACAGAGTTGGCAGCCCTCAAACTCCTGGGAGCCCTCTCCTGGTATCAGCTCTCCTCCCCGATATACCTGCTTGTTGACTCTCATTCCTGGGGCTGGTGGCAGGTCTGGATGATGGCAGAGGGTTGGGATGTAGATCTCTGCCTCCAGTGCTGCCTCCAGCACTGTGGCACCCTTCTTTGCCTCGACCTCTCTGTCATCTATGGTTAAGGTGATGGTATCCATCTTCCTCATCTCTTAGGGTAGAGAGAGCAGGGCTAGAGGGGTTTCCAGGTGTGTGTAATTGCCTCTGGCTGACAGGTGGTGACGCAGGGCGGGTTCTCTTCGGGTTTGCAGGGAGCGCAGCTATATTTTATCTTCTTACGATGCTCCTCGGTCACCGCTGCCACCAGAACATCCTCAAGATCCACCATCATAGTCTTCATCTCTAAGACCTTCTGAGGACAGACCTCCACACATTCCCCGCATCCGTTACACTGGTCAGTATCTATGCTGACGAAGAACTCTCCTGAGCCGTCCTTGTAGCCGTAATGAACTATCATTCACAGGCAACTCTAGGCTGTCTTCTGCTGTCTCTCATAGAGCGCCTTGGCAAAGAGGGCGGCTCCTATGCTACCGGCGATCATGGGATCGAACTCTTTCTTCATAGGTAGCGCCTGGATGCCGATTGTCTTCTCCAGTCTCCTCACGACCCCGATGTTCTTGGCTATGCCTCCCGTGATGACGAAGTCCTTCTCCACGTTTATCCTCTCCAGCAACTCGGCCACTCTGCTGGCCATCGCGGAGCAGAAGGCTGCCAAGACCTTCTCCTTGGGCCATCCCTTGCGTAGTAGTCCTATGGCGTCGGATTTGGCGAAGACCACGCAGGTGCTGCTGACGGGCTCTGGCTCCTCCTCCACCTTGAATGAGATCTGGCCTACCTCCTCTATGGGCACTGACAATAGGTCTGCGAAGACCTCCATGCCTCGCCCGGTGCCTGCTGCGCACTTGTCATTCATCAGGAAGGCTGTCACTTTGCCTCTCTGGTCGCAGTGGATGGCCTTGCAGTCTTGGCCGCCCATATCCAAGACGGTTCTCACCGTGGGGCCCCAAATATAGTTTGCTCCTCGAGCGTGACAGGCTATCTCGGTGATGGCTCTGTCTGCGAAGGGCACATTGACCCGTCCGTAGCCTGTGCCCACCGTATACATGATATCCTCTAACTCTATTCCGGTTCCTTCCAGAGCCCAGTCCATGGCCTTCTGGGCACTGTCGGGGCTGCTGGATCCAGTGCGTTTGATGCTGTAGGCGTAGAGTTCGCCGTCGGTCATGATTACTGCTTTGGAGCTCACGGAGCCCACATCGACACCCGCCGTGATGATCTCTGACTCTCTCCAGTCTTCTGGGGATACGTCTCGTCGGTATTCTGGCCATCTCCAATATTCCCTCTTCATCTTGAGCCTCCTCCTCTCTGGGTTAGAAGCGCGGCGCCTAGGGCGCCCACAAACTCCGGTTCCTCTGGTACCAAGAGTTCCACTCCTAGGGCTCTCTTGAGGGAGCCGATGAATCCCACATTCTTGGCCACCCCTCCTACCAGGGCAACGTCTTTCTCTATTCCTAGTCTGCGTGCCATGGAGGCTATTCTGTCGGCTATGGCGTTATGTATGGCTCTGGAGATATCTGCTTTAGGGGTTTGGGCGTGGATCAGGGACACCACTTCCGACTCTGCGAAGATGGTGCACTGAGCATTCATAGGAACCGCCTTCTTGGCCTTCAGTGACAGGGGACCCATCTCTTCCAAGTCTAACTCTAAGGCCCGGGCCATGGCCTCAACGAAGGTTCCAGCTCCGGCGGCGCACCGCTCATTTATCACAAAATCCACCATCTTTCCGTTCTCATCACACTTTACGGCCCGTCCCTCCTCGGCGCCCACATCTATCACCGTCCTTGCCGAGGGAAACAGATTGGTGCCTCCAAGGGCGTCGGCTCCCATCATGCTGATCTCACCATTGACGTGGGGAGCCACATCCTTGCCTGCGCCTGTGGCTGTTATGTGTTCTAGGTCGTCGAGAGCTAAGTTGGCTCTCTGCAGGGCCTTCTGCAGCGTCTTCCCTGCGGTGTCCCTCTGATCGAAACCGCTGAGGGCTAAGGCCTGGGCGAAGATCTCTCTGTCTCTCAGGATCAGAACCTTGACGTTCTTGGATCCCATATCTATTCCTGCAGTTATCATCTTACTGTCTCCTATTTGGCTCCCAGGATCTCCATGAAGGCCTCAACTTCCTTCCTTGTCCTTTCCAGGTCGAACTCCCTCTCGTCACCCATGTTCCCCTCGAAGTGCATCACCGGAATTCCTGCCTCCTTGAGCGCCAGTTTATTCTCTGCTATGCCCAGGCTTAAACCTTCGCAACCTCGGTTGTAATGTAGCATTACGCCGTCCACCTTCCATTCTCTCACTATCCTCTTCATCATGTTGCTCTTCAGTTCAGGGGAGTAGAAATGTTGCCATTCGGGCCTACTTAAGGTCCATTCTGCAAGGGTTCGCAAGGCTTGTTCTCTAGTCTCTATCTCTATGCCCCCCTCTTGGGGGGGTGTTCTGGGGCCCCAGGTTCCGTCCTCCTTCTCTTCGAAGATGCCCATCAGACCGAAGGTGTAGAGGGAGCCGATGGAGACCACGCCATACTTCTCCAGGTATCTCCAAAGCTGGAGGAAGGCCCAGGGCGGCTGGGTGTCGGTCATGACCCTGAATCTCTCGTTGCCCACTGCAGCGATCTTCTGGTCCACTCGGTCCTGAACTTCGTCTCTCAGTCTCTCATAGAACTCGACGCATTCCTTTCGGTGTTTCATCAGGGTATTTATGACGTACAGGGAGTACATGGTCTTCTCGTCCAGCGGGGCGGGAACCGCCTTGTTCAGGGTGCATATCTCAGCCCACAGAGAGGTTGCCCGACATTCGTTGTAGACTGCTTGGATCAACTTCTGGTCGTCATACTTCCGGCCTGTAATCTTCTCCATCCATTGGATGCCATCCATCATCTGGGAGACGATGTAGTCCAGTCTCCTCTCGTTCAGTTCACGGTAGGGGCCTGTGCTGACATCTATACAGAAGAAGGGCACATCCCCCTCCAGTTCACTGGTCACCTGGTACCACTTGGCGTGGCTGCAACAGATGTGGGTGGTCCAGAGGAAGTCGGCCTTGGGCCATTCTCCGCCCCAGACGTATCTGTCCAGGAGTATGGAGCCCCAGTAGTTTCTCATGTAGGCGCATAGGTCGCGGGCGTATCCCCTGGCTTCGGTAGCCTCATGACACTTTTCAGCGAAGTCCTCGTCATAGGCCACAGTGGCCCCGTAGGGCTCACCGGTGAGGCTGTAGACGTCGTCTCCCAGGCCAGCTGGGACAGCGCTGAAGGACCAAGCACCGCCAGCCCAGCGTATTCCTCCTATGTCACGGGCTGTCACAAAATTCTGATAGTAGTTCTTTCTCAGCTGCTTAGCGTCATCCCAAGAATCTAAGAGTCTGGTCTTATATCTGTTCTCAGTCATCATATCACTCTCTTAGAATAGGTCTGTGGGAAGCTGAAAGGTCTCCAGGAAGGCTTCCACCCGGGTCTTGAACTGTCCCACAGGAACCGTGATGTCGAACTCTAGAAAATAGGTGGGGATCCCGTTCTCTTCCAGGTGAGATCTGATGGCGGGGATATCAAGTTCGTGGGGGTCGCAGAACTTCTGCTGTATCAGGAGCACCCCCTCCACGTCATAGTCCTTGGCTAGCTCTAGGATGTAGGGTACTCGTGTACGCTGAGGCCAGTCCTTGCTGGGGCAGGGCGGCCGGTCTATGTATCGAGCTGCGATGGCACCCAGTCTATCCTGTTGGGGAACCACCGGGTTCCAGAAGTATCTGCTTCCTGTACAGTGATCCTCAATGACGAAGGTGGCTCCTAGAGACTCCACCATCCTCAAGAATTCTGCGTCGTCATCTTCGCTGCCCAAGATCATCAGTCTGGTGCCCGTCTGACGGTCCAGTTCCCGGTCGGGTAGTTCCCTCAGTAGCTCCTTCAACGCTTGGTTATGTTCTTCCTTGTCCGTCATCTGACTGGAGACCACCATCTCCATGGCTTCCAGTCCAGTGAGTTTGGGATTCTTCTGTTTTCTGAACTCGTAGACCTGTCTCATCAGGCGACGGTTCTCATTGTACACCTCTATTGCCTGGTCCAGGTCTTGATCTGTGATCTTCTTGCCAGTCCAGTCCTGGAGGGACTTCTTGAAGTCCACTAACTCTCCTCTCAGGTAGGGATAGGCTCTGGGGGTCTGAACCCCGTGCGGCATGTATAGATAGTAGTCATACTCCAGTGGTATGTGCTTTCTCCAGCTGGTGAAGGCCTGCCTCATATGGAGGCAGGACTGGGCGATCATTATTCCATCCAGATAATCATATCTTCCCAGTAGTCCCTGAGCCAGGCAGTCTCGGCATAGGGGGCAGAACATGGCGAAGATGTGAGGTTCTGTGACGCTCTGAGCTTGGTGTCTGCCCAGGATTCGAACTGGTAGGGCTCCAGAGGCGTAGATTATCTCCTCCGGGGCGTAGGTGCAGAAGTATCCCAGCACCTTGCCTCCAGTCCTCTCCTTCCACTCCTGGGCGTACTGGTGTCGGTTCTGGTACCAGTGGTGGAATTTCTTGAAGGGATTGGGGTGCATTTGGGTTCTCCTTTAAATATTCGGTATATAACTAATGAATCAAAAATATAAATAAGTTTCTGTTTATATTGTGCTGCCTTGACTAGAGGATGCCGGTGTCAAGACCCGGTTCATCGCATCGTCTGCGATGGCCACCGAGTATCCGGCTATCCTCCTCAAGTCCCGGGCGATCATGCTCAGGGTGACTGCGGAGTCCCTATCCTTTATAGTCTTCATGACTCTGGTGAGCAGCCTCTGCTCCTTCTCTCGCACTTGGTCCATCTGCTCCATGACCTCTATAGCCCGTCTGACATCTCTCTGGAGGAAGGCCTGGACCGCTGTTCTCTGCATTCGGTAGGTCACCTGGGAGATCTCTGCTGTGGCCTCCAAGATTGTGGGATCGATCTCTCTCCTTTTTAGGTCCAGTAGATGGCCAGCTATAGATGAGGAGTGATGGACCAGTCTGTTCAAGTCCCGGGCGATGAGGGCGAAGGTGACGCACTCCTGACAGTTCTTCACCCCTATCTCCTTGGCTATCGCCCTGTCCAGACTGGAGAGTGCCACCTGCCTTATGGTCATCCGATAGTGTCTCAGGGCCTCCTTGCTCCTCTCCATCACCTCCCTGGCCAGTTTGAAATCCTGCTCCACCACAGATTTGACGGCGTCCTGCTGCAGGCGAAGGGAGAACAGGGAGGTCTTCTGTATCATCTCCTCCAGTGCGAAGGCGGTGGGGTCGATTAGAACCTGAAAGCTCAGTCTGTGGGCCTCCTCCTCGGCGACCTCCACCCCGGGCAAGCCGTTGCGCAGCAACTTTAATCTCTTCTTCTGCTCCGCGGGGATCATCTGCTGGGAGACGATGTTGATCCGTTTGCTGCCCTGTATGTAGTAGGTGCCCACCCAGTACTCCAACTCTCTCAAGCTAGGGAAGTCTTCCAGCCTCAAGGTTACCTGATAGTTCTTCTTCAGGGGCGCTGACACGGGATATATCCTTAAAGACCCGTCCTCCTCCTCAGAGACCGCCATCTGCTCCCCACGCTCCAGCTGCCTCTCCTCTACCCAGTCCTTGGGCAATGAGATGGTGAAGCTTCCCCCCTTAATCTTCTGCAGCTTCCTGATATCCACCCTAGACTCCTCAGGTAGAGTTGGTTACAAGTCAGTTTATATATTTTATATATCCGTTGAGTTGGATTATAGAATAGATAGGAGCTTAGCCAGGATTCCAGTAACCTACTGATTTATTTGCAGATGTCCACCATTAGGTTGATGGTGGTTTGCGTTGGTGGATGAGAAAGGCATCCAATTGTTGAGGGATCTCTGCGAATCTTTTGGACCTGCCGGCTTTGAACGTGAGACGGCGAGGATAGTGAAGAGGAATGTTCAGTCCTATGCGGACGAGATCAGCCAAGACAAGTTGGGCTCTATAATCTTCAAACGTAGAGGCGAGGCCGATCGGCCCCGAGTCTTGATTGCGGGGCATATCGACGAGGTGGGATTTGTGGTCTCCGGGATAGATGAGAAGAGGGGTTTTCTGACCTTCAATGCCCTGGGAGGCTGGTGGGATCAGGTGCTCCTGACCCAACGGGTGATGATAAGAACTCGGAAGGGAGATGTCCCTGGGGTGATAGCTGCCAAGCCCCCTCATCTACTGCCTGAGGAGGAACGGAAGAAGCCCGTGGAACAAGATAAGATGTTCATCGATGTGGGGGCCTCCAGTAAAGAGGAGGTGGAGGAGATGGGTATACGGATCGGGGATCCGGTGACCCCTTGGTCTCCCTTCTCAGTGATCAGAGAGGGCAAAGTGGCCATGGGAAAGGCCTTCGACGATCGGATCGGCACCTTCGTGGCCATGCAGGTGTTCCGGAGGCTCAAGGAGCAGCAGATCCCTCATCCAAACACTGTATATGGGGCGGCCACTGTGCAGGAGGAGGTAGGCCTGCGAGGAGCTACCACTGTGGCGCACGTGGTGGACCCTGATGTGGCTACCATATTGGAGGTGGATATAGCTGGGGATGTACCGGGAATCAAGCCCTACGAGGCCCCGGCCAAGATGGGAAAGGGGCCCTCCATACTGACCTTTGACAGATCTATGATCCCCAATCAACCATTGAAAGATTTCGTGATCCAGATGGCTGAAGAATCAGGAATCCCCTATCAGCTCTCACAGGTGGCTAAGGGAGGCACTGATGCCGGCAAGATCCATATCAGCCGAGCCGGATGCCCCAGCATCGTGATCAGCGTACCCACCAGGCATATCCATTCACACGTAGGGCTGCTCAGTCTAGAAGATACAGAGAATGCCATACAGCTTACGCTCCAGTTGATTAAGAGACTGGACAGCGAACTGGTGGAAAACTTCACCAGCATCTAATCTCTCCCCTTAAGGTTAAGAGAGCAAGATTGGGCACTGCCACTCAGATTGCTAGGTAGGAGAAGAGTTCTCAGCTTTGCCCCTCACAGTTGATGATCTAGATGCATATTCACTGATATCAGAGTACAGGTGGTCTGTATTATACAAAGATGAAGTCTTCCGGTCTGCCCGTGGGCTGACTCCTAGCGGCGTAGGCTGCTAGAGCCAGGGCCCAGAACCGGTCGTCATGGGTGCCTTGGGGATGGGAGAACTGGATCTTCCCCGTCTTGGTGAGTTGGAAGCGTTCCACGTTGAGTTCGGCGATGAAGTCCCTATATTCCGGGGTGTCGTGGGCGTAGGGTATGGCTAACTGGTTCTCCATCATAGTCTGCTTCAGATGGACGGCCATCTCCTGTTTGAGGGACAGAGTAAATCTGATCCCTTCTGTGTTGCTGATACCAGTCTGTTTCATATCCTCCACGATGTAGTCTCCCACTCCAGTCTGGTCCACAGCACCTTGTGTACCTGGTTCCAGCGGTCGCAGAGGACCTTGACATAGCCTATAACGTTGCCGTAGCTGGTCTTCAGCGGGAACTGGTGGCAGTGAATCAGCTGCTGCTGGTCCTCAACCTGTTTTATCACTGCCAACACGGAATGGTCTTGGGCTCTTCCAAGATCCAGACCAGCATATAGTTGTCCTTTCACTTGGTCTCCGAATTTGCGGAAGGCCAGTCTATGGTCAATGCATTTGGTGATTAAGGGGTGATCTTCGTATGCCCAGGCAGGCAGTACACCACGTCGAGGGTGGGTCCTCGGATGGTCTCTGGGCTGTTGGGGTAGGCCTCGATGAGGCTGCCGTTGGTGAGGCGTGCTTTGGTGTGTAGTTTCTGGGGAGTCTGGTGAGGAAGCTGTTTATGCGGCGGATTATCAGTTTGGTCTGTCTCCAGCTGGGGCCCACCACCGCCACATAGCAGCCGGGATGAGTCAGAGCATAATACAGCAGCAGAGCAGCGATGATCTGGGATTTCCCGGACTGTCGGCACCATCGGGCGGCCACAAACTGGTGGTGTCTGAACTTCTCTATGAGGTCCTGCTGGTATTCTGTGGGCTCAAAGCCCAGGGCATACCTGCAGAAGCTGGCTGGGGTCTTGAAGATTATCTCTAGGATCTGGTCCGTGTCCATCGTTGGATGCATCTGCGGGGCTCCCGTAATTCTCTGGGCAGTTTCCGGGCGATGAGCTGCGCCCATTCTTCTAGGCTGGTCTCCTCCGGCTCAGCCTTCAAGACATCTAAGAGGGTCTCGGTGCAGCGGAAGAGGTTGTTGTAGAAGCGTGGCTTGAGCTTCATTTTCTCCCGACCCAGGTGTTTCAGTATGTGTCGGAGTTTATGGAATTCCTCCAGCAGTGCCATCACCAGCTCATAATGGATCTCCTCGGGGTTTGGAGGCTCTGTGCCTCCGCCAGAATTTTTAGTATATAAGGGTTCTATCGTTTTCCTATCGTTTCATTGCTTTCTGAGGCGTTGCAGCCTTGGAGTTAACGGAAGCTATAGACCGGTTCAAGGTGTCAGCCATCTCTTTTTGGGTGTGACCGGTCTGGTAGAGCTTGAGAAGCTCCTCTTCTTCTTTCGGGGTCCACTTGACCATTCTTAATTCTCCTGGCGTCCCCTTTTCATTTGGATCAAGCGTGTTTCCACAAATCGGATCTGCAAAACACGCTTTCGCCAATCTTCAGATATAATCATAGATTATCATGATGGAGGGGGGAAGAGCCTCTAATAAACAAATTTGAACATACAGGTTAACATATACACGTCTGATACTCAGCCTCTTCAATCGTCACAGCTTTCTCCTTGGAGGTGGCTCCTGCTTTTTCAAGTCTGTGAGTGATTCTGTAACACATTTTGAATTGAAGGCCAGAAAGAGACAGCTCATGATGCCTCCTATGCACCTGCGATTGGCCTAGGTAGCGTCAAGATCTTTCAGAAGAGTCAGGAATTTATGCTTCTTCTTGAAGTCGTTGTTCTTCTCTGCTTCCAATATGACATGTTGCACCCAATCTCTTAATTCAGAATGATAGGCTACTCTAGGTTGATGTCTTCCCTCTACTCTGTTGATCCACGATTGGGCGGATCTGATTAACTGCTCATTTACCAATTTCATAATTTTTCACCTCGACTTTGTACGCATGAATATAATATGGGGTATGGAGGGCGAAGCCTCCTTTTGGGATCTTATTTCTAGAACTTCTGCTTCAATGTTCTATTCAGAGACTGCTTTGACTTTCACGGCTCTGGGACCTTTGTATGAGCTTTCTACCTCAAATTCCACTTCTTCTCCCTCGTTGAGGGAGCTTTTGCCCTGGATGTCTGAGGAGTGTACGAAGATATCTTCGTCGTGCTCTTCGGAGCCTATGAAGCCGTATCCTCTAAGGCCAAGCCATCTCTTAACTTTACCTTTCACCAATTTTTTCACCTCGCTTGTCGTAATAGAAGCAAAATATAAAGACAGAAAAAACCAAAAAAGAAGCGTTACCAACCTTCTGAATTCTTCTTACTCTAGATCCTACTTCGTCTCTTAATAGAGTCTTCCGTCCATATTAAGTTATCCCAAGATATGATATGTATGCATTCAAACTTGGGCTTTTGACATTCTATTTACACTAAACGATGTTGTTTTGTAAAAAGCTAATGTTAATCGTTATGTATGCATGCACTCAATCACCTCTGTAGTTGGGATGTGCTTCAGATTAGCGAGTGATCCGGCTTCTATTCACATCTTAGCCGCGAGATGACTTATCATATAGGGGTTTAGTGTATTTCAGATACTCTCTAGTTATTCTGGCAAAACTTGTTTTCATTTGCTTCATAGTTTCTAAGATGCGAGGATCATGAGAGGATTTTATTGGTGATCTTCTTTCCGTATTGCTGACATATCTTGGAGACTTCTTCTGCTTTGTCACTGGAGGTTCTTATGATTCCAGGCATCAGTTTCATTTTATGATGAAAGCCAAAGGCTAGCTCTAGCATTCTGATGCAATCTTTGCCATCTCTATGGGTTCCTGAGGATGTGAAGCATCCTCCAACCTTGCCCTGTAATCGGTGATCTTTTCTGTATAGGCTTATGGACTCATCGATGAACCTCTTTACTTGCCATGCCACATTGCTGAAGTATGTAGGAGAACCTATCACAATCCCGTCCGCTCCAGCTAGGTCTTGAAGCCTACATTCTTCAACCTTTCTTATCTCAACCTTGATCCCTGGCTGTTCAGCGCCTTTACCGATCTCCTCAGCCATCTCTCTGGTGTTACCTGTTCCAGTATAGTATAGAATAAGTAGCTGCTTGGCCGCCAATCTCTCTTCACCTACCAAGGGATGCGTCAGTTTACGTTATAAGACTAAGCATACTCCCGCCAAAGTATAGGGTATACACACAGTAACGTAGATGAACACAGTTAATATGACAAGTCATGATTAACTTTTCCATGCGTATATGCGGGCGCGTAAGTTTTCGAAAATAGTTGCAAGCCAATAAAGGAGTCCTGCGTTGCCATAGTATTTTAAGACGTTCTCTGCTCCATAGTACAGTTCATCACCGTATTCTCTTTGCCAGTACTCTTCNNTCATCACCGTATTCTCTTTGCAGGTACTCTTCGAAGAGATATGGATCTCCGTCTAAGATAGCTGAACCACAGAGCCTTCCCCCTTTCATGGCATAGTAAATGCCCATGCCCCCTATTGGGAATACGTGACCTGCTGCATCACCGATTAACGCCCAATTCCTACCAGTACAGGGCAAATCGAAGAAATCTTTCTTCCAGATTGTTGGCACCAAATGAGCAAAAAATTGGCCTTCCAGAGGTTTCAACCGTTTACCAGCCGGGTGTGAAGAGATGAATCTGTCAAGGGACTGTTTTAGTCTCTTTCCGGTCTCTATACTTCTAATACCAACATTTATACTCCTTCTTCTTGGAAAGATCCATATGAATCCCCCTTTTGGCACGTACTTATGTGAGTAGTAGGCTTCTATGGTATTCTTGGCAAATGTGTTCTCTACATACTTGGTTGAACATACAAGATTATAGCCAACGGTGGTGGCCAAAAGTTCTGTAGGGATCGGTTTGAAGACGTTTTTTCTTATGAGTGATGGACAACCATCCGCTCCTATAAGGACCCTAACCTGCACAGAGTGGCCCTTATTTGTTCTTAAAACCCATGCATCTCGTCCTTTTGTCACATGATTCGCTTTTTCTGGGAAAAACCCAACAATTCTATTATCCAGCGCCCTCTGAAGCAGATAATAATCAAAAGTCTTCCTGGAAACTATAAATCCAGAGGGCTCAACCAACAATTTTACACGAAACCTGAACCGCTCAGCCAAAATCCATTCTACTTCTCTTTCCAAAAGCTCCTCTGGAACATGAAATTCATCAACAACTCTGTCGTCAATAAGTCCTCCACACGGCTTCTCCCTAGGATGAGAATGATCAAAAATGGCCACCCTAACTCCTGCTTTCCCCAGAACTTGTGCACAGCAAGAACCCGCAACCCCAGCTCCAACAATCCAACTTCAAAAGCATCTGAGGCCACTTTGACTCACTTCATGTATGCGTGTATCTGCTTGCTTCACATCTTATAGTTTGTGGAAAGACCTTAACAAGTTCTGAACTGGATGGACGCATGCACTGAAGCACCTTTGGAGCCAGGATATGCCCACGGTAGCCTGCTTAACATATTTATATGATATACTCCTCAAGAATCTTTGGTCTTCACGATGATTGAGGGCAGAAGGGTTCGTTTGCGTAGTTTTGAACTTACGGATCTAGATGAGATCATGAAGCACTGGAATAATATGGAATTGAGGAATCTCCTTGGAAGCGCTGATAGGGGTCCAGCAAGCCGTGAAGAGGAGGAAGAGTTCATCAGAAGAACATGGGAAGCTCGCAAAGAGAGAAAGGCCTTCCAATTCGCGATCGAAACCATAGCAGAGGACAAGCTGATAGGTGGAGTAGGCCTCTTTGACCTTGATTGGACAAGCAGATCCGCTACAGTTGGCATAAGCATTTACAATCCAGAGTGTTGGGGCAAAGGGTATGGCACAGAATCTATGAAGTTGATCCTCAGCTTTGCCTTTCGAACCCTCAATCTTCGACGAGTTGAACTTGACACCTTCGACTTCAATAAACGGGCTCAGAAATGCTACCTGAACTTGGGCTTCCAAGAAGTGGGAAGAAGACGAGAAGCCCGGTACATAGATGGAAAATACCACGACGACATACTAATGGACATCCTAAGAGAAGAATGGTTCGCCAAACAGCAATAACGTAACAGACCCAGTTGAAAACCAAGACATGCACAGAGATACATGCGAGTGCGGTTAAAGGTTTAGAAAGATCCTCACAAGTGTGAGAAATGTCATGGAAAAAGAAGAGAAGCCAGTAAATGTTTCTGAACTACTACGGAAACTGAATCAGAGATCAGGCACCAGATGCGAAGGCTATAAACTTGGTTTGGATTGCACTGTGAAGTTAACAGGAGACTTGGAACCTCTTATTCATCATATAGATGGTGATCCAGGAAACAATGAAATGAGTAACCTTGTTCTACTCTGTCCAAAATGCCACTCTGGAGTAATGGAACGATTATCTGAGAAACGTAGGAAGATCTACGCTAAGAAGGTTGCAGAGAGCCTAGACCAGCCCGGTTTCTCCAACAAATAGTGGATTCCTTTCACCTACATGCATACAGGAAGGTTCTCATCCAAGCAGACATTTCACTGCTTTAGAGCATGTCACACACTCTTTTGGGAGGTATGCATGCGGAAATTATATTAATTGCCTTCGGTAGAATGTTTTTCATGAAGTCGCTTGCGACAAGACTTGCTGCAACGATTCTGGCAGTCGCCTTTTGGTTTGCCTTTATTGTACTCTACTTAACGTTCTTCGTTGGCACCTTTGACATCTGGGAAAAACTGGCGATCTTTACTGCATCTGTAGCAATCGTAGTTGGCATAGTTGCTGCTATGTGGTCAAAATGGATGCTTGAGTCAACTCAAAAACATGCAGGCTGAACAGAGTTATCAAGAACCAGAACATGCATGCAAAGTGTCTCTGATCAACAACAGGGTCTGGAGAAAGACCTAGCATCTAGCATCAGAGGCTTTCGATCCATAAACAACTCTGCAGAGGATGTGCATGCGACAGCCAATGACACAGGCTAATTATTGCTCTTTATTTTTCACGATACGCGCTTGACTATGCCTTGAGTTTCGCTATTTCCTGATCGAAGACTTCTCTTAGTAATGAGATCGGCAAGTGACCATTCGCTGTGATAGTGTCGTGGAAGAATTTCTCGCTATACTTGCTTCCCATTTTCTGCTTGACTTCTCCTCGTAGCGCTAGAATCAAGTGCTTTCCCAATAGATATGAGAGAGGATAGCCAGGTGATTGGGTGTACCGTCGTACCTCTGCTATGGCTGCTTCTCGTGACATCTCGGCTTCTTCTATCAACATGTTCACAGCCTCATCGAAACTCATCTCACCACGTGAAAGCTTTACGTCCACAATAATCCTTACAGCACGCCAAATTGCACCATTTATCTGCATTAGCTTGGATTCCAAACTTGTTATGAAACCGTGTTCCACCATCATCTGCTCGCAATAATGCGCCCAGCCTTCAACAGTCTCTGTTGCGTGAGCAAGCATATGTATTATTGAGCTTCTGTTAGAGATTGCACCTTGGAGAAAGTGTCCTGGAAATGCCTCATGTACTGCGGTGTTTCGAATGCTTGCAAAGTTCAGATGTTTGCCAAGGTTCTTGATGTCTTTGGGGCGAGTAACAATGTAAACGCCTATCATTGGTTCATCAAATCGGGATGGCATCCACATGGCGGCAAAGGGAATGATGGGTGCCAAGAAGGCCGGTGTCTCCTCAACAATCAATTTGTCCTTTTCATAAACGGTGGCAATATCGTTTTTAATGATGAATTGTTTTGCTCCCTCCATTGCTTCTCTTGTGGCTTTCAAGGCTTTATCAAAGGTCTCAGGAGCGTCACTCTCAATCATCTTCACAGCTTCTTTGACGCTCTTGCCAGGTGCAATCTTGGCAGCTAACTTTGCTCTTTCCTCTTTCAACTCCTTAAGGTATTTGACGCCCAGTTGGTGAATCTCCTCTGAGGTCATTCCCAAGCCTCGTAGCTGGATCAATTCCTCGAACTTCTCCTTTCCTAGAGCCCATTCTTCAGTTGTCTTTGACTTTAGATCATGAAGCCAGCGCATATGCTCTTCTAATTGTGGCCTCAAGCCAGTTACGGTCTTTTCCAATCTTTCGTGAAGTGACTCTGGAATCTTGCCTTTTGTCGACCCCACAATGAACTGGAGCAAGCCAGGTATCTGCTGCGCTGACTCGATGGCGATCTCTGTCCATAGCTTCACAGGATTCGTGGCTTCAAATCTGGATCGGAACTCTTCCAGATACTCTGGAAGTTTCTCAAGCCTTGCAATGATGGCATCGATACGCTTCTCCAGAGGCGCATAATCTCTAGTGATCATCAGAAAGAGGATACCACCAATCGCATCAAAGGCATCTGGATTCAGTTCGTGCATTCGCTGTTCGTGAAATTCGAACTCACCTATCTCCAGAGCCTTTTCCAACACTCGCCAGTCTATTTTGTTAGCGTTGTTCAATCCATCAAAGTCAATAGTTTCCTTCATACGTTGGACATAATCTTCAAGCAATTTCAGGTTCTCAACAATATGTGCGGTGTCCCCTTTTGGGAGCAAATAGTCGTAGGGATCATGTAGACCCAAATAACTAGCAAAGGCAGGGTTCTTCTCAAAGAACTTGTTCATCATCTCTTTCTTCAGTTCTTCGAATCTCTCATCCGCATTCAAGCTCTTCCACCTTACCATCAACCTAAGACTCTTTCATAATTAAGCTTTGAGCCCATGTATGCAAATCAATAGCAGCTTGCGGGAGCTAAGTATTTGGGATAACGGCGTGTTAGGAATCTCCTCGTTTCATAGCAGAGATGGCATTCATCAACGAACATCTGGTATTTCTGGAAGCCTTTGGATATTGCCTCTCTTAAGAGGCCTATGGGTCCTTCATCCGCGATAATTGACAGGATAGGATGTGCATGATAATCATAGTTCTGCAGTATTTCGGTTAAAGACTGAACTTTCGTGTTGCCAATGCAAACGCCGGGGCAAAGCGTTACGTTTCCTTCTTGGTCGATCTCTATAACTTCTGGATTCTTCAGGGTTCCACCGATCCAAAAGGGCAATGGGCACCTCTCACTTGGTATTTGCTGCTTTGCTTTGACATGTTTGGTTAAGAACTGTGCAGCCCTTCCTTCGAAGTCTACTGGTCTCCTATTGATCTCAACGTTGCTCAAATTTTCCAAATTTCGTAGTGCCTTCTTGGTCGAATTGTTATAGAAGTTGTCTGAATCCTCTGATCCCAAGAAGTAACTGTCTACCCAAACTTTTTGGAAGCCAACGCTTATGGCAGCCTCGATACCCTGTTTCACAGTCTCGAAGGGAATGTATTCCTGATGGAAACCATCGACACTGAAGGTGATGCTTTTCAAACCAGCCTCTTTCAGCTCAAGAAGCTTCTTCTCCGATATTGTCTTGGTTTTGGCCCAGAAACCATTTGTTATAACCCACGTTCGATCCAGTCCCATCTCCTTTGCGCTTTCCATAATCTGCACTAGAGTTTGGAAGTAGAGGAATGGCTCGCCTCCGTGCACCCCAATAGATTTCAGCGGCTGAGTCTCAATTAACTCACTCAGATATCTCTCTGCGTCTACCAGTCTCATTGAACCAGTTCTCTCCGGTCCAGCCTTGTAACTACAATGTTTGCATTTTGATGGACACTTAAATGTGAGAAGAAAGTCGACACCCTTAACTTGCATCAAGTACTCCACTCCCCCTCGCTGTTGATAATTCTTATAATTCTGTGAAGAACTCTCTTATTGTCTCACTGTATCTTCCTAGTTTCTCTATCGAAAATCTCCAGCTTTTTCAGGTCAGAAGACGGAAAGAACCGCTAGGGTGGCTGTGACTTCACGTTTGTTTATTGATTCTTTCTTCCATGGTCTTCCTATTACTCTTGATTTGCTTAACCAATGTCTGACAAATACTTCTAAGATGTTGACTGGCAAGAAAAAGGGGGGCATTTATGGTATGTAGTTATGGGCGATGTTTCGTTCTGTGTACGATCACTGCCACTATTGTTGCTATTGCGAATAGGAGTGGGATAAGTGATGGTGGGAACTCTGGAATGATGATGTTGCTGAAGAGGTATGCAATGTAGGTTGGATCGTGGTGAATGTTGAGTCCATCCCATACAGGATAGCAGATTCTGTACAAGAAGGCTGAGGCGTTCCAGTCCAAGTTGACTTCTCCTTTGAGACCATGGGCTGAGGGAAACAGATCACTGATATTTAGGTCATGCTCGAAGTGGGTGAAGAGCCAGTTCAGTCTAGATTCGGCACGGGGCGGGACACTGGTTGTGGCTGCCGCCTCGGCCTTCACCTCATGGCTCTCCACGGTTTCCTCTCTTGTGAGATTGTAGGTTTCGGCGAAAAGAACTTCATAGGCCTTTATTGTCTCAACGGCAATCTGGCCGCTGCTGGTGGCCGTTGCTGGATACGGTGTGGTTGTAGAGTTGTAGGATTCACCATTAACATATGGAGTGTATGGTTTAGCGGACATGGTCACGGTGCCGAAGAGTAAGGAGAGGCTCAGACCTTCCAGCGAAACTTCGGTCCCCACACCTAGGGGCTCGACCTCAGTGATCTCTCCAATGTCAAAACTCGTCTTCATATAGGAGACGTTCTCTGTAACATAGAAGTCATAATTGAATCCCAGATGATCAATGATCACCTCTGCCGCTCCCGGTCCAGGCTGCTCTTCAGGGTAAAGCAGAAAACCGTCGATTGTATAATATTTGAAGCCCCAGGTGTAGTGTGGAATGTCATTCTGTAGGCTTTTCTGTATAGGGGTAGCTTCGTAGCTCACGCTGCTGTTCACCAGCAGGTAATAGGCGATCTCACTCTCTCCAGAAATGAAATCAGCTTGTGGAATGCCATCTCCGTCAGTGTCGTTGTAAACCTCTATCAGGGTCAAAGTATTCCCTACGAACACCTCCGTCTCATTCTTCACCTGGAAGCGTTGACCCAAGAAATTTATCATAGGCGAGTTAACCTGATCAGAGTGAAGAGCATAATAAAGGACCTGCGTCTCGGAGACGTTAACCCAAGCGTACCACATGTCAATGGTCCCTCCGAGAATCGTACCATTTACATATTCAGCCTTCCTCTCAATCTCATCAACCGAATATTCCCCCACAGCTTCTGTCAGGGCTTGAAAACAGCTCACAAACAGCAACGAAAACAACAATACCAAAAAGCTCACAGTGGACACAATTTTTATTCTCATTGCTACATCATTACCTCTTCTACAAGGTATTATAGTTTACGGGACAACATTCAAATGCGGTCTGAATAGCCTAGCTAAAATAGTATGCAAGCCTTATGCAAAAACAATAAAGGAGCTTCACAGATTAGGAGAAGTCTAAATGGGCAGAATACGCGGAGAAAAATACAATGGAAGCTAAAGCTTTTGAAAATGTGAAGAACCAGATCAGTTATTGTGCAATCTGGTGTGGCAGTTGCGTGATAGGCAATGGTGTCCTAAAGGAATTAACCAAAAGATATGCACACCTCATCGGGGCGTATGGTGTGGATGAATGGGGTGCTGAAGATCAAGGCTTTGATGGCCAAGAATTCCTTCAAGACGCTGCAGTTAGTACAAGCCATACCTACCTGCCCCGGATGTCACAAAGGCGGCGGTATAACAGACTGCAAAATCCGAGCCTGCGCTTCAAGTAGAAGACTGGCAGACTGCACTGAATGTAAGGATTTCATGACATGTGAGAACCGTGAACCATTACATAAAGTGCGTACCGGCGCCCTTAAGGCAGGTATGCTGATCAAGACCGCCAAAGACCAGACTGGTCAAAGAGAACTCACAGAAAAATGGACTGCCGAAATCAGAAACAGATTTCCCAACTGCCTCGTCTTCTCTGATGAGTGCACGTCACAGTAAATA
>JABAHQ010022571.1_pt1 | contig 30601 bp, 26 predicted proteins | sample 7062091 | NCBI WGS metagenome assembly JABAHQ01 (sample SAMN14534359, study PRJNA622989) | marine sediment metagenome | biome: marine biome [ENVO:00000428]; feature: marine pelagic biome [ENVO:01000023]; material: deep marine sediment [ENVO:00002113] | place: India: Gulf of Kutch | collected... | reverse complement strand
CCGGCCCGTTCGCCGATGCCGTTGATGGTGCACTCCACCTGCCGCGCGCCCTCCTGGATGGCGGCCAGCGAGTTCGCCACCGCCATGCCGAGGTCGTTGTGACAATGCACGCTGATGATGGCCTTGTCGATATTGGGGACGGTCTGTTTCAGCGAGCGGATCAATCCGCCGAACTGGTCCGGCACCGAGTAACCGACGGTGTCCGGAATGTTGACCGTCCCCGCTCCGGCATCGATCACCGCCTCCACCACTTTGGAGAGGAAATCCGGTTCCGTGCGGGAGGCGTCCTCGGGGGAAAACTCGATATCGTCACAGAACCTGCGCCCGAACCTCACCGCGTCCGCCGCCATCTGGATGATTTCATCCTTACCCTTTTGCAGTTTATGGTCGCGGTGCAGTTTCGAGGTCGACAAAAATATATGAATGCGCGGCGATTCCGCCTTTTCGAGAGCGCGCGCGGCGGCCTCGATGTCCTTTTCCAGGGCGCGGGCCAGCCCCGCCACGGAAGAACCTCTGATCTCGTTGGCGATCTGCTGGACCGATTCAAAATCGCCGGGCGACGCCACGGGAAAACCCGCCTCGATGACATCCACTTTCAATAGAGCCAGCTGCCGCGCGATTTCCAGTTTTTCCTTGTTGTTCATGCTGGCGCCGGGGCATTGTTCGCCGTCTCTCAGTGTGGTGTCAAAGATAATGAGCCTTTCGGGTTTCATGGTTCGGGGTCGTATCCTCCGTTAAGATGGTTTTTAATTCGAGTCGATATCCTCGGTTTTTATCATCTCATAGGTTTCGCTTTTAGAAAAGCCGCTTTGGAATATTCCGGTATCGTATTCCAGGGCCCTGCCGCCTACGATGGCCTTGTTCGGCGGGACCGGATAACCGGTCGCCTCGCGGACGAGGCGGCTGGCGGCCATGATCCGGGTGGTATCCACCCCGCAGTCCAGCCCGAAATAATCCCCGCGCACCTTGAGGGCCATGACGATCTCCTCCAGCGAGGCGTTGCCGGCGCGCTCGCCGATGCCGTTGACGGTGCATTCCACCTGCCGGGCACCCGCCTGGAGCGCGGCCAGGGAGTTGGCCACCGCCAGTCCGAGGTCGTTGTGGCAGTGAACGCTGAGCACCGCCTGGCCGATGTTGGGCACCGTTTCCCGCAAGTGCCGGATCAGCCCGCCGAAGGCTTCCGGCACCGCGTAACCCACGGTGTCGGAAATGTTGATGGTCGTCGCCCCCGCCGCAATGGTCCGTTCGGTGATTTCGGCCAGAAAGGCCTCATCCAGCCGGGTGGCGTTGTGCGGTGAAAACTCAATATCGCTGAAAAACTTCCGGGCCTGCTCGATGCCCGCCACCGCCGATTCAATGACTTTATCCTTTTTCGCCGCCGAAGCGTCCGGGGATTTGACGTTGGAAGTGCTGATGAACAGATGGATTCGCGTGCGGTCGCCTGTTTCCAGGGCGCGTGCGGTTTTCTCGATATCGTCGATCGCGCAACGGGATAACCCGGCGATTACGGGGCCCTGAATTTCGCCGGCGATCAGGCGGAGGGCTTTTGCCTCTTCATCGGATGCCGCCGCAAACCCGGCTTCGATGATATCCACCTTGAGTTCGGCCAATAGCCCGGCAATTCCGAGTTTTTCTTCCGCGGACAGCGGTTTGCCCCGGCACTGGCCCCCGTCTCTCAGGGTGGTGTCGAATATCAGGACACGATCCTGTTTCATAAGGATAAAGGGGATTTGCCGGAAAGGGCAGAAGACATGGGAACCTCTGGGCCGTTCAGGAAATCAGTCGATAGCGCTGACCACCTTAAACCCGGCGGCCTCGATTTTTTTAACCACGGATTGGGTATCGCATAAATCCAGCCGGAAGAAATAGACCTGTTTCTTGCCGCTGGTTCCATACGGCGCCATGCCGACACTGATGATGTTCAGGTTTTCATTATTGATAATTTTGGAGACTTTTTCGAAATTTTTGGGATTTTTGTCCATCACCACATCCACCCGGGAGCTGGAGTGAATAATTCCCATCAAATCGACAAACAGCCCCAGAATATCCATGATGGACACGATTCCCACCAGGTTGTTTCGCTTGATCACCGGCAGGGCCCCAATCTTGTATTTGTAAATGATCAGCGCCGCGTCTTCGATATGCGTTTCCGGTGTGACCACCATGGGATCGCGGGTCATGTAATCGGACACCTTCATTTTAGAAGGGTGCAGGGCCTGGATTTTGCCAGAAGCCGTTTTGGCGCCTTTTCCGATAAACGCGCCGCGAATGTCGCTTTCCGTAATGATGCCCAGTAATTCCTTGCCATCGACCACCGGCAAATGGCGGATAGCCTTTGCCACCATCAGATCCTGGGCTTTCTTCAGGGTGTCCGACTTCTTAATGGTAATCAAACTTTTCGACATGACTTCGCCGACGATCATAGAGAGCCTCCGAAATTTCTACCATGGATTGTTAATAGGACTGTAGTTTTCACGATGCATATCCATCTGAAAACCGGGGACAGGGGAATGCAGGCTTCCGCATTCAGGCCGGCCGAAGGGACACGCATGGATATACCGACGGAACCGTAAACCTTTTTACCAGAACAGGGGTCTAAATAACAGGGTAAAAGGGCGTTGTTCGTTATTCTCCTGTTTTCCAGAGGATTAATAATACCTGTTTTCTAAAATGTAAAAAAAGTACATAAAAATATATATTATTTTTATATAAAAGCGATCAAATTTTAATAACTCATTCAAAAATAAGGGGTTTTTCAGTTTGGCACTGCATTTGCTTCACTTGAGTCATCTGTCGGCATTTGAGACTGTTCTTGATTCTTGGCAGAATCTCTATAGAATTTCTTAATTCCATTAAAACCAATTACCATTTATGACTATACAAGGTTATCCAGCTAAAAAAGGGCTTTATGACTCAGCCCACGAGAAAGAAAACTGTGGAGTCGGTTTTATCGCCCATATGAAGGGTGAAAAATCTCACGACATCATTCGCCAAGGCTTGGATTTATTGAACCGATTGGAGCACCGGGGGGCGGTAGGAGCGGATCCTTTGACCGGGGATGGGGCCGGGATTCTGATTCAGATTCCGGATGAGTATTTCCGGTTGAAATGTGAAAAAATCGGCATTGAGCTCCCGGAATCGGGGAAATACGGCACCGGACTGGTCTTTTTACCGAAAGACGAGCGTGGGTATCAGCTGGTTGAAATTTTTGAGCAGGTGACCGCACAGGAAGGGCTGGAAATGCTGGGATGGCGGTCCGTTCCGGTCGATAACACCCATATTGGCGAGGTTTCCCGTCAGGTGGAGCCGGACATCCATCAAATTTTCATCGGAGCGGGGGATATTCAGGACCAGGAGGAGTTTGAGCGCAAACTTTATGTGGTCCGCAAGCAGGCGGGTCAGGCGATCCGGGCCTCCGGATTGGCCGAGTTGTATGAATCCTATTACATTTGCAGTCTCTCCAGCAAAACGTTCATTTACAAGGGTCAGCTTATGGCGCCCCAGGTCGAGAAATATTATCTCGATATACAGGATCCGCTGATGAAATCGGGGCTGGCGCTGGTCCATTCCCGATACAGCACCAACACCTTTCCGTCATGGGGCCGGGCACAGCCGATGCGCATGATCGCTCACAACGGGGAGATCAATACCATTCGCGGCAATAAAAACTGGATGGTGGCGCGCGAAGCCATGTTCGAAAGTGATCTATTCGATAATGTCCAAAAGACCCTGCCGGTCATTCCGCCCGGCGGCAGCGACTCGGCGGATTTCGATCAGGCGTTGGAGTTTCTGGTGCAGGCCGGGCGTTCTTTACCGCACGCGGTCATGATGATGATCCCGGAACCGTGGAGCGGACATGAAACCATGAGTGACGACAAACGCGGGTTCTTTGAATTTCACGCTTCGATGATGGAACCCTGGGACGGCCCGGCTTCCATCACCTTCACGGATGGTGATGTGATCGGCGCCGTTCTCGACCGCAACGGGCTCCGGCCTTCCCGTTATATTGTCACCAGTGACGATCTGGTGGTGATGGCTTCGGAAGTCGGCGTTTTACCGATCGAGGAATCCCGCATCATCAAAAAAGGGCGCCTGCAGCCCGGCAAAATGTTTTTTGTCGATTTGCGTGCAGGACGGATCGTATCAGACCAGGAGATCAAATCCCAGCTGGCCAATCAGAATTCTTACACGCAATGGGTGAAAGATTATCAAGTCAACCTCGAGGATCTCCCGGATCCCGGTAAGCGTCTTGAACCGTTGAAAGATCATTTAACCCAGCAGACCGTTTTCGGGTACACAACGGAAGATCTGAAAATTGTCATGGCCCCCATGATCGGTACCGCGCAGGAAGCCACCGGTTCCATGGGTAACGACGCCCCGCTGGCGGTCCGTTCCGAAAAACCCCAGCTGCTGTTCAATTATTTCAAGCAGCTGTTCGCCCAGGTGACCAATCCGGCGATTGATTCCATCCGTGAAGAACTGGTCATGTCCATGGAAGTGACCCTGGGTACCGAGCGCAATCTGCTGGCGGAATCTCCGGAACATTGCCGCAAGTTGAAACTTCAGCATCCCCTGTTGACTCAGGAGGAATTTGAGAAAATCAAGGCGCTGGATCAGGAGGATTTAAAGCCGGTCACGTTATCCCTGTTGTTTCCGGTGGTTGATGGTGAGTCGGGGATGGAGAAGGCTCTCGAGAATTTATGCGATCGGGCCAGCCAGGCCATTGAGGACGGGGCGACGATTTTGATCCTGTCCGATCGGGGGGTGGATGAAAATCATGCGGCGATTCCGAGTTTGCTGGCCACGGGAGCGGTTCACCATCATTTATTGAGGGAACTCACCCGGACCCGCGTGGGGTTGGTGGTGGAAACCGGAGAGGCCCGGGAAATGATGCATTTTGCCTTGTTGATCGGGTTCGGCGCCGGAGGAATTTTTCCTTACCTGGCCTATGAAACGGTCCGGCAGATCATCGACGAGGGCAGATATGTCAAGCCCATGGATTTTGATAAGGGAGTTCACAATTTCATCAAAGCCACGCGCAAGGGGTTGTACAAGATCATCGCGAAGATGGGGATTTCCACCATCCAGAGTTATCGCGGCGCCCAGATTTTCGAAGCCGTGGGTTTGAACGATTCGGTCATTTCCCGTTTTTTCACCGGCACCGCCTCCCGCATTGGCGGAGTGGGGCTGGAAGCTATTGCGCGGGAGACTCTGGAAAGACACCGCAATGCCTATGAACGGTCCAGGGTGATTCGCCCGGCGCTGGATCCCGGGGGACAGTATCATTGGCGGCGGGGACATGAAAAGCATATGATCAGTCCCGATCTGGTGGCCATGATCCAGCATTCCACGCGGTCCAATGATTATTCGCTGTACAGGAAATTCGCCAAAATCAGCGACGACCAGAATACGCGCGATTGCACCTTACGCGGTTTGTTCAAGATTAAAAAAAGCGAGCCGGTTCCTTTGGACGAAGTCGAATCCGTCGAAGACATCACCAAGCGGTTTTGTACAGGTGCGATGTCTATTGGATCCATCTCCCGGGAGGCTCATGAAACCCTGGCGATTGCCATGAACCGGCTGGGGGGAAAGAGCAACACCGGAGAAGGCGGGGAAGATCCCGTCCGGTATATCCCGGATGCCAACGGCGATTTGCGCCGGAGCAAGATCAAGCAGGTGGCTTCCGGCCGGTTCGGCGTGAACAGCAATTACCTGACCAACGCCGATGAACTGCAGATCAAAATCTCGCAAGGCGCCAAGCCGGGTGAGGGGGGACAACTTCCGGGCCACAAGGTATCTGAATATATCGCCAAGATCCGGCATTCCATGCCGGGAGTGGGTTTGATTTCCCCGCCCCCGCATCACGATATTTATTCCATTGAAGACCTGCAACAGCTGATCTTCGATCTGCACAACGCCAACCCGGAAGCGGATGTCAGCGTCAAGCTGGTGTCCGAAGCCGGTGTGGGAACCATTGCCGCGGGCGTTTCCAAAGCGCGGGCCGAAGGGGTACTGATTTCCGGCCATGACGGCGGAACCGGCGCCTCTCCTCAAACGTCCATCAAGTACGCGGGATTACCCTGGGAACTGGGCCTTTCGGAAACCCAGCAGGTGCTGGTAATGAATGATCTGCGCGGCAGAATCCGGGTGCAGGTGGACGGTCAAATGAAAACCGGACGCGATGTGGTCGTCGGCGGGTTGCTGGGAGCGGATGAATTTGGATTTTCCACCATTCCCCTGATCACCCTGGGATGCATCATGATGCGCAAATGTCATCTCAATACCTGCTCGGTGGGTGTTGCCACTCAGGACCCGGAACTCCGCAAAAAGTTTGCCGGCCAACCGGAACAGGTGGTGAATTATTTTCAATTCGTCGCCCGGGAGGTACGGGAACTGATGGCTGAAATGGGTTTTCGCAAATTCGAGGATTTGATTGGCCGGGCGGATCTTCTGGAAGTGGATGATGCGGTCAATCATTGGAAATCCCAGGGATTGGATTTTTCAAAAATTCTCTTCAAGGCCGAGATGGGGCCGGAGGTGGCGATCCGCAACGTGACCCCCCAGGATTTGAGCGGAGATATCGGCGAAGGTTGTCTGGACCGTAAACTGATCAAAGAATGCCGGGAAGCGATCGAAAATAAAACAGCCGTGAAATCCCGTTTCGAAATTGGAAACGTGGACCGGGCGACCGGGGCCATGTTGAGTTATGAAATTTCCAAACGGTACGGGGAAGAAGGATTACCCGCGAATACCATTCACATCGATTTCAAGGGGTCGGCCGGCCAGAGCTTCGGCGCGTTTCTGGCTTCCGGTGTCACGTTTAATTTGCGGGGAGATACCAACGACTATACCGGCAAAGGGCTGTCGGGCGGTCATATTATTGTTGTCCCGGCGGAGGAATGCCCCATCGTTCCCGAAGAGAATATTCTGATCGGGAATGTGGTGCTGTATGGAGCGATTTCCGGCAAGGCTTTTTTTAGAGGGGTGGCCGGGGAGCGGTTTGCCGTCCGCAATAGCGGCGCATTGACGGTGGTGGAAGGAGTCGGCGACCATGGCTGTGAATACATGACAGGCGGACGGGTGGTGGTTTTGGGTGAAACCGGACGCAACTTTGCCGCGGGTATGAGCGGAGGCATCGCTTACGTTCTTGACCGGGACGGCCGGTTCCCCATTCATTGCAACCAGAGTATTGTGGACCTGTTGCCGGTGGAGGAAGAAGAGGATGTCAAAGAATTAAAGGACCTGATCGAGGAGCACCGGGATGTGACCGGCAGCACCGTGGCTCAAAAAGTTTTGGATGAATGGGAAGCGACCCTTCCGAAGTTTGTGAAAATCTATCCCACAGATTACCGGCGGGTTCTGGAAGAACGTAAAAAGAAACAGGAATTATTGGAAGAGGTGGCTTGATGGGTTCGGTAAAAGGTTTTATGGATATTGAAAGGGAAACCCCCGCGACGCGTCCGGTGGCGGACCGGTTGAAGGACCAGAAGGAGGTTTACCAGCCGTTCCCCCTGGAAAAGTACCGGGAACAGGGGGCGCGTTGCATGGACTGCGGGGTTCCTTTCTGCCAGAGCGCTACCGGTTGTCCGCTGGGAAATGCCATACCGGACTGGAACGATATGGTCTATCGCGACCAATGGGAAGAGGCGCTGTCCCTGCTTCTCAGCACCAATAATTTCCCGGAATTTACCGGGCGCATCTGTCCCGCGCCCTGCGAGGGTGCGTGTGTCCTGGGGATTTCGGAACCTCCGGTGACCATTCGAAATATAGAAGAAATTATCGCGGAGAAGGGATTTGAGAACGGATGGATGCAGCCCAATCCTCCCCAGAAGCGAACGGGCAAAACAGTAGCGATTGTCGGTTCCGGTCCGGCGGGTCTGGCGGCGGCGGACCAATTGAACCAGGCTGGGCATTCGGTCACCGTATTTGAGAAAGCCGACCGGATCGGCGGCCTTTTGATGTATGGCATTCCGCATTTCAAGCTGGAGAAAACCATTGTTTCCCGGCGGATCGAATTAATGAAAGCGGAAGGGGTGGAGTTTAAGACGAATTCCCATATCGGTGTCAACATTCCCGGCAATGAATTAATGGAGAATTATGATGCCGTGCTGTTGTGCTGTGGTTCCGAAAAGCCGAGGGACCTGCCGGTGGAAGGAAGAGATCTGGACGGGATCCATTTCGCGATGGATTTTCTGCCGCAACAGAATAAGAGGAATGAGGGTGATACGATTCCGGAGGATATATCCATTACCGCCAGGGATAAGAATGTATTGATCATTGGCGGAGGCGACACCGGGTCCGATTGTCTGGGGACGGCCCTCAGGCAGGGGGCTAAAAAAGTGTGTCAGTTCGAATTGCTCGACGAGCCGCCCTCGGAACGCAAGCCCGGCAACCCCTGGCCGCAGTGGCCGGCGATTTTAAGAGTGACGTCTTCCCACGAAGAGGCGCAGGAACCGGTCACTCAATACAATGTCTCTACCCTGAAATTTACCGGAGAAAACGGCCGGGTTACCAAGGTCCACGCCGTCAAAATCAAATTTGGAGAGCCCGATCTCCAAACCGGCCGGCGGCCCATTGAGGAAATTCCCGGAACCCGGTTTGAAATGGATATCGATCTGGTTCTGTTGGCGATGGGTTTCGTACACCCGGTGCATGAAGGATTGGTTAAGGAATTGAATTTGGAATTGGACGGACGCGGAAACGTCGCCTGCGATTCCAAAAAAATGACCAATCAAAAAGGCATTTTCGTGGCGGGAGATATGACTCGCGGACAGTCCCTGGTCGTATGGGCCATCGCCGAGGGCAGGGAAGCGGCCCGGTCGATTGATGAATATCTCGTGGGACACACTTTCTTGCCTCATAGCGAATGGCTTTAACCCGGTTCGATCAAACTTCCCCATGAGGATTTCCCTCAAACCCCGACAGATGTCCGGGTTTATTTTCCAAGGGAAACAATCAATTCCACCCGTTTGTGAATTTCCAGTTTTTTGAAAATTCTTTTCAGGTGAAATTTGACGGTATAGGCGCTGATCGAAAGCATTTTGCCGATTTCATCGTCGTTGTAGCCATCGGCCGCAAGTTTCGCCACCTCTTTTTCCCGGCGGGTTAAGCCGGCTTCTTCCAACTTGATGTTTTGTGCAAAAGTTGGTTTTGGTTTGGTGCCTTGAATACCATTCTTTTTTTTCAGGCACCGGTTTACTTTTTCCAGTAAGTCTTCTCGATTAACAGGCTTAAGAATGTAATCTTCCAAATCTAACCGGATGGCTTCGATCGCGGACTCCATCGAACCATAGCCGGTAAGGATTATCACTGCGGTTTCCGGATTTATTTCTTTTATTTCCTTGGAAACCTGCAGGCCATCCATCCCTCCCATTTTTAAATCTGTTATCACCAGATCATGGTGATTGACCTTGAAAGATTCCAACCCCTCTTCACCGGATTGGGCCGTAGTAACTTTGAAGCCAACCTCTTTAAGGTCATCTCCGACGGCTTCCAAAAGGATATTCTCGTCATCGATCAGCAGTATGGATTTAGGATTCATATATAGGGATTCCTTATAATGTAATCAATCATAGATCCACAAAATTGGGATGAATATTCAACGTATCTTAGCAGATTCTACTGTATAAACGGTGGGTAAAGTCTTCCGTATTTCAAAAAATACGGAAGTCTGAAAAAAAATAGTGGGGAAATGAGGAAGAAATTAATTCAAATGGACTGAAAGCACCTAAAACAAGGTGGTTGGCGAAGGTTAGAATTTGAGGCGTTGGAAAAATCCTTTGAGTTTTTCTTTGACCGGTTTGCCATCCAATTCGGCCAATTCCTGAAGCAGTTCTCTTTGTTTTTTGTTGAGCCGTTTTGGAGTTTCAACAATGAGTTGGATGATTTGATCGCCACGCCCCCGTCCCCGGACTTGAGGAAAGCCTCCTCCCTGGATCCGGTACCGGTCTCCGGATTGAGTTCCTTCGGGGACGTTAATGACTTGGGTTTTACCATCCAGTAAGGGGACTTCAATTTCGGCACCCAGGGCGGCCTGGGAAAAAGAAATATTAAGTTGGCAATAAATATCCAAACCTTCGCGGTGAAAAAACTCATGAGCCGTGACATGAACAAAAACGTAAAGGTCTCCGGCCGGCAAACCGGGAGCGGCTTCTCCCTCCCCGCGTAACCGGAGGCGCGAACCGTCGTCGACTCCCGGCGGAATGTTGACGGAGATCTGTTTTTTATCAATTTCCACTCCCTCGCCGTGGCAGGTGGTACAGGGATGGTCAATGATCTGGCCGGTTCCGTGGCAATGGGGGCAGGGGCTTTGCAAACTGAAAAATCCCTGGGAGCGGACGACCTGACCGGTCCCCCGGCAGGTTCCACAGGAAGTGGGAAAGTGTCCTTTTCGACACCGGCTCCCTTTACAGGAACTGCAGGGGACATGTTTTCGCACGTCCACCTGTTCTTCTGTTCCAAACGCGGCTTGTTCGAAGGTAATGGTCACATCGGTTCGCAGGTCGGCGCCGGTTTGCTGTCCTCTTCCTCCGCCGCCGAAAAAATCACTGAAAATATCTCCGAAAGAAGAGAAGATGTCCTCGAAACCGCGGAAACCTCCAAAGCCCTGGCCTTTTAACCCATCATGGCCGAACTGGTCGTAGATTTTTCTCTTTTCCGGATCACTCAGGACATCATAAGCTTCGGCGGCTTCCTTGAATTTTTCCTCGGCCTCCTTACTGCCATGATTTTTATCGGGATGAAATTTGAGTGCCATTTGGCGGTAGGCTTTTTTGAGATCGGATTCCGAAACATTGCGATCGACGCCCAGAATTTCGTAATAGTCTCGCTTCACCGGGCCTCCTTAAGTTTTGAGTTTGGCCACTTTGACCTTGGCGGCCTTGAGCAGTTTGCTTTTAAAAAGGTAACCCGGTTCGAGTTCTTCAACAATCTTATTGTCCTCCTCCGGGTTTTGGGTTTCAACCGTCATAAAAGCCTCATCGGTTTGAGGATCGAATTGGCGATCGACGGTTGGGATCATTTCGACTCCATTGTCCTGCAGTTTGGACAGCAATTGGGAGTGAATCATGGCGACCCCCTCTTTCAGGCTTTCAAAATCTGAAGAACTCGAGGTGGAGTCGAGAGCGCGTTTCAGGTTATCCATGATGGGAATCAGCTCTTTAAAGAAATTGGCTTTGATCTGGTCGAGCTGATTTTCATTTTCCTTCTGAAGCCGGGCCCGGAACTCATCGGTTTCCGCGGTTTTACTTTTATAAGCGGCGATATATTCTCTCAGTTTTTTATCTTTTTCTTCCGCCTGCTGTTTCAGTTCCTCGACGTAAGTGGGGAGCCGCTCTTTGGAGTCATCCTCCAACGCCTGACCTTCCCCCTCCAGGACCCAGTGCCGTCGGTCTTGAACGCTGAACCCGGCTCGATCGTTTTCTTCGTTCTGCTTATCTTTCTTTTTTGCGTCCATCGTTCTTAATGTTGTCAATAAATTTTAGCGGGGAAGCCCGATTTCCTGGACTTCCCCGCCGGGGAGAAAACCCTCTAAGGGAGGTGAGAAACCGGGGCGACCCGGTTTCTCGATACTAGCTGGATAACGTCCGGAGACACCCACCAGCCTTGGCAATTATTTTTTATTACTGATGTCTTCAAATTCCGCGTCGACGACATCGTCATTTTCGTCCTTTTTCCCGGACTCTTTGTCACCCTCGCCGGCGCCGGCATCCGGGCCGTCGCCTCCCTCCTGGTCTCCAGCTGAGGTTTGCGTATACATTTTCTGTGCCAGAGTGTGGGACGCCTGCGTCAAAGCCTCGTTTTGAGCTTTGATCTGGTCCAGATCATCGCTTTCCAGCGATTTTTTGGCTTCGGCGACAGCGTCTTCCGCGGTTTTGATGTCTTCTTCGCCCAATTTATCCTTGTTATCCTTGATCGTTTTTTCGGTGTTATAGATCAGGGAATCCAATTGATTGCGCGCGTCAATTTTTTCTCGGCGTTCTTTGTCGACGGCGGCATTGGATTCGGCGTCTTTCACCATATTCTCGATTTCACTATCGCTGAGTCCCGTGTTGTCAGTGATGGTGATTTTCTGTTCTTTGCCGGTACCTTTATCCTTGGCGGAAACGTGGAGAATACCATTGGCATCGATATCGAAGGCGACTTCGATCTGCGGCACTCCCCGGGGAGCGGAGGGAATGCCGTCCAGATGGAATTTTCCCAGTGACCGGTTGTCCCCCGCCATTTCCCGTTCTCCCTGCAGGACGTTGATTTCCACGCTGGGCTGGTTGTCCGAAGCCGTGGAGAACGTCTCGCTTTTGCGGGTGGGAATGGTGGTGTTCCGCTCGATGAGCCGGGTGGTGACGCCGCCCAGTGTTTCGATTCCCAGTGAAAGGGGAGTGACATCGAGAAGCAGGATATCTTTAACGTCTCCGGACAGGACACCAGCCTGAACAGCGGCACCCAGCGCGACAACTTCGTCCGGATTGACGCCGCGGTGCGGCTCTTTGCCGAAAAGGTTTTTAACAATATCCTGGGCTTTGGGAATACGGGTGGAACCCCCCACCAAAACCGCCTCATGAACCTGGTCCGTCTTGAGTCCGGCGTCTTTCAGCGCCTTTAAGCAGGGTTCCTTGGTGCGTTCCAGAAAACTGTCCACCATGGCCTCAAACTTGGCCCGGGACAGTTTCATATTGAGATGTTTCGGGCCGGTCTGATCGGCGGTGATGAACGGCAGATTGATGTCGGTCTCCGAAGTGGAGGACAGCTCCATTTTGGCTTTTTCCGCGGCTTCCTTCAGGCGTTGCAGGGCCATGTTGTCGTTGGAGAGATCAATGCCGGAGTCTTTTTTAAATTCCGCAACCAGCCACTGGATGACCTCATGGTCCAGATTGTCGCCACCCAGATGCGTATCGCCATTGGTGGATTTGACCTCGACCACGTTGTCGCCGACTTCCAGAATGGAGATATCAAACGTCCCTCCGCCGAAGTCATAAACGGCGATCATATGGTCTTTATTTTTATCCAGGCCGTAAGCCAAAGCTGAGGCGGTGGGTTCGTTGATGATTCGCTTAACTTCCAGGCCGGCGATTTTGCCGGCATCCTTGGTGGCCTGGCGCTGGGCGTCGTTAAAATAGGCCGGCACGGTAATGACGGCTTCCGTCACTTTTTCTCCCAAATAGGATTCGGCGGATTTTTTGAGTTTTTGAAGAACCATGGCGGAAATTTCCGGCGGACTGTACTGCTTGCCCTGGACTTCTATCCGCACGTCGTTTTTAGGCCCCTTGATGACCTTATAGGGCACCATTTTCATTTCCTCGGACACTTCATCAAAGGAACGCCCCATGAATCGCTTTACGGAAAATATGGTGTTTTCAGGATTGGCGATGGCTTGGCGTTTTGCCACCTGACCGACCAGGATTTCGCCTTCCTTGGTGAACGCCACGACAGAAGGAGTGGTCGCATTGCCTTCTTCATTAATAATGACCTTAGGTTCGTTTCCTTCCATCACGGCAACCACGGAATTGGTGGTCCCCAAGTCGATTCCAATGATCTTTCCCATGGGTGCAAATCCTTTCAAAGTGTGCGATATTAATAAAGTGTCTTATATCAGTAAATTAAGGTTCATTCGGGTTTCGAGTGCCTGTTCATTGGTTATTAAATAAAATTCCCGAAGAACCAAGTCAAGGTGGATGGTGATATTTTTCAGAGGTTTTTCGATAGTGGGGAAAATACCTTAACCCATTTAAAAATTGAGACTTATAGTCTTTTTGGGGAGTTTTCGGCTCCTTTTTAATACGAGAGGCTAATATGAACATCAAAAATCCTGACGATCACAGAGAATTTTCCAGGGTCCGGACTCACATCCATACGAAAGTCCTGGCCAAAGGTGAAGAAATAACCGCCCGGGATACAGAGGATATCAGCATGAAAGGCTTGTTTGTCCGCAGCGAAACTCCGGTACCGGTGGGAACGGAATGTGAGATTCATTTGTTGCTGGAGGACCTGGAACCGCCTTTGGACATTGAGCTGAAAGGGCGGGTTCAACGGATGACGGATGACGGCATGGGAATCCTGTTTACCGAGGTGAGCCTCGATGCCTATGAGCATCTTCATAATATCGTCCTGCTGAACTCCCACGAGCCCGACCGGGTCGAACGGGAAATCAAGAACAACATGGGTCTCAAAAAGAAGAATTAGCCTGGATGCGCGAAGCTAGAGCGCGATGGCCTTTTGGTAGGATATTTTGGGAAAGCAGGTTAAAGTCGAAATAGGACTGCAGTTGTAGACTTTGATATGGGTGCGGGAGAGGGCTTTCGCACCGAAATTCATCATTTTCAGCATTCGCGGGTATTCCGTTTTTTCATGGGTCAATGACCGGAAGTCGGACCCGAAAAAATGAGTATGTCCCTTATGATGTCTTAAATCCAACCCCAGGTAGAAAATTTCCTCGAATCCCATATAAACGCCTATTTGTAAGGCCATGTAGGAAACCGAGTATCCGGAATAGATTCCCTCAGCCAAGTCCCAGCTGAACCCTTCCGGCCCCAGAAGCTTGAGAGGAATTCCCCAGGGCCGTCCCACCAATGTGAAAAGATAAGGGGTTTGCCTGAGCAAATCCGGAAATTCCTCAAACAGGCGGTGATCCATCGTGACATGATATTGGTCATGGGGATAAATCAGGGAGGATCGGTTCAAACCCATGACGATCCGGCGGTTGAGCGGACTTAAATCTAAATCAGAGAGGGAAGGGCCGGAGGCCATGATGAACAAACGTTTCCCTTGATGAATACCCTTGAAACTATCAATTTGGGCCATCATGATATCAACACCTGTTCTTCAAATGAAACATACTTGATCATTCGCCGGTCAGGTGAAAACAAGAGTGGCGTCTTCTTTCCCTTTTCTTGATTGCAATACCAGGCGGCTAACAGGTTGTCGTCATGAGTCTCAAGAATGGTTGGGGTGTTGCAGTAAAAGGTTTTGCCATGGGGATGGTAGAAAAAGTTGCTTTTAGTTTTGCAGGGCGCCCGGAAGGAATTTGAAAATGCAGCGGGATTTGACATGCGCAGAAAAACACAGATTGAAATGTTGTCAATTTAGCCTGCCAAGCAAAGATAACATCGAATTGGATGGGAATATTAACCTTAAATTGAATTGTATCGATATATCCTTGAATGAGATTAAGTAAACGAATCCTTCCCGGATTCAGAAATTAACTTTTGTCCGCTTAACCCTCTTCCAGCATAGTGACCAGGAAATCAATCCCCTCGCAATTGAAATTAACAGTGGTAATGGGTTGGCTTCTCGGGTGGTGGAGATCATAGTCGGTGATGGCTACCGAAGGCAAAGAAATGGCGCATGGCATGGGTAGAAGGGATTTGACGTTGCCGGCAACCATATTCGTAATCTCACCCATGACATCCTGAACCTGTTGAAAATCAATTTCCGCGGGATCTATTCCATACATGGCTCCAGCGACAATTTTTCCGAGTTCTTTGGGCGCATAAAGGATGATGGTGCCCTGCCATTCGCCTGTAATCTGGACACAACAGGCCAGGGTATTGTCCTTACCTTGGGGCTCGAACGGTTTATCTGTCGTGGTTACCTCCAAACTCAGGAATGTCGTCCAGATATCTGTAACAAACTGACTGATTTCTGCTTCACATTGGATCGTCATAGTTTTTACCTTTTTAAGCAATAGCAACCTGAATTTTGAATCTTTCTCATCCGTTGAAAGGAGTCATCCAGGTTAAGGGTGGATTCCGCTGCACCTAAGAACAGATAACCTTCAGGTTGGAGAATTTTTCTGATTTCCTTTAGAATCTGTTTTTTGGTCTCAATATCAAAATAAATCAATACATTACGTATAAAAATTATATCCATTCTAGGCATGTAGGGCAAGGGTTCGGATAGATTGATTTTTTGGAACTCAATCATATCCCGAATCTCTTTTTTAATAGTCCATTTCGTTCCGCTTTTTTCAAAATATTTGATGAGCAGAGAGGCGGACAGGCCGCGGTTGACTTCGAGCTGACTGAATTCTCCGGTCTTAGCCTTTTGAAGCATTTCCGTCGAAATATCCGAAGCGATGAAATTTAATTTCCAATCGAGAAGAATGGGGAAATTTTCCCGAATGAGCATGGCCACGGAATAGGGCTCCTGCCCGCTGGAGCTTGCGGCGCACCAGAGATTTATTGTTTTTTCATTTTTGCGTATTTTAAGTATGTTCGGAATGACATAATTTTTAAGCATATCAAAGGGATGGATATCCCTGAAAAAAGAAGTTTCGTTGGTGGTCAGGGCCTCTACCACTTTATTCTGCAGGCCGTTGTTGTTGTTGTTGCGGATGGCCGATACCAGTTCTTCAATCGACCCGTACCCTTCATCTTTAGCCACCGGTCCGACGCGGGATTCCACCAAATATTCCTTGCCTTCATCAATGACAATGGCGGAGCGTTCTAAGACTAACTGTCGAATATAGTCAAAATCAACTTGGGAAACGGTCATGGTCGTTCTAGGTAAATATCCTGGTTAATAACATGAGATCGTAAAATCCAGATCCAATAAGCAGAGCCTTAGATTCCCTCTCACCACTTTTTTAATTAATGTGTCACGCGAATTTTCTTACAGAGATCCTGTTGCTCGTATGCGTTTATGCTCTCTCGTTTGTCCGTTTCAATAGGTTTCCGAAGCGATGGAGATGGCGGATTGTTGCGGGATGGAGCGGTTCGGGCGAACCTTCTTGTAAATCCGACCATAAGGGTCTGTGTGGCCGTCGATGGTTTCCAACCCTGCAAAATGAACTTTACACTCAAGCGCTTGACACATCCATACCCATCAGGGCAAGCTTCTCAACAATCATTTCCTTGGTAAAGGGTTTCATTACATATTCATTGGCCCCTGCCTCCAAGGCTTCAACCACTTTGTTCATTTCGGTCTCGGTGGTTACCATCATCATGCGCATATCTTTAAAGGTATTATCTTTTCGCACTTCCAGGATAAATTCATATCCATTCATGTCAGGCATATTCCAATCCACCAGGGCCAGGTCCATTTTGTCCTTTTTGATCACATCCAAAGCCTCCAGGCCATTGGCCGCCTCTTCTACCACAAATCCGATTTCGCGTAGAATTTTAGAAAGGATGGAACGGATTGATTTTGAATCATCTATAACGATGGCGCGCACACCTTACCTCCTTAATGGGGATTTGCCTAAAAAGTATATGAAAATCCAATAGATAGACTAAGGGATTTATTTTTACATTTACTGCTATTTAGATTTAGACTAAGGGCTGATAGAGGGACTGTCAATCGAAAAAGAGTGGCCGATCCAAGAAAATGGCAGGACCGGGAGGTCTAATTTAAAAACTTGATTTTAAAAGGTTTTTTAAGCCTTCGGTGGAATGGAAAAACTGCGCTGTCCGGGTAGAATATAATTTTAGACCAAACAGGCGAGATGTAAAACAGGGGGCAGGCCCACTAGAGTGGGCCTTTGAAAGTTAATCCTGGTGCTCGTCCAATCCCTGGTGGAGTTCATCCATGAATAAGACGGCATCCTCTTTGGATTGTGCCTTCCGTCTTTCTTTATCCGCCGCGATTTCTTCCAGTTCCTCTTTTCCTTGCGGGGTGAGGGCCCAAGGGGTCACTGATTTTTTGGCTTTTTTGATGGCTTCGGTAATTTTGATTATTTTATCAGAATCTATATCCCTGATGGAAAGCAGGGCATCTTCATGACCGTCATAAGCGCACAAAGCCATAGTGTAGCAATTGGTATTGGCCCGGATCATTTTCAGAGTAATATTGGCAAAATGGCAATGCACCCCAATCAAGGCGCAAACCTCTATTTTATTATGTAGAATGGTCAAGTTGGGATGGCAGGGATTAATCACCGCCTCGGGATCGATTTTGGGATAAATCGGCCGGTAGTCAGGCATGGGAATGATGTTCATCCCGGGAACTTCCTTGACCAGATCCAGCGCCAGTTTCGCCTTGTGCCGGGTTTCCTCGTTCCAGCCCCAGACCAGCATCGGCCCCGGAAATAAAGTGGGATTCCTTCGGGTCAATATTTCATGGGCCAAGGCTTCGATGGCTTTTTCTTCCGGCACATGTTCCCCCTCCAACAATTGCATGCTAGTGCCCTTATCAGGTTGAAAAATTCCAATAGACGCCGCTGAGGGGGGGAGAAATCCGGCGGGTCCTAGCTCTAATTTAGACATTCTTGTAAACCTCCAAAATTCAATAAAGTATGATAAATCCTTTGGGATATAGGCCGTCTTTTTGCTGTCTGCAAGAACCCATCTCACTCAATACTTGACGGGGTGGAATGCGAAACAGGCGAAGTACTTCGAAAATAAGGAATTGGAATGTTATTATCAAACCTGTCTACTGTCAATCAATTAATGGGATTATTTTAATCTGAGGGTCCCCAGGAGCCTTTGGGAAGGGGAAAAGGGCGGGAATCAGGGTTTCTGTTGATCTCCCCATTCAAACGGGTTCTGGGCCCAGGCCTCTAAATCCTTACTGTCCTCAGCATTGATCTTTCCAGACTCCCGCGCGAATTGGAGAAGAACTTCGAGAGTTAAAAGAGGGAGCAATTGACATTGCGATTGCTCAAAACTTTGTTGGGCTTTGGTAAATCCATAGCTGAAAATACTGAGGCAATGGCTCACCCGGCCGCCCACCTGCCGGATGGCTTCAATCGCTTTTATAGCGCTTCCCCCGGTGGAAATCAAATCTTCGATGACCACGACCTGTTGTCCGGGATGTAAAATTCCCTCAATCTGATTTTTCATGCCGTGGACTTTGGGCGTGGACCGGACATATATCAAGGGCAGGGACAGCCGGTTGGCAAGGGAAGTGGCGTGCGGGATTCCCGCGGTGGCCACCCCAGCCACGGTGTCCGCCGGAATTCCTTTTTCATCCATGACCGATTGCATGGCCTCCGCCACCAGGGCCCGGTGTTCGGGCTGACCCAACAGCAAACGGTTGTCATTATAAATAGGCATCCTATAGCCCGAAGCCCAGGTGAAGGGGTTCCTGGGCTGGAGTTTGATCGCTCCAATTGCAAGGCTGATCTTCGCCAGGCGTTGCGCGTAAGTCATTCTTAAAATCCTCTCCAATCGATTTAAAATGACCGGTGGATGAAAGATTCGCCTCGGGCTCCGTTCAATGTGCCCAATCCTCTTAAAGTGATGGAGAACATAACTCGAGACTCATGGCTTTGGAAGGTGCCGGTGATGATGTTGCGGTCAATAAAATCGATGGCAAACCCCCAGCACATGCATTTGTCATTGTAGGTGAGCCGGCCGTTGTGTTCCAGAAAGTTATCGTTGAACTCGTCGTAACGGAGACTGTATTTCCCCTTCCATCCTTTGGGTAAAGTGACGCCAACGGTTCCCAGGATACTGGCCGTCTGATTTCTGATTTCCCGTCTTTCAAAAATCAGCATCAGCCATTTGAACAGCTTGTATCCGGCGTCAATGTTCCAGGTTTCCATAGTATCATCATAAACATTGAAGGTCGCATCCGTATTCAGGAAAAAGTTTTGAGTCAGTTTGCTGTCCAGGTCCACGCGCAGCAGACTCAGTGGACGGCGGGGATTGCCCGGAGTTTGATCGCGAGTGGCCTCGTCCATATCCAGGCCCTGGCTGATTTCCAACCGGGCGATCTGCCGCACCTCGGAACCGGCTTTTGCCCCCGGCTCCTTCTTCAGCAGGCGCTGGACGAGAAAAAAGGTGAATTTGTTGACGCTTTGAATCGAGTCAATGGCGTCGAATACCCGTATTTTGCTGCGGTCTTCCTCATCCATGTCAGGAATGTAGTCGTATCGGATGCGGGGTTCAATCACGTGTTTGTATCCGGAGCTCCCTTCGTCCTTCCCCCCAAACACCCGGTTGAACTTGGGTCCTTCAAGCAGGACGTTGACATCGTACAATTCGCGTGAAAACTTGTCCTTCCGGACATGGCTTAAGGGTGCGGCAGTGAAGTTGATTTCCTTGTTATAAAACGTTTCCCGGAACCCCACCCGAGGCGTCAATTGCAGCCAGGGAGCGAGGTCCATAGAAAGGGAAAGGCTGGGGTGAAAATCAAAGCGTTGGATAGTGTCGTTAAAATCCGAGGTGATATTGGGGTCGAGATCGATGAAAAAATTGGTATAGCTGGCCTCCTGGTCAAAATAAATATTCCACAAGCCTGTGTCCACCGGCTGGGTTTTATACGTTACTGTGGGAAGAAGCCCGAAAGTATCATCGATTCCCGCCTGTTCACTTTCACGAAACCTTGCCAGAACGTCAAAAGAATGATTGTCCCATTTACGAAAAAAATTGGCGTACGAGTCCGAGCTTCGGCGGGTACGCAATTCGGTTTGATTCCTGAACGTTTTGTTGAAATTGGCCTTGGAAGTCTGGTCGATTTTGGCGTTCAGCTTGAATCCCAGGGGTAAATGCTGGCGATGGATCGCGTCTATTTTCCAGAAAGTATCCCCGGTCAGGTTGTCGTCCAGGATTACCCCGTTGAATTTTCCGTAAGTGGTTTTGCTGGGAGCGTACCGGAACTCGGTCAACGAACGAATGCCGCGCCTTTCAACGTAATCGACGCCCAGGGTGGCATCCGACCATTGATTGATGGCCCAGAAATAGGTGACGCCGACGGTTTCGCCGTCGACGTTGCTGGTCGAGAATCGCGGAGCCAGAAACCCCGATTTTCTTTTGGTGACGATAGGGACATAACCGATGGGTATATAAAGAACGGGAACGTTTTTGATGCGGAACACGCCCCCCATGAACCAGGCCCGGTCATCCAGAATGATATCCGATTCCGCGACATCGATCCTCCAATCCGGAACCTTGCCCTTGCAGGTGGTGAGGGTGGCATCTTTGGCCGAATAATGATCTTCGCCCAGTTTTGTAACCTCTTCTCCGGTTATGTAATAAAGATCCCCCAGCTTGCCCGCCACTTTAAACAGCCGGCCTTTCTCCGCCTTGACGTTAAAGTACGCCTTTTCCGCCTGGAAGGAAGTTCCCTTCTCCGCCGTCATCACCACGTTGCCCTTGGCCTGGCCTTTTCCGGTTTCCGTGTTGACGATAATCTCGTCGGCGGTGACGGTACGCGGACCGTAAGTAACCACAACATTTCCCTCCGCCTTCACCAGATTTTTCTTCACTAGATGAAGCATACGGTCGGCGGTCAGGTTTACGGGTTCCTCGTCCTTTGCGTCGCTGGGACCGGGTGGCGACTGGCNNCGGCTCCATCCGGACCGGCGGGTATATCAAAATCCGGGTTTTCAATATCTTGAAATTCGGTGTCTGGAGGGTCCGGCGGGGATTCCAGAGGCGGGGCTTCCTCTTGCGCCTGGGCCTGCGCGATGGTGAAGACCAGCAGCAGGAGAAGCGGAATGAAAAACCGTTTAATATTTGCTGTTTTGATTTTCAAAAACCTTCTTTGCCTCCGCTACCGTGAATAAGGAACCGGTAATCAGAATCAGGTCGTCCGGCCGCGCCACCTCCTGCGCCCGGGCCAGCGCCGATGGGATGTCCCTGGTCAGGTCAACAGGCTCCGGAAAATCAACCAGGAATTCCCGCACCCTTTCCGGGGCCGCGCTTCTTTCATTTTGGGGTCGGGTTAAAATAATATAGTCGGCATAATTTGATATTCTTCGGGTGATCTCCGCGAGGGGTTTATCCTGCATGATTCCCAGAACCCAGATTTTTCTTTGATGAGGATAAAGTTCCGAAAGGGTGGCGGTCAGTTGTTCCAGACTGGCCGGATTGTGAGCGCCATCCAGCAAAACCGTTGGGCGTTCAGCCGCCATCTCCAGACGTCCCGGCCAGGCCGCCGATTTCAAACCCGTTCTAATGGCCTGCTCGGTGATCGATGGCTCAGACAAGGAGGAACATCCGGCAACCGCCATCCCGGCATTAACCGCCTGGTGCCGGCCCGCCAGAGAAATCTCCAGCCCTTTATACCAAATTTCCGGACCATTAAAATCAAAAACCTGCCTCTTAATGGAATGGGATTGAGTGGTCGTTCGGAAGTCTTTTCCGAATTCCAGTAAACGCGCTTTGTGCTGCTGGGTTTTTTCCCGGATGACCTGCAAGGCTTCCGGGTCCTGCGGCCCGGAAATCACCGGACATGAAGATTTAATGATCGCGGCTTTTTCCCGCGCAATTTCTCCCGGCCTCCGGCCCAGGCTGGATTCATGATCCACCGATATGGGCGTCAGGATACAGACATCTCCCCGGCACAGATTGGTTGAGTCCAGACGGCCGCCCATGCCCACTTCAATCACGTTCCAACCGGTTTTTTGATCCGCGAAATATAAGAACGCCATCACCGTTCCAACCTCGAAAAAAGTCGGTTGCAGATGCAACTTCCCGGCGGCGCTTTTAATCTCCGAAATCCAATGCGCCGTCGCCTCTTCCGAAATGAATTGCCGGTTGATCTGGATGCGTTCTCGAAAGTCCAGAAGGTGGGGGGAGGTGTACAAACCCACACGGTATCCCGAAGCACGCAGGATGGATTCCGTAAAGGCCGCGGTGGATCCCTTGCCGTTGGTTCCGGCAATATGGACGGTAAAAGCTTTCAGTTGCGGATTGCCAAAATGATCCAAAAGGCGAGCGGTGTTTTCCAGTCCCAGTTTGATCCCCCGGTTGACCAGGCCATAAAGAAATTTCAGGGACTCCTGATAGTTCATAGGATTAGATTAGGTTGTCGGGCTTTAATAATGATTGGATTCTGCGTGCCGGGAATTAACGTCCGGCGGGAACCGGAGAAAACGAATTATATTTTCGCATTTCTGCATTGTGTGAGTAAAATACAATATCATTAATTTTTTTTAATGGCGGCAACAATTGATGAATGGTGAAACGGTACTCATCCCTTTGCTGGAAGTTTCATCTGAGGTTTCCAGGCGACAGGAGGAAGTCCCATCGGGGCTGACCCGGAAAGGCGAAGTGGAAGTTCCGGTTTCACCGCCGATTGCCGAGGGTTGTTTTGCCCTTCGCATTTCGGATTCCGCAATGGAGCCTGTCATAGAGCCTTGCAGTCTGGCGGTGTTTGGCCCGGCCGGTTCTCAAAAGGCGCTGCATGGGGTTTATCTTTTGGGCGTGGAGGGAGATCGTCCGATGGTACGAAAAGTGGTGAAAAAGGACGCCGACTCTCCCGGGGAGAAGGATCGCTCCTCACCGGCTTCGCTTTCCGCGCGGGTCAACGCCCGCCGGAAAAGTTTCATGACTCCCACCCCCCTGCACATGCCCGACAGCCGCGTTTCCCCGATACCGGATTCCTCGCACGAGATGATTTATCTGAAATGTTTTCGCGAGGAGGAGCGGGTGATGGTGGTCCCGGCCCGCAAGCTGGTCTGGAGTTATCCGCTGATCCTTCTGGTGACCGGTTCTCAATCCAGTACCAACTCAATCAAATCACGATAGACGGTTGTTCCCGTGCGAACCCAGTCCAGGTGGGGAAAGCTTGGGTCCGATAGCGGGAAAAACCGGATGAGCTTGAGGTATTGCAGGCCATGCACCAAATCCCGTAATCCGTCGTTCTTCGGCTCTGAAACTGGCACGAAATTGGATTCGTTGCGTTCCCATTCCCAGGGGGTGGGATTCCTTGACAGGTAAATTTCCGCGTACCGCTCCTCATGCCGTTTATCCACCAGCCGGCGGAGGTAGGTATCCATGTCCGGCTTTTTGGCAATCAGCGAAAATCCCAGATAATGTCCCCACCAGAAAAGCGTGCGGCCGGTGAAGTACTCCGTTTTCGAAAATTTTTGCGGCAGATCAAGGGAAATAAAGGGAAAGCCGTTATGATTTTCGCCGCGCGCGATCTGGCCTTTGACCAGGTCCGTCCCATCCGGAAAAAGGTTGGCCTGGGAGGCCCATTCCTCCCGGAGCGAGGTGCGCAGGGCTTCCAGATAACCTTCCGCCTTTTTCATCAGGCCGGGTTTGTGTTTGAAAACTTCGGTGACGTTGATCAAATCCCACTCCCGGGAGGTCCAGGCGGGAGGGGATTCGGAATTGGAAGTCATTGGACCGGAAGGGTGAAATACCCTGTATTTATAGGTTTTTGAAACGCAATTCTTCCTTCTGGCGGAACAGGACGTAACGGTGAATGGCGTCTTCAGATTCGGGATCCAGATTGACGAAATTGCATCGGCAAATATCGTCTTCGTCGATGCGCAATACTTTGATTCGGGTTTTGATTCTTCTCCCCGGGGGCAGGATAAATTCAACCATGTGGGAGGAGTTTTCCTTCAGGCCCTCGTTTTTAAAGGCCACCCCACCGGAACTGATTTCTATCAATTCCAGGGTTTGATCCAGCAGGCTGATGGAGACAGGGTTTTCCGGATCAGGAGCCACCCGGAAGGCCTGACGGGGGTCTTCCGGCGCCTTGAATTTCTTTTCGGGTTTATTTTTCTTTTTCCAAAACAAACTCGACTCTCCTGTTGGTGGCTTGCCCCAACTCCGACTTATTGGAGGCGATAGGAAATATGTCAGCATAACCCGTTGCTGTCAACCTTTTTGGGTCAATATTCTTATCAATAAAGTATCGCAATACCGCGGTGGCTCTGGCGGAGGAAAGCTCCCAGTTGGTGGGAAAAATTTCCGAGGAAATGGGGTTGTCATCCGTATGTCCCTTGATATGAATTTTGTATTGCGGATATTTATCCAGGAGCCGGGAAATTTCGTCCAGTACCGGTTTGCTTTTGGACAGGACCAGGTCCGCCCGCCCGGGTTCAAATAATGCTCCACCGGGAACCTGGATCACGACTTTCGCCCGGTCGGTAGAAACATTCATCACCTCATTCATGGTTTCCCGGTCGGCGACATGTTGGATGTCGGACAAAATATTTTCCGTTTTCATGCCCGTCAGAACTTCCAGGCTTTCCTTCTTTTCAACCGCGTCCATCAATTCCAGCAAGCCGATGCTGGCTTGCTCTTGTCCCAGAATCGCTTCCTTGAATTTGTTGTTGGTCACTGAAGATAATGAATAATAAAGAACAAAGAAGGTCAAAAGGAGAATCGCCATGTCCGCGTAGGTGACAAGCCACAAGGGAGCGGATTTTTCTTCCAGGGTTTCCTCCATGAATTCGTTTAGCTTTTTTCTATTGTATCGGTTTCGTTTGAGCCGTTTGCTGGCGGTTTCTTCGGCTCTTTTGACCTCGTAGGCCAGCTCCGCCTTGAATCTTTTCTTTTGAGCGGCCAGTTCCTTCTCCATCTCGTCTCTTTCGGCTTTAATCGTGGTCAATTCCTTGCGGACCTGTTTGACGATTTCAGCCGGGAACTGGGATTCATTGCCTTCCTCAAAATCACCATCCAGCAGATTTTCATAGGTTTTGATCAGGGCTTCTTTTTCTTTAAGGAGTTGCTCTAACCGTTCTCGCGACTCGTCGGTTAAAGGTTCCGGCGGCAGGGCTTTAGGGCTTTTGCTTTCAGGCGGTTTTTGTCCCTTTTGAAGCCGTCTGATTTCGCGGGCGAGCAGACCCTTTTCCTCTTTCAGCCGGTCCATGGATTTTCGTTCGGATTCGATTTTGTGAATCAGGCGGCTGTTCTTTTCCCTCAGGTCCTTCAGCATTTTAGTGATCTGTTCGGCCATCTGTAATTCCGTCTGGCCGGTCACGCTGGGTTCTTTGATCGTGGACTGGGGCGAAGGCGACTCTGTTTTTACGCCGGGAAGTTTGACGGGCTGGGGATAGGAGGCCGTTTTTTGAAAACGGATTTGCTCGATCTTTTCGTTCAACTGCTGTTGAAGCTCATTGATCTTTTTGCCGGTGACTGCCAGGAGATGTTGTATTTTGACTTCCTGGCGGTTTTTTTCAGCGTCGGATTTTTTCAGCTCCGCATTTTTCAGCCTGAGCTGTTCCCTGATCAATTGAATGTTTTCGTTGTTCGACATTTCGCGCGCCGTTCTTGTTTACTTCTTGACAAAAAAAGGTCTCCGCGGCCTTCTTCGTTTGGCTGGTATGTAAGACGATAATTTTTCATAGACGAAGAGAGGATTATTGTCCTCAAGAATCGAAATGGCTCCTTCGAAAATAATCTCGAGATTGATGACTTCCACCAGGGTCCTGTCCTTGAGTTTGCCGGCGATGGGCAGGAAGAACAGGGTGGACAACAGCATTCCGTAAAAGGTGGTTAATAGCGCGATGGCCATGGATGGGCCGATGGTTTCCGGATTGGATAATTCGCGGAGCATTTGCACCAGGCCGATCAGGGTTCCCATCATTCCAAACGAAGGGGCGTAAACCGCCATTTTCCGGAAGACGTCCTGGATAATAAAATGCCGTTGTTTCATGGATTCGATCTCGATATGAAGGGTGTCTCGAATCAGGTCTTCCTTGGATCCATCGGCGATCAGATTGCAGGCTTTTTTGAGAAGATCGTCTTCGATTTCCATCCGGCTGAGCGCGATCAACCCCTGGCGCCGGCTGATGGTGCATAATTCGATCATGGTTTCCACCATGTCATTGGGGTCCATCTTCTTTTCGGTAAAAACGAAGAATGCCGCTTTAAAGGCGGTGAAGACATCTTTGAGCTGAAAGGTGATCAGGGTCGCGGCGATGGTCCCGCCGAAAACGATCATAAACCCCGACAAGTTGAAAAAATTGTCGAGTTGGCCGTTTATAAAAATGGCCCCGATAATGAGGGAAATTCCCAATATGATCCCGGAAAGGGATGCCGCGTCCAAAGGCCGATCCTTTTAAAAAATAGTAAAGCGGATTGTTGAGTCTATCTTTTCAATTTAACAGACTGAGGGTGTTTCTGCAATTTTTTCATGGGTTTAGGGGGCCGGCTTCACTCGCCGGCCGCAAGGATGGGAAGAAATCCAACGCCGCGAAATAAAAACCAAAAGGGCCCGTTACTCCCATTCGGTCAAATAGGGCGCCGCCTGCAGAAATTGGCCGGTTTCCTCCGGCGTCAGAACGGAACTGAACAGGATGCCTTGAGCCTGTTCGCACCCGATCGTTTCCAAAAATTCCCTTTGACTCTCCGTTTCCACCCCTTCCGCGATGGTCGTCAAATTCAGGTTTTTGGCCAGAGTGACTATGGCCTGGATGATGGCGCTGTCCGCTTTTCTTTGGAATTCGTGAATGAAGGATTGATCGATTTTCAGGGTGTCTATCGCCATGTTCTTTAAATAGCTGAGTGAGGAGAAGCCGGTGCCAAAATCGTCAATGGCGAGCCGGAGCCCCAGGTCCCGGAGCGCTTTCAGGCGGGTAATGGCCTTATGAGAGTTTTCCATGAGAACCGTTTCGGTCAGCTCCAGTTCAATATATTTGGGATCCACCCCAAACTCTAAAATATGCTCCTCGATGTTTTGAACCAGTTGGTTTTGATTGAACTGATGCCCGGAAAGATTCACCGCCACGCTGATGGGATCGAAGCCTTCATCCAGCCATTGTTTGATCTGATGGCAGGCGGATTTGAAGACCCAGTTGCCGATGGGAAGGATCAACCGGTTTTCCTCGGCGGCGGTAATGAATTCCAGAGGAGGAATCCAGCCTTTTTCCGGATGGGGCCAGCGCAGCAGGCATTCCAGGCCCGCAAACTCGCCGGTGGCCAGCGAAAACTTGGGTTGATAGTGTAATTCAAATTCTTCCCGGTCGATGGCCTTGCGCAGATCCTTCTCCATATTCATTTTTTTGGCGGATTGAAAAAGGAAGGTGGGATTGTAATATTGAAAAGAATGCTTGGCCTTTTCCTTCGCCGTCCATAACGCCGCCTGACTGTTCTTGATCAGGGAGTGGGGATCCTTTCCATCGTGGGGGTACAGGGCGATTCCGATGGTGGCCCGAATGTTGATTTCCTGATTGCCGATCAGGAACAACGGTTCCAGGGTCTGCAGAATTTTCTGGCCCATGAGCGTAATGAACCGCTGGTGGCTGGCTCCGCTCAGGATTAAAAGGAACTCCTCTCCGGGAAGGCGCGCGACGGTATCCTCTCTTCTCAAGCATCCTTCCAGGCGCTGGCCGAAATCCCTAAGGAGTTGATTCGCGGATTGGGAGGTGAGGGAGTGGCTTATGGATTTGTAATTGTCGATACTGACAGTCAAGACCGCGATCAGTTTTTCCGACCGATTCGCCTGAGAGATTGCCACGCTGAGCCGGTCCTTGGCCAGGTTTTCATTGGGAAGGCCGGTGACGGGATCGAAATAGGCCAGGGTTTCCAGCTTCTCCAGCATCAATAACCGTTCGGTTTTATCGACGGCCATGGCCACGTACAGGGGATGGTTTTCGTTTTGGAGAAGCTTGAAGCGCACTTCTGAGTTGTATTGCGTCCCATCCTTTCTTTGATGAATCCCTTCAAAAGTTACAAAAGAATTCTCATTCTTTTCCAACGGTTGCGCCAGGTTATAAAATATATCCCGGGTCAGGTTGGTGATGATGTCAAACAGGGTCAGCAGAGGAAGTTCTTTTTTCCTATAGCCCAGGTTTTTCAGGGCCAGTGGGTTGGCCCGAATAACCTGGAAGTTGGATGAATCGATAATATAGATTTCGTTCGGAGAGTCATCCAGCACCCGCAGCAGGTGAACGGAAACCTGCTCCTGTGCTTCCTTTTTGCGGTAACCCATCGCCAGGTCTCGAAGATGTCCGCGGGAGCGGTCCGACAGGATGGTCAGTAATGAAAGCAAAAACCTGCCGTTGGCAGCCAGCAGGGATTCAAATTGCGGTTTGTCGATTTCCAGTAAAATGGACTCGGATTCCGCCTGGACGGTGGCGGAGCGGTTTTTGGACTCGATGAGGGCCATCTCACCGAACACCTGGCCGCCATTGATTTGGGAAATTTCCTGACCCTGCTTAAAAATGGTAAGCAGGCCTCCCAGCACCACGTACATCTTGTCGCCGGGATCGCCTTCCCGGAACAGAGTTTCCCCGCTTCCCAATTCGATCTTTTGGCATTGTTCACTCAGTTCGTCCAAAAGAGATTCGGGAAGGACCCGGAATAACTCCACATCATTTAACTGAACCAGTTCCATCGGGTTCTGATCGGATCAAAATTAATGGGTTAACGTATAAAAAACAGTATAAATGGTGTTTAAGGAATTTATTTAAAAATTATCTCTAAATAATTGGGATTTAACAGATTTCAAGGTAAATCTGTGGGGAAGGAGTTAACGTCTCTTCTCTGGGTCAGAGGGGGATGGAGTTTTAGGCCAGCGGCGAAAACAATTGAAAAGGGATAGGAAACATCCGGGGGAGTGGAAGGACCGTCACAGGTTTGCCGTCAATCGGCCTCGTCATAAAGATGGCAGTCGACGGTGTGGTTCGGGCTCAGTTGAACGGGGCGGGGAGCCCGGGTTTTGCAGTGATCCATCACTTTGGGACAACGGGGATGAAAATGACAACCGGAGGGAGGGTTCATGGGAGAGGGAACATCGCCCCCCAATATACCGGTATGGTTTTTCTTTTTGGGATCGAGCGAAGGCTTGGCCGCCAGCAGGGCTTGGGTATAAGGGTGCGCCGCCTCTCGATTCAACACTTCGGTTGGAGCGGTCTCAACAATTTTTCCCAAATACATCACCGCGGTTCTTTGTGACAGGTGTTTGACGACGTTCAAATCATGCGAAATGAACAACATGGAAATACCGCCATCCTGTTGCAGGTCCTGCAGGAGGTTGATGATCTGCGCCTGAATGGAAACGTCCAGGGCGGAGACGGGCTCGTCGCAGACGATATACCTCGGATTCAATGCCAACGCCCGGGCGATTCCGATCCGCTGTCGTTGCCCGCCGGAAAATTCGTGGGGAAACCGACGGGCGTATTTGGGAGACAGCCCCACCTTTTCCATAATGGCTTCCACCTTCTCCTTGAGGGTGGCGCGGTCGGCCATGCCATGGATCAGTAACGCTTCTCCTATAATCCGTTCCACGGTGAACCGGGGATTCAGGGAACTGTAAGGATCCTGGAAAATAATCTGCATCCGGGGACGGAGATGGGTCAGCTCGGTGGAATCGAGATCGAAAATGTTTCGGCCCTCGAAATACACCTTACCCTCCGTGGGCTCTATCAGGCGCAGACTCAAACGGCCGACGGTGGTTTTACCGCAACCGGATTCACCGACCAGGCCCAGCGTTTCTCCCTCCTGGATTGCGAGCGAGACGTCGTCCACCGCCTTGACCTGATTCACCACTTTCTCGAACAGGCCGCCGGTGATGGGAAAATATTTTTTGAGCGATTCGATTTTGACGATCGGACTCATGACGGGGGAACCGGGGTGGCGTCGCGGTATAACCAGCAGGCGACTTGTTGGCTATCCTGTTCGGTTTTGAATTTTTGGGGAATCTCCCGTTCACACTCCGGAAGGGCGTCCGGACAACGGGGATGAAACGCGCATCCCGGGGGCAGGAATGCCGGGTTGGGAACCGTGCCGGGAATCGAGTCCAGCGGTTCGCCCGGTTCCCCTCTGGGCAGGGAATTGAGCAGACCGCGCGTGTAAGGATGGGCGGGCGATTCAAATAAAACCTCCACCGGCGCTTCCTCCACAATTTTTCCGGAATACATGACCGCCACCCGGTCGGCATACTGCGCGACGATCCCCAGATTGTGAGTGATCAGTAATATGGCCATGTTCGTTTCCCGGCGCAGTTGATCCATGAGTTCCAGTATCTGCGCTTCAATGGT
>JABAHQ010003437.1_pt1 | contig 30636 bp, 30 predicted proteins | sample 7062091 | NCBI WGS metagenome assembly JABAHQ01 (sample SAMN14534359, study PRJNA622989) | marine sediment metagenome | biome: marine biome [ENVO:00000428]; feature: marine pelagic biome [ENVO:01000023]; material: deep marine sediment [ENVO:00002113] | place: India: Gulf of Kutch | collected... | reverse complement strand
GGTGCCGGGGGCGGTGAACGTGCGCGGCTATTCCTTCTTTGGCGACTCCTATGTCTACGTCATCTTCGAGGACGGCACCGATCTCTACTGGGCCCGCTCCCGCGTGTTGGAGTACCTCAGCCAGGTGGCGCCGCGGCTGCCGCCCCAGGCCCGCCCGGCCCTGGGCCCGGACGCCACCGGCGTCGGCTGGGTCTACGAGTACGCCCTGGTGGACCGCACCGGGCGCCACGACCTCTCCCAGCTTCGCGCTCTGCAGGACTGGTTCCTGAAGTACGAGCTGCAGACCGTGCCCGGGGTGTCGGAGGTGGCGACCATCGGCGGCATGGTCAAGCAGTACCAGGTGGTGCTCGATCCCGACCGGCTGCGGGCCTATGGCCTGCCGCTGGCCAGGATCAAGCGGGCGGTGCAGCGGGCCAACCGCGAGGTGGGCGGCTCGGTGATCGAGATGGCCGAGGCCGAGTACATGGTGCGGGCCACCGGCTACATCGACGAGCCGGACGACCTGCGCCGCATCCCCCTGGGGGTGAACGCGCGCGGGGCTCCCATCCTGCTCAAGGACGTGGCCGAGGTGCGCCTGGGGCCGCAGATGCGCCGCGGCATCGCCGAGCTCGACGGCGAGGGCGAGGTGGTGGGCGGTGTGATCGTGATGCGCTACGGGGAGAATGCGCTGGCCACCATCGAGGGCGTCGAGGCCAAGCTCGCCGAGCTCGCGCGCAGCCTGCCGGAGGGCGTAGAGATCGTCGAGACCTATGATCGCTCGGCCCTCATCGAGCGCGCCGTGGAGACCCTGAACGGCAAGCTGATCGAGGAGTCCCTGGTGGTCGCCCTGGTGTGCGTGGTGTTTCTGTTCCACCTGCGCTCGGCACTGGTGGCGATCGTCACTCTGCCCGTGGGCATTCTAGCCGCGTTCATCGTCATGGAGCTGCAGGGCATCAACGCCAACATCATGTCGCTCGGCGGCATCGCCATCGCCATCGGCGCCATGATCGCGGCGGTGATCCCCATGGTCGAGAACGTGCACAAGCACATCGAGCGCGAGCCGCTGACCGATGAGAACCGCTGGCGGGTGATCCGCGAGGCCACCCTGGAGGTCGGGCCGGCGCTGTTCTTCTCGCTGCTGATCATCACCCTGAGCTTCCTGCCGGTGTTCACGCTCGAGGCCCAGGAGGGGCGGCTGTTCGCGCCGCTGGCCTTCACCAAGACCTACGCCATGGCGGCGGCGGCGGGGCTGTCGATCACCCTTGTTCCCGTGCTGATGGGCTATCTCATCCGCGGGCGCGTGCTGTCCGAGGGGCGCAACCCCCTCAACCGCGTGCTGGTGGCCGGCTACCGGCCGTTCATCCGGGCGGTGCTGCGGGCGCCGCGCACGGTGCTCGGCGCCGCGCTCGTGCTGGTGGGCGTGGGGCTGTGGCCGATCACCCAGATCGGCTCGGAGTTCATGCCGGATCTCGACGAGGGCGACCTGATGTACATGCCCACCACCTTCCCGGGCATCTCGGCCGGCAAGGCCCAACAGCTACTGCAGCAGACCGACAAGTTGATCAGCACGGTTCCCGAGGTCGAGCGGGTGTTCGGTAAGATCGGGCGCGCCGAGACCGCGACCGACCCGGCGCCATTGACCATGATCGAGACCCTCATCCAGCTCAAGCCACGCGAGCAGTGGCGCAAGGGCATGACGCTGGAGGCGCTCAAGGCGGAGCTCGATCAGCGGGTCGAGCTGCCGGGCGTGACCAACGCCTGGGTGATGCCCATCAAGACGCGCATCGACATGCTCGCCACCGGCATCAAGACCCCGGTGGGCATCAAGGTGGCAGGTCCGGATCTTCAGGTGATCCAGGACATCGGCAAGCGCATCGAGGAGGTGATCCAGCAGGTGCCGGGCACCGCCTCGGCCTACTCCGAGCGGGTGGCCGGCGGGCGCTACGTCACGGTGGACATCGACCGGGTCGCCGCCGCGCGCTTCGGGCTCAACATCGCCGACGTGCAAGAGGTGGTGCGCACCGCCGTGGGCGGTATGAACGTGACCCAATCGGTCGAGGGCCTGCAGCGCTTCCCGGTCAACATCCGTTACCCGCGCAGCGTGCGCGACTCGGCCGCCAAGCTGCGCCAGCTGCCCATCGTCACGCCTGCCGGGGCCCGCATCGCGCTGGGCGAGGTGGCCGAGGTGCGCATCGAGGACGGGCCGGCGGGGATCAAGAGCGAGAACGCCCGCCCCAACGGCTGGACCTTCGTCGATATCGAGGGCCGCGATCTCGGCTCCTACGTGGCCGAGGCCCAGCGCGTCGTGAACGAGCAGGTGGACCTGCCCGCGGGTTACTCCATCGCCTGGTCCGGCCAATACGAGTACATGGTTCGGGCCAAGCAGCGCCTCATGGTGGTGGTGCCCGTGACCGTGTTGATCATCGTGCTGCTGCTGTATCTGCATTCGCGCAACTTCACCGAGGTGCTGATCATCATGGGCACCCTGCCATTGTCGCTGGTCGGCGGGGTGTGGCTGCTGTATCTGCTGGGCTACAACATGTCGGTGGCGGTGGGCGTGGGCTTCATCGCCCTGGCCGGCGTGGCCGTGGAGATCGGGCTGGTCATGCTGGTCTATCTCAACCAGGCGTACGCGCGGCTCTCTCGCCACGGCGAGCGGCTGCACCTGCTCAGTCCGGAGGAGCTGCGCGAGACCGTGATCGAGGGTGCGCTGCTGAGGGTGCGGCCGATCATGATGACCGTGGCCGCAATTATCGGTGGACTACTGCCCATCATGTTGGGTGCGGGCACGGGTTCAGAGGTGATGCGCCGGATTGCCGCGCCCATGGTGGGTGGCATGGTCAGTGCCACCGTCCTCACCATGGTGGTGATCCCGGCGGTGTTCCTGTTGTGGAAGGCCCGCGAGCTTCGCCGCCATGGTGCCGTTTAGGGCCGATCACAAATGAGAGGTATGGGGCTCGGTCAACGGGTGCGTTGGCACGTATCCGGCCCTGCAGGAGCCTGCCCGGCTGCGCCGGGCCTGGTGATGTCGCGCGCACGCCATTCGAGTCGCGGAACATGATCGGAGGAGGGCGAAACTGATGAGCACAAGATATCTGGTGACCCTGTCGCTGGCGCTCGGGCTGGCCGGCTGCGGGGATGACCAGCGGCAGGCGGACGCCCCGGCGACCCGGGGAGCCCCATCCCCTGACGCCAGTGTCCCGCCGCGGTCGCGCGTGGCGGAGCCCGCAGCCCCGGTCTTCGACGCTGGCGTGCTGCGCCGCGGTCGCCGGTTGTATCTCGAGCACTGTGCGCGGTGCCACGGCGAGGACGGGCAGGGCGCGCCCGATTGGACCCAACGGGGTCCGGACGGCAAGTATCCCGCGCCGCCGCTCAATGGTACGGGCCACGCCTGGCACCACCCGATGGCGGCGCTGCGCCATACCATCAAGCACGGTACCGAGGCCGTTGGCGGCAGCATGCCCGCGCGGGGCGACAGGCTCACCGATGAGGAAATTGACGCCATCATCTCATGGTTCCAGTCCGAATGGCCCCGTGAGCTGTATCGGGCCTGGGAGCGGCGGCAGTGAGCCGCGGCCGTCAGCAAATATCGTCTATGTTGCTAGTGGCAGCGCCAGGCAGAGGCCCAACCAGTCAAGGTAATAACCATGGCTAACGTCATCCATTCTTCCCGCGCCCGGCCCGATTATCGGGGCCACCGCCACAAGAGGGAAACCGGCCGTGCTGCACACGGCGGTCACCATCATGCCCACATGATCGCCGACTTCCGGCGGCGGTTCTGGGTCTCGCTGGTGCTCACGGTTCCGATCCTGCTGTTCTCGCCGTTGATCCAGCAGTTCCTGGGTCTGGAGGAGGCGCTGGCGTTTCCCGGTGATGCCTACGTGCTGCTGGTCCTTGCCACCATCGTGTTCTTCTATGGCGGCTGGCCGTTCCTGACGGGGCTCGGGTCGGAGCTGGGCCGGCGCGACCCGGGTATGATGACCCTGATCGCCCTGGCGATCTCGGTGGCCTACGGGTATTCGGCGGCGGTGGTGCTGGGCCTGGCGGGCAAGGTGTTTTTCTGGGAGCTCGCCACCCTGATCGACGTGATGCTGCTCGGGCACTGGATCGAGATGAAGTCGGTCATGGGCGCCTCGGGGGCGCTGGAGAAGCTGGTGCAGATGATGCCTTCGGAGGCGCATCGAATCACGGCTCACGGGGACACAGAGGACGTGGCGGTGACCGAGCTGCGCGCGGGTGATCGCATCGTCGTCAAGCCCGGCGAGAAGATTCCCACCGACGGGGTCATCGCCGAGGGGCGCACCACGGTCAACGAGGCCATGCTCACGGGCGAAAGCAGGCCCGTGGAAAAGGGCGAAGGGGACGGGGTGATAGGGGCGGCCGTCAACGGCGAGTCGGCCATTGCGGTGGAAGTACGAAAGACGGGCGAGGAGACCTATCTGGCCCAGGTCATCGAGATGGTGCGCAAGGCCCAGGAGTCGCGCTCGCGCACTCAGGACCTCGCCAACCGCGCCGCCCGGTGGCTGACATTCACCGCCCTCGGTGTGGGCGCTGTCACACTGATCGGTTGGCTGACGCTGGGCCAATCCTTCCAGTTCTCCCTGGCGCGCATGGTGACCGTCATGGTGATCACCTGCCCTCATGCCTTGGGACTGGCGGTGCCCCTGGTGGTCGCCGTGTCCACCTCCATGTCGGCCCAACACGGCCTGTTGATCCGCGATCGGTCCGCCTTCGAGCGGGCCCGGCAGCTGGAGGCGATTGTTTTCGACAAGACCGGCACGCTGACCCAGGGGCGTTTCGGTGTCACCGAAGTCTTCTCCCTGGGCGAGCAGAGCGAGCGGGACCTGCTGCGGCTGGCCGCGTCGCTGGAGAGCCAGTCTGAGCATCCCATCGCTGCAGGGATCGTGGAAAAGGCGCGCGCGGCGGATTTGGAGCTCGCGTCGCCCAAGGCCTTCAAGGCCATTCCGGGCAAGGGCGCCGAAGCGACCATCCAGGGGCGCAACGTCAAGGTCGTCAGCCCCGGTTATCTGAAGGAAGGCGGCCTGAGCGCAGAGCACGAGGCCGTTCGCGAGGCGGCGCAGGAAGGCAAGACGGTGGTCTACGTCCTTCTGGACGACCGGCCGGCCGGGGCCGTCGCCTTGGCCGACATCGTTCGCGACGAGTCCCGGGCGGCGCTCCGGCAGCTCAAGGACATGGGCATCCAGGTGATGATGCTCACCGGCGACTCCAATGCGGTCGCCCGCTGGGTGGCGCGCGAGTTGGAGCTGGACGACTACTTTGCCGAGGTGCTGCCGGAGGAGAAGGCGGCAAAGATCAAGGAGGTCAAGCGGCGCGGCCTGCGCGTGGCCATGGTCGGCGACGGCGTCAACGATGCCCCCGCGCTGGTGGAGGCGGACGTAGGGATCGCCATCGGAGCGGGTACCGACGTGGCCGTGGAGTCCGCGGACATCGTGCTGGTGCGTTCTGATCCGAGAGACGTCGCCGCTATCGTGCAACTGGCGCGTGCCACGTACAGCAAGATGGTGCAGAATCTGTGGTGGGCGACCGGATACAACGCGGTGGCGATCCCGCTCGCCGCGGGTGTCGCCTACGGTGCCGGGTTATTGCTGTCCCCGGCGGTTGGAGCGGCGTTGATGTCGGTGAGCACCGTGATCGTCGCCATCAATGCCAGGCTACTGGGGCGGGCCGAGCTCGCATGAGACCGGGCTCGCGAAGAGGCAGGTGCATCCACAGTCGAGCAAGGAGAACAGACTATGTGCAAGTACCGAGCGATGCAGGCGCTGGTGGGCGCCGTGGCCCTGACACTGCTCGTCCTGCCCCCGGCGGGGCTGCGAGCGGGGGAGGACCGGCCCTGGCACGGCTACGGCACGGCCCACGGCATGATGATGGGTCCGGGCATGGGCTACGGCATGGGTCCGGGCATGATGGGTTACATGATGGGGTCGATGCACGGCTACGCCATGGGCACCGGCATGGGCCTCGGAGCCGTGCTCGAGCTCAGTGACGAACAGCGCGAGCAGATCCGAAAGATCCATCAGGAGCTGCGCCAGCGGCACTGGGACGTCATGGGCGAGATTATGGACAAGCAGAACGAGATCGGCGATCTGTACGCCCAGGAGACGCCCGACCCGGGGCAGGTCGGCCAGGCCTACAGTGAGCTTACCGACCTTGGCCGGCAGATGATCGAGGCCGAGGTGCGCGCACGAAACCGGGTACGCGAGGTGCTCACCGAGGAGCAGCGCCAGCGGCTCCGTCGATGGCACAGCGGCGGCGGGTGGCAGGTCCCGCAGCGCGCGAGGCCCGGGGGCGCCACGGGCGGCCGCATGATGGGCCGTTGAGCGCGGTCCGCCCCCGCGCGGGGCTTTCCGGCCATTCGGGAGGGACCTGACGTGATGGATGACTGGCACTGGGGATTCGGCTTCGGGCACTGGATCTTCGGAATCCTGTTCTGGGTGATCGTGATCCTCGTGGTGGTGCTGGTCGTGCGCGCGGTGGCCGGCGGCCTCTCGGGCGGCGGCCAAGGGGTGTCGGCCCTGGAGCTCTTGAAAAGGCGCTATGCGCGCGGTGAGATCGACAGCGAGGAGTACGAGCGCAAACGGCGCGACTTGGAATAGTCGGCTTCGCGACGCCATTGGCGCAGCGGCGTTGCTCACAACAACAGAAGCAGCTGTGGGGGACGCGAATGCGGTGGATTTATGCGCTTGCCGTCATAGTAGTGTTGCTCGCCGCCGCCGCCGCGGGGTACGTCTATACCGGCGCCTACGATGTGGCGGCCAGCAGGCCTCACCCGCCTGCTACAATCTGGCTGCTCCATACGGCCATGACCCAGTCCGTCCAGCGCCACGCCCGCGGCGTGGCGCCGCCGGAGCTGGCGGGTCGCATCGAGCGGGGATTTCTCGCCTACAGGGATATGTGTGAGGGCTGTCACGGGGCCCCGGGCGTAACGCCGTCGGCGGTGGGACAGGGATTGCGCCCCAGGCCGGCCGAGCTGAGCAAGACCGCGGAGCGGTGGAGCCCGTCCGAGCTTTTTTGGATCGTCAAGCACGGGATTCGGATGACGGGGATGCCGGCATGGGGCGCGACCCACTCCGAGGAGGAGATCTGGGATGTGGTCGCCTTTGTGCAAAGACTCCCCGAGGTGTCACCGGCCGAATACCGGCGTATGGACCGGGAGCGCCCGGGAGCCGTCCACAGGCACGCCCAAACACCCGAAACGCCGCGCGAGGAGCAGGAAGCGGCAGACGGGCACCGCCACGGCCCCGGGAAGACACACTGAAAGCCGCAGGTTTTGACCGATGGCAGAACGAGATGTACCACCGATAGCCGCCGCCTTCGTGGTGCGACGCCGTGTTTCGGTCGCCGGCCTCCATGCCGCCGCCCACGGACGGGCCATACGCCAGCGGTTGCGCGCGCTCCCGGGGGTCCGGGAGGTGCACGTGGATGTCGAAAAAGGCCGCGTGCAGATCACCTACGATGCAAGCCGGGTGGGTTTCGCCGAGATCGAGGCGGGCCTCGCCGACGCCGGCCACCGCAGGTGCGGCGGTATTGTCAGCCGCATGAAGGCCTGGTGGTATCGCTATCTGGATGAGAACGCGCGCGACAATGCCCAGTCACGGGCAGCCTGTTGCAGCAACCCGCCCGGCGTATACGCCGGGCGTCGCAAGCGGTGACCTCGACCGGTGCAGCTGTCTCCCCGCACCTGTACCCGATAGTTGCCCAAATGGCGTCGTTGAAACGAGCGAAATGCTGAAAATTGCGGCGCCTGCCTTGGTTTGGACACGTGCAGCTCGATCGATTTATGCAATGAGTGGGTGTAGATGGCGACCGCCCCGGAGTTTCTGGCCGGCACGCCCGTTCCGCGTTACCCTAAATCGCGATACCCAGTCGCCGCCGATCCATCGCGAATGCGACACGGTTCTGCTTTGCGGCGGTACGGACTCGATGACGATCCAATCCAACCAAGGAGTGAGCGTATGTACGGTTTTACGGTGAAGGTCGGTGATGACTTCGATGCGGCCGTGGAGCGTGTGAGCGATGAGCTCAAGCGGGAAGGCTTTGGCGTGCTCACCGAGATCGACGTCAAGGAGACGTTGAAGAAGAAGCTCGGCGTCGAAAAGCTGCCGTACAAGATCCTGGGCGCGTGCAACCCCGAGCTTGCCAGCCGGGCCCTGGAGGCCGAGCCGGACATCGGATTGCTGCTGCCCTGCAACGTGATTGTCCGCCAGGACGAGGACGGATCGGTCACCGTGGGATTCATGGACCCGGCCGCGGTGCTCGGCCTGGTCCAACGCAAGGATCTGGAAAGCCTCGGGGCCGAGGTACGCGCCCGCCTCGAGCGGGTCCGCGATGCGCTACAGCGATAGGGTGCCGGACGGGGCCTGTCATGCCGCTATCATGTCCGCGAACAGCAAGGCGCGCACGGCCTCGAATTTCTCGTTCACCTCGTCGAACAGCCCCTCGAACTGGCGCAGCGTGAGCCCGACGAGGCTCCAGGCCCGCGGATCGACGCAACGGCGGCTCGCCGGTCCGCCGACCACGGCGCCGCTTTCCGTGACGTGCTCGGCAATGTGGATCAGCGCTGCCTCAACGCGGTGGCGCGGGGCTCGAAGCGGCCTGTGGTGCCAGCGGATGGCCTCGATGGCGTGTGGCGGCAGTCCCCAGCGCGAGGCCAGGGCGGCCCCGATCTGACTGTGGCTGAATCCGATGCGGTGTTCCTCTAGCCGGTCCAGGTCGCCGCCGGAGGCGGCGGCCTGCCGCAGGCATTCACGCGACAGCTCCGGCAGGTTGCGAAACAACAGCAGGCTGCCGATGTCGTGAAAAAGCCCGATGGCGAAGAACTGCTCGGGGCGTTCTTCGCGCCGGCGCTCGGCGATCAGGTGGGCCACGACCGCACAGTACAGGCTGTGCTGCCAGAACTCCGAAAGGCCGACAATGGGGTTGTCCAGGCGCCCGAAGGTGCGCACCGCGGTTTCCACCAGGACCAGGTCGCGCAGCTCGCGGGCGCCGAGCACGGCCATGGCCCGAGAGATGCTGTCGATGTTGGAGGGGAACGCGAAGTAGCGGCTGTTCAGGATCGCCAGCAGGCGCGCCTTCAGCGCAGGGTCGTCCTCGATCGCCTGTTCGATTCGGGGTGCTGCGCCGAACGGATCGTCCGCCAGCTCGTTGATGCGGACGAATACCTCGGGCGGCGCCAACGTTTCATCCACGCGGTCGATCCAGCGGTCCACATCTGCGCTCGCGGCCCCCGCCCCATCGTGCACGGTGCCCTCCCCTTCGACCCCAAGATATGAGGTCGAATTTTCAGCATAGTCCCGGCGCCAGAGGGCGACAAGTGCGCATCCCCCCGGGGCTCCGGCTCGATTCACTACCTGTTTGCCGGTCAAGACATTGCCCGGTTGTCCTCGGGGCGTCTTTCGGTTTCTCAAATAGGCGGCTGAAATTCCGGGAGAATCTTCGCAAGGGCGCCTGCTTTTTAGATTTACTCGACGCCGTCGGTTTGCCAAAATACTTGCGTGCGCTTGCGGCTCGCGGAAACCGGATATCGGAACGCGGCATCGGATGGTGCCGGCTTCCACACTTTCTTCGACGGTTAAGGACTGGTTCAGGTTGGCGGCACTATGGTGAGCATATGAGCCGCCCAAAGAGGACAAACCCTTTCTTTCCACTCTCTCGAGGAGACTGATCTATGAAAAAGACAACTGCCTTGATGGTGGCCCTTGCCTTTGCGGGCGTCGCGAGCGCTGCCCAGGCGGCCGGCGACGTGGAGGCGGGCAAGGCCAAGTCCGGCACCTGCGCCGGCTGTCACGGTCCCGCGGGTATCAGCAACAATCCCCTGTGGCCCAACCTCGCCGGACAGAAGGAGCAGTATCTCGCCAAGCAGATGAAGGCCTTCAGGGACGGAGGTCGCACGGACCCGGTCATGTCGCCCATGGCCAAGCCGCTGAGCGACGAGGACATCGCGAACCTGGCCGCCTACTACAGCAGCCTGTCGTGTAAGTAACCGGCTCACTTTCGGAAAACGGCCAAAAAAACCGCACCATTCGCGACGGTGGTGCGGTTTTTTTGCCTTTCTGGACCGCTTTGCCCGTCGCGTTGTAATCTGATGCGCCCGCCCCCATTTTCTGCGCTATGGTCGATCACTCCCCAAGACAACTGTCCATCTCCGGGATGAGCTGCGCGGGCTGCGTCCGCGCGGTGGAGGAAGCCCTGAGGTCGGTACCGGGCGTGCGGGCGGCCACAGTCAACTTCGCCGAGCACACGGCGGCCGTGGAGGGGGATGCGGAGCTCGATCGTCTGTTGCAGGCCGTCCATGAGGCGGGCTACGAGGCCGCGGAGCTGCGCAACGAGGAGGATCGAGCGGAGAAGGAGGCTGCAGAGCTTGCCCACTACCGCAGCCTGCTCCTGCGCTCGGCGGCGGCCGGGCTCATCGGCGCGCCCCTGCTCGCGGCGGGCGTGTCCGGATGGTTGCCGTCCCTGGCCCCGGGCTGGGGACAGGGTTTTTGGCTGGCGGTGGGAGCCTTGACGTTGGCGGTGCTCGTCTATTCGGGGGGGCACTTTTATACCGGGGCCTGGAAGGCCTTTCGCTCGCACAACGCCAACATGGATACCCTGATCGCCCTGGGTACCGGCGCGGCCTGGCTCTATTCGATGCTGGTCGCGATCTTTCCGCAGGCGGTCCCGGTGCTCGGTCGCCATGCCTACTTCGAGGCCGCGGTCATCATCATCGCCCTGGTCAATCTGGGATCGGCCCTGGAGATGCGCGCGCGGGGCAAGACCTCGGAGGCCATCAAGCGTTTGATCGGACTCCAGCCCAAAACCGCGCGTGTGATTCGTGACGGCCAGGAGCGGGATGTCCCCATCTCCCGGGTCGGGTTGGACGAGACCCTGAGGGTCCGTCCCGGCGAAAAGATCCCGGTGGACGGTGTCGTGATAGACGGGCATTCCACCGTGGATGAGTCCATGCTCACCGGCGAGCCGCTGCCGGTGGAAAAGGTCGTCGGCGGCGAGGTGGTGGGCGGCACCATGAACCGGACCGGGACCTTCCTGTTTCGGGCCAAACGCATCGGCAAGGATACGGCGTTGGCGCAGATCATCGCCATGGTGCGCCGAGCCCAAAACTCCAAGCCGGCGATCGGACGACTGGCCGACAGGGTAGCGGGGGTTTTTGTCCCCGGCGTATTGATCATCGCCGTGCTCACCTTATTGGCATGGTTCAACTTCGGGCCCGAGCCGCGGGTGAGCTACATGCTGGTGGCGACCATGACCGTGCTGATCATCGCTTGCCCCTGTGCCCTGGGCCTCGCCACGCCCATCTCCATCATGGTGGGGGTGGGCAGGGCGGCCGAGAAGGGCATTCTGATCCGCAACGGCGATGCCCTGCAGCAGGCGGGGCGCCTCACCACCGTAGTGCTGGACAAGACCGGGACGCTCACGGAAGGTCGGCCGACGGTCGGATCGGTGGTAGCGCAGCCGGGCTGGGATTCATCGGGACTGCTCGCCCTGGTGGCGAGCGCAGAGGCCGGGTCGGAGCACCCGCTCGCGGAGGCGGTCATCGGCGAGGCCTGCGCTCGGGACCTGCCCCTGACCCCGGCGCGGGACTTCGAGGCCATCTCCGGACAGGGTATTCGAGCCGTGGTGGACGGGCGCCGAGTGCTGTTCGGCAACGACAAGCTCATGGCGGCCGCCGACGTGGAGCTGGGCGGGCTGGTCCCCCAGGCCGACGAGCTGGCCGCCGGCGGCGAGACGCCCATGTACGTGGCGCTCGACGGAAGCGCGGCGGGCATCATCACCGTGGCCGATCCTCTAAAGGCCGACTCCAAGGCCGCGGTGCGGCGACTGCACGACATCGGTCTGCGCGTGGCGATGATCACGGGCGATCATCGCGTGACCGCCGAGGCGGTGGGACGGCAGGTGGGCATCGACGAGGTGATCGCCGAGGTGCTGCCGCAGGACAAGCAAGAAAGGGTCGCCGAGCTGCAGCGCCGCGGCGAGATCGTGGGCATGGTCGGCGATGGCATCAACGATGCACCCGCCCTGGCACGTGCCGACGTGGGATTTGCCATCGGTACCGGAACGGATGTGGCCATCGAGAGCGCCGACGTCACCCTGATGCGCGGATCGCTTCACGGGGTGGCCGATGCCGTCGCGATCTCCCGCGCCACGGTGCGCAATATCAAGCAAAACCTGTTCGGCGCCTTCGTCTACAACAGCGTCGGGATCCCGGTCGCCGCCGGGATCCTGTATCCGTTCATCGGGCTGCTTCTCAACCCGATCATTGCCGGCGCGGCCATGGCCATGTCCTCAGTGACCGTTGTCAGCAATGCAAACCGCCTGCGATTCGTGAAACTAGGGGCCCGCCCCGCCGCCGGCGGGCCCGCCCCGGAGGCGCGGCAGCGCATCGCCGCGGGGACGTGATGCGGTGGTGAGCGCCATCGTCGTCAACGCGGCCGGGCTGGCAGTGATCGCCCTGATCGTGTGGTGGTTCTGGCTCTCCGGGCCCAGGGCCCGGGCGGTCGAGACCGGCCCTGTGGACATCGTCGTCGACGGCGGGGTGTATTCTCCGGCCCGGGTGCAGCTCAAGGCGGGCCGGGCGGTGACCCTGCGCTTCCTGCGCAAAGATCCAAGCCCCTGCGCGGAAAAGGTGGTATTCGATGACCTCGGGATCGCCGAGGATCTGCCGGTCGGTCAATGGCGCGAGATCCGAATCGTTCGCCCGGCGCCGGGCGAATATGAATTCACCTGCCAGATGCACATGTACCGCGGCACCCTCGTGGTCACCGAGTGATTGAGCACGGCGGTCGTGCGCCGGTGTCGTCGAGCATATCGCGCACGTCGCCACCGGCCCCGTTACCCGAACCGTCTTGATGGGCCCGCCACGAGCACCCACCGAGAACCGCCTGCGCCCGGCGGTGTTTCCATATTTTTGAGCGGGGTATAATTTTGGGCCTGCCTACAGGGAGCAAGGCCTTTTGGGCAACAGCCGATAGCGTGGATTCGGACCGCTTGCGATGAGCTGGTGGGGAAAAGTGATAGGGGGGGCGTTTGGCTTCCTGCTGGGGGGGCCAATAGGCGCCCTGCTGGGCGCCGCTCTCGGCCACAACTTCGATCGGGGCCTCGCCGGGATGATGCGCGAGCAGGGGCCGGGCGCCGGGGACCCCGAGCGCGTCCAGGCGGCCTTTTTCACCACCACCTTTTCGGTGATGGGCTATCTGGCGAAGGCCGACGGGCGCGTGTCCGAGCACGAGATCGCCATGGCCAACCAGGTCATGGCGCACATGCGGCTCACTTCGGAGCAGAGGCGGACCGCGCGCCGGTTGTTCACGGAAGGCAAGCAGCCGGACTTTCCCGTCGACGAGGTGCTCGAGCAGTTTCGCCGCGAATGCCACCGCCGCCGCAGTCTCATCCAGATGTTCCTGGAGATCCAGATCATGACGGCCCTGGCGGACGGGGCGCTGCATGATCGTGAGCATCGCACGCTGCTGTACATCGGCGAGCATCTGGGGTTTGCGCGCCAGGCCGTCGATCGGCTGGTGGCCATGGTCCGCGGGCAGCAGCACTTCGCCGGCGCCACGGGGGCGGGACAGCCGGCGGCGGCCGCCAGCCTCGACGATGCCTATGCGGTGCTGGGCATCTCGCCCAGGGCCGGCGACGACGAGGTCAAGCGTGCCTATCGGCGCATGATGAGCCAGCACCACCCCGACAAGCTGGTGGCCAAGGGTCTGCCCGACGAGATGATGCAGCTGGCCAAGGAAAAGACCCAGGAGATCCGCGCGGCCTACGAGCGTATCAAGACCGCGCGGGGGCTTTAGCGGCACCGTTCAACCCATAGAAGGCCTAACGCAAAGGCGCAAAGACGCAGAGGACACAGAGAAGGAAATCTCTCTTAAAGGCGAAATGCAAAAGGCAAGAGTGTACGAGCAATCCCGGTTGGAGAGTGGCACCTTGATGTTGCTGCTGCCGAGATTGCGGTAGGAGCGACATTCTTGTCGCGATAGCGGGTAACCTTATAGGGTTGCCTCTGGCCGCCGCCTCACCTCGCGTGCACCCGACACGCGGCGGCAACGCGCGCCCTATGGAACTACTGCGTTCCTCGGCCGGCGCCTGCTCTTACCTTGAGGCCCTCGAGGGTCCCGCATCGGTATCGTGTGTGAGCAGGCGGTTCAGCTCGAACTCCCTCGAGCCGGTCAGGTCCTCCAGCGTGTATTGATCCAGTGCATCCAGAAAGGCGTTTCGGGCGTTGAGAAACGCCGTCTTGAGGTTGCACACCGGCAGGATCGGACAGGCCGAGTCCTCGCAGTTGACGATATCGAGCGTTTTCTCAACATCGCGAACTACGGCACCGATGTTGATTTCCCTCGAAGGACGGCCCAGCTCGATGCCCCCCTGTTTCCCGCGCCGGGTGCGGATGTAGCCCAACCCGCCGAGCTGGTGCACCACCTTGACCAGGTGATTGCGCGAGATGCCGTAGGCCTCGGATATTTCGGTTATTGTTGCCAGCCGGCCGGGCCGGACCGCCAGATACATGAGCACGCGCAGCGAATAATCGGTATATCGTGTGAGCTGCATGTCGACACATTGGGGCTGCCGAAGAAAATTGCTAAATTAGAATATCACATAGTGCGACTGAATGACCGTGTCGAATGCACCTTTTGTTAGTCGCCTCAAACCGGCAGAAGCCGTCCGCTTGCCGCGAAGACTAGGGCGATAACCCCAATAATTTTGTCCGTTGCCACCAGGCGGCGGATGCGGCCCACCGCGGGGCGCCCTCCTTCCACGCCTGATCGGCCACCCGCGCCGAAGCCCGCGGTATGGGGAGAAGAACACCGCCAGGAAGATGGGGGTCATCGCCGAGCCGATGTCGTTCATGTGTAGACGTGAATCGGCGCCGCGCCCATTGCCCGGAAAACCCCAACGCAGGGGCGCAAAGATGCAGAGGACGCAAAGGAGGGTACGACTGCCTTGGGCGTTGCAGGACCCCGGAGGCGGTTTGTGAGACTGCGAGCCGCGGTATCGAGCTGTCGAAAGCGAAGGATCTCAGCGCAGAGGTACGGAAGGCGCAAAGTAAGGTTTAGGCTTGGTCGGGAGCGATTGCTGGCGTTCGGGGAACATCCCGCCAGCGGCGGAGCTGCGGGCGCGGTTCGGCAATATCCCGTTGGTGTTCGTTGCGTCTTGGCGTTTTCGCGTTGGATTCTTAGCGCGAAGGGCGGCTTGCGCGTCCGCGCAGGCCGCCGCGGGGGGCGCCGAGGTGTCGGGCGGCTCGCCTGCGGCGAAGCGCCCGGCGACAATCGACCGATCCCAAATCCAGGGTGCGCCCGATACGTGAGCCCGGCAGCCGGTTTTCTCTTACAAATCAGTCAAAAGCACGAGGAAGCGCGTCGCGTCGGACAGCTCGTCCCCGGGCAGGGCGTCCGCGTATGCCTTCGGTCGGGCGGATGAAAATCGCCTCCTGATCGGGTAAAGTGCGCAGTTCGTCGAAACGCCCATGGGGCACACGGGAACACCACCGGGGGGCGAAGCCATGCCAGCAGACTATTTGATCGCGCCGTCCATCCTGTCGGCGGACTTTGCGCGCCTGGGCGAGGAAGTGGAGCATGTGCTCAACGCGGGCGCCGACATTGTCCACTTCGACGTCATGGACAATCACTATGTGCCGAATCTCACCATTGGTCCTCTGGTGTGCGAGGCCCTGCGCAAGCACGGGATCACGGCGCCTATCGACGTGCACCTCATGGTCAAGCCGGTCGATCGCATCGTCTCGGACTTCGCCGAGGCGGGCGCCACCTATATCACCTTTCATCCCGAGGCCTCGGAGCACATCGATCGCACCCTGCAGCTCATTCGCGCCAGCGGCTGCAAGTCGGGCCTGGTCTTCAATCCGGCCACGCCCCTGGACCACCTCAAATACGTGCTGGACAAGGTGGACATGGTCCTGCTCATGTCCGTGAACCCCGGCTTCGGCGGTCAGAAGTTCATCCACGCCGCCCTGGACAAGCTGCGTGAGGCCCGCGGCATCATCGACCAGAGCGGGCGCGATATCCGCCTGGAGATCGACGGCGGGGTCAAGGTGGACAACATCGGCGCGGTCACCGAGGCCGGGGCCGACACCTTCGTCGCCGGCTCGGCGATCTTCAGCGCCGGCAAGGACAGCGATCCCAACCGCTACGACTCGGTCATCAAGGCCATGCGTGAGGAGATTGTCAGGGGCGCCGGATAGGCGCTGAAAAACCCAACGCAAAGGCGCAAAGGCGCAAAGGCGCAAAGTTCGCAAAAGGCTCAATGGCGTGTCGGTCCGTGCGCCGGGCAATGCAAGGGGTTCGCGGCTGGGGCCTGCGGGGATCGTGTCGGGTGAGCCCGCGGTGAAGCCGCGAAGCACACTAGGGGGAAGGCAGTTCCCGCAGGGCGGCTCGCCTCAAGCGAGCCGCCGCCCGGCAGCCCGGGGGCATCGGCGGCTTGCGCTGGCGCGCAAACCGCCCTACATTTTCGCGCCTTTGCGTTGGATTTTTTTAAGCTCGTGCTGCGAAAGCCCGAAATGATCCTCATCGACCTGGACGGCACGCTGGTGGACAGCGTGCCGGACCTGGCCTATTGCGTCGATGAGATGATGCGGCGATTGGGCCTACACGCGCGGGGCGAGGGGCGCGTGCGCGAGTGGGTCGGCAACGGGGTCGAGCGCCTGGTCGCCAGGGCCCTGGTCGGGCGCCTCGACGGCGAGCCCGACCCGCAGGTCTATGCCAGGGCCTTCCCGATCTTCCTGGAGCTCTACGGAAACAATATCAGCGCGCGCAGCCGTCTCTATCCCGGGGTGCGCGAAGGGCTCGACGCCCTGAAGGCGGCGCGCTACAAGCTGGGCTGCGTGACCAACAAGGCTGAGCGCTTTACCGTGCCCCTGCTGCAGGCCCTCGGGATCAGCTCCTATTTCGGGCTGGTGGTCAGCGGCGACAGCCTGGAACGCGCCAAGCCCGATCCCATGCCGCTGCGCCATGCGGCGGACTTTTTCGGGGTGCAGCCCACGGAGTCCTTGATGCTCGGCGACTCGGTGAGCGACGTGCGCGCGGCCCGCGCCGCCGGGTTCCAGGTGATCTGCGTGACTTACGGCTACAATCATGGTATGGATATACGGGACGCGCGGCCCGACGCCGTGATCGACAGCCTGGCCCAGGTGCGCGGCCTCCTCGAAGAGGCCGCCTGAGCCGGGATTTGACCGCCACCCGACATGATCGCTGACCTCGACAAGCTGTGGACAGACGCCGCCACCTGGCGATGGTGAAGAGCGCCATCGCGCAGGTACGTACGGCCCGTTGTCTTGTCCGCAGAGTCAGTGATCATGAACCAGCATGAGTTTGATCGATTAGCCCAGCAGGGATATAGCCTCATCCCGGTGATGCGCGAGGTCCTTGCCGACCTCGACACGCCCCTCAGCACCTATCTGAAGCTCGCCGAAGGCCCCCACTCCTATCTTCTGGAGTCCGTGCAGGGCGGCGAGAAGTGGGGGCGATACTCCATCATCGGCCTTCCCTGCCGCACCGTGGCTCGAATCTCGGGTCACGATATCGTGGTCAGCCGCGACGGCGAGGAACAGGAGCGCGCCATAGTGGAGGACCCCACAGAGTGGCTCGAGGAGTTCCGCGCCCGCTACCGCGTGCCCGAGATCGAGGGACTGCCCCGGTTCACGGGCGGGCTTGTGGGTTACTTCGGGTACGATACCGTGCGCTATATCGAGCCCCGGCTGGCGCGGTGCCCGAATCCGGACCCCTTGGGCACGCCCGATATCCTGCTGATGGTGTCCGACGAGGTGGTGGTGCTCGACAATCTCGCCGGCAAGCTCTTCGTCGTGGTGCATGCCGACCCCACAGAGCGGGGCGCCTTCGACCGCGCCCAGCAGCGGCTGGACGGACTGGTGCAGCGCCTGCGCGAGGCGCGCTCGATCTATCCGTCCCCGCGCCGGCCCCAACCGGTGATCGAGGAAGACTTCGTATCGGGGTTCACCCGCGCGGGCTTCGAGCGCGCCGTGGAGCGTGCCAAGCGCTATATCGTGGACGGCGACGTCATGCAGGTCGTGCTCTCGCAGCGCCTGAGCATCCCCTATCAGGCCGAGCCGCTGGACCTGTACCGGGCGCTGCGCAGCCTCAATCCCTCGCCCTACATGTACTTTCTGGACCTGGGCGATTTTCACGTCGTGGGCTCGTCCCCGGAGATCCTTACCCGCCTCGAGGACAGCCGGGTGACCGTGCGGCCGATCGCGGGCACGCGCCCGCGCGGGGCCACCGAGGAGGAGGACCGTGCCTGGGAGGCCGAGCTGCTGGCCGATCCCAAGGAGCGGGCCGAGCACTTGATGCTCATCGACCTGGGACGAAACGACGTGGGGCGGGTCAGCGAGATCGGCAGCGTGCAGCTGACCGAGCGGATGGTCATCGAGCGCTACTCCCACGTCATGCACATCGTTTCCAACGTGATCGGCCGGCTGGCCCCCGGGCTGAGCGCCATCGACGTGCTGCGCGCGACCTTCCCCGCCGGCACCGTCAGCGGCGCGCCCAAGATCCGCGCCATGGAGATCATCGACGAGCTCGAGCCCGTCAAGCGCGGAGTCTACTCGGGCGCCGTGGGTTATGTCGCCTGGAGCGGCAACATGGACACCGCGATCGCCATTCGCACCGCAGTGATCAAGGACGGAACACTGCACATCCAGGCCGGCGCAGGCGTCGTCGCCGACTCGGTCCCCGAGAACGAATGGCACGAGACCATGAGCAAAGGCAGGGCCATATTCAAGGCCGTCGCCATGGCCGCCGCCGGCCTCGATGCGGTTCATCGATAGGTCGGTTGTGGAACGCAAAGGGCGCAGAGGCGCCGAGATCGCAAAGGAGTGCGAATGCATGAAAATGACATTGCCAAAAGGGTGATCGGGGCGGCCATCGAGGTGCATAGGTTCCTCAGCTTCGGGTTGATGGAAAGTGCCAATGAGGCCTGTTTGAAGCGCGAGCTGTCCCTCGCAGGGCTGTGGGTTGAAACGGAGGTCCCTATTGCACTGGAATACAAAGGCCAGGTGATTACCGAAGCCTACCGGATTGATCTGCTCGTTGAGAGCAAGGTAGTGGTTGAGCTGAAGGTAGCTGGTGCCCTGAGTGAGGTACACAGGGCTCAGCTCCTGACCTACCTCCGGCTTACCAAGCGAAAACTCGGGCTGTTGATCAATTTCAATGTACGCGTGTTGAAAGACGGGATCATTCGTGTCGTCAATGGGCTATAGAAATCTTTGCGTGCTTTGCGCCTCTGCGCCCTTTGCGTTCCTTGCGGGGCAATCGAAATGTTGCTGATGATCGACAATTACGACTCGTTCACCTACAACCTGGTGCAGTATTTCGGGGAGCTGGGGGCACAGGTGCGCGTGTTTCGCAACGACGAGATTTCCCTCGAGGACATCGAGCGCCTGCGGCCCGAATGGCTGGTTATCTCCCCGGGCCCCTGTACGCCCAACGAGGCCGGCATCTCGGTGGAGGCCGTCCGGCGCTTCGCCGGCAGGTTGCCCATCCTCGGGGTGTGCCTGGGACACCAGAGTATCGGGCAGGCGTTCGGCGGGCGCATCGTGCACGCCCGCGAGATCATGCACGGCAAGACTTCCATGATCCATCACAAAGATAACGGCGTGTTTCGCGGCCTCGGCGACCCGTTCGAGGCCACGCGCTATCATTCCCTGGTGATCGAAAGTAGCTCGCTGCCGCAGTGCCTGGAGATCACCGCCTGGACCCGGGACGAGCACGGGGACCTGGATGAGATCATGGGCGTGCGCCATCGTGAATATGCGATCGAGGGCGTCCAGTTCCATCCCGAGTCCATCCTGACCCGCACCGGGCATGACCTGTTGCGCAATTTTCTGTCCACAGATTGAACACGGAGGACGCCGCGCTGCGGAGAATGGTATTTTATCGCTGACTTGCTTTTGAGCAGGCTGCGGTTCGGTACACCCATGAAGGGCAAAAATTATATAATCTCTGCGTTCATGGCGCCTCCGCGTACTTTGCGTTCCTTGCAGGGAGTATGAAGATGGATATGCAATCGGCGATTCGCGCGGTGACCGAAGGCCGCGACCTGTCCGCGGAGGAGATGACCGCGGTGATGCGAACCATCATGACCGGCGAGGCCACTCAGGCCCAGATCGGTGGTTTCCTGGTGGGGCTCCGCATGAAGGGAGAGACGGTGGACGAGATCGCCGCCGCCGCCGCGGTGATGCGCGAGCTGGCCGCGCGGGTCCCCGTCGAGGGGCCGCACCTCGTGGATACCTGCGGCACCGGCGGGGATGCGGCCGGCACCTTCAACATCTCCACGGCCTGCGCCTTCGTGGTGGCCGCCGCCGGCGGGCGGGTGGCCAAGCACGGCAATCGCTCGGTCTCCAGCCGTTCGGGCAGCGCGGACGTGCTGGAGGCCGCGGGAGTCAATCTGGAGCTGACCCCGGAACAGGTCGGGCGCTGCGTAAACGAGCTGGGTGTCGGCTTCATGTTCGCGCCGCGCCATCACAGCGCCATGAGGCACGCCATCGGCCCGCGCCGGGAGATGGGGGTGCGCACCATCTTCAATGTGCTCGGCCCCCTGACCAATCCGGCAGGGGCGCCGAACCAGGTGATCGGCGTATTCAGCGATGCCTGGGTGGAGCCCCTGGCCCAGGTGCTCGCCAGGCTGGGCGGCGAGCATGTGCTGGTGGTGCATGCCGAGGACGGCATGGACGAGATCAGCGTCGGCGCCGCCACGCACGTCGCGGAGCTCAAGGACGGCGAGGTGCGTGACTACTTCGTCACGCCCGAGGAGTTCGGTCTGCAGCGGGCGTCCATCGGACAGCTGGCCGTAGACGGTCCGGAGCAGAGCCTGGATATCATCCGGGCCGTGCTCGACAACGAGGCCGGCCCGGCCCGCGACATCGTCGCCCTCAACGCCGGCGCGGCGATCTACGCCGCCGGCCTCGCGGATTCCCTGGCCATCGGTATCGAGCTTGCGGGCGACGTGATCGCCGACGGCTCAGCACGGACCAAAGTCGACCGGCTGGTGGCATTTTCAAACTCTCTTGAATAGAGACGAAATACAATCCTTTGCGTGCTCCGCGATTCCGCGATTCCGCGATCTCCGCGTTCGTCGGCCGTAGTGTATAAATGACAGAGACACCCGACATTCTAAAGAAGATCCTGGCCCGCAAGGCGGAGGAGGTCGCCGCGGCCGCCTCCGAGCTCGATATCCGCGCGCTCAGCGAGCAGGCCGCGGGTGCGCCGCCGGTGCGCGGCTTCGAGGAGCAGATCCGCCGGCGGATCGGGCGCGGCGAGCCCGCGGTGATCGCCGAGCTCAAGATGGCGTCACCGAGCAAAGGGGTGCTGCGGGAAGATTTCGATCCAGGGCGAATCGCGGCGAGCTATGAGCGCGCCGGCGCGGCCTGCCTGTCGGTACTTACCGACAGGGAATTCTTTCTGGGCTCACCCGGCGATCTTCGCCGGGCGCGTGCGGCATGCACGCTGCCCGTGCTGTGCAAGGATTTCATGATCGACGCCTATCAGGTGTACGAGGCCCGCGCCATGGGGGCCGACTGTATCCTGCTCATCGTCGCCGCGATCGGCGACGCGCAGTTGCACGACCTCGCCGGCCTTGCCCGGCACCTGGGCATGGACGTGCTGCTCGAGGTGCACGATGCGGAAGAGTTGGGTCGCGCGTCGGCCCTTCCGGTGGACCTGATCGGCATCAACAATCGGGACCTTCGCACCTTCGAGACCAGCCTGGAGACGACCCTGAGTCTTCTCGAGCGCGTACCGAGCGACCGAATCGTCGTCACCGAGAGCGGCATCCTGACGCGCGGGGACGTGGCGCGGATGCGCGGGCACGGCGTGCATGCCTTCCTGGTGGGTGAGGCGTTTATGAGGGCCGATGAGCCGGGGGAGAAGCTGAGGGAACTGTTCGGCGAGAAACCATGAGATACAAGAGACGAGATGCAAGATACAAGAAATCGTGATGTTTGGACTTGTATCTTGTATCTATTCTTATCGCGTGCCAAACACCACGATGGTCTTGCCCTTCACGGAGATCAGCCCCTGTTCTTCCAAACTCTTCAGCACGCGGCCGACCATCTCCCGCGAGCACCCCACGATGCGGCCGATCTCCTGGCGGGTGATGCGGATCTGCATGCCGTCCGGATGGGTCATGGCGTCGGGCTCCTTGCACAGATCCAGCAGCGTTCGAGCCACGCGGCCGGTCACGTCCAGGAACGCCAGGTCGCCCACCTTGCGGCTGGTCTTGCGCAGGCGCGTGGCCATCTGGGCGGCCAGGGCGAACAAAATGCCCGCATCGTCCTCGGCGAGCTGGCGAAAGCGCGAGTAGCTGATCTCGGCCAGCTCACACTGGCTACGCGTGCGCACCCACGCGCTTCGGTTGCTCTCCTCGAACAGCCCCATCTCACCGAAGAAGTCGCCGGCGTTCAGGTAGGCCAGCACGATCTCCCGCCCGTCGGAGTCCTCGATCAGCACCGAGACCGAGCCCTCGACGATGTAGTAGAGAACGTCGGGGTGGTCTCCGGCGTAGATGATCACGCTCTTGGCGGGATAGCGTCGTCGGTGGCAGTGCTCCAGGAACCGGTCAATGGAGGGGTTGCCCGTGTTCTTGGGCTTGGCGAGCTTGCTCATCTGGGTCACTGTCCCATAGCGGTAATCTGCTTGCAGGCTAATACGTTGTAAACGTTTCCGCTAGTTTAAGCGAGGACGGAGGCAGTGTCGAACTGTGATATCCTTCTCACCGTCGGTATTCTGCGGGGACGGCGATGAAGGCGCGGGTCAAGTGGGTGGAGCAGGCCACCTTCCTCGGGGAGGCGGGCAGCGGCCACGCCGTGGTCATGGACGGCCCGCCCGAGGAGGGGGGACGTAACCTGGGGCCGCGCCCCATGGAGATGCTGCTGCTGGGAATGGGCGGCTGCACGGCGTTCGACGTGGTGCACATCCTCAAGAAGGCGCGCCAGCCGGTCAGCGACTGCGCGGTGGAGCTGGAGGCCGAGCGTGCGGTCTCCCCGCCCAAGGTCTTCACTCGAATTCACGTCCATTTCGTCGTTTTCGGGCGCGGCCTCGCCGAGGCCCAGGTGCGCCGTGCGGTCGAGCTCTCCGCTGAGAAATACTGCTCGGCGTCGATTATGCTTGGGAGGAGCACCGAGATCACCCACGACTTCGAGGTTCGCGAGGCCGACTGACGCCAGGCCGCACCGCCGCGGACGGGTCCGGCGGCACGCCTCCCCATGAGCACCGTGACGAGCGAGTTCGATCGACTGGTCCGTGACTACTATCGGGCGTGGTTTCGCTACCATCCCGAGGCGGCGGTGGACGTGGGCGCCGACGAGTATGCCGGGCTCCTGACGCCCCACGGCGACGACGATGTTGGCGCCCTGCTCGCCCTGAACGAAATGCTCTTGAGCGCGTTGGACGAGCTGGGCCCGGGGGAGCTCGAGGCCGAGAGCGGCCTCGACTTTCGGGTGCTCTACGGGGCCGCGGTGATCGAGCGCCACGAGCTCATCGAGCAGGACTGGCGCCGCAGCGACCCGGTCCGATTCCTGCCGGTGCAGGCGATTCACCAACTCATGCTCCGGCCGGTCGAAGGCTTCGGCCGGGCGCTGCTGGCGCGCCTGTCGGCGATTCCCTCGCACCTGCGCTCGGCCCGCCGGCAGCTCCATGTCTCCCCCGAGCGCATTCCGTCGGAATGGCTCGCCGCCGCCGTGTGCGAGGCCCAGCGCGGGGCCCACTATATCCGCGAGCTGCGCCGGCATCCCCGCGTGGCGCGGGCATTCTCCACGCCCGGGCGCATTGCGGCCCTCGTGGATGGGGCGGCGCGCAGCCTGGAGGAGTACGCCCGATTCCTGGATGATGAGCTCGCCCCGTACGCCGCCGGGGACTTCGCGTGCGGGCCGCGGCAGTTCGACCGCATCCTGCGCCACCGGCATTTCCTTGAGGTGGACCGCGGCGGGCTCGAGCGCTTCGGTCGGGAGCTGCTCGAGCGCACCGCCGCCGAGCTTCGCGCGGTGACCCGAGAGCTGCGCGGCGACGAGGACGTCCCGGCGCTCACCGCCGCCATTCGGGCCGATCACCCGAGTGCCGAAGAGTTCCTTTCCGTGTATCGCGAGCAGATGCGGGCGGCCTGCCGGTTCGTCCGCGAGCACGATCTGGTCACCGTACCCGAGCCGCAGCATCTCCGGGTCCTGGCGACCCCCGGGTTCCTGCGACACCAGATCCCGTTCGCGGCCTATGTGGAGCCCGCGCCCGATGACCCCGAGCAGCGCGGCTTCTACTATGTTACGCCTGCCGAGGGCCAGGAGCTGCTCGGCGAGCACAATCGTTTGGCCCTACCCCACACCTGTGTCCACGAGGCCTGGCCGGGCCACCACCTCCAGTTCGTGACCGCCAACCGCCGGGCGGCGAGCTCGAGCCTGCCGCGTCTGATCAACCGTTCGTCCACGCTGTATGAGGGCTGGGCCCTGTACTGCGAGCAGCTCATGTACGAGCAGGGATTTCTGGGGCGCCCGGAGCAACGCTTCGTGTTGCTGCGCGACCGCCTTTGGCGGGCCCTGCGCGTTCAGCTGGACATCGAGCTGCACACCGCCGGACTGCCGCTCGACCAGGCGGCGGAGCGCATGCAGCGGGTTCTGGGGTTTCCCCGCGAGCAGGCACTGGCCGATCTGAGCTGGTATACTCGCGCCCCCGGCGCGCCCCTGGGCTACGCCACGGGTTGGGCCCTGATCGGAGCCGCGCGTCGGCGCTTGCGGGAGGAAGAGCCGGATTTTACGCTGAAGCGCTTTCATGACCGGCTCCTGGCCGCCGGCTCGATCGGGCTGCCCCTGGCGCTGCAGGCCGCTTTCGGGGACGAGCTGGCCCGCGAGGTTCAGCGCTCCGTCTTCGGAACGCAGTGAGGCGCTTACAAGTAAACCCGCATGGCGTTGCGGGACACGCTGTAGGTGCACCCTGTACGCCCGAGGGCTGTATCCCTGCGGCGACCGCTTAGCCGTGTCGCTTGCTTCCGCACACATTCAAGAATATCAGCCGTGCGAGACACGGCCCGCGGGATATCCGGTGGAACCGGGTCCGCACCCGGGACCGGACGGGCGTGATGCCGATGCATCGCTCGTACGGTTCCGTGCAAGACCTCGATCGAGAGTTGCGGCGAACCTTCACCAGCGGGAGGATTGATTAGTGGTCAAAGGCGCCAAGAAGCTGAAGCTGCACGGCTTCAACAACCTGACCAAGACGCTGAGCTTCAACATCTATGATATCTGCTATGCGAAGAAGCCCAAGCATCGCAAAGAGTACATCGAGTATATCGACGAAGAGTACAACGCCGAGCGGCTGACGAATATCCTCACCAACGTCTCCGACATCATCGGCGCGAACATCTTGAATATCGCCCACCAGGACTACGAGCCGCAGGGTGCCAGCGTCACGATGCTGATCGCCGAGGAAGAGGGGGTGCCCGCCGAGGAGATCTCCATCTCCGCGCGCGAGACGCCGGGGCCGCTGCCCGATGCCGTCGCCATGCATCTGGACAAGAGCCATATCACGGTGCACACCTATCCCGAGAGCGACCCGGACAGCGGGATCAGCACGTTTCGGGTGGACATCGACGTCTCCACCTGCGGGCGCATCTCGCCGCTGCGCGCGCTGAACTACCTGGTGCACAGCTTCGACTCCGATATTGTCATCGTCGATTACCGCGTGCGTGGATTCACCCGCGACGTACGCGGCAAGAAGCACTTCATCGATCACAAGATCAATTCGGTTCAGAACTACATGTCGCGGGATATCCGCGAGCGGTATCACATGATTGACGTCAACGTCTATCAGGAGAATATCTTTCACACGAAGATGATGCTGAAAGATTTCGATCTGGACAACTATCTATTCGGGACGGGGAGTGAGGACCTCACGAACAAAGAGCAAAAGGCCATTCGCGAACGGCTGAAACGCGAGATGGCGGAGATGTTCCACGGGGGCAATCTCAGTAAGTCGATGCCGCTGTAAGAGATACAAGATACGAGATACAAGACCATCGCTTGAATGACGTGGGTGCCATTCCAGTATCGTGGTTTTGGCCTCCCCAAGGCGGACTCCAAAACCGAGCACGGCGGCGCCCCGCTTGCTTGTATCTTGTATCTCGCCTCTTGTATGTGGGTTTATCTTGTCTCTTGTATCTGTCAGATCCAATACGCCACCCCGGTCATGACCTTCGAGGTCAGCGTCATGGCCTTGCGCACCGGCCCCGGCAGCTCTGCCCCGCCGGCGCGCAGGGCGGCGGCGGCGTGCCGCTGCTCGTCGTCCCTCATCTGCCGCAGGACCGCGCGGCTCCTCGCATCGCCCTCCGGCAGCCGGCTCAAATGGTCCTCCAAGTGGCGCACGACCTGGTGCTCGGTCTCCGCGACGAAGCCGAGGCTCCACCGGTCACCGGCGAGGCCGGCGGCCGCGCCGATGCCGAGCGATCCGGCATACCACAGCGGATTGAGGAGGCTGGTACGGCTGTTGAGCTCTCTGAGGCGGCGCTCGCACCAGACCAGGTGGTCGTTTTCCTCCAGGGCGGCGCGCGCCATGCTTTCGCGTACCGCGGGGCGCAGTGCGGTGAGCGCCTGGCCCTGGTATAGGGCCTGGGCGCAGACCTCGCCGGAATGGTCGACCCGCATCAGCCCCGCGCTGAGCCGCCGCTCGGCGGGGTCGAGGTCCGCCTCGGGGACCGAGGCCGCCGGATCGGTCCGCCCCGTGCCCCTGGGCCTGCCCAGCACGGTGTGCAGCGCCTGGTCGATGTTGATCAGCAGGCGGTCGGCGGGGGTATAGTCGCGGGGGGGCATATAGGAAAGATACGAAATACAAGATACAAGATACAAGATACAAGAACATCGTTTGTGGGATGTGGTTGCCATTGCGGTATCGTGGTTTCGGCCACCCGAAGGTGGACTTCAAATTCGAGCACGGCGCTGCCCCGATTGCTTGTATCTCGTATCTCGCCTCTTGTATCTGGGTTTATCTTGTATCTCGTATCTTGTATCTTGTGTTTCATGTCCTACTATCGCCATCACGTCTTTTTCTGCACCAACCTGCGCGAGGACGGCAGCCCGTGCTGCCAGCAGTTCGACGCCCAGGCGATGCGCGACTATGCAAAGAAGCGGGTGAAGCAACTCGGGCTGGCCGGCAAGGGCGGCATCCGAGTGAACACCGCCGGTTGCCTGGACCGCTGCTCCCAGGGTCCTGTGATCGTGGTCTATCCGGACGATGTCTGGTACGCCTACGTCGACAAGGAAGACCTGGAAGAGATCATCGATCGCCACCTTGCCAACGATCAGGTCGTGGACCGGCTGCGCATCTAGAAAGCAGGCCCCGCCCGGGTCTCGGGCGGCGACGCGCGTTCGGCAAACCGCCCGATCCGGCATCCAGGGTCTAATGGATAAGGGAACGTCGTGTGCGCAGCCGTGCAGCCAGCTTTACCGGCGTAAGATACGCGGAAATAGACCGTAGCAATCAGCCTCGCGATATCAGTGGCTTACGCCAAGCCGCAGGCTGCGCGGGCGCAACATAAAGCATTGACAACGGCAACTGAATATTAGAGAATACTTACATTCGGATCTACCGGCATAGTTTAGCGGTAGACCAGTCATGACTCCTCCATCCTCCTTTGGTGGTTTTGGCGCGGCCCCACTTGCCGCGCTTTTTTTGTCCGCTAATACGTCCATCTCGGCGCGCCGTCTTGTGCGGGGCCGCTGATTTCTGTACCATTCCCGGTCTTTCCGAACCGGCATTGAGCCAAGGCCAGGGGAGCACGGATTCCGATGAAGACCTTCAGCGCAAAGCCGGCGCAGGTCAAGCGCGACTGGTACATCGTGGACGCCGAGGGCAAGACCCTGGGGCGCCTGGCGAGCGAGGTCGCGCGCCGGCTGCGCGGCAAGCACAAGGCGGAGTACACGCCCCACGTGGACACGGGCGACTATATCGTCGTCGTGAACGCGGAGAAGGTGCGGGTGACCGGCCGGAAGCTGAGCGACAAGATGTACTACCGCCACACGGGCTATATCGGGCACATGCGCAAGACCAGCCTGCAGGAGATGCAGGCCAAGGCGCCCGCCCGCGTCATCGAGCATGCCGTCAAGGGAATGCTGCCGAAGAATCCCCTGGGCCGCGTCATGTTCCGCAAGCTGAAGGTATACGCGGGACCGGAGCACCGCCATACCGCGCAGCAACCCAAGCCGCTGGAGCTATAGCGCTCGCCGTGGGGGCGGGCGGCCCAGGCCGCATCATTTGACGATTTCGCAGGAACGGACATAAACGTATGGCACAACCCGAACAGTACCAGGCAACCGGACGGCGCAAGACCTCCACCGCGCGTGTGATCCTGCGCCCGGGAGGCGGCAACATCGTCGTCAACCGCCGCCCATTGGGCGACTACTTTGGCCGCGAGACGGCGCAGATGGTCGTGCGACAGCCCCTGCAGGCCGCCGAGGCGACCGAGAGGTTCGACATCACCGTCACCGTTGAAGGCGGGGGGATGACCGGCCAGGCCGGCGCGATCCGCCACGGCATCGCCCGGGCCCTGATGAAATACGATGAGGCGCTGCGCCGCACCATGCGCAAGGCCGGCTTCGCGACCCGCGACGCGCGCGAGGTGGAGCGCAAGAAGGTCGGCTTGCACAAAGCGCGGCGCGCTCCGCAATACAGCAAGCGCTAAGATTGTCTCGCGCGCCGCGCAGAGAAAAGATACAAGAGTCGAGATACAAGAGGTGTGGAGGGCATGGATGCCTTCGAGAAGCTGGACGTTTGGAAACGGAGCTCCCGCTTGTGCGTGGACCTGTACAAGGCCCTGAAGTCTTGCCGTGACGCGGGTTTCCGCGATCAGATCACCCGCGCGGCTCTCTCGGTCCCGTCGAATATCGCAGAAGGATACGAGCGCAATTCTCGCAATGAATTCGCACGTTTCCTCAAGATCGCCAAGGGCTCATGCGGGGAGCTGCGCACGCAATTGTACATTGGCCGCGAGATCGGCCATCTGGACCCGAGCGCCGCGCGGGAGTTCATACGGGAGTCGTCGGAGGTTGCGCGCATGATCGGCGGACTGCTACTGCGCCTGCAGTGAGTCGGTTTGTCTTTCTGTATCTTGTATCTTTTCTCTCGTATCTGATCGTATTGGGGGATCGTCTAGTGGTAGGACAGCGGACTCTGACTCCGCCAACCTAGGTTCGAATCCTAGTCCCCCAGCCAATACCGAAGCCCGCCGCATGGCGGGCTTTTCTTTGGGGCGGGCAAGAAATCCAACGAAAAGGCGTATAGAGGGTACGAGATACAAGATACGAGGTACAAGTGACGAGATACAAGGCCCGTAGGGCGGTTTGCGCGCCGGTGCAAGCCGCCGATGGATGCACCACGGCCGCGGCGGCGCTATCCTTTGTCTTGCTCGCTGTGCGTTGGTGAAAAGGACTTCCCATGCCCAACTACCGTCGCAACCGCGTCGACGGCGGCTGCTATTTCTTCACCGTCGTTGCCCACCAAAGGCGTCCATGGCTCTGCACCCGAAGTGCGCGGCAGGCGCTGCGGGCTGCCGTCAATCGGGTCCGGGACGATTATCCCTTCCGCATCGAGGCCTGGGTGCTGCTGACCGACCACATGCATTGCATCTGGAGCCTTCCCAAAGGCGACCATCGCTTTCCGCTGCGCTGGCAACTGATCAAGACGTACGTTACGCGCAGCATCGCGCCCGCAAGGCGCTTGTGGCAGCGCCGTTATTGGGAACACACCATCCGCGATCAGATCGACTTCAATGCGCACTGCGACTACATCCACTACAACCCGGTCAAGCATGGCTTGTGCGCGGCGCCCGGCGATTGGCGGTTCTCGTCGTTCCACCGTTTCGTGCAGGAGGGGCGGTATCCCCCCGATTGGGCCGCCTTGGAGGGGCCCGGCCTCGGCGAGGACATCGGGTCGGAGTGAAATGTCCGACGGTCGCTGGAGCCGTAGGGCGGTTTGCGCGCCGGCCCAAGCCGCCGCCGGTAGTAGCCACCGAGGTATCGGGCCGGCGGCTCGCCTTCGGCGAACCGCCCCACGGGCATCATTGCGGTCAGTACCTTCACTGTCCGTGCTGGAGTCGTAGGGCGGTTTGCGCGCCGGCGCAAGCCGCCGCNNCGGCTCGCCTTCGGCGAACCGCCCTACGGGTGCCGAGCTCGGTCTTGTTTTCCTCTGCGTTCTTCGTGCCTTTGGGTTTGCCCATTCCGCGCGGCTCGAGAGACGGATATCTGGCACAAAAACCGGGCAATTGTTGCGGAAAAACAACACATTGGAACTGTGTCGTTTTTTTACGAAATTTTGTTGCACGGACGCACAGAGTTGTTATATTACGTGCGCGGAATAAACATAAGTCATTCGGAGGATTACCGATTATGAATAAGAAGCTTCTTTCCCTGGCAGTCGGTGCAGCCCTCGGTACCGCGCCGATGATCGGCGCCCAGGCCGCCGACGTGAAGGTATACGGCCAAGTGCAGGCCGAGGTCGCGAGCGAGAGCTCGGATCCCCCTCTCCTTTTCGCGACCGACGGGCGCGTCGTGCAGGGTGGTAACAACCAGTTCCAGGACAACATCACCATGGAAGACAACGCCCGCGGGCGCTACGGCCTCACGGCCTCCGAGGACCTGGGCAA